>Ga0193752_1003095_pt1 | contig 11735 bp, 12 predicted proteins | sample H1c1metaG_FD_144924 | JGI IMG/M metagenome (GOLD analysis project Ga0193752, IMG submission 144924) | Soil microbial communities from a riparian zone of the East river system, Colorado, United States - H1c1 | ecosystem: Environmental > Terrestrial > Soil > Riparian zone | place: USA: East River... | reverse complement strand
CGTGAAGCCAGCGACATTGTCAGGGCGCAGCGGCATACCCCAGATGTCGAAGAAGTCTCCCAAGGTGTACATCGCGGTCGTGGCGGCGCGGATGTGGATCTTTCCGGAAGAATCGTGCGTGTGAAGCGTGTAGAAACAACTGTTCGTGGCGCTCTGTTTCACGATGCCGATTTGTCCTGGAATCGACAACATCACACCGTCCAGAAAGATAGATAGGTGCGTATGCACGTGATAGGTGTCTGGCGGCTCTTTTGGAAAGCATTCGTACGAACCGACCATTTGCCCCTGACCGCCCTCTGGCGTCGCGCCCGCCGGCCAATACGCAACACCCACTCGCTGGTTTTCGTCCAGCGTTCGGATGACGGGTGACAACGGCGGCAATGGACGCGGCGCAGGAGGAGGCGTCGAAACTGGCGGTGGCTCGGGAGTTGGAGATGAAGGTGGCTCTTGGGAAGGCGGTGGTACGGTCGGGGGATCCTGGAAAGAGGTGGAAGGCGGAGCCATCGAGACGTCGCCGGCACCCGTATGACGAGTCCCTTCCGTGCAACCGCTGAGTGTGAGACCCAGGAGGAGAACCAAGACCAAAACTTCCAATCCACCCTTCATGTAAAAGCTGCCTGTTGAGAATCCGTATGTACAAATTTCTTACGGATCGGATTCGCACGGCGACGGACGACGCCCATTCCATCCGTAGGCAATAGCCGCGCAGCGTACGTTAGGCGTAACTCACGGACATAACGCGATCCGGCAGCTACTGAAGCAGGATTTTGGTCGGCTGCGCCGACGCGAGCTGCACGAGGCCGCGTGCTTTCAGGATGGCATCGCCAAGCTCCAACACCGCGGAGGCATAGAAAGTCGAGCGGTTGTAGCGCGTGACGACTTCGAAGTTGGTGAAGCCCGCCACCAACTTCGAGGGCGTGCACGTCCGCGCGCGCGGGAAAATCGGTGTGTTCACCCACGCCGAGCGCGGCATGTAGGGGGTTCGTGCCCGCAGTCGAAATGGCGTTGTAACGGTAGGGAGCGACGACGCAACTGCAAGTCAACTGCCAGCGTGGTATTGCGCTGGAAAGATCCGAATCGCATGTGCTTCTCCTTTGGATTCGTCAGGGCGACTGACAAGGCTGACTGGCTTCGGAGTTTGCTTGTGGTATTACCCAAGCAGCCTCAACGAAGGAGCGGCGCCATGCTCAAAGTCTACGGATTTGCGAAGGTCAACTCTGTCGCGCGCGGCTACACCCGCGACCTCCGCGTGCTGTGGGCGCTCGATGAGATGCAACTACCGTTCGAGCTGGCGGGCATGGACCATCCCGCCCACGACTTGAACACCGATACCTATCGCCAGCTCAGCCCCTTCGAACAGATTCCGTCGATCGACGACGACGGGTTCAAGCTGTCTGAATCCGCCGCGATTCTCGTGTACCTCGCAAAGAAGTCCGGCTGCCTGATTCCCGGCGACCGCGACGGCGAAGCACAGGTGACACGCTGGTGTTTCGCGGCGATGAGCTCCGTCGAACCGCCGCTGCTCGCGCTGATGGTGCGCGACTGGACGGCGAAAGGGAGCGACAAGCATCGCGAATTTCTGGTCGGGTGGGTGAATCGGGTGTTTACAAATCTGCAGCACTGGTTGGCCGGGCGCGAGTTCATTGCGACGAAGGACTTCTCCATTGCCGACATCCTGATGGCGCACGTACTCTCGGCCGGGCTCAAGGATGAGGGATTGATTGCGCCGTATCCGGGAGTCATGGCGTATCGGGAGCGGTGCCTGGCCCGGCCTGCGTGGCAGCGGACCATTGAGGCTTACTGCGACCGGGTCGACGAGGGATGAAGGCAGCGGCAAAGAAATTCCGCGCCCGGATCACTGTGTCATAAAACGAGAGCGTCTCAGGCCGCGTTCATTGCGATTGAGCGATAGTCGCAGCAGGAGACATCCATGAAACGCAATGCACTGAACGCAGCGCTCCCCGTGCACGACTATCGCCCCGCGCTCCAGGGCGCATTGTCATGGCTCGGCAACCGCTACCTGTTGGCGGAACCCGCTCGCCCCCTTGGCGAGAAGCGCGCGCCGTTTTTCACCGAGAAGAGCCGCTGGCATCCGCCCGTCGTCGCGGGCGCCGACCGTACTGCCCGCGTCGAATAGCTTTCGCCGGCGTCGGCCTACAGCTTGAGGCCGCGGACACGCATGAAAATATCTGTCATGCGAACAAGGAGCTCCCTCGCGAATGTCTGACCCCACCATCGTTGACGGACTGTTTGTCCAGCTGATGACGGCGGCCAACCCGTATTTGAGCCCTGCCGAGTTGAGCGAAGTTCAGGAGCTCCTGGACGAAGCGCACTACGAACTCGCGCTGGAGACCATCGTGCATACTTTCGTGGAAGGCGGGAAGAGCGCGACCGCCGAGGTTTTTTCGGTCATCACGCGCTTGACGAACATGCTACAGCTGCCGCTCGAAAATTCGATACAGAAGATCGACCGGTTGTAGCTCCGCATTCATTGAACGAGTGGCGAACGCGGATGCGCTGCGCGTCGTCGGGTCATCGCTGATGGTGTATTCGGGATTTCGGTTTGCGGAAGCGGCGGCTTCCGCGGGCAAACCCATTGCGGCGGGTCAATCTCGGACGCACACGTGCAGATCATCTGTTGACGCTCAAGATCGTTGAGCCCTGTGATCAGGTGTTGAGCGCGCTGACCGATGAATTGCTGGGGCATGCGGCCGATGAATACGTTCCAACTGGAACGTGTGTTGACCGCTAGCAGCGGCTTTCGTTCAGCGGCTGATCGAGACTGACAAGCAGCTGTTTGCGGTTAAGAACAAGGAAACGATCCAGCGCGTCTTGGTCGATCGGGGCCTGCAATCTGAATCACCTGCTCCAACTCAGCTGCTCTTTGCTCGTTTCATGTCCTGGGGATGCCCCACAATGTCGCTAACTTGGCATCGAACTTTTTTCGATCGCGGAGGTTCAGTCCGTCATCGATGTGCACAGGATCCGGCGTAGAGAATGTGCCGCCCCAGCGCAAGTTGAGTTTCGTTTGCACGCTGTCGAGGAAGACGCGGATTGGTTCTGGCAGAGAATCGAAGCTGCCGAGCTCGGTCGAGCGAAACCACCGGTTCCCGAGGGTGAGGTTCATGTCGATGCCATGCCCGACGTGATGATTGGAGAACTGGGCCGGAGCCACGATTGCACCCGGCACGGGTTTGTACGGTTCCCGCAATGAGCTCGTGATCCACACGATGAGGTCCGCTGCGCGTGCCAGATTCTCAATTCCCTGAATGGCGGGCTGGAACTCCCGATCGATCCGAAGCGGCGCGCCACGAATGGTGGAGCTCGGCGGAAACTCGATGATGTCGACAGTTTCATTTTCATTCGATTCGAAGACAGGACCACCCATCCCGTGCTGAACGGTTTCAACTGGCTCGATGAAATCGGCCAGCACGAATCCAACCTGCTCTCCGTGTCTCACGCGAACCCAGGTCTCGCGGCCGAGCACTTCCAATCTCTCGCCTTCGCCCAACACGCCAAGCGTGATTCCGTCGCGCGGGGAATCGCGCAGGCGCAATCCATTGTGTGCGATCACGCGCACGTGCTCGGGCATCAAACCTCTCCTCTGAACGTCATCCGACGGGAGCCGGTTCCGCGTCAGTGCCCGAGTCTTTGCCGGGGAGCCGGAATGAATCGGGTGGCCGCGGGTCGAGCACGAAGTTCTGGGGCGTGCCGATATGGTCGTTTGTGACTCTGACGACGATGTCGCTCCCCGTAGTGATCGCAACTACGATGCCACGTGCGCCGGGCATGAACGGACCCACGGGCGCTGCAAGTTCCACGCGATCATTCACTTTGAACTTGGCTGTCGCGGGCGGCGAGGATGTCGAAGGCGGCGCGGGTCCGCGCGGCGGAATCGCGACGCCGGCACCGGGTGCCCCCTGTTCCTGAATCGCGCGCAATCGCAGTGGCAGCGGTCCGAGGCCGACCACCCGATCAACCACTCCGCGAATGGCGAGCAGGAAGATTTCGGAGGAAAAGCCTGCGGCGAACGCGAGCAGCACCGTCGTCATGAGTTGCTCGGGCCGAGCCCACGCGTACGCGACCACGGCGATAGCCGGGGCGGACAGGACTTGCAAGAGCTGGAATACCGTCAGATCTCGCGCATATTCATAGCTGATGGGCGGCAACGGGGATTCGCCCGCCGCCGTTTTCTTCTTGTAGTCGGTCTCGTACCTTTCGGTGACGCGATTCTGGAACTCCGGCAGCTTGCGCATCATGCTGATGAGCGCGCCCACCCACGCCAGAACCACGAAGTACACCGGCACGACGATGCCACCGACGATGGGCCCGCCATCGATGTTCTTGGCGAGGTCTTCCCAACCGTCGGACGCATCGATGCGCTCGCGCAAGCGGCTTGCCTGATCCGCGAGAATGTCGCGCTTGTTCTCCGCGTCGCGTTGCGACGCTGAGAGATTGTCGAGGCTACCGCCATACGCGATGTCGTCCGCCATCAATGCTCGGGCGCCGCGCACCTGGTTCGCGAGTGCTCCCGCGCGCGCGTCCAGCTGCCGGAGTTGCGCCTCGATGGTTGCGAGCTGCTTGCGCAATGCGGGCGCGTGATCCTTGGGGCGCCTGTCCTTTGGACAAGTGCCGTCGTAGTGACACTTGATGATGCTTCCGCCGATGCTGATTACCCATTGCGGCGGCAGATCTCCACAGTTCAATCCCGCCGGCATAGCAGGGTTTGTCGGCCGCGTCAGTGGCGTTCCGGCGGTATCACTGCCTTCCTTCAGCTGGCTTATCTGCGTGGGGCTGAGCTTCGACGGATCGGAGTTGTAGTCGCAGCCTCGCACGAGCGCGATTACGTACAGCTTGCGGCGGTAGCTCTCCGCGTCCGGTTGGGTTGCATCTGTTGCCTCTTCCGCGCTATTGGACGCAGCGGCAGTGGGCCGGGATGTCTGGATGCTCATCGGCTGCGACGTCGCCTTCGTCTCGTCCGGCTGCTGCACGGTGGCGTACAACGTGACGATGCCAAGGATCACCGTGGCGACGAGGAACGCCCACGCGTAACGGAAGATGGCGTTGACATCCGATTCGATCTTCAAAGGCCGCGTGAACAGCAGGATGCTCGCCAGCAGTACGATGCTCGCGCCGACACAGATGGGCCAACGCAGAGGCGTCTCCGCCAAGCGGCTGCCGAATGTCAGGAAAACAAAGACGATCACGGCCAGGAAGACGATCCATCCCGCTTCGCGGTCGATTGCGGCATTGATGTTATCGAGCACTTTGGAGATGCGCTGCATGTGGAATCTCAAGTGCCCGGCGCTGCAAAAGTCGTGCGATATGCCTTCAGAATGGCCTGCAGCCGGATCTTCTGGCTGGCGAGCACCGCGGTGTTGCCATTGGCATTCGCAATGCTGGAAAGCACGCTGCCTAGTTGAAGCTGCAGCTGGCTGATGGCCTTCGCGTAATTCTGTTCGGTGACTGCTGCATTGGCTTTTCGCTTCGCCAGCGCCTCTCCGGCGCCAGTGTCGATGTCCGTGGCGCCGCCACCCTCCGCCTCGGATTTGCGCGGAATCCTGAGCCCAGACTGCGCGGTGGCTATCGTCATCGCAGCGTTGGCGACAGCGCGGGAAATCTCGAGTTGGCCCTTGATGAGCCCCGCCGGATTGTTGTTAGCCTCATGCAGGGTATAGCGCCCGGCGTTGTCGCGAACAATCACCACGGAGGACTTACCCTGGGCGTAGAAGTAGGTTTTCGAATGTTCCAGGTTCCAGTTGCCGGCGTTCTCCGGGCTGGAGATGTAACGCAGCACGGGGTCGCCTGTGTCCTGGACACGATCGATCAGCTCACTCAGAACGGCACCATTGCGCACGAGATTGGCGAAGGCGACGCGGGCGCTCTCTGTCTCCGGCGGCGTGGATCGCAATCCCTCGAGCTCCGCGGCGACCGCCAACATGGAATCGAACATGCCGGAGTTGAAGCGTCGTCCAGTGATGCCCTTCGTGGCGTCGATGGATTGTCCGGAAACTTGCTTGGTGTGTTCGGCATACGCCGCGATCCGCAAGTTGAGATTGAAAGTGGCGATCTCGAGCCGGGATTGCTCAGCTCGCAGTCCTGCCGCCTGCGCAGACTCGAGGCTTTTTGCGAGCAGTCCCCGCAAACCCGGCCAGTCGATGATGAACGAATCGCTGACGGGCCCCGCGAAACCACGATATGCGGCGACAGCGGTGTCCACGGCCTCGCGCGCCTTCGCTTCACTTTCGCGCAGGCTGGCGGGCAACCTGCGCCAGATCCATTCCTCCCCCTCGCGCTTCTGCGCGATGCCCTTTACGGGCGGTCGGCAGTCCGGCGCTATCGTTCCGTAGTCTGTGCGCTTCTTCGCAGCGTCAATGTCTGTGCGAATCTGCTCGCACGCATTGAAAGCCGCCTTTGCAATCTCGTACTCGCGAACATAGTCATCGCGGTATTTGGCGATCTTTGTGAGCGATGCGTTCAACGTGTCCTGGAGCTTCCCCTCCACTACCTTCGAGCTGTTGATGTACTTCTGAAGGTCCGCTTCGAGATTGGTGCGGCGGGTGGATGTGCGCCCGGCGACTTCCTCCCAGGTAGCGAGGTAGTAGTCGACACCGGTTGCCGCAAGATTCTCTCGCAAAGCGGTCTTCTCGCGTGCCGCCCCCCTCAGTCTCTCAATGTCACCGACAAGAGCCGCCGCTTCATCGGGCAACAGTGGAACGACGACTCGCGGATCACCGTTGTAGAGGTCCACCTGGAGTTGCAGTTGCGAACTGGCGCACCCTGAGAGGAAGCCGCCAAACATCAGCACGACGAGGCGCGTCCTCATCGTGCAATCTCCAATACGCTGCGCAACGCCTCGATGGCTGCGACGAGTTCCGCCTGCGTGGCATCGCTCTCGGAGAGCTTCCGAAGATTGTCTAACTCGGCGGCAAAGACCACGTTTTGCGTATCGCGGCCTTCGATTTTCGCCTCGAGGTCTACCAAATCGCCGATCGCCCGTTGCTGAACCAGATCAGCCAGCCGAAGCACAGATGTACTCGTTTCGACGTCCTGCGAAAAGGTCGTTATCTGCTGAATGACATTGTCCGGATCCGACGACATCACGAAGACCAGCTTTTGCCCTGAGCCGCGCAGGACCAGGTTCTGGTCCGGGCTGTATTCCATTTCGACCGCGCCCTTGGGTAGCGCAATTTCAGCGCCCGGTGCCGTTCGAATCCGGCGCAGCGCCGCGAGATGCGATTCGATCGCGGCGGGTTCCGAACTCGGATTCGACGCGACTTCCAGGTATGCCGTCCACCCCTTTAGCAGGGCTTCGTTCACCTTTTTCTTGACGTCATCCTGCAGCTTGTACGTGTCGGCCACGCCCGCCTTGCTGGTGTCTCCGTACAGGCTGTCGACGATGTCCGCCGGAAACGAACCGGATCGGAAATTCGTTTCGCTGAGCCTGGCATCACCCGCAACCGTGATACGGAAGTAGTTGGTGTTCCGGCCGCTTGGCACGCCAAGGTAGTAATTCTCCCTGAACTGAGTCTTCCCCAAGCTGCACCCCTGCAGGGAAGCGCAGGCGGCGACAATACACACCAAGCTTACGAGACCGCAAAAGGTCTGGTCAGGCGTGCGGTTCATCGAGATGCCTCCGGCAATCTTCTTTTTATTCTACGCCGCGATGGCGGGATTCCGCCCATCTGTTCGCCCTATAACCTAACTCCGTATTGCGCGCCCGTCCACACGAATTTTGCAGACTAGCTAGTGCATCAATCGTTACAGTCGATACATGCGCTTTCGCCCCGCCCTGCATCGGTGCATCGATACGCGACTAGCTAGCCGACGTTTCTCGGCGCCGCTCCAGCTTCGTCTCGACTATTCAACGAGTTGCGACAGATGAAGCGTCGCGTCGCGCCACTTCTGATGGCGGATCACGCGTTCGCCAAGCCAGAGGCATTTCCGGCTACTAGGTGACTGCCTTAGCCAATCGAGCTCCCATTCCCTCAGTACTAGAACCTTTCAAATGTACGTGTCACCTAGGTGGAAAAAGCCTCACCTGGATTCCAAAAACATTGCGATGCTGATTGTGAGCCGATGATGCTGCAACGCATTGATAACTGCCGACTGCGGTAGCAAGGCACAGATGCAAGAAGGACGGGCGAGTCGATAGTGGTTGTGCTGTTGTCTCAAGCTATCAGAAGCACAGGTGAGAGATTTTCGGCTCTTATGACAGAAGCAGTAGTAGATCGTCGGCAATAAATCCAACAACGAAGGCGACCGCGCGCCCCGACCGGACGCAACACGCCACTTGACATGGCAGCCCAGCGACAGTGCTGGGCATTAAGAGCAACAAGTTCCAGTCACCGCACCAAATTCAGGGAAAGCATCATGAAGACTTGGGCACTAACTGCTGGACTCATCGTCGGCGAAAAGACGCCAACTCGCGTCAAAGTAGAAGCACCATGAGCCACGGCGCAAGAAGCAGGTCTCGATCGAGGCCATCAGTAGTCAGTGTGTGGTGGATTATTCTGGGAGCATTGTCGGTGACGGCAATCATCGTCATCGCGGCACAGCGCGAATACATCCGGTGGCCTGAAGTCGCGTGGTACCAGATCATCGCGGGCTTTTTACTCACGATTTTTGGCGGCATGATCTCCGGATGGAGCATCGCAACTTTTATCGCGTCGAGCAAAGGCAACGCGCCGCGCGCCGCAAGTTACGAGATCCGCCCCAAGGCGCCGCCGGTTGAACCTCCGAAGGCATCTCCATCAGAGGATGGCAGCCCGATTGCGCCACCCCCGCGCGGAGAGACCTTCCAAAGTGCTTATGATTCGCTCGATCAGATCAGCGGTATCGGGCCTAAGCGTGCGCGTGCGGCAGCGGAGGCGGGCTTCAGGACGCTGCGTGATGTACTAGCTGCCAGCCCTGACCGACTCGAAGAATTGCGCAACGCAATCAATAGCTCGTTGACGTTCAAGTCCGTGCTCATGCAAGCCAAGAATGCGGCATCGTCTGGAGAAAAGTCATGACGTCGCAAGAACAGTGGCTGCCGTGGCTTTTTGGCTTGTCGGTAGTACTAGGAATCGTCTTCCTGGCCTGGTATTGGATAACCAAAAGCATAGCCAACAACATCAATGACTTTGCCGCAAGAGCGGCAGCAGTTAAAGAAAACTTGGAAGATTTCGAGAACGCCTGCGCGGCCAGGCCAGGCTGGGATTCACCATACGTCGAGCTTTCGGAGATCGTGCGGAATCACGCAGCCACGCTCGATGAGTGCGGTTCGCTGGTTAGAACAGCCGAATTGATTGAATCGCAAGTTCACGTTTTGGTGAGCCCTCCGTTCAAGTATTTCTTTCAGCTCAATGTGACGGCGGCCGATATCAGAGATCTACGCAATGAGCTTGGGGAAGCCCGACGCAGCGCATTGGCGGATGTGCACTACGTGCTGACGGACGTGCTACCCGACATGCGGGAGAAGCTGAGTCAGCTTCCAATTCAGGGTAGTTCCATTGGCCTTGGCGTACTCACGCTGGTGGGCACTGTCTGGATGTCTGGCTTTTACGGCATTCTTGGCGTGCCGTTCATCCCCTTGCTGCGCGAGCTCAAGGACATTGTGTTGGTCGGTTTTGGATCGGGTCTTTTGCCGCTGGTGGTATTTACGGGCATGGCAGGCCTGACCCTCTTCAGCGTTTGGCGTGCTCGCGACATCGCGAGACGCCCGACAGCGCGCGCGGAGGAGATCGTCGACGCGCTTGAAGTTGCGCGATCCCTGCGTCAGCCCCGCTTCTGGGCCTATCGAGCTTTCCTCTGTCTGTTCGCCGTATTCCTGGTTTCGGTTGCAGCTGCCGCTCTGGCAGTCGGGCGCAACATCAACACCTTTGACGTCGCCGTGACTGAAAAGCCGGGGACAGAGCGTATGGGAATTCTAGGTGGCATCGGTGACTACTATGTCTTGGTGCGAAGCGCCAACCTTCGAATTGTCACCTTACCGAAGGAAAAACTGGAGTGTTTCGAAACGGTGCTGCCCGGGCAGCAGAGCTATTGCGTTCAGTCAGAATCCTCGCCGAACCAAGGACAACAAATTGAGTTGGCGTTAAATCAATCTGAGGACTGGCGCAGCTACGTGCAGCGCGAAGCCCAGTGCTGGGTGGTAGCGCCGACCACGCGTCGACCGCTACTTTCGCCAGTTTTCGTTACGCTGAAATCCAAGCAGCTTGATCTAGATTTCTACCTGGAACGCCGGCGATTCTGGCCTTACCCGAAAGACTGCTCGAGCAATCCGACGCTAGCTTGCGCCGTTGACGGCATGTACAGTGAGTTGATTCCTTGGCTCCATGATGCCGCCGCAAGCAAGTCGAAAGGCGCGAGCTTGCACTTCTTCGGCTTTGCCAGCGGTACAGCGCTGCCGGAACTCAACAATGAACTTGGTGGCAAGCGCGCGGCATACATCGCCGATCTGCTTATCAATCACGCTGACGAACTGAAAGGCAAATGTAGCGTATCGCCGTCGAAGCCGGCCGAGGCATGCCCAGTCGAAATCCAGATTCATGCAATTGGCGAGATGCCAAATTTCAATTGGGCGGGAACGCAGGGCGACCCGACTGAACAAGTTGTTCTGATCGCAGCATGCGACAACACGACGTTGTAGTCGGCCTGGTGCGGCTTCGAAACCGTGCGGGCGGATTGAATCAATAGGTTGAGAATAGCCTCGTATACTCGATCGAACTGCTTGCGCGTGTCTGTGTCGAGCGCCGCGATTGACGGTTCCAGCGATTCGAGTCGCCGTGCCAGCGTCGAGTTGGATGCCAATTCCTCCCGCAGTTTCACGGAAGCTCGAACAACGTAGACGCTCATCTGCACTGCGCGGGCACTATTCAAAACTGTCGCCGCCATGATTGCGCGTGCTCGGTAAACACTCGAGAAGGCTTGCGTGCACCTCGATGCTCTCGGTCGCGCAAACTTGAAGTTGCAAATTACACCTTCAAGATTGCAAGTTCTTGAGAATCAAGATGAAAAATGTGGTCTGCAGGGAAGCGCCAAATCAGAGTCGAAGAGCACGCGCTGGCCACGACCGCTCACGATGCGCGAAACTATGTTGGCCGGCGTGCCCATTGCAGGTGCTCGTGCCTCTGGAACCACTGCTGTTGAAGTCGGGAACCGTGCGCAAATGGCTCAAAACGTTCCCGCTGGAACGTCAGGTACTCGGCGAAACCCAGTAGTAAGCCGCTAAGCGTTACACTCCTCGAACCTCGGGGAGGGGTTTCATGCGTACAGCCCAACTAGTTACGGCAGTCTTTACCCTTGTTTGCGCGTTTTGCGCGCACGCGGCCTCCCCTCCTCCCGCCCAAGCTTACGGGCGCCTTCCCGCCATACAAGACGTGGCGCTCTCCCCCGACGGCAAACGCGTCGTGATTTCGGTGGGCTACGAATATCGGGCCGCCGAGCCCGATCGCGAATTGACGTCGCTCAGCATCATCAATATCGACACCGGCCAGGTCGAGAAGACACTTGCGCCGCCGCCAGCCAACAGCCTGCGCGGCGTCGGCTGGGCCGACGACAAACGGCCTTACTACTTCATCAGCTCCACCGGGCACGTGGGCGATATCATTCCGGCCTCGATGGGAGGCGGCCTGTTTCGCGGCGCGCGCGTCGAGTATTGGCGCACCGGGGTGCTTTCTCTCGAGACCGGCACCTCCACCTTGCTCATGCAAGATTCGAACACTCGCGGCAATTTCGCGCTGACCAACCTG
>Ga0193752_1003094_pt1 | contig 11739 bp, 8 predicted proteins | sample H1c1metaG_FD_144924 | JGI IMG/M metagenome (GOLD analysis project Ga0193752, IMG submission 144924) | Soil microbial communities from a riparian zone of the East river system, Colorado, United States - H1c1 | ecosystem: Environmental > Terrestrial > Soil > Riparian zone | place: USA: East River... | reverse complement strand
GATCGAGTTTTCTTCAAGAAGCTTATAGTCCAGGGCCGCCCGCATAGCCTTTGACGCTGCGTCCTCGCCACGGGCAGTGCCTATTCCCATCAGGGCTGTACCCTTGCCGCGCATGACAGTCGTTACATCAGCAAAATCCAGGTTAATTACACCGGGAGTGGTTATAAGATCGGTGATACCGCGCACAGCCTGCAGCAAAATATCATCGGCCCGGCGGAAAGCGTCCATCAATGTGATCTTTTCCTCGACCTCGCGCAAACGGGAATTAGGTATCGTAATTATCGTATCGACGCAGCCGCGAAGCTCGGCCAAACCCTGCTCGGCCTGGGCCATACGTTTCTTGCCCTCAACACTAAACGGTTTTGTAACGACCGCAACCGTCAACGCGCCGAGTTCGATAGCAAGCGAAGCAACGACCGGTGCGGCGCCCGTTCCCGTTCCACCGCCAAGCCCGGCGGTAACGAACACCATATCAGCCCCCTCGAGCACATCGAGCAATTTCTCATGGTCCTCAAGCGCGGCTTCCCTGCCCGTTTCCGGGTTTGAGCCGGCGCCGAGCCCACGGGTCGAGCGGGTGCCGAGTTGGATCTTTACAGGCGCTTTTGAGGCATTCAGGGCCTGCAGGTCGGTATTGGCAACAATAAACTCGACTCCTTTGATGCCCTCCTCGATCATTCGGTTGACGGCGTTTCCGCCGCCGCCGCCCACGCCGATAACCTTTATGCGCGCCCCCGTGATCGGCGGTTCGTCAATAAAGATCGATATGCCGCTTTTTTTCTGTTGAAGACCGTCCGTTGTCATGATTTTGCGTTCCTTTAATACTTTTTTCTGTTAAATGAGACCGGTCGGGGTGCTGTGTGCGGGTACTCCGGCCTTAATCTATATATTGTGCTATCGGCGTTAAAGCATACTACCGTTTGTGGCAAAAATCCAGTCGAGACGTTACGTTTACCTGAATTTCTCGCGAAAATTTTCAAACCACTCGGCAACCTTCCGTGTCGGCGATTTTCCTCCCAGATTGTATTCCCTGATCTGCGACTTCATGGACGACATTGCCAATCCGCAGGCCACCGCCCAGGCAGGCGTTTGCACTTTTTCGGTCAGGCCGCCGAAATATTCGGGTTCAAGAAAACCGAGTCTTGTCGGTGCATCGAAAACCTGCTCGGCGATCTCGACCATGCCCCGGCCGAGCGATCCTCCGCCGGTCAGGATCACACCGCTGGAGATCTGCGCCTGCGTTCCGGCAACCTCCTGCGCGATGTATTGGAGCAGTTCGACCGCCCGTGGCTGCATAATATCGCAAAGAATTTCCTTGGTTAGCCCGCGCGTCTCGTTTCGCCCCACGGGGGTGATCTCGATGATCTGTTGCCGCTCCTCATCGTCCATCAGAAACGAACCGACGCACCCGAAGTCGTGCTTGATGCGGTTGGCCTCCGGTATCGAGACCCGCAAACCGACGGCAATATCTTTTGTAAAGTGCATTCCGCCGAACGGAAAAACGGCAGTATGCTGAACGGCGCCGCGGCCAAAGATCATCAGGCTTGTGATCTCTGACCCGATATTAACCAGTACGCAGCCGTACTCCTTATCGTCGTCGGTGAGTGTGCTCTCGGCCGCCGCGAGGGGCTCGAGCATCATTTTTTCGAGCTCGATATCCGCGCGGTTTATAGCTTTTACGAGATTTTGGCGGCCGGCGCTAGGGCTAATAACGATATGGACGAGCGATTCGAGACGCGCGCCCGTCATGCCAACCGGCTCGATAATACCGTCCTGGCCGTCGATAATAAATTCCTGCGGCAGGCGGTTGACGACTTCCCAGCCCGACGGAAGCTGCATTGCGCAGGCCGATTCGATCGCCCGGTCAACGTCTTCTTCCGAGATCTCGCGCCCGGCCCCTGCAACGGCGACCACGCCGCTTTTATTTTCACCGCGAAAATGTTCGCCGGACAGATTAACGGTGGCGGACCCTATATCGAGACCACTTACTCGCTCGGCCTCTTCCACGGCCTTTCGTACCGAATCGGCAACGGCCTCGGTCGTGGTGACGATACCGCGGCGCAGCCCCTTAGAATCGGACTCGCCGACACCCAGAATGACCAACTGGCCGTCCTCAGACGGCTCCCCGACTACGCAGCGGACTTTGCTGGTGCCGATATCTAACCCTACAGCCTGAATTTCACGATTCATATTTCCTTACTTGGGATATTCCAGTACCGGGTAAAGCCCGGCCGAATTTACCGATGGGACCTGGCCGCCTTTACCGGCTACGACCTCGACTGCCGCCTTTAGCCGCTTGCCAAAACTCTCTTTGCCGACTGCTATCGAAACATTTGCGCCCGAGTCTTCGATTACGGCTTTGGGATCATGTGCATCTGCCAGATTTAGTTCCTTGACCCGCGAAGCGAGCTCATAGCTCTGCCATTCTTCGAGCATCTTGCCGTAGAGCTTTACGCGCTCGACATTATCTTTCCGCGCCTTGTCGGTTTTTCCTTCGTCCCAACCGCGCATAACAAACGGAAACTTTTCTTCCGGCTTTGAGAGTGTTGACAATACCTCACCTTCGCCATCGACCAGGAAATCTCCCGAGCTGAGGCGAACGGCTGCGAGAGGAATACGCTCAGCTACATCGACACGGACGCCGCTCGGCAGCACTCGCGAAACGGCCACCGATTTGACGAACATCAGCCTCTCTACACGCTCTTTGATCGTGTTAAGATCGGCGTTCCATGCGCCCGAGCGCTCCGTCTGGCCCGCGACGATCTTCTCGATCTCTTCCCGCGACGAACGCGAGGTGCCGCGGACATCGATTCTCTTTACATCGAAAAACTCAGATGCCGTAACGGTCCTGTACCCCATCACGCCGAGAAATCCGAGACAGCCGATAATAACCGCCATCAGGATGAGCGGCATAACAAAATTCGCGATCCTGCTCACGTCTCTTTTCGATTTCCTATTGGTAGACGCAACCGGACGCCGCCTTTTCGGGGCCGTAACCGAAGTTTTCCTTTTAACCGTCTTTTTTCTCGCTGCCATATGTCTTCAATGGACCTCGGTTTATGCCGCGGCCGTCCCTCCACTTTGCAGTTTTTCCAGAATCTCGTCAGAAAGGCGTGTAACGCTTCCCGCCCCCAGTGTGATCAAAAGATCGCCGGTCTGCAGGTTAGGAATCACCTTTTCGGCGGCGGTCTCGATATCACCGATATAATTTGCGTTCTTGTGCCCGTATTTCCTAATGTTTTCCGTGAGGATCTCGGCAGTGATCCCCTCGATCGGCTTCTCGCTCGCCGCATAGATATCGAGCACATAGAGCACGTCGGCATTATTAAATGCGAGCGCGAAATCATGCATGAGCTCATGCGTGCGCGAATAACGATGCGGCTGAAAAACGACTACCGTGCGCCTTCCGCCGGAACTGTTTTTTGCCGCGGCCAGCGTGGCCAGGATCTCGGTCGGATGATGGCCATAATCGTCGACAATGGTTACGCCGTTCGCCTCGCCCTTGAACTGGAACCGGCGGTTGGCGTTTTTGAAGCCCTGGAATGCTTCCGCGATCTTTGCAAACGGGACCTCTAGTTCGAGCGCCACGGCGGTTGCCCCTAATGCATTGTAGACATTGTGTTTGCCGGGCACCGGCAGGCTTATATCGCCAAGCACCTCGGATCCTTTCCAAACCGTGAACGTCGAGCCGAACAACTCGTTATAGCGAATATCGTGCGCCGAGATGTCGGCCTGAGCTGTAAGCCCGTAGGTCACGCGCCGGCGTTTTATCTGCGGAATTATCAATTGTACGTTGGGGTCATCCAGGCAAATGATCGCCGCGCCGAAGAACGGCACCTTGTTTACGAAATCGGTAAAGCACTGGACCACGTCATCCATTCCCTTGTACGACTCCATGTGCTCCTTGTCGATATTGGTGACGACGGCAATTGTCGGATACAGCATAAGGAACGACCGGTCGCTTTCGTCCGCTTCGGTCACGAACCATTCGGAGGCCCCAAGCTTCGCATTCGAGCCCAGGGTATCCACGACACCGCCGACAACGGTCGTGGGATCGATACCGGCATGGCCGAGGATAGTAGCGACCATCGACGTGGTCGAAGTTTTACCATGCGTGCCGGAAATGGCTACAGCATAAGGCTTTAGCAGCATCAATTCGGCCAACATCTCAGCGCGCGGGATCACCGGAATACCTCTTTCCTTGGCTGCTACCACCTCCGGGTTGTCCTCTTTAACCGCCGAAGAATACACGACGACCTGGGCATCGCCGACGTTTTCCGCCGCGTGTCCGATATAGATCTTTATGTCGAAGATCGTTTCCAGCCTGTCCGTATTTTTCGACTTGGCTATATCCGAGCCCGCGATCTTAAACCCGAGATTGCATAGCACTTCGGCGATGCCGCTCATGCCGATACCGCCTATGCCGATGAAATGTATGTTTTTTACGTGTCTGAACATTTATGTCTCTTAAACTACCTTGCCAATTTCTCGATCAGATCGACCGTAACCTCAGCCGCATCCTTTTTCGCCAATTTTCTTGCCGCCTCGCTCATCCCGGTTATCTTTTCAGTATTACCCGTCAGATCGGCAATCGCGGCCGCGAGCGTTTCGCCCGCCAGGTCTTTCTGTAATATCATCTTGGCCGCACCGGCCCGCTCGAGCGCCTCGGCATTCTTGCGCTGGTGATCGTCTGCCGCCGTCGGCAGCGGTATCATTATCGCCGCTTTGCCCGCCGCGGCCACCTCGGCGCATGTCGTCGCACCCGCTCGGCAAACGATCAGATCGGCTTTTTCGAATTCCGCGACCATGTCTGGGATATAGCGCCTTACATCCGCGTAATCCCAACCGTTTTCACGATACGCCGCATCTATCTTTTCAAAATCGGCCTCGCCCGTCTGGTGAACGATCCGCAGCGCGTTGCGAGAAGACCCGAGAGATTGAAGCGCCTCGATCATCCCGTTATTTATCGCCCGGGCGCCCTGCGAACCGCCGAATATCAGCAGGTTAACCGTATCTCCGATCGGCTTGGCTTCGATATCAAAAAACTCTTTTCTTACGGGGTTGCCGGTTACGATCCCCTTTGTGCCAAAGTAAGGCAGCGCTTCATCAAACGTCAGCGCAGCCTTGTCGACAAACATCGCGAGACGCCTATTCGTGAACCCGGGCAAAGCGTTTGAGTCCATCACCAGGGTCGGGAAGCCCATCAGGCTCGCCATCATCATCACGGGCCCAGATACGTATCCTCCGGCACCTACGACCACGTCAGGACGAAAATCCTTTAACAATTTCCGCGCTTCCAGGAAGCTCTTCGGCAGTACCATCAGTCCGCGGACCTTGCCCATGATCCCGACATTTTTCAAACCCGCGCTATTTATCAAAGAAAGACGAAACCCGTTTTCAGGCACGATCTTGGTTTCCAATCCCCTCACCGTTCCGACAAAGTGGACCTCGGACGAATCGTCCCGCCGGAGTATTTCCCTGGCGACCGCGATTCCCGGATAGATGTGTCCGCCCGTTCCACCAGCGGCGATCAAAACCTTCATTCTTTATCCAACCGTCCGTGCTTTCCGCCGGTAAACGGTACTTTCAGTTTCTTCGCGCGCACCGGCGCGTGATTTTGCGTGCTGTGAAATATTCAGCAAAACTCCTACTGCCAAAAGACTTACAAGAACGGATGATCCTCCGTAAGAGATAAACGGCAGCGGAATTCCCTTGGCCGGCAATATCGAGATCACCACGCTGATGTTAAAGAGCGCCTGTACGATCAACCCTGTCGTCAGGCCGATACCGAGCAGCATCCCGAACCTGTCGGGCGCATTCATCGCGGCCCGCGTGCCCCGCCAAAGTAATAGTCCGAATGCTACAACGATCGCCAGCGTACCAACTAAACCGAACTCCTCGCCAACTACCGAGAAAATAAAATCCGAATACGGGTACGGCAGATAAAAGAGCTTCTGCTGGCTCTGCGCAAAGCCCTCGCCCAGGATACCGCCCGAGCCAATGGCGTAAAGCGATTGCACCACCTGGTAACCCTCGTCGTCGGCATATTTGAATGGGTCGAGAAACGCCATTAGCCGTTCCATACGCCACGGAGCGAAAAGTATCGCACCAACACCAATAAGCACCATCGCCCCGGCTACAATCGCGATATGAACGATCCGCGCACCGGCAGCGAAATAAACGGTAGAAAATACAAGGCAAAGAACTATGGTCGTTCCGAGATCTTTTTCGAGGAAAACGAGCCCCGCCAGCAGTCCGAGTCCCGCTAAACACGGCAGCACCGTAGACTTCAGCTCCGTCACGGTTTTCTCGTTCTTCGTCAAAAAGTACGCGAGAAATACCGGGAGCGCGAGCTTTGCCATTTCCGACGGCTGGAACGAAAACCCTGCGAACCTGATCCATCGCCGCGCGCCGTTGATCGGTGGAAATGCGAATACCGCAAGAAGCAATATCACCGTAAGAGCGATCAGGCCATAGACCACATACGCGTTCTGGTAGCGGCGATAGTCGACCTTGCTCACGACGTACATTCCCGCGATCCCTATCACCGTAAAGAGCAGTTGCTTATAAAAATAGGTAAACTGGCTGCCGCTTTCCCTGAGCGCGATCATCGCCGACGCGCTGTAGACCATTATTGCGCCAAAAAGCGCCAAGCCCGTGGCTATCGCGAACAAAAACCAATCTGTGCGGACTTTTTTGGCCATTTCACTACTCGGAACCGCCTGCCGTCGCCCGTGGGCTCAACGTGATAACCTCTTTCTTAAAGACGCTTCCGCGCTCCTCGAACGAATTGAACATATCGAAGCTCGCGCACGCCGGCGCCAGTAAAACCGAATCACCTTTCTCTGCGTTTTCAAAGCTTTTTACAACCGCATCCTGCATCGAATCCGCACGTACGATCTCGGCATGGCTTTCGAGTTGGGACGCAATGTTGTCGCCATCCTCACCTATCACAACCAGCTTGCGCACAGAGCTTTCGATCAGATCGGCAAGCGGCGCATAAGGCGCATTTTTGCCGCGACCGCCGAGTATAAGAATGGTTTTGCCGTCGCTCTCGCTCATGGCCTCAAGCGCCTTCAACGTCGCATCCACCGAGGTGGCCTTTGAATCGTTATAGAACTTCACGCCCTCGATCTCTGCGACGAACTCGATCCGGTGCTCGACGCCCTTAAAATTCCTGATCGTTTCGCGCATCGAATCCGGCGAAGCGCCGCACGCAAGGCCCGCCGCGAGCGACGCCAGAACGTTCTCGACGTTGTGCAGCCCGCGCAGGAAAATATCGTCCCGCGTTGTCAACACCTTCTCTTTCCCGTTTGCCCCGCAAACAAGATCGCGGCCGCGGAGGAACAATCCTTCCTCAAGTTCGCGTTTAATACTAAACAGCACCACGTTCGCCTTTAACCCGCCCGCCCAGCTTGCGGTGATCTCGTCATCGGCATTCAGCACTGCGACATCGTCCACGGTCTGGTTCATAAATATCCGGTGCTTGGCTGCCGCGTAATCAGAGAAAAAGTCGTAACGATCGAGATGATTCGGCGTCACATTGAGACAAAGGGCGACATTCGGATGAAAATCCTTTATCGTTTCCAGTTGAAAGCTCGATAATTCGACAACGGTCCAGGTGTCATCGGTCGAATTCTCGGACAGGCTCAGCAGCGGCGTCCCGATATTTCCACCGATCTGCGTCGGTATCCCGGCGTCCTTCAGAATTTCCCCGATCAAGGTTGTGGTGGTCGTTTTGCCGTTAGAACCTGTAATTCCAACAATGCGTCCTTTCAAAAATCGGTATGCAAGCTCGATCTCGCCGATCACCTCCCCGTCTTTACGATCGACATAGCGGGCAGGGACCGTACTTGTCGGCACGCCGGGCGAGATAACGACCAATTCGATCTGATCGAGGAGCCACGATGGTATCCGCCCGGAAAGAAGGGCAACATTGTGCGAATCTTTCAGCGAGCGAGCGGCTTCCGACCAGCTTTCGACCTCTTTCTTGTCATGAAGTGCGACGACAGCCCCGTGGCGCGCAAGAAAACCGGCGGACTCGACGCCCGATTTGCCCGCACCAAGGACAAGAGTTTTTTTGCCAGCGATCTCCATTTACTGTTCTACCCGGGAATTTAAGAAGTGACTTTAACTTGCGTCCGTTATTATATTCTAAAGTATAGCCTTACGACAATACCCTTATCACCGTAACTTTAATGTCGATAAACTTAAAAGAGCAAAAAGTACGGCCACAATTACAAAACGAAAAACGATCTTCGGCTCCTTCCAGCCTGACATCTGAAAGTGATGGTGCAGCGGCGCCTGCCTGAATATGCGCTTGCCAATACCAGTGCTGCGTTTCGTGAATTTGAAATAGGAAACCTGCATCATCACCGAGAGCGCCTCAAGGATAAATACGCCGCCGATAAACGGGAGCAGAAATTCCTGTTTTGTAAGGATGGCGACCGTGCCGAGCGCGCCGCCGATCGCAAGCGATCCGACATCGCCCATAAACACCTCGGCCGGCGGGCAGTTATACCAAAGGAAACCCAAGCTCGCACCGACCATCGCGCCACAAAATACTGTAAGCTCAGCGGCTTCGGGCTTATGCGTAATATCGAGGCGTTCGGCCCAACGTGCGTCGCTGGCGAGATATGTCAACCCCGTCAGAGCGGACATCGCGATGAATGTGACGCTGATGGCGAGCCCGTCCAACCCGTCCGTCAGGTTCACCGCGTTGGATGAACCGAGGAGTATGAACATTATGAAAAAGGCGTAAAGCACATAACCGATATCGGTTATATTGGTCTGGGCCGTAGCCTTGAAGAATGGAATGCTAAGATTCCATGGGTAATTTCCCCACATCCAGAGAACGAACCAAACACCCAGGGCGATCAGGACCTGTCCGCCGAGCTTCTGCCGTTCGGTCAATCCGAGGCTTCGCTTTTTGACGATCTTTATCCAATCATCGGCAAACCCGACCGCGCCGAAAAGCAGTGTCGCAATGATCGCGATCCAGAGATAGAGACTGTTCAACTCGGCCCAAAGGATGGTGGATATCACAACCGCGCCAAGGATCAGGACGCCGCCCATTGTGGGGGTTCCTTTTTTAGCCTGGTGCTCGGCTGAGAGTTCCTCGCGTATTTCCTGTCCGAATTTCAGTTCGGCGAGTTTTCTAATGACCTTGCCGCCCAAAAGAAGAGAAATAAGCAAAGCGGTGATCGCTGACAGGGCCGTCCGGAACGTAACGTATTGGATAACGTTCAGGCCCTTAAACAAGTACGGTGCGTTAGCGTCCCGTCCGTATTCCTGAAAAAGTATTTGATATAAAAGGTAATAAAGCATCCGTGTGTGCTCCAGCAGAAAAGGTTGGGCCGGTAGTTACCGGGTCGTATTCGCTGCTTCGTCTGCCTCCGGCTCAAATTTTTCCAACAGCTTTTCAATTACATTCTCGGTCCGCACACCACGCGAACCTTTTACCAAAACCAGGTCACCCGCCTTTATCTCGTCAACCAAAAACTCACCCGCCTTGATAGAATCGTCAAAAAAGAGAACGTTGCTCATACCCGCCGTTTGCGCTCCATCGACCATATCTTTCGCCAATCCGCGCACGCCGATCAACATATCCACGCCGCTTGCTTCGATCTCTTCGCCGACACCGAAATGGATCCGGCCGCCGTCCTCGCCAAGCTCGAGCATTTCACCCGCAACGACGATCCTTCGGCTCGCTCCGGCCCCGCCTTCTACCAGCGTTCTGACCATCGAAAGGAGTGCGGTCGGGTTCGAGTTATAGCTGTCGTTGACGACCGTAAACCCTTCTCGGAAATAAAGAACCTCACCACGCTGCGGGGGCGGCGCGACCGTGTGCAGGCTTGCGGCGATCTCACGCGGGGTCATTCCAAAACTCAAACCAACCGCCGCAGCTGCTAACGCATTGAGAATGTTATGTTTGCCGTTCAGCGGAAACAGAACCTCAACACTTTCATCAGCCGTGCTCAGCTTAAAGCTCGTCTCGCCAAACCTGGCAAATCGTATATCGGTGGCGCGAACGTCGGCGTCGTTATCGATCCCATAGGTTACGACACTTCCCTTGCTGAGCTCACCCATAGCAAGCACGCGCGGGTCGTCCGCGTTCAATACCGCTGTGCCGCCATCTTTCATTCCCTCAACAAGCTCGGCCTTGGCCTTCGCAACATTTTCGATCGAGCCTAGATGTTCGACGTGAACCGGCAAAACATTGAGCTCAACGGCGACGTCCGGCGGAGTGATGCGGCACAGGCGCGCGATCTCGTTCATCGGCGTAGACATTCCCATCTCGAGTACCGCGACATCGTAACTATTATCCTTTGCAAGATTTAGCACCGTCAGCGGGTGTCCGAGGCCGTTGTTGTAATTCTTAATGTTGCGAAGCACTTTCCGCCCGCTCGACTGCAGGACGTGGGCAGTCAGTTCTTTCGCGGTGGTCTTGCCTGCGCTTCCCGTGACGGCAACTACCGCCTTGTTCCACTCGAGATAAATACCGTGTGCGAGCATCTGCAGTGCGACGATCGCATCATCGACAAAGATCAACTTGTCCTGAAACTGTTCGAGTTCAACGCTATGCTCTTCGTACCTGTCCCGGCGCACGACGCACGCGACAGCGCCTTTTTCAAACGCCCCTGCAACATACTTTGTGGCGTCTTCGAACTCGCCGTTAAAACCGTTATTTTGATATTCCGGCTGTGAAAGCGCAAAAAAGACGTCACCCGCCTGTACGTCGCGCGAATCAATGGCAAAAGACATTACGTCGCGTTCGAGCAAGGCGGGATCCAGTCCGGATATCCCGGCGTCCATATTTTTTACAGCTTCTCTGAGTTTCAAGTTTTTCTCTCTTTCACCGCTCCTTTCTTTGTACCGCCCTGCGTCGTTGCCGCGGGTGGCTTATTTGCTGCCGGGGCTCTTTTCGGCTTGTCTTTTTCGTTTTTCGCCTGCGTCTGTTTATTATCCGCCTTCTTTTCCGGTTCCGGTTCAGTTTTCGCGGGTTTATCCTTGGATGAGTTGGCACTCGTTTCGGCCGATTTTGTCGTCGGCACTGCTTCCGGGATAAGTTCTGCGGTCATCGAATCCAAGCTATCGCCCGAATCCTGCTTTACGCCGAGCTCCGGCAGAATATCTTCAGCGATCTGGCGAAATACCGGGGCTGAAACCTGGCCGCCATCGCGAGCGCCGCCTTGTGGTTCGTCCATCACGACCGCTATCACCACACCCGGACTTTCCGCCGGGGCAAAACCGATAAACGATGAGACGTACTTGCTTTCGTTTACTTTTTTCAGTTTCGCGTCGTATTTCCATGCCGTTCCAGTCTTGCCGGCGGACGAATATCCGTTGAGTTGGGCGCGCTTCCCCGTACCCGTAAGCACCACCTGGCGCAGCATTTTACGAAGATTTGTGGCGGTTTCAGGGGTGACGACTTGGCTCCGGGCCGGCTCCTTGGCCTGGTTGATAGTATTGCTGGATTGGCGGACTTCCTTAATAATATGCGGCTGGATCTTAACTCCGTTATTGGCTATCGTCGCAAAAGCCGATGCCATTTGCAAAGCCGTAACGCTGATTTCGTACCCTATCGACATCGACGCAAGCGAATCCCCATTCCACCGGTCCATCTGCCTCAAAATTCCATTGCTTTCCGACGGTAGTTCTACCCCTGTTGCGCGTCCGAAACCGAAGCTTTTCGCATAGCCGTAAAAATCTTCCTTGCCTACTTGCATGCCTGTTTTAATG
>Ga0193752_1003093_pt1 | contig 11742 bp, 8 predicted proteins | sample H1c1metaG_FD_144924 | JGI IMG/M metagenome (GOLD analysis project Ga0193752, IMG submission 144924) | Soil microbial communities from a riparian zone of the East river system, Colorado, United States - H1c1 | ecosystem: Environmental > Terrestrial > Soil > Riparian zone | place: USA: East River... | reverse complement strand
GCGGCGGTGGCGGCGGCGGCGGCGGTCGCTGGTAAACCAGCTGCTGCAAGACTCTGCGCGCGAACCGAATTCGGTTTGTCGCAGATGACTCGAACGTCCGGTGCGCTCTTCAAAGCGTCCGGACGTTTGCATTTAAGCTCGTTGCACCCGCACTACGCCGAGCCTTCGCTGAGCGTCTCGCGCTTCGATGCCCAAAACGAAGCGACGACTGAAATGCCCAGCGTGCTCAAGATCACCGCGAGCGAAACGAGCGCCGGGATCTTGTACACGTCCATGATCGTCATCTTCGTGCCGACGAACGCGAGCACGACCGCGAGACCGATCTTCAAGTAGCGGAACCGCTCGACCAATCCCGCGAGGATGAAGAACAGCGAGCGCAGGCCGAGGATCGCGAAGATGTTCGACGTGAAGACGATGAACGGATCGGTCGTGACGGCGAAGATCGCCGGAATCGAATCGACCGCGAAGATCACGTCGCTCACTTCGATCAACACGAGCGCCATGAACAACGGCGTCGCAACCAGCCGACCGTTGGCACGCGTGAAGAAGTTGTGTCCGTCGAACTGGTCCGTCGACGGGACCAGCTTGCGGATGAACTGCATCGCCTTGCTGTTCTCGGGATGCTCTTCCTTGTTGCGATCCAAGTAGAGCTTCACGCCGGTGTAGATCAAGAACACACCGAACACGTAGATCAACCAGTGGAAGCGCTGCAGCATCGCGACGCCGGCGAAGATCATCGCAGCGCGCATCACGAGCGCAGACAAGATGCCCCAGTACAGCACGCGGTGCTGGTAGATCGGCGGGATCCTCAGCGACGCGAAGATCACGATGAAGACGAAGATGTTGTCGACCGAGAGCGACTTCTCGATCAGGTAACCGGTCAAGAACTCGAGGCCGTGATCGGTGCCGAACTGCCAGAACAAGCCGGCGTTGAAGATCAACGAGAGTGAGATCCAGGCGCAGCTCCACAAGGCTGCTTCTTTGAAGCCGACGACGTGGTCCTTCCGATTGAACACGCCCAAGTCGAGCGCCAGCATCAGGAGCACGAAGGCGATGAAACCGAGCCAGAGTGCTGGGTTACCGATGGTGGCCGTTTCCATGAAGCTCCTTAGTCGGATCCAGTCGCTATTGCTCGTCTCGAGTATCCGAACCGTGTCGGTAGCGCTTGCGCCTCGCCCGGGCAAGCTTCAGCGAAGCACCGGCCACAAACTGGCGTGAGCATCCGTCCACACCACCCCGGAGAACGGATCGGTCATCCGGTTCATTCCCTCGACTAAACCCGACAACTGCTCGCGTTGTCGCGCGACGACGGCCCAGCGCACCTTCGAAACGAAACGAGCTGGATTGGCTGGGGTCTCGATCACCACGCACGCTAGGCCTTGCGCGCGCGCAGCGCCCCGCACGACGCGATCGACAGCGAGATGCCGGTTCGACACGTTCAAGAGCAGCACGCCATCCGGCGCCAATCGCGCAGAGTAGAGTCGAAAGGCTTCCAGTGTGAGGAGATGAACGGGCACCGCGTCGCTCGTGAACGCATCGAGCACGAGGATGTCGAAGCGAGCGGAGGTGTCGCGTGCGAGGCCGAGCCGCCCGTCGCCGAGCCAGGTCGTGATCCGTGCTGGGCTGTCGCGCAGGAAGGTGAACCAGTGAGAGGCGACGTCGACGACCTGCGGGTCGAGCTCGTAAAACCGGATGCGATCGAGCGAGGTGCCGTAGACCGCGAGCGTTCCTGCGCCGAGGCCGACGACGCCGATCGAACGCGGCCTGCCCGCGTGATGGCGCGCGAAGACCTGCGCGATCGCGGTGCCTTCGCCGAAGTACATCGTGGGTATCCGGCGCAAGTCCGGTCGATCGAGCTGCATCCCGTGGCGAATGCGACCGTGAGTCAAGCTGCGGCCCACGTCGAGCTGTGTGACGCGAACGGCTCCGAGGAAACTGCGGCGTTGATCGAGCACGTGGCCTTGGCGTCCGGCGCCGTGCGCTCGAAGCCACAGACTCGTCACGAGCATCGGCAGGCACGTCGCAACCCCGAACCAGACGAGCGCTCGCTGCCCGGAACGCCGCGGCCGGCCAACGGCGTGCGCATCGGCAGTGTTCGCCGAGAGCGCGGGAGGGCGCGCGAGGAGTGCGACGTACGTGGCCAGCGTGGCCAGCTCGAGTTCGTAGTAGTCGTTGAAGATCAGGGGCGCGAGTACCGCCACGAAGAAGCCGCCGAGTGCGCCGCCGACTGAGATCCAGACGTAGAACTCGGTCAGGTGCTGGATTGAAGGCCGCGAGCGAACGAGCTCCATGTGACAAAGCAGCGCGCCGAAGCTGAGCGCGGCCAGCGAAGTTCCGAGTTGTTGCCAGAGCGAGGCCGAACCTTGCGCGAACGCGTTCCAGCCACTGCAGAGACTCGCGAGCACGAACAGCACGATCGCGATGCGGTACGTGCGGGGGCCCGCGCCGCCGAACGCGGCGATGAACGTGAGCAAGTAGAGCGCGAGCGGTACGATCCACAGCAGCGGAACCGCTGCGATGTCGGTGGTGAGATAGCTCGTAGTCGCGAGCAGGAACACACTCGGAACGAACGAGTACGCGAGCCAGCGACAGCGAACCGCGATGCCGCCGTGGAGGCCATCCGCAGCGCGCTCTTTCTCGCGCGGCTCTTTCCACGCAGAGTGTTTCGACGTCAGCGCGAGGACGAGGACGAGCCCGCATAGGATCACCGTCGCCCAGGACCAGACGAGCCACTGCGTCGGTAACGCGGCTCCCGGCTCGATCAGAACCGGATAGGCGAGCAACGCGGCGAGCGAGCCCGCATTCGACACCGCGTACAACCGAATCACGCTTCGTTCTGGGTAGCCCGCCGCCCACCGCTGCACGAGCGGCGCTACCGTCGACAGCAGCAAGTACGGCAACCCGACGCGTTGCAGGAGCACGACCAGCAAGTGCCAAACCGGCGCACGCTCGAAAGCATCCGCGTCTGCAACATCCGCGGCTGACAGCGGCAAGCTGCGATTCCAGACCACCGCGGCCGCTGCGATCACAACGAGCAGGCAATACGCGACCCGCAGCGGCTCGCTGCGCGTCGCGAGGTGCGCAGCCGCGTAGCCGCCCACGAGCAAGCTCTGAAAGAACAACATGCACGTGACCCACGTCGCGGGGCTTCCACCGAGCGCGGGAAGCAGCCACTTCGCGAGCAGCGGCTGCACGACGAACAACGCGAATGCACCTGCAAACGCGACGAGCGTCGACAGCCCGAGCCGTAGGCGATTCAGCTGTGCGCGAGCTCCGCCGCTGTCAGCTGCCACGCAGCATCGACACGCGACCGGTCCGCACGAGCTCCACGACGTGGTAGTCCTTGAGCAACTGCACGAACGAGTCGATCGTCTTCTCGTGACCGGTGACTTCCACGATCATCGAGTTCGGCGCGACGTCGATGATCTTCGCGTGGAAGATGTCGACGATCTCCATCAAACGCTTGCGTTGCTCTTTGCCGCCGTGCACGCGCACCAAGGTCAGCTCGCGGCTGACGAACTCGCGCGCCGAGATGTCTTGGATCTCGCTCACGTCTTCGAGCTTCGAGAGCTCACTGACCATCTCGCCGGCATCGGTGCTCGCATCGACGACGAACGTCATGCGCGACATGCCTGCTTCTTCCGAAGCGCCGACCGCGAGGGAGCGGATGTTCCAGCCCTTTTCGCCGCAGCACGTCGCGACCCGCTGCAGGACGCCCGGACGATCCTTCACGAGCGCGACGATGGTGTGCGGCAATAGCTGACTGGTAGAGCTCACGGCGACCTGTATCCCGCGAACCGGTTGCGCGGCCCGCTCAGAATCCGCGCCGAGCTAGACCCGGCGAGGCAGTTCTTTATCCGCTCACCTCGCGTCTTGTCGACCACATTCGCGACCGGTCACCGGCATGCACCGATAAGGCGCCGACCCCCTCGGTTGAGCTATTCTTGTAAAGATGCAGCCAGAGCAGGTGGCACGGCTGTCGAGTTCCAAGGTGGGACTCGCATTCAACCTGCTCGCCATGTGCTGCGTGTGCGGGGCGTGCAATCAACCGGCGAAGCGCATGGGGCTCGAATGTGAACAAGGCGCCGTGTGCAAGGACACCGACTGCGACACGATCTGCGATGACGCGGAAGACGCGAAGCACGCGCGCGACACCGATCGCGACGGGACGCCTGACTTCGAGGATCTGGACTCGGACGCCGATGGTATCCCCGATCTCGAAGAGGCGGGAGACGACGACCCCGCCACCCCACCGTTCGACCGCAATCTCGACGGTAAAGCCGACTACACCGACAAGCACTACCCGCTCGACGCAGGCAAAGACCGTCCGCTGCCGGGTTCAAGCTCCACCACGATGGCCGTTTCGGCACCGGAGGACGCTGCGACCGGCGAACCGCCGCCGTCAGCGGCATGTAGTGCTGATGCGGGATGCGAGCGAGAATTCTCGTGTCCATCGCCGGGCGATCCCCGAATCCCCGACGCGCGTTTGTACGTCCCGTATCTGCTCGATGCAGCCGAGATCTACGGCGGCGACGATGTGCAAGGCTACAACTGGTACGTCAGCGGCTCGCCTTGCGATCAGCTGTATGCCGAGCTCGATCCGGACGCGACCACCACGAGTGGCAAGTTGAGCGTGACGCTCACCGACTCGAGTCAGCGTGTCGCCGAAGCGTTGTTCACCACTCCCGGCGAGTACGACGTGGTTTTGCGGATCGTCACCAAGGGCGGCGATCTGTGGTGCAGCTTCAAGCTGCACGTCGCGGCGCCGGGCATTCGCGTGGAGTTGTGTTGGGACAAAACCGGACCGGCCGCACGTGGGGACGCCGTCGATCTCGACCTCCACCTCGCCAAGCCCGCTGAAACTGCCGAGTTCTTCAGCGCGGACGATTGTTATTCCGATACCTGCCTGGCCGCCGACACGCCGTGGGATTACGCATCGACTGCGCCACTGCCGCTATGCACTGGCGCCAGCGCGCAAAACTACGCGGCATACGCGAGCGTAGGCGCGTGTCCGAACCCGCGATTGGACATAAACAACCGACTCGATCAGCTATCTGCTTCGAGGTACCTGACGGAAACCATCGCACTCGACGCGCCTGTCGCCGGAGACAGGTTTCGGGTGATGGTGCATTACGCCGCAAGTACGAATGCAGGCGACGACGGCGAAGACGCCGGTATGGCCGCAACGCGTGAGACGCATCCGATCGTGAACGTCTACTGCGACGGCAAGTTAAGCGGTACGTTCGGCGGTATTCCAGACGTGCTGGGAGATCCCGAAGAAGTTGGTTTATCCTACCAAGGTCAAATGTGGCGCGTGGCGGACATTGTAAGTGCAGATGGCACCTGCAACGTGGCGGCCCTCACGTCACCTGAAACGGGTTCTGGGTACTGGGTTTCAACGATTGACGCGAGCTACGGCCATTAGAACGACGCGCCCTATCCCCGATCAGGCAGGTCGGGGCCACTATGCTAAGGTGCGGCCCTTCGCGAGGGGTCGCGTCAAGCCCGATTATTGGACCGTTTGGCCGATTCGCTCGCGATGATGAGCATGCCCTCCGTCGACCACGCCATTACTGCCAGACCACACCGCTTCTCGGCAGACGAACTGATCCCGTTCGGCAAGTACATGCTGCTGAACAAGATTCAGTCAGGGGCGACGGCTGCCGTGTATCGGGCGAAGATTCGCGGTGAAGCGGGCTTCGAACGGCTGGTCGCAATCAAACGCATCTTGCCCCAGATGTCCGGCGACCCGGAATTCGTACGCACATTCATCGAAGAAGCGAAGACGTGCGCACGGTTGAACCACGAGAACATCTGTCCGATCTACGAGCTCGGTAAGGTCGGCGAGTCGCTGTACATGGCGATGGAGTGGCTCCCAGGCAAGGACCTGGGTGCGATCACGCGGCGCTTGAGCCGTCAGGGCGAGGTGATGCCGCCGCTGATAGCTGCATGGATCGCCGGCCGGTTGTGCGATGCGCTCGACTACGCGCACTCGCTCAAGATCGGGAACGGTCAGATCGGCATCATCCATCGCGATCTATCGCCGACGAACATCGTGTGCAGCTACGAAGGTCAGGTGAAGCTGATCGACTTCGGCCTCGCGAAAGCAGCGGGCCGTGCGCAGCAGACGAACGTCGACGCGCTGAAGCAGAAGCTCGGCTACATGAGCCCGGAGCTCGTGCTCGGTCGCGCACCCGATGCGCGCTCGGACGTGTTCGGGGTCGGCGTGTGTTTGTACGAGATGATCACCGCGCGGCGTTTGTTCGCGGGCAAAGACGACATGGCGACGCTGCGCATGGTCAGCAGCGCATCGGTGCCGCCGCCGTCCGCGCTCGTGGAAGACGCGCCGGAAGAGCTCGAACAAATCACGATGCGCGCGCTCGAGCGTTTGCCGGAGGATCGCTGGCAGACCGCGGGCGAGATGGCCAAAGGCCTGGCGGACTTCATCTCGAACACCGATCCGATGTTCGGGCCGCGGCAAGTCGCGACGTTCATGCGCAACCTGTTTGCGTCCGACATGGATGCGGAGCAGCAGCGCGTGAACGAGCTCATGTCGGCGAGCCACGATGCGACGGTGCTCGAAGAGCGGCGTCGGTTCTTCTCGTCGCCCGCCGGCGCGGCTGCGATCGCGAAGGCCGAAGCTGCGCGGCGTTTGAGCACCCTGCCGCCGCCGGTGAAGTACGAAGAGCAAACAGACGAAGCGCCGTCTTCGGGTCGCATTCCGCGCGCGCCGCGTCTGCCCAGGCTGAACGAGTCGGAGATTCCGACTGCGATGGGCGTCGCGATCGATTCGGGCCGCCCGACCACGCGGCCGCTCGGGCTGGATGGCGAGGAAGAGAAGACGAGGTTTCATCCGACCGACGGCAGCGCGAGCCGGCCCGACGCGGACGATGAGGAACAGACGCGCGCGTTCGATCCGAGCGAGGAAGACAAGACCGTCTTCGACGTGAGCGAGGAAGAGAAGACGGCGTTCATTCCGGTCGAGGAAAAGACTGAGTACCTGACCGACGAGTCGTTCGCCGACGCAGTTGCAGCCGCGAGTGTCCCCCCTGCCAAAGCTGCGGAAGAGGACGAAGAAGACCTCACGCACATCTTCTTCAACCTGGAAGATGGCATCGGCGTTCCGGAGCTCATCACTGAAGCCGACGTGAAGCTGACCACGCCCGAACCGCTGCCGAAGGGCGTTCAAGATCCGCGGCAGCTGCTCGATGTCGATGGCGAAGTGGTCGCGCAAAACGAAACGGCGTTTCCGGGCACGCAACAGCCGCAGCGCACGACGCCGAGCAAGGTTCGCAGCAAACCGAAGCTGAAAGCGCCGCGTGCGCTCCCGGCCGGTGGCGACGACGCGGCCGGTTGGTTGCGCGCTCAGACGACGCGCTCGGCGACGCTGCAGTTGAAGCGCACGCGTCGCTCCGATCACGTCTCGACCGTGCTGCTCGCCGTCGGTGTGTTGATGCTCTTGGTCGCGCTCGCGGGCTTGATTACGAAGACGCCGGTCGGCGTGAAGCTCGGGCTGCGACAGCCCAGCGTCGCGTCGATCGAGGTCAGAACGTCGCCCGCGATCGGTGCGGCGGTGAAGCTCGACGGGATCTACCGCGGGCGTGCCCCGCTGCGGCTCGAGGGCGTGCGGAGCGGCAAGCGCATGATCTCGGTGAACGCCGATGGGTACCAAGAAGCCGCGCGCGAGGTCGACCTGGCAGGTGGCAAGCGTGCCCAGCTGCTGATCGAGCTGCAGCCGCTCCCGTAGAGGGCTCGTCGACGTGGTCGTTGACGGCGACGGCGACGGTCGGCAGGGCCCCAACACGGCCTCAAGTCAGGCGCTCGCCTCGAGCGGCGATCTTCGCAATCCGTTGGACGCGAGCGCCGTCGCCGTCGACGACCGCGTCAACTTCAACGTCAACGAACGTGGACGTGCCTGGTGGCAGCGCTAAGGCTTCTTCGGCACGGGCGTCGTGGGAGGCGTGGGCGTGGTGGGCACCGCGGGCACCACCGGCGCCGTTGCCGTCGTGGGATCGGCCTTGTGATCGACTTTCAGCTCGGCCTGCGGCTGCGTGCCGACCTTCAGCCGCAACGCGACCGAGCGCCGCTGCCGTTCCTTGTAGGCAGCGTGGCTCGCATCACCCGTTTCGTTTCGCTGCTCGGTGTGCCGATCGAGGATTTGAAACTCGGTCAACACGAACGCCACCTTCCCCAAGTTCTTCGCTTGCGGCGGCGCACGCTTCAACATCTCCGTCGGCACGCGCAGCGGCATGTCGACCACGAAGTGAACGACGGAGTAGTTGCTGGCGCTGAAACGATTGTCGAGCCGCGTCAGCGTGTCTTCGACGTCGGGCTTCAGCTGCAGATCGGTGTAAAGCTTCGACAAATGCGGGTGCTGCTCGCAGTACTGCCGGAAGTGAAACAGCGTGTTCGTGCTCTGCCCCGGAATCACGTAGTTGAACGGGAAGATGTGCCGCAACATGTAGTCGAGCGTGGGGAAGATGTCGTCCGGCTCGCGGGTCACGATCCGAAAGCGCAGCTTGTCGTAGATGTTCGCCGCGATCGTCTCGGGCTTCGACAAGAGCTTCTGGTAGAGCGAATCCTTGTTCTTTCGCCCGCCGATGAACTCGAGGATGGGAAAGCCGTGCGCGAGCATCCCACCGACCACGCGGTACACCTTCTCTTCCACCAAGTAGAACAACTCTTGGTCGGAGAACGGCAGCATGAACAAGAGCTCGCGGCCCTCGAGGTGATGGATGATGTGCATCGTCTTCAAGATCGAGCACGCACACATCTGCCGGTGACCGGTGCCAGACGCGAGGTTGATCAACCCGAGGACGTCGAGCGAAGCGACGGGCTTCGGAACGGGGAAATCGAAGTGCCTTCGCAAGAACGCGATCGCTTCGTCGCGAATCACGTTCATGCGCTCCATGTCTTCGGCGTCGTCGAACTGGAACTCGTGCGCTGCGACCAACGCGCGCGCTTGTTCTTCCTCCGACATGTTGAGCCGGTGCCAGTCGATCACGGACCCGCCGCGCAACAACAGCCGAATGGCTTCCAGATCGCCCACTCGAAAGTTGTCGAGCGTGCGGTAATGGGTGTCGGCCTCGGGGCCTAGGCGCACGGTCGTCATTGCGGGCGACAGCGTAACAAACCGTTCACGCGCCGGCTAAATGATCACGAGCGGCCCAAAGTAAGGGTCCCCATGAAGATGCCTAGGCTGACTGCGAGTACGGCTAGGTTGCCCCACATCGCACCTTCGCAACCGGACAACGCCAAAAGGCCCACCGGTAACAACGCCAGCATCCTGCTGCCCATGGGTAAGATCGCTCCCTTAAGTCGCGGTGAGATAGAGACGCGACACTCTGCCCCGCCGACGGTCGGGACTTTTACTACAGCCCTATACACCGTCGCCATGGAAAAGTTCGACGCACACTCTGCCGATAAAGGACCATCTTGCACGCCGAGTTGGCGGTTGCTGGAAGATCGGCAATAGTGCCCAAACCATGGGCGAATCCATCATCCCTGACAGTACGCTGAGCGCGCTACCAATCCTAGCGCTTCGCAACTCCGTGCTGTTCCCTGCGTCGGTCGTACCCGTCAACGTTGGCCGCGCCCGATCAGTTCGACTGATCGAGGAGGCGTTCGGCCAAGAGCGGCCGAGCATCGGAGTCCTGGCTCAGCGCGACGCCGAAGAGGAAGACCCTGGTTTCGAGCGCCTCTACACGGTTGGAACCCTCGCTCGCGTGCTCAAGGTGATTCGGTTGAGCTCCGGTCACTACAGTGTGGTTTTGCAGGGGATTACGCGGATGCGGCTGATCGAGCCGGTCGGCCGCGAGCCCTGCCTGCGCGCCCGCGTCGAGCGGTTGTACGAACAGAGCCAGCGGGACGAAGAGATCGACGCACTGACGGTGCACATGCGCGAGCTGGCGCGGACGCTGCTGCGAACGTTGCCGTCACCGCCACGCGAGATGGGTGTCGTCCTCGACAACGTCCAGGACCCCGGCGCGCTCGCGGATTTGGTCGCATCACATTTGCCGATACCGACGGAGCGCAAGCAGCAGATCATCGAGACCTTGGACGTGCGTGCACGCCTCAAGGCCGTTCTCGAGCTGATCAAAAGGCAGCAAGAGATCCATCGCGTCAAACAAGAAGTCGCGTCGATGGTCGAAGAGGAGATGTCGAAGTCTCAACGTGAGCTCTTGCTCCGCCAGCAGCTGCGGGCGATCCGTCGCGAGCTCGGTGAGAGCGGTAGCGAGGATGACGAGCTCGATGACCTGCGCGAGCGCTTGAGCCGCGCGCATCCGCCAGCCGAGGCAGACAAAGCCGGACGGCGCGAGTTGTCACGCATGAGCTCGATGAACTCGGCCAGCGCGGAGTACCAAGTCGCATACAACTACGTCGAGTGGCTGTGCGATCTCCCGTGGCATCGCCACACGCCGGATCGCCTGGAAGTCTCCGAAGTACGACGGGTGCTCGATGAGGACCACCACGGCTTGGAAGAGCCGAAGAAGCGCATCGTCGAATACATCGCGGTTCGAAAGCTGAAGAGCAACAAGAAGAGTCCGATCTTGTGCTTCATCGGCCCGCCGGGTGTCGGTAAGACGTCCCTCGGTCGGTCGATCGCGCGGGCGACCGGTCGCGAGTTCGTTCGGATCTCGCTCGGTGGTGTCCAAGATGAGGCCGAGATTCGCGGGCACCGCCGCACCTACGTGGGCGCCCTCCCCGGCCGCATGATCACGGGTCTGAAGAAGGCCGGCTCGAGCAATCCAGTATGTGTGCTCGACGAGGTCGACAAGATGAGCTCCGACTTCAGCGGCGATCCTGCGAGCGCGCTGCTCGAAGCGCTCGACCCGGAGCAAAACAACGCCTTCGTCGATCACTATTTGAACGTGCCGGTCGATCTGTCGCAGGTGCTGTTCATCGCGACTGCGAATCGCAAGGACGTGATCGCGCGGCCGCTGCTCGATCGGATGGAAGTGATCGACATCCCCGGCTACACACGCGACGACAAGTTCGCGATCGCTCGGGACTTTTTGATCCCCCCCCAGCTCGCCGATCACGGCCTCACGCCGGCGCACCTCGAGATTCAAAACGACGGCATCGAACGGCTCGTGAACGAGTACACGTCGGAAGCCGGCGTGCGTCACCTCGCGCAACAAGTCGCAGCGATTTGCCGCGCGGTCGCCGTGCGCGTCGCGAGTGGCGACCTCACGCACATCGATGCGGGCGGCGAGTTCGTCGAAAAGGTGCTCGGGCCGCCGCAACACGAGGTCGGCATCGCCGAAAAAACCCCCGCGGTCGGTATCGCGACCACGCTGACTTGGACTCCGGGCGGCGGCGAGATCATGCTCGTCGAATGCACGCAGATGCCGGGCAAAGGTGAAGTGCACCTCACCGGCAAGATGGGCGACATCCTCAAAGAGTCGGCCACTGCGGCTTTCTCGTACGTTCGATCGCGTGCGACGAGCTTCGGGCTGAAGGACGACTTTCTCACGCGCGTCGACGTGCACATCCACTTGCCGAAAGGCGCAGTGCCCAAAGACGGGCCGGCGATGGGCTTGTCGATCTTCGTGTCGCTGATCTCGATGTTGCGCGGGATCCCGATCCGGCCGGAAGTCGCGCTTTCGGGCGAGATCACGCTGCGCGGTAAAGTGCTGCGCGTCGATGGTCTGAAGCAAAAGTGTCTCGCAGCGCATCGCGCCGGGATCAAAGACGTCGTCTTGCCGCGGGCGAACGCGGCGGACATGGAAGAAGTTCCAG
>Ga0193752_1003092_pt1 | contig 11747 bp, 11 predicted proteins | sample H1c1metaG_FD_144924 | JGI IMG/M metagenome (GOLD analysis project Ga0193752, IMG submission 144924) | Soil microbial communities from a riparian zone of the East river system, Colorado, United States - H1c1 | ecosystem: Environmental > Terrestrial > Soil > Riparian zone | place: USA: East River... | reverse complement strand
AGCGCGCCGGCGAAAAATACGCCGCGCTTGCGGAACTTCATGTTCTCCACCAGATCGTTGTGCAGGTAATACGCCTCGGCCCAGCGCGTGGCGCGATGGTCGGTGATCAGTTCGAATTCCTCGATCACCGGCTCGTTCAGCACATTGGCCTTGGTCATGGCGATCATCACTGTCATGTTCGCGCCCCACATCAGGTGCGCGAGCAGCACGCCGGCACGCGGTACCGGCAGGTTGGCGCCGACTTCCGCCCATTCGCCGTCGACCAGGTCGCGCGCCAGCACGGTGGCCATGATTTCTTTGGTTGTGGCTTGTTGCATGATGGGTTCCAATCAATACTCGTTCAGCGACAGCAATTGGCGTATGCCGACGCGTTCCAGATACTCGGCGTGGTCCTTCGGCCCGGTAACGAATTCATCGAGATAGGCCTTAAGCGGCGCAAAATCATCCGACTTGGCCCACGCGGTGGCGGCCTTCACGTATTGTTTGATGTGCGCCTTGTCCTCGATGTAATGACCGGGGCTGGCGTAGGGATGGGCGCCGAATTGGGCGCGAATAATGCCGTCTGCGCCGGGAATTGCAGTTTTCAGCGGATCGGCACGTATCTGTTCATTGGATACGACTTGTTCCACCTGCACATAGGTTTCATCGGCGGCCGCATAAATAGCCCGATCGCCGTAGCCGTGGCCGATGTATTGCACATTGCCGTAGGCATCGGATGTGGCGGCATGCAGAAACGCGATATCGATATTGATTGCCGGTATGGCTAGCAGTGTTTCGCCGTTGATCGGGTCCTTGAATTCCTTGATCGCCGGGTTCATTTGCGGGAACGACGTGCCCACACCCGAACGCCACGGATTAAATGGCACGCGCTGGGCGGCGGCTCGCAGCGCGGCGTAATACATGGCTTCGTCGAGCTCGAACACTTCGACTTTGCCGCGTTCGGCTGCCGCGCGAAACGCGGGGCCGATGGGGGCGAGCACTTCGCCACCAACGTAAGGCGCGACGACTTTTTTGGCCACGCCAGCAGCGATCAGTAAATCGATTTCCAGGCCGGAAGACGCGGGGCCCACCACGGTAAGATTTTTCACCCCGCGCTTGATCAGACCGCGCACCACCAGCATGGGATGGCTGGAATTGATAAAGCCGCCGATAGCGATGGTCATGCCGTCCTTGACTTTGGCGAGCGCATCGTCGAGTTCGATGATGCGTTTTTTGCGTTGGGGTGTGGTGGTTTCGCTCATGATTTTGATTCCGCGCACTCGGTGTGCTCAGTGTGCAATCTGCCCGCCATCAATCACATACGCCTGCCCGGTGACAAACGATGCCTCATCCGAAGCCAGATAAACCGCCATCGGCCCAATGTCTTCAGGTTTGCCGAAGCGCCGCAGCGGAATCTGCCGCAACCCGGCATCGACAGATTTTTGATCTTGCATGTACGGTCTGGTGAGATCAGTTTCAATCCAGCCGGGACAAATCGTGTTGACACGTACGTTGTAGCGCGCCCACTCGACGGCGAGGGCCTTTGACAGTTGCGCGAGGCCGCCTTTGGTCATGCAGTAAATCGAATTCCACGGCGCGCCGACAAAGCTGTAGATCGACGACATGGTGATGATGGAGCCGCTTTTTTGTTCCACCATGCCTTTGCCCACCGCCTGCAGGGTCATGATCGCACCTTCGAGATTGGTGGAAATCAGGCCGCGCCAGTCTTCGGGTTTCATGTCGAGAAAGGGTTTGAGATTCTGCACGCCGGCGTTACACACCAGCGTGTCGATTTTGCCGAATGCCTTGATGGTTTGGGCGACGGCGGCTGCGATGCTGTCCGCGCTGGTTACGTCGGTTTTGAGCGCGAGTGCGCGTCCCCCATGCGTTTCAACGCCGGCGAGCGTTTCTTCAAGCGCGGTGGTGTCGCGTCCGATAAGGGCGACATCGGCACCGGACTGTGCCAACGCAATAGCCACGCTGCGGCCGATGCCGCGACTGGCGCCGGTGACCAATGCGGCTTTACCTTTCAGATCGAACATGATTTTTCCTTATTGTGCCGATGAGAACTAGTGCTGATGCTACGCAAGACGATCCCAGGTTGCCGCGGTGAAAGGCGTTTCGCGCAGAATGTTTTTTCTAACTTTGTTGGTTTCAGTTTTGGGTAACGCCGCGACAAATTCCACATAGCGCGGTACGGCGAACTTGGGTAATTGTTTTTGCGCATGTGTAATCAGCATTTCCGGGATTAACGTCGCTTCAGGCTGTAAGACCACTGCAATTTTGATTTCATCGCCGCCCAATTCGCAGGGCACTGCGATGGCGGCGACTTCCAGCACGCCGTCCACCCGCGCAATCGCCTCTTCGATATCCGATGCCGAGACATTTTCGCCACGCACGCGTATGGCGTCATTGACACGGCCTACAAAATGCAGATAGCCGGCAGCGTCGAAATGACCCGCATCGCCGGTGTGAAACCACAGGTCTTTCCAAGCGGCGACCGTAGCATTCGGGTCGCCGTCGTAGCCGAGCATCACGGCACAGGGTTCATGGGCGCGCACCAGAATTTCACCGGTATTTCCCGAGGGTAGCGGGGCATTGCTCGCGTCAGCCACACGTACGTCGAAACCTTCGATCACGCAACCGACGCTCGAGGAATCAATATTTTCGCGCGGCAGAAAAACGGGCACATTGGCTTCGGTCGAACCGTAGCCGCTACGCAGTTTGACACCGTGCCGCGACTGAAATGCTTCAAAATCTTTGGACGATGCGCCGATGCCCCAGCCGATGCGCAGGGTCGTTCCTTTGCCTTCGCTGATATCGACGGATGCGCAGAATTTCACCAATGTAATAAAACACCGTGCAGCCGTGCGCGCGCACGTCGGGCCAGAAGCGGCTGACGCTGAAGCGATCCGTCATCACCATTTTCGCGCCGGTGAGCAGCACCGGCAGCGTAATCATCGCCTGCGCCGTGTTGTGAAACAGCGGGAAAAAATTATAGTAAATATCGTCCGGGTGGAGTTCAAGGTCGCGCGCGATATTGCGGCCGAGGATGTACTGTTGCGCGTGCGACAGCAAAACGCCTTTCGATGGCCCTGTGGTGCCGGAGGTGTTCATGATGGCGCCGATGTCTGCGCCGCTGATGTTTAGCGCTGGCGGTGCTGCTGGAGAGCCCGATAAAATATCCTTTAAAAACAAATACTTACATTTACATCTCGGTTTGACGTTGCCGATCACGATCAGGTGTTTCAAGTCGATAATTTGATCGATGATGGCTTCGAGTTCGGGCAGCAAGGCGTCTTCTACAACCATCACGGTTACCGGCGCGCGCTTCAGCGTGTGCAGCAATTGCAAACCCTTGTAGGCGGTGTTCAGCGGTAACTGTATCGCGCCGATGCGTGACAGCCCGAACCATAGATCGAGATACTCGATGCGGTTGTGCAGCAGCAGTGCAACGCGCTGCCCTTTGGCCACGCCTAAAGCGTGAAAGGCGGACGCGATGCGGTCGGCGCGCCGGTCGGCCTCGGCATAGGTGATATTCTCGTTGCCGCAAACCGTGAACACGCGTTCGCCGATGCACTGCGCCTGTTGGCGCAGGATACGCGCGGCAACCTGATCCGCCAGCGGCAAGCCGGTCAGAAAATCAGGGCTCACGATGGACATTGCGTAGACGGCGTCGCAGTCAAGGCTAATCCGCCTTGATGTCGGCGTCGCGGATCACCTTGCCCCATTTCGCCACCTCGGATTTGATGAAGGCGCCGAATTGTTCCTGTGTGCTGCCCACGGGTTCTGCGCCCATGCCGAGCAGCCGATCCTTGATATCGGGAGCACGCAGGATCTTGACCACTTCGGCGTGTAAACGATTGCGAATCTCCGCCGGTGTGGCCGCCGGAATCACCAGCGCGAACCAGTTGGTGAGCGCGTAACCCGGCAGGAAATCGCTCATGGGCGGCACGTCCGGCAGGATGGGCGTGCGCTTGGCGCCCAGCACTGCCAGCGCGCGCAGTTTGCCCGCTTTGATAAAAGGCAGGGATTGCACAATACTGTCATAGCCCAATTGCACCTGGCCGGCCATCAAATCGGTCTGCCCCGGCGAACTGCCTTTGTACGGCACATGCGTGGTGCGCACGCCGGCCATGGCATTGAACATTTCAGCAGCGAGGTGCGGCGCACCGCCAGCGCCGCTCGAATAATAATTCAGCGCACCAGGCCGCGATTTGGCGAGTGCGATCAGCTCGCGCGGCGTCTTCGCCGGCAGCGACGGATGAATCATCTGCACAAACCACACATCGACCACCTGCGTGAGCGGCGCGAAATCGCGCTCGATATTGAACGGCAGCTTGTTGCCGTACAGCACCGTGTTCACCGCAATATTGCCGAGTGTGCCCATGAACAGGGTGTGGCCGTCCGGCGGCGACTTGGCAGCGAGCTCGGTGCCGACCACGCCTTGCGCACCCGCGCGATTGTCGATAATAACTTGCGTGCCGAGCGCTTCCCCGAGTCTGGGTGCGATCATGCGCGCCACGATGTCGGTGCCGCCGCCGGCGGGAAAGGCGACGATGATGCGTATCGGCTTCGAGGGGAAGCTCTGCGCGCTCGCAGCGCTGCTCATTGCAGCCAGGGCCAACGCAATACTTTGCACGATCAATCGCATGAACAATTTCCTCGGGTAGGGAAGGCAGGCTATGAATTTGTGGTTGATGCACCGCGCCTCATCGGCATTAAGTGCCCGGCAAATTATAGGATAGCGCAAATCGACATACAATTGAGCATTGAACAACGAAACAGTGGGCGTGACCATGGCTGAAGCGGCGAATCAAGTTAACGGTAAAGGCTTCCTGATGGTGTCGATGGAGCCGACACCGGCGTATGACGAGGAATTCAACGATTGGTACGATATGGAACATGTTCCCGAGCGCACGCGCATCCCGGGCTTTGAGTCGGGACGGCGTTTTGTGTGCGTGTCGGGTTGGCCAAAATATCTGTCGTTTTACGATTTGTCGGATATCGGCGTGCTGGACAGCGAGGCGTACAAAAAGGCGTCGTGGAACGGTTTCAGCGCGTGGACCAAGCGCATGCTGACCAAGGTGCGTGGACAATATCGCGCGAGCGGCACGCAAATTTATCCGGGCCATGTGCTGACCGGACATTTCTCGCGGCTCACGCTGTTAAGGTTTCGCGGCGCGCCGGATAGCCTCGCTGACCGCATTACACAGGGCGTGCTCGCCAACTATGAAAAGCGCGCCGAGACGAAGCAGATACGCATCCTGCGTTCGGACTATAACAAGCAGATTGACTATATCGCCTGGATCGAAGCCAGCGCGCCGTATACGGCGCCGATGGATGTGAAGCTGTTCGGCGATGCTGCGCGCTATCTGGATATCGTCAACGAATACACACCGTACTGGACGCGTGGGCCGCTGGCGGGCGTCTTCAACGAAAAATAACGATATAACGTAAGTATTTGTTTTTAAACAATAATTTTACATAGTTCGGCGTGCACCGAATTTATAGAGTACACGATAGTCACCCTTGAACCAGTCATTCGTCGCGAGCTTGTCACGCCACGGCGTGGCGCGCGCTTCATCACGTTCCTTCGATTCGAGTGCGCGCAAGTCGCTGAGATAATGCAGCGCGATGTGTGTCCATGAGCCGGGCGCGGGCTTGTGAATTTTGAAGCGCCGGCACATCGGCCAGTACGGACTGCGCAACAGGATGCCCAGATGCTCTTCGTCGTACCACGCGTTGAAATCCTGCTCGCCCGCTGCCGGCACGCTGAACAGCACGGGATAGAGAATGGGCGCATCGCGAAACGGCGCGATGGCGCCGGCCGCCATCTGCTGGTTCATAAACCCCGCGACATGACGTTCGGTAGCGGTGATCGCGTCATGCTCGGGCGCGGGCAGCACGCCGTGCAGCGCCGCAAGACTGGCGTTGGATTCGAACACCGACAGGTACGTCGCACGCAATGGACTGCCATAACATTGCACATTGAGCAATTGACCCGTGGCCAGCACCGAGGGAACATAGTGATTCTGATGCCATGTGTCGAACGCAATGCCGCCTTCGCGCTTGACGGTGATGCTGTCGAAAACGATGGTTTTGCCTTGCATGGGTATTCCTCTCTGAACCCGGATTTTGCCATGTAAACGGCACGAGGCGTGGATGGAATTTGAGCATCTCGACTACAATAAGCCGGTCATCAAGGAGTAATCATGGATCAATCCGAAAAAAATCCGCTGTCCGCCGCCAACAGTGAAACCCAAACGCTGTGCGAGTTTCTGGCGTCGATTCGTTATGAATCACTGCCGCAGGATGTAGTGTCGCGCACCGAAGATTTTTTTCTCGACTGGCTGGGCTCAGGGTTGGCGGGCAAAGGCTCGCGCCCGGTGCTGGCGCTCGAAAAATTCGCAAAAGCCATGGGGCCTGTCGGCGGACCCTCTGAAATTTTGACTACGCGCGGGCGCACCTCGCCGTTCTTCGCGGCACTGATCAACGGTGCGGCGTCGCACGTGGTCGAGCAGGACGATGTGCACAACGGCTCGGTGTATCACCCGGCAACGGTGGTATTCCCCGCAGTGCTCGCGGCGGCGCAGGAAGTCGGTGCATCCGGCAAGGAGTTGATTGCCGCATCGGTAGCCGGTTACGAATGCGGTGTGCGTGTGGGTGAGTTTCTGGGACGCTCGCATTACAAAGTGTTTCATACTACGGGCACGGCGGGAAAACTCGCAGCAGCGGCGGGTGTAGCGCACATCCTCAAACTCGATGCGCGCACCACGCAGCATTGCATCGGCTCGGCGGGCACCATGGCGGCGGGCCTGTGGGAGTTTTTGCGCGACGCGGCGGATTCCAAACAATTGCACACCGCCAAAGCCGCAGCGGACGGCCTGATGGCGGCCTACATCGCGCGCGATGGCTTCACCGGCGCACACCAGATTCTGGAGGGCAAACAAGGCATGGCGGCGGGCATGTCGAGCGATGCCGATCCCGCAAAACTGGTTGATGGCCTTGGCACGCGTTGGGGGCTGATCGAAACCTCCTTCAAGTTTCATGCGTCGTGCCGCCATACGCATCCGGCCGCTGATGCGCTGCTGAAGTTGATGCATGACAACCAGTTGAAAGCCGACGACATTGCGGGCGTCACCGCGCACGTGCATCAGGGCGCCATCGACGTACTGGGTCCCGTTACGAATCCACAGACCATACATCAATCGAAATTCTCGATGGGGTTCATGCTCGCGTTGGCTGCACTGCACGGACGCGCAGGACTGGCCGATTTTACCGAGGCCGCGCTCAAGGACCCGGCGACGCGTGCGTTTCATGACAAAGTAAAAATGGTACTCGATCCTGTAGTGGATGGCGCGTACCCCAAGCGCTGGCTCGGGCATGTGACCGCTACCACCAAGGATGGCCGTAAACTTGAGGGCAAAGTGTCGTCACCCAAAGGCGACCCGGACAACACGCTGACGCGCGCTGAAATCGAAGACAAGGCGGTGCGGTTGGCCGCGTATAACGGCGGTGCGGGTGAATCGGAAATGGGGCGGGTGATACAGCGGGTTTGGCGCTTGCGGGATGAAGCGAGCGTGCGGGATTTTTTGAAAAGCTAAAAACTTTTCGTCGCAAATTCCGGTAATGACCAACAATTTTCTGGGCCTCTACTTCAATAGAATCCAGTATTCAGGGACACCCAAAGTTGATCTGGAAACGTTGCGGGACTTGCATCTTTTGCACTTGCAGCACATTCCCTACGAGAACATCAATGTATTTTGCCACCAAGCCGTCAATCTCGATCCAGAAACGCTTACGCAAAAAATGTTATTGCGTCAGCGTGGTGGTTATTGTTTTGAGCAGAACGGTTTGTTTTTGATGGCGCTTACTGAACTTGGTTTTAAGTGCCATGCCAATATGGCGCGTGTTCACCGTAACCGTCCTCAACCGGGTGGGCGCACCCATCAAATTAATCTGGTGGAACTTGAAGGACAAATCTGGCTTTGTGACGTGGGTTTTGGAGGCTCTGGTTTCCGGCATCCCTTGATGATGCAATCGAACGTTGAAGTTGAGCAGTTGGGCGAGATCTACCGCTTGCATAAAGACGACGTGCACGGCTTTTATCTACAGAAGAAAATAGAACAGGAATGGTATCCACTTTACACTTTTAAAATTGAACCGGCCTTGCCCATAGATATGGAGATGGCAAATTTCTATACCTCGAATAGCTCGCAACACATTTTTCGGGACGCTATCATTGGCACCAAAATGACATCGCAGGGGCGCGTCACGCTCAGTGATCATACTTTTAAATGTTTTAATCTAACCAAAGGCACGTTGGAGAGCGAAACCGTCACTGATTTCGCAGCCTACCTTGGGAATTTACACGAGCATCTCGGCGTGCTGTTAAATGAGTCTGAAAAAGCGCTGCTAAAATTTCGTTTTGCAACGCTTAAACCTCCTGCGAGTTAAAGTACAGGGCAGTTTTTGCAGCTCTATGTGAAGAGGCAAGTTTCGTGACAATAGTAGAGCAACTCAGTAACTACGCCGCCGGCCTGCGCTACGAAGATCTGCCGCAGGAAGTCATCAAGACTGCCAAGCGTGTTATTGTCGATTCGATCGGCTGCGCGTTGGGCGGCTACGACAGCGCGCCGGAGAAAATCGCACGCGATCTGGCGGATATGACCAGCAGCAAGCAGCCTGCAACCCTGATGGTCAGCGGTTTAAAGACCAGTCCTGAACTCGCAACGTTTGCCAATGGTGTGATGATTCGTTTTCTGGATTACAACGATGGTTACACCAGCACTGGCGAGTCGGGCCATCCGAGCGACAGTATCGCGGCGGTGCTGACTGCCGCCGAGATCAACAAGCGCTCCGGCAAGGATGTGATCACGGCCACGGTGCTGGCGTACGAAATGTTTTGCCGTATTTGCGATGAGGTCGATCTTAAGCCGTTGGGTTACGACCACGTCACCGTCGGTGGCATAGCCAGCACAGCGGCGGCGGCTTGGCTGTTTGGTTTGAAGGGCAAGCAGTTCGAACATTGCTTGCAACTCGGCATCGCACCCAACAATGCGCTGTATCAAACGCGCATCGGTAATGTGTCGATGTGGAAGGGCTGCGCTTATGCCAACGCCAGCCGCAACGCGGTGTTCGCAGCGATGCTGGCGTCACGCGGCATGACGGGGCCGTCGCCGATATTCGAGGGCGTCGGCGGTTACTTTAAAGCAGTGACGCGCAAACCGTTTACGCTGGACACGCTCGGCGGACGGGATGACGCGCCGTTCAAAATCATGGAATGCCTGATCAAGCGCTTCCCGCTGGGGCAGTATTCGCAGACGGTGGTGGAGGCCGCGCTGCAGATGCGGGAGAAAATCAAATCGCCCGACGATATCGCCGAGATTCAGATCGAAACCGTGACTACCGCGATCGTGCTGATGGCCGACACGCCGGAAAAATGGGAACCGCCCAACCGCGAAACCGCCGATCACAGCATGCCATATACTGTTGCCGTGGCACTGATCCACGGCGATGTGCAGGAAGAACATTTCGACGATGCGCATGTGTTCAATCCAGCGATACGCGCGCTTACGCGCAAGGTGAAAATCAAGGCGTCAGCCGAGGCCGACAAGCACATGCCGGCGGCCATGCGCTGTTATTTCAAACTGATTACCCAGTCGGGTGTGACGCACAGTACGGTGGTGGATCATCACAAAGGGCATTGGAAGAACCCGATGGACGATGCCGATATTGACAATAAATTTCGCACGCTGGCGAAAAAAGTGCTGCCGGATGCAAAGATAAACACACTGCTCGCGCGCTTGTGGGAATTGGAAAATATTTCCGATGCAGGCGAGATTCCGCAATTGACAGTAACTTAAGCACAGAGGATAGTATGCGTATAAGTATTTGTTTTTATTCATTATTTTTTATTGCTACCGTAGCGACTTCTGCATCGGTCATAGCCGCGGATCCTGCCTATCCAACACGGCCGATCCGCCTGCTGGTGCCGTTCGCAGCGGGTGGCGGTTCCGATACCACCGCGCGCATCCTCACGCCCAGGTTGCACGAAGCGATGGGACAGGCCTGGGTCGTTGATAACCGCGGCGGCGCGGGCGGCAATCTCGCGGCTGAGATCGTCGCCAAGGCAAATCCGGATGGTTACACCATCTTCCTTGGATTCAATACGGTGCTCACGGTAAATCCCACGTTGTACAAATTGCCGTTCAGCGTCGAGAAAGATTTCCAGCCGGTGACGATGCTGGCGACGGCGCAATACATCATGGTGCTGCATCCGAGCGTGCCGGCGACCAGCCTCAAGGAATTCATTGCGGCGGCGAAACAAAAGCCGGGCACGTTTAATTTTTCATCGGGCGGCGTCGGCACGCCGTTGCACATGGCGGCGGAATTATTCAGCAAGCGCGCCGGCATCAAGATGGTTCATATTGCCTACAAGGGCGGAAGCCCGGCGGCGGCCGCGCTGCTGGGCGGCGAAGTGCAGGTGCTGTTCGGCAGCATTGCGGCATCGCTGCCGCATGTCAAAAGCGGCCGGCTGAAGGCTTTTGCCACCACCGGCGCGCGCCGTTCCAAAGTCGCGCCGGATTTGCCAACGATGATAGAACTGGGTTTCCCGGGTTTCGACGTGGGTTCGTGGTATGCGTTTTTGGTGCCGGCCCAGACGCCGGCGGCAGTCGTGCGCCGGCTCCACGATGAATCGGTGAAAGTGGTTGCCATGCCTGATGTGCAGCAGGCGTTGTCGCGTCAGGGGCTGGAGCCGGAAACCAGCACGCCGCAGGAACTGGCCGCGCGCATCAAGAGCGAAACCGCGACCTGGGCGCAGGTGATCAGAGACGCGGGTATCAAGGCAGAGTGAGGCGATTCAGGCGGGTAACATCAAGGAGCCGTGGCAGTGAAAATCAGAACCTATGTCGGCAGCGACGGACATTCGGTGTGGTTCAGCGATGATCTCGGCGCGACCTGGGTGCGTCCGAACAGTTTGTCGGGGCTGTATCTTGAAGTAGCGGTGCGCGGTTTTGCCAGCCATGCCAGCGATGCACGCACTTTGCTGGCGGCGACCAGTCACGGCTTGATGCGCTGGGACGAATATGATGGGCTGTGGCGTAAAACGTCTTTTCCAGGCAATGATGTGTGGGAGGTAGCGCAATCGGAGAAATTGCCCGACGTCATTTTTGCCGGCACCTGCCCGGCGTCGGTTTACCGCTCGCAGGATCGCGGCAAGAGCTGGCAGGCGTGCGCGCTGCCGGATCTGGCGCAGTTTTCGGACATTAACAAAGGCCCGACGCGCGTGACGCAGATTCTGTTTGATCCGATCGACGATAAAACGATATGGGTCACGGTCGAAATCGGCGGCATTTACCGCAGCACCGACGGCGGCGAAACATGGGTGCTGCTTACGCAGGGGCTGCTGTCCGCGGACATCCACGGCATTCTCGCCACGCGCGACGCCAGCGGTAAACGGCTGATGATGGCGACCACCAATCGCGGGCTGCACTACAGTCGCGACGCGGGGGACACTTGGGAATTCGTGCAACTCGATTCGCCGTGGCAATACACGCGCGGCGTGCAACTGCGCGCTGATGGTTTCAAACGGATTTTTCTGACCAACGGTGATTGGCCGCCGGGCTCGACAGGGCGCTTGCTCATCAGCGATGACGCCGGTCAAAACTGGCAGGAACGCGTGCTGCCCGCCGATCTGAACAGCACGGTGTGGTGTCTGGGTATGAACGCTGCCGACCCGCAGTTGATTTATGTGGTGACCG
>Ga0193752_1003091_pt1 | contig 11751 bp, 7 predicted proteins | sample H1c1metaG_FD_144924 | JGI IMG/M metagenome (GOLD analysis project Ga0193752, IMG submission 144924) | Soil microbial communities from a riparian zone of the East river system, Colorado, United States - H1c1 | ecosystem: Environmental > Terrestrial > Soil > Riparian zone | place: USA: East River... | reverse complement strand
CCAGCGTATATTGTTTGCTTCATCGAACCGGGCCTTTAATTCAACGATTACAAAAACATTTTTGCCATTCTTAGCAGCGCTGATTAATGCATAGGCGATCTGCGAATCGCTGGCAATCCTGTAAAGTGTAACAAAAATGTCGGTTACTTCTTTATCAATTGACGCTTCATTGAAGAGTCTTAATATACAGTCATAGGAATGATAAGGAGTGTGAATCAGCCTTTCCTGTCGAACAATCGCTGTAAAAATCGATCCATTGATATCTAAAGACAGGGGGCGCAGAGCGGGGCGTTTCGGATATTGCAGATTTTTGTCCTTTAGCGGAATGCTTCCCAGATCTTTCAGATTATGGTACCTTCCACCTGCCACAACAGCCGTTTTTTTAAGATCTAAATATTTTCTTAACCTTTCGATTAGAGGCCCGGAAATTTCTGAATCATATAAGAAACGGGTAGCTTTCCCCTTATCCCTCTTTGATAGTTCTTTTTCTATCAGATCTGTGGGATCGACGGCTTCCTTTTCAATAAGATCGAGTGAAGCGTCACGGGTAAGTTTGATGTTAAATGCTGCAACAATCAATTCCCTTTTGAAAATGAATTGCAGACAGTATTCAACGATATCATCAAGAAAAAGGATATAAACTTTATTATCGGCCACAATCTCCAGGAACCGTGGTAACACATCTGACGGTATATTGATTATCCAGGCGGATAAATTGTCATTTTCCTGAGTAAAAATTGCCTTGTACAGCTGATTGTTAAGCGGAAAAAAATCAGCGTTTAGCTCAAGGTTTATTATCTGAATATAGCCGGCAATATGATTATAAAAATAATCTCTCATGCGCCCTTCCAACATCCCGGGAACAGGCGTATTGTATAAAAAAATGATCCCGTGCTTCGCCAGTTCTGGAATAAGTTCTTCCCTGATTATTTGTCCGTAAAACTTTTGTTGCCCGTCTATAATAGCAGAGAGTTGCGTATAAATTACCGACTCTTCCGCGGTTGCCTTTTTTCTATTGTAAACGGGAACACGGACACGATAAAACTCGTCAAGATTAGAAGAATAGATGGAGAGAAACCTGAATCTTTCCATTAATGGCACCGAGGGTTTCGTTGCTTCCTGAAGCACACGTTCATTAAAGGATAACCAGCTGATGTCTCTGTTAAAAAACCTGTCGGACTTCACCATAGTTGTTTTGGAGCAGTTTTTTTATTGTTATTCTTCCAGACGGCTTTTGTTACAAAATGACCTATGGCAGAACCTACAACCACATCACTGGCCCAATGCCGGTTTTGATAAATCCTGGAAACAGCAGTAAGAGAAGCAAGTGTGTAAGCGACAATTGGTATCCATCTGACTTCACGATATTCCATTGCCAGTGCTGTCGCGACAGTGAAAATAGTATTGCTATGACCAGAAGGCGATGACGTAAATGATTTTCTTGCAAATGGGGGCGCAAAATCAAATGATGAGGTCGCCTTATCCGGCCTGTTGCGGCGTATAAGTAACTTTGATCCGGCATATATCATAGTAGAGATCGCGAGCGATTTTACGCCACCCAGTGCCACACTCTGCAATCTTTTTTCCTTTGACGCCAGGCCGGCCACGTACATTACCGGGAACAAATACACACCATAGAAATTTCCAAATGGTTCTATTACTTTGGCTGCTTCACCCGAGATAGAATGTTGATTCGCCACTGACAACCGCCTTATTTCCCAATCAGCGGCAAGAGTTGCTGCGGTGACACCTGCAAAAATCGAAAAATTCCTCCAATCTTTGCCTTTCCAATGTAAAGGTCGGCTGACTACATGTTTGAAATCTGTCCAATAGCCTAAAACATATTGCTTATCCAGGCGGTATAGTTTACGCTTGGGATAAGACGTATCCGCCACAGGAATTAACCGGGTGGTATCTTTTACAGTTGGCGGTAATTGCGTGGAATCCTGCGCGTTAGCTATGACACCCGAACCCAATAACCCGAATATGATTAAAACACAAAATTGACGCATCTGTTTTGATTCAAACATAAAAACTGATATAGCATCAAAAATAAGTGTTTTGATATATTGTTACGAAAAACTACCAGCTTAATTGGATACCAGTATGTATAACTGAATTATTTAATAGCAGCATTAACGGAGTCCTGCCAGCAAAACGAATTAAGTATTAATCCATATATTTATTGCCAACAAATCGCAGACTTTGAACACCAAATATCGTTTTGAGAATACAGGTTCCATTGATTCGCCGGCGGTTATTGTTTATCCGGAACTGATCAGAAAAAATATTTCCAAAGCGGTTATGATCGCCGGTGGAAAGCATTTGTTACGTCCACATGTGAAAACCCACAAAATGGTTGAGATTTCTAAAATGATGCTCTCGGCCGGAATCTCCAAATTCAAATGCGCAACGATTGCCGAAGCGGAAATGCTGGCAATGGCTGGAGCAAAGGACATATTGCTTGCGTATCAGCCCACGCTTGTCAAAGCGCAAAGATTAGCTTCCCTTGCAAGGGCTTACCCTGAAATCGTTTTTGGATATCTGATAGATAATGAATATTCGGCCAGACAACTTGCTGAGGTATTTGACAAAGGACAGATCAAAGCATGGATCGATGTCAACGTTGGCATGAACCGCACAGGAATCACACCGGAAGGCGCCGCTTCATTGTATCGTTTCTGCAAATCCGTGACGGGGACCAAGCCTGCCGGCCTGCATGCCTATGATGGTCACATACACGACACCGATCTGGAAAGCCGGTTTGGGCAGGCCAGTGTGATCTTCGACAAAATAATGGAGCTCAAAAATCAGATTACAGGCGATGAAGTCACAGGCGAGGAAAATGATGCACTGCAGATAGTCGTTGGCGGAACCCCATGCTTTCCATATTACGCCACTAAAAATGGGGTCCAGACCAGTCCCGGAACCTTTGTTTTCTGGGACGAGGGCTATAGCACCATGTTTCCTGATATGGACTTTGAAATCGCAGCGCTGTTGCTTACAAGGATCATTTCGATAGTAAGTCCTACGATTATATGCCTTGATCTGGGACACAAATCCGTTGCTGCTGAAAGTCCGCTGCCAAGAGTTAGTTTTCCCGATCATCCGGAAGCAAAGGTAACCGGTCAAAGCGAGGAGCACTTAGTTGTAACTGTACCTGATAGTTCTGTGTTTAAACCTGGTGATATATGGTATGGCGTGCCGCATCACATCTGTCCGACGATAGCACTTTATGAAAGCGTCCATACAATTGAGGATGGGAAAAATACAGGTACCTGGCAGGTTATTGCGAGAAACAGGAAGATCAATTATTAATGAATCCTTGCAAATCAGGCACACTGTTTCTGTGTAAAGGGCATCCGCAATATTTAATCTAAATCAAGTTGCTTAAAAAGAAACAAACCTAATGCAATTTCATTTTTACCCGGCCTGACTTTATAAGTAAAAACGGGTTTTCCATCGCCGATAAACGATTCGATATAATTGTATTGAACATGTTTATGATCGTTACGTCCGGCAAGTTGCAAGTTGTGCGAAGAAATAATAATAGCACTTTTCCGGAACTCACTAATCTTATCGATAAAAATACCGGCGCATTCAACTGCGTCATTAAGATTGGTACCACTGAATACTTCATCAAATATTGAAAAACATTTCTTACCCGATTTAAGAGCAGTTAATAAGTTTTTAACACTTAAAATTTCATTGTAGAAATTACTGTATCCTGTGAAGAGGTTATCGTGCGCTGTAATACGAATATCGATGTAGTCATAAAACTGAATGGAAGCCGCCTGTGCCGGTATCGGAAATCCAACATGAGCGAGGCAGACAATTGTACCAATGGTTCTGAGAAATGTTGATTTCCCCGCCATGTTGGCACCAGTCAGAAAAATTAAATTTTTGTGGTTTTCAACTCCAAAATCATTCTTCACCGGATCACGCAATAACAAATGAAACATATTATCAACCTGAACTTCCGATTGATTATTCATAACCGGAAAGACCAGGCCATACTTCCGTGTGGCCGTTGCAACAGATGTAAACGCTTCCAACGAAAATAAAACGTCCAGCAACTGGTTGAACGAACCGCTAAAATGGTGACGTAGATAATCGTCAGTTTTCAAAATATATGCCCGGCTTACCTGCTGAATATCCTTTTGCAGAAGATTGTTGATTTCATGATAATTAAGAATTTCTTCTACTGTTTTACGATATTCCTTCAGTATCGGGGGCCAATCTTTTTGTTTCCAGGACGCTGTTTTCTTTTTCAGGCCCTGCAGGAACATGACAAACCTGATCACGTTCGACCTGATGAAATGATAGGTTGGGTCCCTGGTAAACCCGTGCGACATTAAAAGGCTTGTTCCAATTTTTCCTTTTCGCGATACGATATTTACCCTGAAGTATTCCTGGATATAGTGTATCTCGGCATTATTCAATACTATTTCGATGTCGGCAATATGTTCCGTTGCATACTGTAAAGTCAATTGCATTTGAATTACCTCATCAAAAGTTTCCTTCTTATCTGTCAGCAGGTATTCCAAAGCTGCTTCGCCACCAGCCGTCCTTGTGAAGTTGAATTTATTAAACACCGATGCGGTACCTTGCTTTGAAGGCATAAGATGGCAGTCCGATATTATCTGATCGCTGTAACGCATAAGCGAAAATCAGATAAATCAATTTAAGAAATAGTTAATTATCTGGATATATTCCGGGGTGCCTGTTTGTCGCCAGTCTCTTCGTCGCGACGAAACATCGTTCCAAATACCCTGTCCCACAAAGTCGTGCTTACTCCAAAGCCATACTCTTCATTTTTATAATGATGGAGATGATGGTTACGCCAAAGGGATTTCATCCATTTAAAAGGAGGCTTCCAGGCATGTATTGCATAATGCATACTTCCATATAACAGGTATCCGAATAAAAAACCGGGAAAAAATGAAAACGCATAGTTCTCCAGGTTAAACAAACTTCCTGCTAAATAAATTAACCCAAAAATCACAAGTGCTAACAACAGACTTGGTAGCGGTGGCATAAATAATCTTTCCCTGTCTCTCGGGTATTCATGATGGTTACCATGAATAATATAAACTATTCTTGTCGCCTTCTCATTTTCTGCCATAAAATGAAAAATATATCTATGCATCAAATACTCAAAAAATGTCCAGAAGAACATTCCGGCAAAAAATGAAATCACAATACCAGGAAATGTTAATTCCATTCTGTTATAACCGTAATTAAGAAGAAAAATTATAACCGGAATATAAATCCCCAGGATGACCACTGGATGGCTCTTTGTGAATATCTCAAGCAGGGGATTTCTAAAGATCTGAGCCTGTCCTTTGTTATAAATCTTGCTAAATTTCATGATCTTAATGTTATTAGTTATTTAACATTTTCATCCCTTCGTAATGCTGCGGAAAGGCATACCGGCGACAGTGGAATTTCCAGGAAAGTTGATGACTGTATGTAAGTGGTGAATTGAATATTGGATAATCAATCGTTATGCCATCCTAATCCTGCATAAATAATTAACCATCAGTCCGGGTGGGGGTAACCGAACACAAAAATACTGATTCCAAAATATTTATTGGAGTAAAATGAATAAAAATACCCGGTATAATATCATACCGGGGTAAAAAAGCATTCGGGTATTATTCAGCCCGGAGATTTTTCACAGGATCCAGCATAGCCGCTTTTATTGACTGATAACTTATCGTAAGCACACTGATCAATAATGCGCCAAGACCTGCCACTATAAATATCCATGCGGACAAATCAGGATGATATGCATAGTTCTGAAGCCAGCCGTACATTACATAATAAGCAATTGGGAATGCGATGATCAGCGAAACGAAAACAAGGCCAATGAAGTCTTTTGAAAGCAGCTGCCAAAGGCTAAGAACGGAAGCCCCTAAAACTTTCCGGACACCGATTTCTTTACTGCGTTGTTGGGCAACAAACGATGCCATACCAAAAAGTCCGAGACAGCTGATAAAAATCGCCAGTCCGGCAAAAAAGCCGGCAAGAGTCCCTACCCTTTCTTCATTACCAAACTTCCTATTGTATTCTTCGTTCACAAACTGATAATTGAATTCATAGTCAGGATAATTTTGTTTGAAGACCTTTCCAAGATATTTAAGTGCGACAGGAATACTTGTAGTGGGGTTTAACCTTGCAATTATTACTCCTCCCGGGTCTTCATTCAACCTGAAAACAGACGGCCGCACGGCCGCATAAGGCGATTCATTAATGATATCTTTTACAACTCCGACAATTGTCAACGATTCGCCGTCCCTGGTAATTGTCTTGCCTGCTGCATTGTTTCCAAAGCCCATAAGATTAGCTGCCGTTTCGTTCAGAATCAGTCCTGTTGAGTCAGTTTTATACTCAGGCGAAAAGTCTCTTCCTTCTAAAAATTCCCATCCTAATGTTTTACCGTAATTATAAGATATCGATATTACAGGAAATTCAGCTCCTATTGATGGGTCCTTGCCATCCCATTCAAAACCGGTACTGGTTGAATTGATGTCGGTGGCCGACGCATCCGCTTCTGTCATTTCAAGAATGATTTTCGCATTTTTCAATTCATTACTGATCGCGTCAAAATGAACATGCATTTCTTTTCCGGGTATACCTATCGTAACCAGGCCTTCACGATCATAACCTACAGGGCGGTTTTTGGCATATTGAATTTGCCTGAACACTACGATGGTGCCAATAATCAGTATAATTGAAACAGCAAACTGTACTACCACCAACGTTTTGCGGGGTAATGCAGCAAATCGTCCCTGCTTGAAACTCCCTTTAAGTACCTTTATTGGCTTAAAAGATGAAAGATAAAAAGCCGGATACAACCCGGCAATAAAACCAGTGATCAGACAAAAACCAATACCCGATATCCAGAATGCGGGTTGTACCCAAAGTACAGACATGTTTTTGTCTGAAACCGAATTAAACAACGGCAATGCAAGTTGTACGAGGATCAATGATATAATAAAGGAAATTGCTACATAGAGATATGATTCACAAAAAAATTGTGCAATAAGTTGCCTTCTTAATGAACCAATTGTTTTCCGGATACCAACCTCTTTCGCTCTTTTTTCACTGCGTGCCGTACTCAGATTCATAAAATTAATACAGGCAAGTATCAGCACAAAAATTCCGATAGCCAGAAACAACCTCACATACTGAATTCGACCGCCGGTATTTATTCCATTCCTGAACTCATCATACAGGTGCCATTTGCTCATCGGGTGAAGATGTAAACGGGGTTTAAGACGGGCAAGCTTGCTATTTACATGATTAAGCCGGACATCTTTTATGACCGTTGAAGTTTTTTCAAGATCAGCATTCTTTGAAAGCAGAACATAAGTTCTGAACGCATTTGGCCTCCAGGGATCAGTAATATTTTTAACCCAGGGTGTATTATTGAAATATAATTTCCAGGGTGCAATAAATTCAATTTCATTTAATGTTGAATTGACGGGAATATCCTCGAAAACTCCTGTCACCTTCAAATCGAGGGAGCGGTCCATCCTGAGAACTTTTCCGACCGCGTTTTCTTTTCCGAAAATAGCTTTAGCTACTTTTTCGGATATCATTACCGCATTCGGATCAGTGAGGCCATTTATGGTGCCCGAAAGCATCTTTAGACCCAGCATCTTTCCTGCACCTTCTTCCATGTAAGCCCCGGTATTTGCAAATCGTTTGCCGCCCACATCAAAGGAATGCTCCCAGGTACCGGAAGCAAGCACAACCTGCTCAAACTTGTCGCTATAGTCGTTACGCAGTACCTCTGCAAGAGGATAAGGTGTATTGTTGCCGGTCTCAATTTTACCATTGCTTTCTGTGCTTTGCATCACAATAGCAATTCTTTCATATTCCGGGAAAGATTTGTCGTATGATAATTCATCCCAGATCCACAGGCCGATAAGCATAGCGACACCCATACCTACAGCAAGGCCTGAAATATTTAAAATAGAAAATGTCTTATTAGATACCAGATTGCGCCAGGCAATTTTCATATTGATCCTTATCATGATTGTATATGGAACAAGTAATGGACCAAAAACTTAATTAATTATGAATCAGTTCGTTATACCGACTTTTTATCCACTACGGCGTTCGTAAACGAACAGTTTATGTCCGATCCTGCACCTTCCTAACAAGCATCATGAAACCCGGTAGTCTTTACGGGCTACAACTTATTCTTTATAAATTTTACGAATTGCGTCCAGTCATACAGCGTTAAATTATGTTCCCCGGTTCGTAAGTGATACCCCAATGGAGATGATATCTGTGGTGTATCTGCTGCCGGCAAATCATTTCCCAGGCCTGATCTTATCCAATACAAGGCATATACTTTTTCTGCATTTTTCAACGACAGGAATGAACCCTTTGGATCAGCCCAAAGATCTTGTGTGGCACTGGTAACATATACAAGACGCGGAGCAATAAGGGCCAAAAGCATATGCTGATCAACCGGAAGCAGGTTGATACTGTCATTGTACTTCTTATAATTATCGCAGAACCAGTAAGGAAAACTGGTATTGATCCTTTTGACTGTTTCTCCAAACATTCGCCTGGATAAGGCAGCTCCTGTATTACCGGAACAGTTTGAAAATACATATGCAAAACGCTGATCCTGCGCACCGGCCCATAGTGCGGCTTTACCTCCACGGGAATGCCCGACGATACCGATCTTCTTTGAATCTATTTGTTGATCGGTTTCCAGGTAATCCATAATTCTGCTTGCTGCATAGGCCCAGGATCCAACTGCTTTCATTCCATCAACACGGCTTATGAGTTCGGGATATAATTGCATTACTCCTTCCTGATAGTGCTCTTTATTGTCCGGTGCCGCATCATCAACATGAAACGCTGCAATAGCAAACCCGCTATCTATTATCATTTCAGCCGGCCAGAATTCAGACTTTGTTTTCCTCGAAGGGTCGATATTATCCATCCCCCGGTTGTTGATCAGTATCAACGCCGGTACAGGTTGTCTGGCTTTAGAAGGCGTGAACAGAATAAAATTAATTTTCACGCTTTTGCCTTTGCGCCACACATCAATGCGCACCTGTTTCAGACTCGCCTTGCCTCCCATAGCATTATAGTCAGCATGCATCAACGTGAAGTTTATACTATCATAGTCCTTTGGCATTTTACCATACACATTATTGCCGAAGAGATACAGGATTTCCTTTCTTCTCACAATTTCCCAATCACTGACGGTGGTTATTTTTTTACCGCTTTCGCTTAGCAACGGATCAGGCAAAGTATAAGGCTGAATTTTTGCCTCGTCATAATTCTGTGAATATAATTTTGCAGAAAAGAAAAACAACAGGATGATGATTCTCAGAATTTTCATGATATGATTTACAATTGCAAAATGATTACGCGCCGGTCATCTCACAATATAATAAATTAAAAACGGCATTCAAATCAAAGAGCGTGAAAAGCCATCTATAATTTAAAACTTCGTTATACGTACTTTTTGCCTGTTATCGCGAACACTTCAATGCCATTTTTCCAATCCTGGCACAATCCAATGACACAACTACAAGAAAACTCGTTGGTATCCTTAATTAAAAACAGCCGCTAACGTTGGGTTTGCTGCTATGCTGGCTGACGAATAAATCATCATCTTTCTGTTTGCTACCAACATCGGTTCGTGCTGACCGAATACTATTGAGATTTTGTTCTTATCTTCATCATCAGTAATTCTATTGGGCCTTAGTTCCGGGCTTGACATTATAAAATACCAGCCCAGCAGCAAGCCCCTGAACGTTGTGTGCAAACCGCCGTGACAACTAATTTCCCTACTACTATTTTGCAAAATGGATAAATTCAAAAGCGAACCTTTTCTTGACACCGATTTTAATCAAAATGACTCTATAGAACATTTAAGATTAAAAATGAAAGAACTCAAATCTTTGCAACCTAACAGTCTTGACCAAGAGCAAATAAAAAAAACATAGTCGACTATTTTGGACTAATCTCTTCACAGGTTGCATATTTTGACCCTGAAAATTTTAATTTTAATAACTAATATTTTTGTCGAGCCAGAGTAATATAACCCCCGATGAAAAGAATTAAGGCAGGAATATTATTATCTGCGACTGAAGAAGAACTAAAAATGTCGCTGCTTCCCTGATAAATGGTCTGCACACAACATTGGGCCTGGCTTTTTATATTGTTCTAGAAAGTACTTTTTTTAACAGAACTCTCCTCCAAAATGAGAAATTTAATACAGCTTTTTTTATTTATGATGCTTCATGTTATTGCATCTGCACAAGATAACAGTCTTGCTTTTGAAGACAATGACAATATTAAGCAAATCATTGCGGACTTTGAAAGGGAAATCATTGGTAATGTTGCACGGGATACCACTGGAAGTTTCTCAGCTTCCCTTTTTAAAGGGGATCGTATTATTTGGTCAAAGGCATTTGGGAAAATGAATAATCAAACAGGCTTACTGGCTGACACAAATACAATTTACCGAATTGGCTCAATCTCAAAAACGATAACAGCATATCTACTGATGTTATTAGTTCAGACTGGCAAAATAAACCTGGATGATCCGGTAATAAAATACTTGCCAGAGCTCACAAAGATCAATAAAAATGGCAGGGATGAAGGGGATTACATTACATTCCGCCAATTGGCAGATCATACTTCAGGGTTGGCAAGGGAACCAGACGACCTTATCAATAACGCTACAGGTGCAATTGAAGAATGGGAGAACAAAGTCTTAAGTGCCATACCCGTCACTACACTAAGCGTTCCAATAGGTAAGTCTTTTGCGTACTCTAATATCGGTTACGCAATTCTAGGATTAGCCATATCCCGTGCTGCACAAAAACCATTTATTGACTTGGTGAAAGAGATGGTGTTCCGTCCTCACGACATGCTCAACAGTTTTTATATCATTAATCAGGATATTAAAATTAAAATTGCTACTGGATATCATTGGAACCAATCTGCTAAGGTTTATGGCACGGAGGCATCTGAAAGAGAATTTGCTGGAAGAGGATACAAAGTTCCTAACGGCGGCATTTTTACAACGGCTAACGACCTGGCACGATTTGCTATAGCATTAACTGCAGATACTGACGTTCTCGCAAAAAATTATAGAGATAGCATGCAAATAACTCAAACCTTCATTAACAAAAAGAAAGGTGAAGGGTATGGACTGGGGTTATTTATAACAGAGGATAAGAGTGGCGATAAAAAAGTGAGGCATGACGGAGCGGTAGCTGGTTACAATTCTTTAATGATTTTAGATCCGGAGTCCAGAATAGGTGTAATTCTGCTTAGCAATTGTGACAATACATTATCTGTATTGAATCGGGAAGGAAATATTTTATTGAACAAGCTTGTAAAGGCCAATAAGAAAAAGTAAGTTAAGGACATTGTAAAAGCAACTCAATTAAACACTATTCCGTTGACCAAAACTAACCCACTACATTGGGTTTGCCGCTATACTGGCAGACGAATAAATTCACATATTTTTGTTCGCTATCAACAGCGGTTTCGGCAGACCGAATTCTATTTGGCTTTTTGTTATTAACTTAAACTATTCCAATAACCTTAACCAATCTAATCGCTCCTAGTAAGCCCGTTTTGGAAAGAAGAAGCTACAACTGCGCAATGGCATTAAGTCGGTCTTGATTTAAATTGATAATCGAATTGAGCCTGGTTAATTCAGGTTAACTAATTGAGGTTAAATAATTGAGATTGATC
>Ga0193752_1003090_pt1 | contig 11751 bp, 6 predicted proteins | sample H1c1metaG_FD_144924 | JGI IMG/M metagenome (GOLD analysis project Ga0193752, IMG submission 144924) | Soil microbial communities from a riparian zone of the East river system, Colorado, United States - H1c1 | ecosystem: Environmental > Terrestrial > Soil > Riparian zone | place: USA: East River... | reverse complement strand
CCCGTCGGCGACCGGATGCTAATGCCCAGCTACGCCGAAGAGCCAATGACGACAACGCTGACCGCTGCGGACGCCGACGCAACTACGATCACGGTGGAGAACCCGCGGAATGTCGCAGTGACCATATACATCGAGCGCGGCGATTTCGACACGCTGGTCGGCAAGGTGGCGGCAGGAAGCACGGCGACGCTACGGCTCCCGCCGACGGCGGGGCAATCGATCGAGGTCTTCGTGCATCCTGAAGGCGGAATCGATCTCTCCAGTACACCGTTCACGGTCACGCGGGGTACGCACCTCGGCCTGAGGGTGCCGCTGCGCTGATCGGCGGGACTCTGAAAGCGAAAGCCCCGCCAGCACGAGTGTGTTGGCGGGGCTTCGTATCCCTTCGGCTTAGATGATCACACGAGCTTCGGCACGATGTACGGTGCGCGATACTGCCTGGTGAGCAACGCATTCGCCTTCGCTGCATCCGGACCCGTGAAACGCTCAGCCTTCGGGTCAACGAGCAGCGGCATGCCCGCCGTCAGCGGCGTCTTGCCGAGATCGACGTTGTTCGCATGGAGGTGCTCGATCATCCGGCCGTGTGCTTCGCTGAGCACCGCGCTCGACTTCACCTTCGACGCGAGATTCGCTTCCGGCACGCCCGCGCCCAGCTGGTGCGAGATGTTGCCGAGATGACACAGCGAGCTCGAGACGTTGCCCTCCTGAATCGGGCCATAGAGGTCCGCCGTTTTGCGGCTGCGCACGACGTCCACGAAGTTCTGCATGTGGCGATCCTGCCCCTTGAACTCCTTGATCACCTTGCCGTTCTTGTCCACCGCGCGCGCCGTCGTGTAGCTCGGCACGATCATGCTGCCGCCCTCGCAGTCGATGACGTTGCCGATGTCGACGCCGCGGTAGTTGTCCATGCCGCTGCCCTGACCGCCCTGATTCGCCGCCGGATCGCCACCGGCGCTCGCGATGCCGGCCTTCGTCGGTAGACCGCGCACCTCGAAGATCAACGGCGCCTTCGCGTACTCGTGAATGACGATCTGCGTGTTGGGCGTATCGCCGTCATCCTTGTAACCGAGCCGTCCGCCAATGCTCAGCGTGCGATTGGGCAACCCGGGTTCGCCGAGGAACCAGCGCGCGACGTCCATCTGGTGAATGCCCTGGTTGCCGACGTCGCCGTTGCCGTAGAGATAGATCCAGTGCCAGTCGTAGTGCACCGGTCCGTTCTTCGTATTGCGATGCGGTGCGATGAGCGGCGCCGGGCCGGTCCAGATATCGTAGTTGATGTTGGCCGGCACTTGCTGCGCGCCGCCGCAGAGGCCGATGCTGTCACGGCGCTTGTAGCAGAAGCCGCGCGACGCGACGATCTTGCCGAGCTGGCCACTCTGGACGTACGCCACGGCTTCGCGCAGTCCTTCGCCGGAGCGAATCTGCGTGCCGGCCTGGATGACGCGGCCGTACTTGTTCGCGGCAGCGACGAGCTGGCGTCCTTCCCAGATGTTGTGGGAGACGGGCTTCTCGAGATAGACGTCCTTGCCCGCCTGCATGGCCCAGATGCCGGCCAGCGAATGCCAGTGGTTGGGTGTAGCAACCGTGACGGCATCGATGTCGGGCGACGCGAACATTTCGCGCATGTCGACGTACGTCTTCACGTTTCCGCCGAGGCTCGCCTTCACCTTCTCGAGCAGCGCAGAGTCGGGATCGCAGATGGCGGCGACGCGCACACCAGAGATCTTCGCAAGGCTGCTGAGGTGATTTCTTCCACGTCCGTTCAGGCCAATGACGCCCACGCGCAGGTCCTCATTGGACCCCATGATCTGGCCCCACGACCGCGCCGGAAGTGCGGCGCCGGCAGCGAGCAGTGCGGATGACTTGAGGAAAGTGCGTCGATTGAGTGAGCTCATGGTCGGAGGCGACGGAGTGGGCAGACTGGCGGCGGAACTGCATTTGAACGAAGTTCGAACGAAATCCAGCGTGACAGAGAATGCGTTCAACTCCCGGGAACTGCAAGCACGCGATTCGTGCTTGGCCTGGTGGAGCCTCGGTGCGACAAACGTTGCATCGCGGACACCGGATGGATTCGGCCCGTCGAGGATGAGTCAGATACGTGTGCGCAGCCGTCAGCGCTGCGCCAAGGGGGAAAAATGCGCGAGAAGAGCGGCATGATGGATCGGCGATCCTTCGTCGGATCGGCAGCATTGCTTGCCGCCGCAGGATGCGTGCGCGCCGGTGCACCGGCCATGACGAGAGCATTTGCATCGAGCAGTGGCCGGCTGCCAATCGGGTTCTCCACGCTCGGCTGTCCGACCTGGGACTGGCTGCAGGTGCTCGACTTCGCCGCGGCGCACGGCTACTCCGCGGTCGAGCTGCGCGGGATCAAGGACACGATGGACCTGCCCAAGGCTGCCGAGTTTCAGCCGGACCGGTTGGCCCAGACGCAGCGCGAACTGAAGGACCGCGGGCTCGTCATCACCGACCTCGGCGCATCGACGAACCTGCACGAAACAGCGCCGGACAAAGGGCCCGCCGGGATGGCCGAGGCACGCAGCTTCGTCGATCTCGCGGCGCGGATCGGGGTGCCGTACGTGCGCGTGTTCGGCAACAAGTTCACCGAGGGCGTTCCACGTGAGCAGACACTCGAGTACATCGCGCGCAATCTGCGGACGCTCGGCGAGTATGCGCGGGAGCGCAACGTGATGGTGCTACTCGAGACGCATGGCGACTTCACCGATTCGCCGACGATCATCGAGCTGATGAAGCGCGCCGACTCGCGAGGTGCGGCGGTGCTGTGGGACGCGCATCACACGTTCGTGCTCGGCAAGGAGTCACCGGAGACGAGTGTGCGGGAGCTCGGCTCCTACATCCGCCACACACATCTGAAGGACTCCGTGCCTGCGCCGACGGATCGACGCTATGTGCTCACTGGCACCGGTGAGGTTCCCGTGCGTCGGCAGGTCGAGGCGCTCGTTCGCGCCAACTACAAGGGGTTCTACAACTTCGAGTGGGAGAAGCGGTGGCATCCGGAGATCGAGGAGCCTCAGGTGGCGTTCGCGCAATATGCAACGGTGGTGTCGGGCTACCTTCGCGACGCGGGAGTGCGTTCCGCCTGACATGCGTGAACTTTCACAACTACTGAACGGCGTCGTGACACAACGATTCCGCGCGACACCTCTGTTGCTGCTGCTCGTCGCGGGCAGCTGCCGGCGAGACCCTGCTCCGGCGGCCACAACTCCATCACCGCAGCCTGTGGCATCGACGCCCGCTCCAGCGCGCGCGGATACCACCAAGCGCACGACGACGGATCCATCGAAGGTCATCGTCGCGACGGAAAACGCCGCACTGCCGAAGGGTTCGGACATCGCACCGGTGTACACGCCGGACGAAGAGCTCGCACGCTTCCGATTGGCCGATGGCTATCGCCTCGAGTTGGTCGCGGCTGAGCCACTGGTGCAGGATCCCATAGCGATCGACTTCGATGCGGATGGGCGGATGTACGTCGTCGAGATGCGCGCGTACATGCCCAACATTCAGGGCACGGGCGAGAGTCGGCCGATCGGGCGTGTCGTCGTGGTCGAGGATACCGATCACGATGGCAAGATGGATCGCACGACGGTGTTTCTCGACAGCCTCGTGTTGCCGCGCGCGATCAAGGTGCTCGAGCATGGCGTGCTTATTGGCGCTCCACCGAATCTCTGGTTCGTGAAGGACACCAATGGCGATCTCGTCGCCGACACGAAGGAGTTGATCCGCAGCGACTACGGCGATCCGAAGGGCAATCCCGAGCACAACGCGAACGGGTTGCTGTGGGGCATCGACAACTGGATCCACAACGCGAACTATGCCGGTCAATTCCGCATCGGCGCGGATGGCAAGATCGTCTTTCGAAAGGCGCCGGACGACGGACAGTGGGGCTTGTCGTCCGACGACTACGGGCGGATCTACAGGAACAGCAACGAAGATCCGCTGCGTGCCGACCTGATCTCGTCGCACTATGCGCTGCGGAATCCCAACCTGCCGATCCACAGGGGAGTATACGAGCGGCTGACCCCGAATGTCGCTGTGTGGCCCGCGCACAAGACGCCGGCAATCAATCGCGGCTATCGGCCCGAGACGATGCGTCCGGACAGCTCGCTCGCGCACTATACGTCAGCGGGTAGCCCCACGGCGTACGTCGGCGACCGGTTGCCGGCGGAGCTCAAGGGCAGCGTGTTCATCACGGAGTCCGCCGGCAACATGGTCGGCCGACTCATCGTTCGCGATTCGAGCAACGGGATTCCCAGCGCGCGCACGGCGTATGATCACGCGGAGTTCCTCACGGCGACGGACGAGCGCTTTCGTCCAGTGAACCTGGCGAATGCGCCAGACGGTACGCTGTACATCGTCGACATGTATCGCGGCATCATCCAACATCGGACGTTCATCACGGGCTATCTCGAGCAGAAGATCATCGAGCGCGGGCTCGAGCAGCCAATCGGGCTGGGACGAATCTGGCGCGTGGTGCACACGTCGACGGTGAAGGACTCGACGCCACAACTCTCGCGAAAGACAACCGCATCGCTGGTATCGTATCTCGCGCACCCGAATGGCTGGTGGCGAATCACTGCCCAGCGGTTGCTCGTGGAGCGTGGGGACGTGTCTGCCTTGGTTCCGCTTCGCATCATGGCACGCACGCACCGCGATGATCGTGCACGACTGCATGCGCTGTGGACGCTCAACGGCATCCTACCAGTCGATCGCGCTTTTCTCGCCGCACTCGAGGACAGTTCGGCGCCGGTTCGGGCGGCGGCAATTCGCATCGCGGAGCCTTGGCTGGCACGCGGCGATGCGGCGGTGACATCAGCGTTGATGCGGCTCGTCACAGATCGCGACCCACTCGTCCGGCGACAGCTCGCGGCCTCGCTCGGTGAGCTCCCCGTGGCCGCGCGGGACGAAGCGTTGGACGTCGTTGTCGCGCGCAGCGGAGATGACCTTGTCGTCGCCGATCTGGTTGTCGGCGCAATGGCCGGACGTGAGCTCGCATTTCTCGAGCGGCTCCTCGCGTCGACGTCGACGGACGCGCCGCATGCGGAACCGACGATACGAGCGCTCTCGCGCGCCGTGGTCTCCTCCCGCGACGGGGCGAACGTCGGCCGCGTGCTCGCGCTGGCCAGCGAGCCCGCTCGGGCGCGATGGCAGCGTCTCGCGCTACTCGACGGCGCGCGTCGTCCAGAAGGACAGCGAGGTGGCACGCTCGCCGAATTGCCGTCAACGCCGAGCGGATTGTTGTCGGCGATGACGAGCCGGGACAGCGCGATTCGCAACCAGGCGACCCTTGTTGCCGCGTCGTTCACCTGGCCGGGGAAGAAATCAGTCGCGACAGCTGTAAGACCATTCACGGCGGCCGAGCAGCGCCGGTTTGCCGCGGGTCAGGTGCAGTACGCGGCGACGTGTGCTGGATGTCATCAGGCGCGCGGCACCGGACTCGCCGGTGTGGCGAAGCCGCTCGTGGGATCGCCGTGGGTGCTCGGCATTCCCGAGCGGCTGATTCGCATCGTGCTGCATGGCAAGGAGGGCACGATGCTCATGCCACCGGTGGGCGCGACGCTGAACAATGATCAGATCGCAGCGGTGCTGACGTACATCCGGCGCTCGTGGGGGAACAGTGCGTCGGCGATCGAGCCGGCCGCGGTGCAGGAAGTTCGCGGCGCGACGATCGGGCGCAACAAGCCGTGGACGGAAGAGGAGTTGCAGCGGATCAGGCGCTAGTGTGCCACCGCTGGCTATAGGTGACGTACAGTAGGTCCCGACACTCGCTGACGCTCGTGCGGGATGACAGTAAGTGTGGTGTCATCCCGCAGGCGCGAAGCGCCTGTCGGGACCTGCTATCGTGCCGATTATACGCCGCCACTGCTGGCTATAGGTGACTCACAGTAGGTCCCGACACTCGCTGATGCTCGTGCGGGATGACAGTGAGCTGACGCTCGTACGCGATGACATGGCTAGTTGCGCGTCACGCGCCACTTCACCTTTCCGGCGAGCGGATCGGAGACAAGGCGCGTGCCGTCGACCTGCAGGGATTGCACTGCTCCATTCGGCAGCGCGAATGCTCCAGTCGACCGCGCACCATCGGTGCTGAACACGCGCAGATGAACGTCGTTCCAGTTCATCGCCGACGTGCTCTGCGCCACCGCGAGGTGCGGCAGCACCGTGTGGTTCTTCACCAGCAGCACGATGGGAATGGCGCCTGCCGTCATCGTATGCCAACGCGCTCCTTCGTACGCGCGGCCCGTTTGGTAGTCGATCCACATCCCGGGCGGCAGATAGACGCGCCGAGTAGTTGCGTTCTCCTCGAACAGCGGCGCGACGAGCAGGCTCGCACCGAACATGTATTCGTCTTCGATCAACCATGACGTGGGATCGTCGGGATGCTCGAAGAACAACGAGCGCAGCATCGGCCATCCGTTGGCCGACGATGTCTTCGCCTGCGCATAGATGTACGGCATCAGCGCGTACTTGAGCTCGACCGCGCGGCGGAAGTCCGTCACCATCGCGGTATCGTACTCCCACGGCTCGCGCGGCGGCGCGCCATGCGTACGCGTGTGCGACGTGAGGACGCCGAACGCCAGCCAGCGACGATAGAGATCGCGCGGCGCCTTGCCGACGAAGCCACCAGCATCGTGGCTCCAATACGTGAAGCCCGACATGCCGAACGACAGCCCAGCGCGCAGTTCAGCGGCCATCGCCGAGTTCGTATTCTCCGCATCACCGCCCCAGTGCAGCGGATAGCGCTGGCTGCCGGCCCATGCACTGCGCGCCCAGATGATGCCTTCGCCTGTCTTCGCCTTGGTGAAGTCGAACACGGCCTGGTTGTAGCGCAACGGATAGAGATTGTGCTCGTACCATCCCGTGCGACCGGAGTGATAGAGGCCGTCGACAGGCGCGTTCTCACCGAAGTCGGCCTTGATGGCGCCGACGCCCATGTCGAGTAGTGGTTCGAGTTTCGACCTGTACCACGCGACAGCCGCGGGATTGCTGAAGTCGAGCACCGCATCGTCGGGGCTGGGACGTCCACCTTGATCACGCACGGTGAGGCCCTGATCGACGAGCTCGCGCGACAACGCGTTCTTCGGCGTGAAGTACGTGTACTGCCAGAGGCTCACGTGAAGGCCGTCCTTCAGCAGATCCTTGATCATCGCGGCGGGATCGGTGAAGCGCGACTTGGAGAACTGATAGTCGCCACGCCAGTCGGTCTCGAACCAGCCGGTGTCGAGGTGCAGGACGTCCGCAGGAATGCGGTACTCGCGCAGCTTCTTCGCGACGTCTCGCACCTCGGCTTCCGACTTGTACGTGATGCGACTCATCCACAGCCCGAACGACCAGAGCGGCGGAACGGGACTGCGGCCCGTCACGGCGGTGTACTCCGAAAGCAGGTCCTTCGGTTCGCCGATGAAGATGAAGAGGTCGAGGAGCTCGTCGCCGGAGTAGATCGTGTTGTGCGAATCGTACTCGGCGCCGACGTCGAAGGTGACGGGTGCGCTCGTGTGGACGAACATCGCATAGCCGCGACTGCTCATGAAGAACGGCACCGCCTTGTACTGCACGGGACTCTGCGCGCCCATCGCGTCGCGGATGAAGGCGACGACGCGCTGCCCGCGCTTGTTCAGGCGCGTGAACGATTCGCCGAAGCCGTAGATCTTCTCGTCCTGCGTGAGCTCGAAGGTCGCTGCGGTGCTTCGACCGACGTCGCGCGAGCGGCGGACGAAGGAGAACGGGACGAACGGCGTGTACGTCGCAGGATCACCGAGCCGTTGCGTGCGCGTGAGCAGCGTGCCGTGAGCGTCGAATAGCTCGACGCGCCACGGATTGCGATTGATGCGCACTCGGCCGAAGGCACTCGTGTAGGTGACGGCGCTATCACCCGACTGCATGCGCCACGTTGTGTCGCGCGCCACCGGACCGGCGAGCATGAGCGACGGCTCGCCCTGCATCACTGCCGGTGGGAGGTCGCGCGTGCTGAAGCGCAACCGCAACGTGCGTGGCGTGACGAACGTGATGTCGAATGGCAGCGATGGATCGCGGTCGTATTCCGTGCCCGGGAACTCGGTGGCCGCACCGCGCGTGTAGCCGACGTCGAGCTTGTTGAAGTTGAGACCCGGCTGCAGCACGTAGCGATCCCACTGCAGCGTGCCTCGGCCGGTCGCCGCATCGAATGCGGTGAGGCGGCTCGCGGCGAAGAGCACCTGATTGGCTTTGCGGAAGTCGAGGCCCGCGTCGATGACGTCGCCGAGGTTCTGCGCGCGTGCCGCGGCAGCGTTGGCGAGAGTGAGGGCGCCGATGAGCAGCGAGAGCAAAACGCGCTCAACGCGATCGATCATCGCGCGGTCGGCCATTCGATGATGAGCAGCGACACGGCTTGCCGCGGAAGTGTGAGCGTGAGCTCGGTCGCGCCACGCTCGACTCGGGCAGTCTTCGGCGCATCGAGTTGCGCGAGTTGCCCCGCCGCTTCGAGCTGCGCGTACTGCTGGCGATTCGGAGCGATTGGAGAGCCAAGACGTTTCCATTCGGCGTAGGCGTTGCTGTGCGTGTCGTCGATACGGTAGTGCGTGACGCGCGCGTCGCCAGTCGTGAACGGAAGTGCAGATAGCGCGAGCTTGATGCTCGCGTCTGGGCCGGGCAGGTCGTCGTCGTGATAGTGCCAGAGCAATACGGCGAGCTTGCCTGGTGCGAGGCTCGCCATGCCCGCGACGTCAGGAGCGCCGCGCACGCCGTCGCGGATGATCGCTTCGACGCCGAGATCTCCCGTGCTCTCCACGGTGAGACGCTGGCCGGACATCTTCGCCATCATGCGAAACACGTTCAGCACCGGGAGATCGATGCCGTTCGTGGCCAACGCTCGAAAGCCGGCGAAATACGGTTGGTCCTCGAACTCGAAGGCCCACGTAAGTGCGCCGAGGAGGTTGACGGCGTGCTTGTCCGCGAGAAGGTGTTTGCGCGCGAAGACAGCGGCCGTGTAACTCGAGAACATCGTGCCGTTGCGATACCCGAGCTGCGGGCCCTGGCAAGCGGCGCAGCCGTCGGGATCCGATTCCCCGATGACGATCGGCTTCGCGCGCAACTCGGGAAAGGACGCGATGCGCTTGAAGCCGTCGTCGATGGTCTTCAACTGCGCAGCGATGCCCATGCGAACGTGGCCGTCAACGAACGTCGGCGCGCCCTTGGCGTGGAAGGAGAGAAAGTCCGTTGGGGTTCCTATGGCACCTGTTGCGAAGTTCTTGCCGCGCAGCGTGTGCTCGAGAAAGTCCTGCATGAACTTGCCGCCGCTGCCGGCGACATCCGGGCCGCCGACGCGCGCCGTCGGCAGTGCGCGACGCACGGCGGCGATGGCATAGTCGTGCAGCTTGTAGAATTCCTCGGGAGTGCCTTTCCAGTAGCCGATATTGGGTTCATTCCAGACTTCCCAATACCACTGCTCCACTTCGGCGCGTCCAAACTTCTCGACGCAGTGCTTCACCCACTGGTAGACGAGTTCTCCCCACTTGTCGTAGTCCTTGGGCGGGTACGCCCAACCGGTGTAGACGTCGTCATATGGAAGGCCAGGCCGCCACGTGTGCTGGTATGGATCGGGATGCACCGACATCGCCTGCGGCATGAAGCCGATCTGGGCATACGGCTTCACGCCGTTGGCGAGATACGTCTCGAAGATGCGGTCCACGATGGACCAGTCATACACGGGGCGGCCCTTGGCGTCTTCCGTGTAGACGTTCGTGCTGCCCCACTTGAGCGCCGGCGTGCCGTCGCCGGTGACGAGGAGGCTGTGTGCGCGGAAGTAGACCTGTTGGTCGCCGAGCTTGCCGAGCTCACCGAGGAGTTTGCGGCCGTCCTTCATGGTCGCGTAGTTCGGCTCGTCAGCGCCGAAGAAGCGATAGATCGGCTTCAGCGGCGCACCCGGACGCGAGGCGTCGATGCGCATGACGACCGGGAATGGCGCGGTCGGTACTGTCTGCTGTGCCGCGCCGACAGTCGAGCAGAGGCAAAGGGCGACGACGGCGTGCCGGGCGCTCGCCGAATTCATTGAACCGAGCGCTGACGGTAGGCGATCAGGGCTTTTGTGCGACAACCTCGGTTACGCGACCGCGGTCGCGGGTGGTGTCGCTGAACTGCGTGCACTTCGATTGCTGCTGCGTGCCCGATCCTCGCGAGGAGTCTGCCTTGGCATCGCACAGCGGCACGAGCGCCCGGAGCACTTCGTCGGTTCGGCTGCGCGGCAGCGTGATGTCCGAGCCGGCGACTCGGCGTGGCATACCGTGGCCGCATCCCATGGCGGCGAGAGTCATGAGGAAGACGGTGGCTCGCACTGCGATGCTCGAGTGACGCGACATACGTGTGCCTCATGGAGGTTTGGGATCTTACGCCGAGTTTATACTATGCGTTCCGGAAATTGTATACAAGAGGCATTCAGGCCGAAGAAAGACGCTGAGGCATGTGGCCTCACGGCTTGACCGGCCCAGCGGCTCGTCCGAAGTTCGAAGCGTTCATCGCCTCCCGCTCGGGAATCGACAATTCACCACGGATCATCTTGCGCACACTTCGAGTTCAGCTGGTCGCTGTCGGTCTCGCTCTCTTCCCAGCAGCCGCCGGCGCGCAGACCTTCCGCACTGCCGACACCGTGATCAAGCGGATGTGGCAGCTTGGCATGGAGGAATCACGAGTCGAGGCGCTCGCACAGGTCCTGGTCGATTCCATCGGGCCTCGGCTCTCTGGATCTCCCGGCTTTGCGTCCGCTGTCGAATGGCTCGAGCGCACTTATCAAGGCTTTGGAATCCCGGCTCGACGCGAGCGGTACGGCACATGGCGCGGTTGGCGCGCGGGTCCCACGCATCTGGACTTGATCGGGCCGCGGTCACAGACCCTCGACGTCGAACTGCTGGCCTGGAGTCCCGGTACGGGCGGACGCGCCGTGGAGGGTGATGTCGTTGCCATCCCCGATCTCGCCGACGACGCCGCCGTTGCGCAGTGGCTGCGCAGCATCCGCGGGAAGTTCGTGCTCGTGTCCGCGCCCGAGATCATGTGTCGTGCGCCGCAGGAGTTGGAGCGCTACGCGCGGGCGCAGACCATCACGCGACTCAACGCGCGTCGCACCGAAGTGCAGCAGTTAAACACCAAACGGTTCCGATCGCTCGCACCGTCGACGGCAACGCCGCAGCAGGTCGGCGGCATCGTCTACTCGCGCCTCGACTCGGCGGGCGTCGCCGGAGTCCTCAGCTCGCTGTGGTCCGGCGGATGGGGGGTCAACAAGATCTTCGGCGCGAACACACAGCGCGTGCCGAGCGTCGATGTGTCGTGCGAGGACTATGGGCTACTCCATCGACTGGCCAGCAATAACCAGAGCCCGCGCGTGCGACTTCTCGCGGAGTCGCAGGCGACGCCGGCTGAAGTCCCGATGTTCAATGTGGTCGCCGAGCTGAAAGGAACCGAGTTGCCCAACGAGTATGTGTTGCTGTCGGCGCATCTCGACAGTTGGCACGGCGCCACGGGTGCGACGGACAACGGAACGGGAACGCTGACGATGCTCGAGGCGATGCGGATCCTGCACACCGCCTACCCGCGCCCGCGCCGGACGATTCTCGTCGGCCACTGGGGTGGCGAAGAGCAAGGGACGATTGGTTCGCTCTCGTTCGCGGAAGATCATCCGGAGGTGATCACGGGTCTTCAGACGGCGTTCAACCAGGACAACGGAACGTGGCGCGCGGAGTTGCTGGAAGGCCAGGGATTCGGGAAGGC
>Ga0193752_1003089_pt1 | contig 11752 bp, 12 predicted proteins | sample H1c1metaG_FD_144924 | JGI IMG/M metagenome (GOLD analysis project Ga0193752, IMG submission 144924) | Soil microbial communities from a riparian zone of the East river system, Colorado, United States - H1c1 | ecosystem: Environmental > Terrestrial > Soil > Riparian zone | place: USA: East River... | reverse complement strand
GGAAATAAGAAGAGGTTGCCCATGGCAACCTCTTCTTAAATTGATCGTATAATTTATTGCGGTTTTGTAACGGTATTCATTTGAAGCGTTACTGCAGTTTGTGCCAGTAACCTTCCGTTTATGGTTGCACCGGTTTGTAAATTGATACCTGTTTGCCCCAGTATATTTCCTTCAAAATGGCTGGTTGTTCCCAACGTAACGGCGCCAGCTGTTTGCCAGAAAATATTCTTAGCCTGTGCGCCTCCGGCCAAAGTTAACCTTACAGCAGAACTCACTTTAAGTGTTCCGGCAACCTGGAATATAAAGATATCATTGGGCCCGCCCGATAGGGTAATATTGGTTGGGATGATAACAGCACTCGTCCAGTTATACAGGCCGGGTGTAAGGGTCTTTCCGCCAATATCCCCGGCACCAAGGTTTACAAAGTCGGGATTGGGACGCCCGGCAGCATCGGTGTAAGCAGTTTGCATATCGCCTACAGCAAGGCCTAACCTGGTAGCATTGTTCACCGTGCAGGGCAGCGGGCCTGCAGCATCAACGGAGAATATGGTTCCTGTTACTTCTGCACAGGTTACCAAAATGGCTGCGCCGGTGATCGGGCTCGATCCGATATCGCCGGTGATCGTTGATTTATAAACATTGGTGATCCCTGATTTTGACAGGACCACAAAATTGCCTGCCATCCCAAGATCTACTCCCGGTTGCTGTGCCTGCAACAGGGATGAAGGCTTTGCCGAAGCTGCTGCAGCTGTCATGTTGGAAGATGAGCCGTTAAGTTGCTCTTTTTGGCAACCTGCTGATAACACAACAAACAGTATGGCCATGAATGGTAATAATAAATTTTTTGTAGTCTTCATAATATATTGTTTTAAGGGTTAAAAATAATCTTAAGCTAACATGATATCGATCAGTTGCTCCTGATCATTTATTTGCAGCAACCGCAGGGAACGGGGAGTCATGGATATTCCGGGGAGCCGGCTATGGCAGGAATGATTCCAGGTTTATTAAACAGAGAATGGATGTTTCACCTGCCTGCTTGCAATAAACGGTCCACGATTTTATAAAGCATTACGCCAAAAGAGTTCTGTGCCGTAAAGATGCTGTTGGGGGAGGGTTTGACCGCTGATAATGATTTATATCAGGTTGCGTTTGGCAGGTGTTCCCTGCCTGGATGATTAAAGTAAAAGACGGTGATGACGGGATGACTTGCTGCCTCTTCAGTTCTGCCGGTTTCCCGGTTTGCATCAGGACTGGTGCAACCGGATTTGAAAAATGAAATGTTCTAAATCTCACCCAACTGCCTTAAGTGTTTTTTGGTGTTCGCTTCCACAAAGCGGTTTGGTATGGGATCCCTGGCATTATAAATACAGCAGCGCTATTTGATACCGTTGCAAATGGATAAAAGCATATTTACAATAAAGTGAAAAAATTACGTAGCATTGGGAGAAATATTTTTTTGGACAGCCCCCATCAATAAGTGCAAAGGTTATTAAAAGACGATGATGATGAGGTCACCTGTTTTTCAGATCAATTGCTTTTTCATTACCCGGGTTCTGATACCTGTATTTCCTTCTTCTTTGCCGGTAAGCCCTGTTCCTTTTCAATATTCAATAATGATCCTGAAAATGGTACTGCTGCCGTCATCATTATCAGCAGCAAGCGCCAGGTGAAGGGCATTTTTTGTTTCCTTTATAACACAAACCGATTCTATCTTTTGCCCTGCGAATCCGGGGTCCAGTTCTTCCAGGTCGATGATCATGTCCGGGTTGATCGCCAGCCATCTTTTTTTTGTGCTTATATCTTTTATGATCCATAAATAACTTTTACCGATCACTCCATCGCCTGTATTGCTATAGGTCTTTTCTGTGGATACGGTACATAAGAGGCGGTCGCTCTTTGGCGCATAAGCCAAACCCGAGATCCCGTTAAAAACGGTACTGTCGCTGTTGGAACCTAAGCGTATGAGCGAAACAGCGGTACTATCCTGGTTCTTCCAGAATGTTGTGCCAAGTACCACGAGGTGATTATTCCGCCATCCATAATTTCCCCGGTTAGCCAGTAGGATGCGGTCCTGTATAGAACATGCCCCTTCAATATTGAGCACATGAAGACCAGCCAGCTGCAAACGCCTGTATAGGGTATCTAATTGTAGTGTGTCTATCCGTTTGGTGGCAGGATCGATCAACCAGCCCCCGTTGCGGTAAGGAGCCAGGGAACCTGATCCCAGCAGGAGCAGTTGTTTTTTTGCCGTGATGGTCACCGCTTCAATATCTGCTTTAGTTGCCTTAGGCATTCTTTTTTCAGTGAATGAATACAGGCTGACCGAATCAACAGGGTCAAGTTCATTATTCAATACCAGCAGGTTCCTGCTGTCGTCACCCATGATAAAATAGTGGTCATTGAAATATTCAATAGCTGAGGCAGAAGGGTAGTTGGCAAGCTTCTTTACCTGCAGTAGTTTACTATCACTTTTGCAGGAAGCCATGAAAACAATCATGGCGAAAAGGTATGTTGGTCGGTGCATGGTTTTCATTTCTCCGGTATATTAAAGTTAGTGCCTTTGGAGAAAACACAGCGTTCTGCCAACCGGCTTAATTCTTTGGCGTGCCAATAGCTACCAGGACGCCCTTCCGGAATCTCTAAATTAAAAACGAAATGTTCTAAATTTAAATAAACCAGGATCATGTCCTCAAAGTACAAAGCTGGCGAAGGGCAGGTATCCTGGGAAATGTAGTACAGTTTATCTGTGGCCAATGATACTGTACTTGCGCAGGCAGGAAAATAATAATACCGGCAGGTCACCCGGTAATCAGTAGCTTTGATCTTAAAATTTGAACACGGTAATATGAAAGGATTTATAAGTGCTTTATTATTGTTTACGGCAATTAATTCATTTGCGCAGGGCGATACCACAAAGGCCAGGAAAGCAAGATCAATGATCAATAAAGAAGTTATTGTAAAAGCCGTGGTTGCCGGTTCAAGGCTTATTGAAAAAGAAGGTAAAAGCACACTGATACTCAGCCTGGATAAACCTTACCCAAAAACGCCATTACAGGTTATTTTTTTTAATAAAGCCCTTGCAGATCTAAACCTGCAATCTTTATTAGACGGAAAAAAAATAATTGTAAAAGGAACAGTTACACTTTATAATGACAGACCCCAGATAATTGTAAGTGATGTTCGGAATTTTACTGTTTTACAGGATTAAAAAATGATCTTCCCCAACTAATTCCCAACCGGCTTAAGTGTTTTGGCACCCCGGAGCTAAGTAATGCCTTCCTGAACTGTTACCGTAATAACCACCAGCCACCCCCTCAATAAACTTTCCTTTAAAATCCTGTTAATACTTCTTTAGCAGATAATTTGAGCAATCGTACACCGTTACAATATCCTTAAGCATCTATATGAAAAAATTGATCTTATCATCCGCAACCGCTATCCTGGCACTCAGTGCAGGCGCATTTACAACTCCAAAGCCTGTTAAGCCGGGCACCCGTTCGCTTGTGTACCCGGTATCGGGGAAAGGATCTAAAGTGGGTGGCTTCTTCGGCGATTACCGTAATGGCGGGCGTTCGCATAAAGGCATGGACATATATGCAAAAAAAGGAACAGCCGTGGTTGCCGTATGTGACGGCATCATTAAGGCCACCAGGACTGAAAAACTTGGTGGCAAAACCATCCGGCTCAGATCGGCAGGCCGTGGCTGGACGGCATATTATGCCCACCTGGATAAAATTCATGTGAGTGTGGGACAGCGGGTACAAAAAGGCCAGTCCATCGGCACCGTGGGCACTACCGGCAACGCCAAACGTAAAGCGGCACACCTGCACTTTGGTATAATTGGCGGCGGAAGAGCCGTAAATCCACTGCCTTATGTGCAACATTCAAAAAAGATCAGCAACCCTGTCATCGCTTCCAAAACAAAAAGCCGGGGCTTGTTGCCTGCAAAGGATGGTAAAAGAATGCTGTCCCGATAGCTATCGGGATAGGCGCACCGGTAAATACAGCTGCGTTCAGCCGGCGCAGGTAAAGCTGCTGTATTGTCGTCCCTCCCAACTTAGGTAAGTATTCTCCGCCGTTGTTGTTGCCTGGCCAACAACCCGGGGAGCAATTCCGGTTTTTCTTTCTTACTTTTTTTCTTGATAAAAAAAGTAAGCAAAAAAATCAAGGCAAACCCGATGCCTCCGGCCGTTTTGCCCGCCAACGCCACTGTCCCAGTATATGCTTATAATACCAACTCAGCACACATACCATTTCCCCGAAGTTTTTTAAACATTCAGTAATTCAATTTTCATAAGGGTGGCATCTCAATTACCGGCGAAAGCAAAATAGAGAAATACCGTGGTCGCAATTATATCAATAAAAACAATGGTGGGTATCCATTACACTAAAACCTGCTTTTCTTACAATTAAGCAACTGCACCTAAGCCGACATTATTTGTGTCGGCTTTTTTATTGGGTTTACCTTAAAATGAGTACTTTTATTCTATCTCAAACCTTGAAAGTATGGAAAAAAGCGGACCGGTTATAGTCATAGAAGATGATGATGATGATCAGGAGATTTTAAGAAAAATATTTAAAGAACTTAATTACCCAAATGAAGTAATGTTCTTTGGAGACGGTTTAAGCGCCTACGAATATTTAAGCTCATCTAAAGACCAGCCTTTTATAATTATTTCAGATATGAACATGCCTAAATTGAATGGAGTTGAATTGAGACAAAAAATCCATAATAACGAACAATTAAGATTAAAATGTATCCCATATTTATTTTTCACAACTGCCGCTCAACAGGAAAATGTTATTGATGCATATTCTAAATCTATACAAGGCTTTTTTACCAAACCCAGCAATTATGCTGAAATGTTACGGGTAATGAGAAACATATTTGAATACTGGAGAGATTGCCATTCGCCTAACATTATCGCATAAAATTTATTTTTTTACCCCTCCGCCGTTGTAGGTCACCTGGCCAACAACATTTAATATATCATTAAAACCTCTCCCTAAAAGCAGGGCCGCAAACTATTATCGTAATATTCTTTTTACTCCCTCAACAGTCATGGTTACATGCTGAATGTTACCCTCATTATCAAAATACATACGGTCTATACATACCACACGGTGGTCGCGGTCAAGATTTGGAATGGGGCGGCGGTGATATACCATGTACCAGTCATCGGTGCCGGGTATATTAATTACAGAATGATGCCCGGCGCCTGTTGCAACATTTTCATCAGCCTGCAGTATGGTGGCCCTTCTTTCAAAAGGGCCGGTTACTTTATCAGCAATGGCCCAGGCAACTTTGTAAGTTCCATCCGTCCAGTTACCTTCCGACCACATGAGATAATATTTTCCCTTTCGAATGAACATGGTTGGCCCTTCCACGTAACCTTTGGGTGTAATTTCTTTTACCAGGCTGCTGTCACCAAAAGGCGATAGTGCCGTAAAGTTGTTGTTTAGTTTTGCAATATTGCATCTTCCCCAACCACCATAAATAATATAGTATTGGCCATCTTTATCCAGGAAAACAGATTGGTCTATTGGCTGGGCATTATTGTAAAAATGATTGATCAGAGGTTTACCCAGGTAATCTTTAAATGGCCCGGCAGGATGATCAGCTACGGCAATACCAATGCCGCCCAGTGTATCATCTTTAACGCCATTGCGTATTTTGCTTTGTATATCGTTGGCCGAAAAGAAAAGGAAATATTTGTTCTCTTTTTTTACAATGGCGGGCGCCCAGATGGCCATGTAAGCCCATTTGATAACAGACGTATCAATGATATGCGGATGTTTTTTCCAGGTAACCATATCGGTTGATGAAAATGCATCGAGGAATACCTGCTGTTTATATTTTGCAGAGTAGGTTGGGTAGATCCAATATTCTTTGCCGAATATCACACCTTCCGGATCGGCATACCAGCCATCGATCACCGGGTTGTGTTGCGCTGTGCCAATTGCCGGGTACAGGTATATGCAAAGCATGATAAAGCATTTTTTGCAGGAGGTGGTGATCGTGCTCATGATGGTTGTTATTACTAAACAGGAATGGTGGCTGCATGGCTTTATTTTACGCCGCTGCCACATTCACAAAATTAATGGTAACAACGGTGCGGTTGTTATTTTTAAAAAATCGCCCGGGTGGTTTAAGTATTTGGCGTCCCGATAGCTACCGGGATTCACTTGCGCAACCTTTATTTCTCATCCGGGTATGGTTATTGTTTACCAGTTTGGTACACTCAAAATTCATTAAAATGGATAATACAGAAAAGAAACACCTGATGGAAAAAATGATGCGGGAACTGCAGGACATTGTAAACAGCCAGACCTCGCTGCTCAAAAAAATTTCACAGCTGGAAGCAGAGAACATGAACCTGGGCAACAGCGTATTGGAAAAACGCCTCCCAGATATTCATGGAAAAGTGGATGAAGGCATTACCGAGATCAGCCGGGTAATGGAAGAGTTTACTGAAGCTACAGGTAAATTTATAGCAGATAATCAACTGGAAGAAGTGTTGCCTGAACCGGGTGCCTGATCTGTTTGGTGTGTGCAGGCACTTCCCCAACCTGACTGGACGATGATCATGTCATTTGCTTTACCGCTTACCCGGCGCTGTTGGTGACTTGTGCCTGTACTTTATCAAACACTTTATTCAGTTGCAGTTGCAATACATCGGTTGTTGGGTTTGGAAAAACTAAAATTTCGGTTGCTTTACCGGTTCCCCCACCGGGCCCTGTGTTTGACAAGGTATATGATCAGGAGCAAATTTTTTATTTGAATACACTTGTTTTTTATAATAAATCTTTTTAATTTGTCACTATTCCTTTCAAAGTAAAATCATAGTTTATGGCTACAACAAGAACAACCCATCGCAGCAGCACAGGTAAAAAACTATACGCTGTAAGAGATAGTAAGGGGCGCTTTGTAGATATTCAGACTTACGCAAAAGCACATGCAGCTGATCTGAGGAAGCAGGGTACGAAGAATGATAAGAAGAAGAAGTAGGGGGTAAGGGAAGTCGAAACTATGCAGAACCCGATCTCCCCACTTTGTTGAATGATGCACTTCATCTAAATATAAAAGTACAGAATAAAGCAGTTGCTACGCTTGATGACCACTATAAACTAATGTCCGATGCTTCAGAAAAAATGTTAGCCGGTATCGGGGCCACTGCCTCCGCCATACTCAATCTAACCAATCTGAATAAAAGTTTTTCGATAAGCGATATCGCTAAAAACCTTAACCTGCCACCCAGCACGGTGACAAGAGTGATAAAACAGATAGAGGATAGAAGAGACCTGTGATATTTTTCTACCGGTTGGTGTCCCCACTAACCGGAACTCAAAGCAGGACCGGTAATTTATTTTTATGCAATCTTCAACTTTTCTGATCATAGTTTAAAACCAAAACTATGTTACGTATCCTTTCCCTTTGTCTCTGCCTGTTATACAGCATGCCTTCCTGTGTTAAAAAAGCTTCGGCACAATTGCCATTAGTAAGCGCCTTACCGGTTTTAAAGGTTTTAATTGATACCAGTATAGTGCCCCTGCAAATAGCAAAATTACATGTTGACATAAAAATTACAGGCAATATCGCCACCACCATTTTTGATATCACTTATTACAATGATACAGATGAAGTGCTGGAAGGTGAGTTTGATTTTCCCCTGGCCGACGGACAGCATATTTGCCGCTACGCACTGGATATTAATGGTGTTTTACGCGAAGGCGTGGTGGTTGAAAAAGCAAAAGCCAGGGTGGCTTACGAAAGCACCGTACGCCGCAAAATAGATCCGGGGCTTGTAGAAAAAACAAAGGGAAATAATTTCCGCACAAGGATTTATCCCATTCCTGCCAAAGGGTATAAGCGGGTGTTGATAGGTGTGGAGCAAACATTGATCTCCGAAAACGGGGGATTGCTGTACCGTTTGCCACTGCTTTCAGAACAGGTGATAAAAGAATTCACCCTTACAACTACCGTATTTAAAACGGCAGACAAACCTGTTTTGAAAAACAATACATTCCCTGGTTTTGATTTCAGTAAAAAAAGCGATCAGTGGGGTGCAGCATTTAATACCACTGGTTTTACCCCTGACAATATCGTTGAAATTTTACTGGCCGAAAATAAGGATGGACAGTTTTACACAGAAAAATTTGAAGGGCAAACTTATTTCTATGCCCACCTGCCTGCAGCGGCTGATCATCGTGATAAACAATACCCCACCAGTGTTACCGTCTTATGGGATGTATCTGCTTCCGCTGAAAAGCGCAATACAAAAAAGGAGCTGGAGCTTTTGGAGATGTACCTCAAAAAGCTGAACAATGTAACCATCAACCTGGTGCCTTTTAATATTACCACATTGGCACATGAGCGCTTTGATATTAAGAACGGCAACGCAACTGAACTCCTGAAGCGGCTTCAGTCTATCAGTTTTGATGGTGGTACACAGTTGGGCAGTATCAACCTTACGCAGGTCCGGGATGAGGAGATACTCCTTTTTTCCGACGGGCTCAGCACCTTCGGGAAAAAAGAAATACTGCTTTCCGGTACACCCGTTACTGCAGTGAGTTCTTCCCCTGTTAATGATAATGTGTACCTCCGCTTTATTGCACTGCAAACGCATGGCAGGTTTATAAACCTGCATGAAACAACAACAGAAAATGCATTGAATGAAATTGCAAGTGAGCCTTTGCAGTTCATTGGTGCCACCTACAATAACCTGGAAATAACTGAAATCTTCAGCCAGGTAAATACACAACTGCAACATGGATTTTCTTTTGCAGGCATATTAAAAAAAGGTCCGGCTTCGGTAACACTTCAATTTGGATATGGCAACAAAACAACCTTTAGCAAAACAATTATAATTAAGGAAGATGCAGCAGCAGATAATGTAAAGCGCATTTGGGCAAATATGAAAGTTGCAAGGCTTGAACTGGAGTACGAAAAAAATAAAGCCGGGATCACCAAACTGGGCAAACAGTTTTCAATCGTTACACAAAATACATCCCTGCTGGTTTTAGACCGGGTAGAAGATTATGTGGAGCATGAAATTACCCCACCTGCCGAACTGCGAAAAGCGTATTATGTGCTGCTAAAGGAAAAACTAAAAAATAAAACCGATGAAAAAGCGGATGCCTTTGAAGAAGCTGTAACTGCTATGAATGATATAAAGGATTGGTACAGGCCCAGGAAACAGACTATAATAAAAACTGAATTCATTACTGCAGATAATATGGTGGGTATGTCATCCGTAGGGAATGTGCAAATGACTTTCGCCGCTACCGATTCAGCTGTTGTTGGAGCACCGGCAGGTGCCACTCAGTATAATTATAAAACTACTACCGATAATACGTTGCAGGTAGTTGAAACAGATATGGCTGCCCTGTCTCCTGAGATAAACCAGGTAAAGTTTACCCCACCTGTGATTGTAGCCGACGGAGAAGTAAAACCTGAAGAGCCGATGAATAAAGCATTAGTGCCCGGTATTGAACTGAGCCAATGGAAAGCTGATGCACCTTATTTAAAAGAACTGGATAAAACAGCCCCAGCAAAATATTATGAAAGATACCTGTTGCTTAAAAGGGAATACAAAACCCAGCCTTCATTTTATGTAGATGTGTCACGTTATTTATTTGAGAAGAACAATAAACAACTGGCTTTGCAGGTGCTTTCGAATGTTACAGAAATGAAACTGGAGGACCCTGAATTGCTGCGTGTTGTTGCCAACCAGCTTATTGAATTTGGAGAAACCGCATTGGCTATTGAAGTATTTAAAGAGGTATTGAATATCCGTGAAGAAGAACCACAGGCATACCGCGACCTGGCATTGGCATACAATGAAACCGGTAACTACCAACAGGCCATCAACCTGCTGTATAAAGTTGCACTGGGGAACTGGGATGGAAATTATGATGGGATAAAATCTATTGCCCTGAATGAAATGAATGCGATCATCAGCGCTCATCCCAACGGCCTGGATATTTCGGGCATTGATAAAAAACTCATCCGGGCCATGCCGCTTGATGTAAGGATCGTGATCGGGTGGAGCAGCAATGATTCTGATATCGACCTTTGGGTAACCGACCCTGCAAAAGAGAAATGTGCTTATGATAATTCAACTACCGGTGCAGGCGGAAGAATATCCAATGATATGACACAGGGCTATGGCCCCGAAGAATTCATTCTTAAGAAAGCGGTAAAAGGTAATTATGTTATAGAAGTAAACCTGTATGGCGACAGCAGGCAAACCCTCGGTGGGCCGATAACGATCAAGGCTGAACTATTTACCAATTTTGGTAAATCCACACAAAAGCGGCAGATCATTAACTGCAGGGTAACTTCTGATAAGGAAGTTATTAAGATAGGCACATTGAAATTTGAGAACAGTTAGTGATCTGCTTTGTTCCAAAATATCAATATAGCCAATGTATCCTGAAGTTTATCAGTTAACCAGCTGCTCCACCGCATCAAATAACTGTTCTTTACTAAACGGTTTTACCAGGTAAGTATCAGCACCGTTTTCAAGTGCCACATCTGCCGCAGCCTTGTCGAATCCCGAGATCATAATGACCTTAAGTGCAGGATGTACTTTTTTTATGTGGGGAATAAAGTCCATACCCAGCCCGTCGGGAAGTTTGTTATCCAGTATCACCACCGATGGCTCTGTTTGACCCAGGTATTCCTCAGCCCTGGTTAATGTTTTTACATGGTCCAGTTCCATGCCTTTGCCGGTAAGCAGGATGTTTATTAATAGGCACATATCGCCTTCATCCTCTACGATCAATACTTTTTTTGATTTTGAATTTGCCATGGTTGTTTTTTTTAGTTTCCCGATTTAACCGGGACAGGTGACAGGTAATTTGGTTGCATATCAAATTACGGACCAATTAATTGCGGCGAAAAAATACGGGCCATAACCTAATCTTTCAGTTCCACCTCAAATCCATATTCAACAAGCTGTGTACAGTTAAGTATCTGCCGCAGATCCTCTGCCGGCTTATCATTTTCGCTGAGCAGGTGCAGGTGGTACTGGTCAAATTCCACTTCTGTAATATCGTAAAGCCTGTAACCATCATCCAGTTTTTCCCGCAGGCGGCTGTGAATGGTTAATTGTTTTCCGCAATCCCCGATAGGCTGCCACATAATTGTAAGTTTTAATGAAGAATAGGTAAATTATACAGGGAAATAACGTGCCAATCTTATCACCAACCGGGTGGCGATAGCAGGCAGATTGCAGTGATACATCTATACCGGTTTCATGATTGCCAGGGAAGGGCCGGTACTATATTTTGTCAATATCATATACTGTAACACAACCATTCTCTTCAAGTATGGCAAAGCTGTTTCTTTGCGGAACAGGTAAAACACCGGCAATTACTGCATGGGTTTGCAATTGCCGGATGTGTAATGGTTTGCCATCGGTAATTTCAAAAACCACTGCCTTCATCTTTTCGGCAATCACAAACCTGTTGGCTGCAATAAACACAATGGATAATGGGATCAGTTCTTCCGCAAAATAAGCTTCAGTAAAATTAAGATCACCATTACCGGGCCTGCATACACTGCAACCTTTGTTGGTGCTGATGATGAGGAAAAAATCGCTGCTAAATGCTGAACCCACAAACATTCTTATACCGGTAGAAAGATCTGTGGACCGTACCTGGCCGGTTGCTGATATGGTAAGAAACTGCGAACCTGTATAGGAATAATAAAAGCCATCGTGGAAGGCCAGGGCAGGGCTGGAATAGT
>Ga0193752_1003088_pt1 | contig 11757 bp, 7 predicted proteins | sample H1c1metaG_FD_144924 | JGI IMG/M metagenome (GOLD analysis project Ga0193752, IMG submission 144924) | Soil microbial communities from a riparian zone of the East river system, Colorado, United States - H1c1 | ecosystem: Environmental > Terrestrial > Soil > Riparian zone | place: USA: East River... | reverse complement strand
GGCGCTGGAAGGTGATCTCAAGAACAAGGTGGCGATGTGCAAGCCGATCGAGCCGCCGAAGGTGGTCGAGGCACCCAAGCCTCCTCCTCCTCCCCCGCCCCCGCCGCCCAAACCAGCGCCGCCGCCGCCCCAGCAGCAGGCCAATGCACCGCCGCTCAACCGGCCGCCGCCGGGCCAGCTGCCGTGCAACTGGGCAGGCGACAGCGGCGGCGAGGGCGTGACACGCAACAGACACTATCTCGGACCGACACCCGGCTTCGTCGGCATCAACTACAATCTTTTCGCGCGGCCCGATGACATCAGGGTGTTCTACCACGGCCAGCAGATCGCAGGGACCGGTGGTCCGCGCAGCGGCCGGGGTGGCTTCGGATTCAACTGGAATCCGGTCGGCGGGGATTATTCAGTCGATGTGGTCGTAACTGGAGAGATGTACGGAACGCGGTGGAACTACGCGATGTCGTGTCCGCGATGAGGAAACCGGCTCCCGCTGAGGAAACCTGAATGCCCGCAGGCCCCCTTCTTTGCAGTGAACCCCTGTCGCGTTACCGCGCCCTGGGGTTATCGGGCGATCCCGTATGGCGGTCGGCCGGCCAGTTGCGCGCCGCGATCGCCAGCCGCCTGTCTCGCCCGCATGCCGATCTGCTCGCCATCCCCGAGGTCGACCCTTCCGGTCAGCGCATCGCCTGGTATGCCCCTGTCGAGGGCGAGGTGCGCAAGCTGGCCGATCTCGGTCCGGCCGAACGCACGGCCCTGCTCGAGACGGTGCGTGGATTGCACGGCGATCTTGCGAGCCTCGCCGAGATACTCGATGCGCCGGAACGCTCCGGCGCCGAGCATGGCTTTGCCCGCCTGCTGCGTCAGGCGCTCACCGCACCAGGCGAGGACACGCTCTACGCCGTGGGCGGCAAGCCCGTCATGGCCTTCTGGGGCTTCAGCACCGATGCCGCCTTGCCCGGCGCCTTCATTGCCAGCCGGCCGCCTGAGCCGCCGGTGCCGGCCGGCCAGCCTCGCCCCGTCGCCGCCACGGTGCCTCTCGCCGCACGCCGCGCCATGCCTTCGCCGGTGATGGCTTCCGCGCCTGCGGTCGCGGGCGTCCTGCCGGCCACCCGCTCGGCCTGGTGGCAGTGGCTGCTGCTGGCTGTGCTCCTGTTGTCGCTGCTTGCTTTCCTAGCCTGGCTGATCAGGCCCTATCTGCCGCACCTGGAGCCGCAGCTCGAGGCCGCGGCGCGCGAGCAGGCACTGCAATTGGCGGTGCAGAAGCCGCAGGAGATCGAACAGGCGCGCGCCGATACGCTGATCAACGACAATGAGAGATTGCGACTGGAACTGGCGCGGCTGACCGACCAACTCGCGCACAAGGGCGGCGATTGCGCCGCCGGGATCCTCGTTCCGGGCGTCATCCTTGGAGCCGTACCGGACGGCACGGCCACGGCATTGGCCGACGCCAAGCCGATCGAGCGCGGCGCCGGGCCGGACATGAAAGACAAGCCGCAGGACGCCAATACCCCCGGCGACAAGAATCCCGGCGACAAGAATGGGGCCGACAAGAATGACCCCGACAAGTCCAAGGCCAATGCGAATAATCCCGAAAAAGACAACAAGGATGCCAAAAAAGACGACACCAAGCCCATGGTCGTCCCGCCCGAGGCCAAGCAGAAGCAGACCCTGGCCTTTCTCAAGGGTGACTGGCAGTCCCGCACCGGGCTTGCCACCGCCAAGGGCGAGAATGATCTGCGCCCACATTATGCGCTGAACGACCAGGGCAAGGGTAAGGTAAGCTTCACGCAGAAGAACGGTGCCGTCTGCCAGGGCCCGGCCGAGGCCGGGTGGGAGGGCGGCAAGCTGGTAATCGATGAAACCGCCAACCCCAAATGCAGCGACGGTAGCGTCTATGCCCGCAACAAGATCATCTGCGATGTCGGCCCCGACGGCGCGGCCGACTGCAAGGGCAGCCAGCCGGGAGATAGTCGCAGCTACCATGTCCAGATCGGCCGCTGATTCTTTGAGGTTTTCTCCCCATATGTCCTTGGCGTCATGAGCGATCTCGCCCGTCTTCCCAGCTATCCCAGCCCGACGACGCTGATTGCCCGCAGTGGCATCCAGTTCCTCGATTTCGGCTTCGATCCCACGCGCCTGCGCGTCAAGGAGTGGGGTTTTCACGATTCGGGCGCCGGCACGGGTGTCGACGACCTGGTCCAGCTCGATTTCGACGAGGTGCGCGGCCAGTACGAGGCGGTCGAGGCCGGCCGTCGCCGCGCCGCCGAGCCCAACCTCGTGGTCACCGCCAAGGACGCGCTGCTGCCCTTTCTCGACAAATGGGTGCCCGTGCCCTTCCTGCAGGTACGTCCCAACAACCAGTTCCGCGAGGGGCCGGCCGATTGGGCGCGGGTGCGGGTGGTCGATCTCGAGGCGCGTTACGGCGAAGGGTTCCGCGACGACCAGGGCAACCGCTACCGTGCCGTGCTGGCCTTCGATACCGGCCTGATCGCCGAGGCGGAGGGCCGCGCCTATCTGGCGCCATCGTCCAAGGACGTCACCGCCGGCGCGCTGTTTGCGCTCGCCCCCGTCCAGCGGGCCAATCACTGGCTGTTGCGCCAGAATTGGATGAACCAATGGCTGGAGGAGCTGTTCCGCGAACTGCACCCGCGCGCGACGCCTGAGGAGATCGATGGCGATATCAAGCAAAAGCCGCAGGAAGCGACTGCACGCTATCTCGCGTTCCTGGGCTTGATCGGCAACGCTGCACATTTCCCGCCGATCAAGCTGGTGGGCGACGCCGAGAGGCCAGGCCGTGGTGCCATCGAAGTCGATCTCGTGCTCGATGTCGGCAATTCGCGGACCTGCGGCCTGTTGATCGAGGCGGCGGGCGATCTCGGCGTCAATCTCAACGACTCCTATGAGCTTGCGCTGCGCGATCTCTCGCATCCGGAATGCGTCCATACCAAGCCGTTCGAATCGCGCGTCGAGTTTGCTCAGGCCTGGTTCGGCAAGAATCACCTCTCCCGCCTGGGCGGCCGCGCCGACGCCTTTGTCTGGCCGACCATGACCCGGGTCGGGCCGGAAGCCACGCGCCTTGCCGCCCGCCGGCGCGGCACCGAAGGCAATACCGGCATGTCGAGCCCCAAGCGCTATCTGTGGGACGAGGAACCGCAGCCACGCGAATGGCGCTTCAATGTCGCCTACGCCCAGGACCAGACCCCGATGCCGGCGGCGGCCGGACCGATGGCCCAGCTCGTCAACCAGAAGGGCGAGCCGTTGCACCTGGTCGAGGCCGATGCCGACTCGGCCGACCATCTGCCGGTGTTCGAGCCGCTTTACTCGCGCTCCTCGGTGATGACCTTCGTGCTGTGCGAAGTGCTGCTGCAGGCGCTGACCCTGATGAATTCGCCGCAGCAGCGCGGCCGGCGCGCCCACGCCGAGACGCCGCGCCGGCTGCGTCGCATCGTTCTCACCTTGCCCACCGGCATGCCACTGGCCGAGCGCCTGATCTTCCGCAAGCGCGCCGAGGCGGCGCGCGATCTGGTGTGGATGATGATGGGCTGGAAGCTCGACGATGCCGCCGCCCCTGCCCCGCGCGTGCTCACCGACTGGGACGAGGCGAGCTGCACGCAACTGGTTTATCTCTACACCGAAGTGGCGCGCAATTTTGGTGGCGACGCGCGGCGCTTCTTCCAGCTTGCGCAGAAACCGCGCAGCCGGCCGGCCGACGACACGCTCACCATCGCCAGCGTCGATGTCGGCGGTGGCACCACCGACCTGATCATCAACAGCTACCGCCTCGAAGGCGCCGGCACCTCGGTGACCCTGTTCCCCGAGCAGCGTTTCCGCGAGGGCTTCACCGTCGCCGGCGACGATATCCTGCTGCGCGTGGTCCAGGGTCATGTGTTGCCGCCGATCGAGGCTGCCCTGCGCTCGGCCGGCATTGCCAATCCAGGCGATCTCGTGGCCGAGCTGCTGGGTGGCGATCGCGGCGGCGAGGACGTCATCCAGCGCAATCTGCGCCAGCAGTTTGCCCTTCAGATCGCCCATCCGCTGGCATTGCAACTGCTGAATGCCGCCGAAACCTACGACCCCACATCCGGTGTCGTCGCCGCCGAGCCGAGGCCTTACGAATCCTTCTTTTCCGGAGGCTCCAAGCCCTCGGACGAAGTCGTGACCTTCGTCAACGAGGCCGCGCGCCGGCGCGGTGCCCGCGACTTCGACCTCAAGGCCACAGTGTTCCCGGTCGACCTGCCGGGCATCGACAAGACGGTGCGGGCCGAGATGGCGCGCGTGCTGGCGCCGCTGGCCGAGGTCGTGCACGCCTATGATTGCGACGTTCTGCTGCTGTCGGGCCGCCCCTCGCGCCTGCCGGCGATCCGCGCCCTGATGATGGAGCTGCTGCCGCTGCCGCCCGAGCGTGTGATCGCGCTGCACGAATATCGCGTCGGCGCCTGGTATCCGTTCCGCGACGCCCGCCTGCGGGTCGAGGATCCCAAGACCACGGTGGCGGTGGGCGCGATGATCGCGGCACTCGCCCAATCGCAGCTGCCGGATTTCTCCTTCCGCTCCGACCTGCTGATCTCCAAGAGCATCGCCCGCTTCATCGGCAAGCTCGACGGCGGGGGCCGCCTGCAACACGAAGACCTGGTGTTCCGCGACGTCGATCTCGACAACCGCGAATACGAGCTGCCGGAAACGCCGCTCGAGTTCCGCGGCCCGATGTGGCTGGGCGCGCGCCAGCTCGATCTGGTGCGCTGGCCGGCGGGGCGGCTCTACGCGCTCGAATTCGCCAAGCCTGAATATGCCGAACGCCATGCGCGCGAGACGCCGTTCCGCGTCACGCTGGCGCGGGTCAAGCCCAAGGACAAGGATTCGACCGACGTCGAGCGGTTCCGCCTGCGCCAGGTCGTCAACCGCGACGGACGGGCCGTGGCGCTCGACCGGCTCACACTCAGGCTCCAGACCTTGCCGCGCCGCGAAGGCTATTGGCTCGACACGGGCATGCTGAAAACCGGATAGGACATGGACACCGTCGATCTCAAACTCGCACAGGATTGCGAAGCGCTGGCCGTTGCGGCCAGCGAAGGCGTGAGCTGGTTGCGCACCGCCGCCAACCGTTCGCCCACTGTCGCCCAACAGGCCCCGTCGCTGGTCGGCGAATTGCAAAAGGTACGCAATCAGAGCCGCAAGCTCTCGCGTGCGGCGCGCCGGCGCATGTGCGTGGGCGTCTTCGGTCCGAGCCAGGCCGGCAAGTCCTATCTCGTATCGATCCTGGCCAGCCGCGACGGCCGGCCACTGCAGGCGCGCTTCGCCGACAGGACCTATGATTTCCTGCGCGAGATCAACCCGCCGGGCAACCGCGAATCGACTGGTCTCGTCACCCGCTTCGGCCTCAATGTCAGCGACGGCGAGCGCGACTTCCCGGTGCGCGTCCGCCTGCTGACGCAGACCGACATCGTCAAGATCCTGGGTAATTCCTTCCTGCTCGACTTCGATCATCAGAAAGCGGCGTTCGAGCGGCCCGACGGCGAAGCGATCCGCAAGCGCCTGAACGAGCTACGCAGCCGCGCCTTGCCGACGCCGCCGGGCGACCTCGATTCCGACGACGTGCTCGACCTGATCGAATATTTCGACACATTCTTTGCCGGTGTCACATCGGAGTTGCGCATCGACTATTGGCGCGAGGCGATCGAACTGGCGCCGCGCCTCTCCGGCCGCGACCGGGCCCGCCTGTGGTCGGTGCTGTGGTACGACTTCCAGCCCTTTACCGACCTTTACCTGACGCTCTACGAGGGCCTGCAGAAGCTCGGCTTCGCGCCCGAGGCCCTGCTCGGCATGGATGCGCTGACCCCGCGCGAGAAGAGCATCGTCGACGTGCTGACGCTCGATCGACTCGGCGCCGACGCCGACGACACGCTGCGCGTCCGGCCCAAGCGCACCGACGGCATCAGCACCGCCGACGCCCAGCTGCCGCGCTCGCTGGTCTGCGCGCTCACCGCCGAGCTCAACGTCGCCATCGACGAAAAGCCGTGGGATTTCTTCGACCACACCGACCTGCTCGACTTCCCCGGCGCGCGCTCGCGCTTGAAGCTCGCCAACCTCGAGGATGTCGGCAAGGCCAAGGACGTGGCCGAGGGCGCCAACCCGCTGCGTGAGCTGCTGCTGCGCGGCAAGGTGGCCTATCTCTTCCAGCGCTACTCCGCCGAACGCGAACTGTCGGCGATCCTGCTCTGCATTCCGGACGGCAACCAGGAAGTCCGCGATCTCTCCGACATGATGGGCGCCTGGATCGACCAGACCATCGGCGCCACGTCGGCCGACCGCGCCAAGCAGAAGAACGCACTGTTCCTGGTGCTCACCAAGATGGACCGCGAATTCGAGCAGAAGGCCGGCGAAACCGAGGAATCGCGTCGGCTGCGCTGGTCGGCCCGCATCAACAACTCGCTGGTCAATAATTTCCGCGGCGAGTGGCCCTCCGACTGGGACGGCAGGCCGTTCGACAATACCTTCTGGCTGCGCAATCCCACCGTCATCGACGAGCGGCTGATGCGCTACGAGAACGGCCGTGAGGAAGGCATCGCCGAGGCGTTCGCCTCGCGCGCCGTCGAATTGCGCGGCCACTTCGTCGGCAATTTCGAGGTCCAACGCCATTTCCACGACCCGGCGCGCGCCTGGGACGAGGCCTTCAAGGCCAATGACGGAGGCGTCTCCTACCTGGTCCGCAGCCTGATCCCGGTATGCGATCCGGCGATCAAGCGTGCCCAGGTGCGCGGCCAGCTCGAGGTGCAGATCCGCCGTCTGGTTGACCGGCTGGCCGGCTTTCACAACGCCACCGACGGTGACGCCCGCACCAAGAAGCGCGACCTGATCTACACGGTGCTGCGCGGCCTCGGAAACTGCATCCAGCAGCAATTGTTCGGCGAGCTGGTCGCCTCGCTGCAGATCGACGACACCGCCCTGCGCGACATCTATTTCCGCATCGCCACCGCGCGTGCCAGCGACGGCTCGGGCAAGAACGGCAAGAGCCCGGCGCAGGTCGCCCAGTCGAGCGGCGCCGCGGTCGACGTCAACGCCATCTTCGCCAATGTGTTCGGCGAGGAAGCAAGCGAAGAGGAACCGGCGCGCAATGTGCTCGAGGATCGCGCTGTGCGCTTTGCCCGCGAAGCCGCCGAATACTGGCTCGAGAACATGCGTCGCGTCGGTTCGGACGAGAAGGCGCTGACTCATTTCGGCGTCGAGCGGCAGCATCTCGGCTGGCTGATCGACGAGCTGGTCGTGGGCGCGCATCGCCTGAAGCTGGTCGATCGCCTGTCCGACGAAGTGCGCGCGCTCGAGAATGCCGCCAACGCCAAGTGGGAGGATATCGCCGAGCGCCAGGTGCGCACCGCGGCCTCCGCCCTCAACGGCTATGTCAGCGCCCTGGGCTTCGATCGCCTGCCCCTCGACCAGCGGCCCGGCCTGCCGCCGGGCGCGCCGACCCGGCGTGTCTTCGAAAGCCCGCCGGCGCCGGTCGGCGCACCGGTGCTCAGCGAGGATCCGTCGCCGATCTACGCCGATTACTGCGGCGACTGGATGCGCGCGCTGCTGCAGCTCGCCATGGACAATGTCGGTTACGAAGGCGGCCGCGAGATCACGCCCGAGCAGAACGACCGGTTGGGCGCGATCCTGCGCGCCGTGCCGGCCTAGGGCACGTCCCGTGCCGATCCGCGCCACCGTCATCCCATTGTCCGAGCCCGGCCACGCCGTCCTGCGCCTGGTCGATCTCGGCGCCTCGCCGGAGGGGCTGATGCTCTCGATCCAGCGCCAGCAGGGACCGGACTCGCATCTGGCCGATGACGGCTGGCGGCGCACCGAGGCCTGGCTGCTGCCCTCCCATGTCGAACGCAACGAGGGCGCGCTGGATTTCCATCTCGGCCCCGAGATCTGCGATCGCCTGGCCGGCGTGTCGACCGTCCGCCTGCGGGTGAAGGAGCCCGATATCGGCGTGGTCGGCGCCACGGTGGTCGCCTGGCCCGCGATGCTGACGTCGGGCGCCGCTGATCCCAACAACCGCAGCTACGACGAAACCGTGCGGCTGCGTCGCGCCGCACCGCCGCCGGTCATGGAGGAGCCGCCGCCGGCCGAGCCGCCGCCCGTCTTCGAGCCGCCACCGCGCCCGCCCGATCTCAAGGCCGTGCGCGAGCCGCAGCCGGTCGAGCCCAAGCGCAGCCGCACGCCCGCTTGGGCGATTTCGGTCTTGGTTATCCTGGCACTCACCGGCGCCGGCTACTACGCCTACGAAAGGTACTTCCCAGGCAACGAAGCCGATACGACGCCGGTCGCGGCGGCGCCTGCAGCGCCCGCCGCCGTCGCCACGGCGTCATCGCCGCCGGCGAAATCGATCCGCGATACGATGGCCGAGTATTTCGCGACCAAGCCCACACCCGAGGCGATGCTGGCCAAGGGCCGCGAATATGCGCAGGCCGGCCAGACCTCGGAGGCCTTCCTGGTCTGGCGGCGCGCCGCCGAGGCCGGCAGCCCGGTGGCTGAGATGGAAGTGGCCGCTTTCTACGATCCCATCAGCCCGTTACCCAAGAGCGGCTTTGCACCCGATGGCGCACGCGCGGTCGAATGGTATGAGCGCTCGGCGTTGGCGGGCCAGCCCGAGGCCCAGCGCAAGCTCGGTCTCCTGTACCAGAAGGGTGGCGCGGGCCTCGCCGCCGACCCCATCAAGGCCAGGGCCTGGCTGCAGCAGGCCGCGGCGCAGAACGACGCCGAAGCCAAGAAGGCGCTGGACGTCCTACCCCACTGACCTGCCGTGCCGATCGGCCTAACTGGCCATACGGTAATGCAGGTCGAACATGATCCAGAAACTGCCCCCGACCATGATGAAGACCAGGATGGCCGTGAAGGCGATCGCCAGCAGGTTCTCACGAGGCGTCGACACAAAATTAAGATGCAGGAAGAACCGCAGATGGACCAGGATCTGCAGCACGGCCGCAACGCCGATGACGAGCAGCGTCTGCTGTGCCGGCAAGGCGTGCGTGTAGACCAGGTAGAAGGGAATGGCGCTCAGGACGACGGCGAGCACGAAGCCGATGAGGTAGGAGCCGAAGCTGCCATGTCCGGTCGTCGAGCGTTCCATCACAGCAGCCCCGGAAGATAGACGATGGAGAAGATGCCGACCCAGGCGATATCGAGGAAATGCCAGAAGAGGCCGAGCCGGAACAGCCGCGAGGTTACCGGCGCGGTCAGGCCCTTGGCCATGATCTGGCCCGCCAGGATGAGGATCCAGACGAGGCCGATGCTGACATGCAGGCCATGGGTGCCGACCAGCGTGAAGAAGGCCGACAGGAACCCGCTGCGGTCCGGCCCCGCACCCGCCTGCACCATGCCGTAGAATTCCCGCATCTCCAGCCCGACGAAGGCCAGCCCGAGCCCGAAGGTGAGAAGCAGCCACGACATCGTCTCTGCTTTGCCGCCGGCGCGCATGGCGAGGGAGGCGAAGCCGAAAGTGGTGCTGCTGACCAGCAGCAGGATGGTCTCGAGCCCGGCATTGTGGATGTTGAACAGGGTCCTGCCGGTCGGGCCGCCATCGCTGTTGTTCACCATCACGGCATAGGTGGCGAACAGCAGCGAGAAGATGACGGCGTCGCCCATCAGGTAGAGCCAGAAGCCCAGGGCTCTCTGCTCATGGACCTCGGCCCTCTCGGCCTCGCGGTCGTCTTGAGCCGCGGCGATGCTCATGTCGGGCGCTCCGTCAGCGGTGCACCAAACTCAATCTGGTCGTCGGCGTCCTCGAGGCGCGGCGCGGTTGCCAGGAGCTCGAAGCGCTGGTCCTCGACCTCCTTGACCTCGGCAGCGGTCAGGCAGATCTCGGAATCGTCATCGGACGCCCGAAGGGCCAGTGCGGCCCACAGGCCAAGGCCGCAAGCGGCGGCCAGCCACCAGATGTGCCAGATCATGGCGAAGCCGAGCAGGAAGGCGAAACCGCCCACCACGATGCCGACAGCGCTGTTGCGGGGCAGGTAGATATCCTCATAGCGGGCCGGCCGGTCATAGGCGACGCCGCGCGTCTTCATGTCGGCGAGCGCGTCGAGCTCCCGCACGTCGGGCAGCACGGCGAAATTGTAGATGGGTGGCGGCGAAGCCGTCGCCCATTCCAGCGTACGGCCGTTCCACGGATCACCCCTGAGATCGCGGGTCTTGTTGCGCTGCCGGATGCTGACGGCGATCTGGATGCCCATCATGATCATGCCGAGCAGGATCAGGCATGCTCCGACGAAAGCCACGATCAGGTAAGGCTGCCATTCGGGGACTTCGTAGCGCTCCAGCCGGCGCGGCATGGCCATGAAGCCCAGGAAGTAGAGCGGCATGAAGGCCAGGTAAAAACCGACCAGCCAGCACCAGACCGACCGCATGCCCCATTTCTCGTCGAGGGCGAAGCCGAACACCTTGGGGAACCAGTACATGAAACCGGCGAAATAGCCGAACAGGGCGCCGGGGATCAGCATGTTGTGGAAATGCGCGACCAGGAAGGTCGTGTTGTGCATCAGGTAATCGGCCGGCGGCATCGCCAGCAGCACCCCCGTCATGCCGCCGATGACGAAGGTCACGATGAAGCCCAGCGTCCACACCATCGACGGATGGAAGCGGATGCGGCCGCGATACATGGTGAGCAGCCAGTTGAACACCTTCACGCCGGTCGGCACGGCGATGATCATGGTCGCCGCACCGAAGAAGGCGTTGACGTTGGCGCTCGCGCCCATGGTGAAGAAATGGTGCAGCCAGACCGTGAAGGACAGGATGGCGATCGCCGCCGTGGCATAGACCAGCGAGGTGTAGCCGAACAGGCGCTTGCGCGAAAAGGTCGAGACGACTTCCGAGAAAACGCCGAAGGCCGGCAGGACCAGGATGTAGACTTCCGGATGACCCCAGATCCAGAACAGGTTGGGGTAGTTCATCATGTTGCCGCCGTTGGCATTCGTGAAGAAGTGCATGCCGAGCGTGCGGTCGAGGGCCAGCATCGCGCACACCACCGTGAGCGCCGGAAAGGCGAAGGCCATCAGGATGCTCGAGCAGAGGGCGGTCCAGGTGAAGGGCGTCATTCGCATCAGCAGCATGCCGGGCGCACGCCGCTTGAGGATGGTCACCACGAAGTTGATGCCGGTCAGGGTCGTGCCGATGCCGCTGATCAGGATCGCCCATATCCAGTAATCGACCCCGACGCCGGGGTTGGCCTCGACGCCGGAGTAAGGCGGATAGCCGGTCCAGCCCGCGGTCGAGAACTTGCCGATCACCAGCGAGACCATGACCAGCCCAGCGCCTGCCGCGGTCAGCCACAGGCTGAGCGAATTCAGGAACGGGAAAGCCACGTCACGCGTGCCGATCTGCAGCGGCACGGCAATGTTGATCAGCCCGGTCATGAAGGGCATCGCCATGAAGAAGATCATGATGGTGCCGTGCGAGCTGAAGATCTGGTCGAAATGCTCGGGCGGCAGATAGCCGCCATTGTCCATGGCGATCGCCTGCTGGGCCCGCATCATGATCGCGTCGACGAAGCCGCGCATCAGCATGATCATCGCCAGGACGATGTACATGACGCCAATCCGCTTGTGATCGACGCTGGTCAGCCACTCGGTCCAGAGATAGCGCCAGGCCTTCAGCCACGTGATCAGGATGAAGGCCGCCACGCCGCCCAGGATCGTGACCAGGGCGCCGCTGGCGGCAACCAGGCTGTAGAGCGGCAGCGCCTCGAGGGTCAGCTTACCGAGCATTTGGAGAACTCCGGGGCGG
>Ga0193752_1003087_pt1 | contig 11761 bp, 9 predicted proteins | sample H1c1metaG_FD_144924 | JGI IMG/M metagenome (GOLD analysis project Ga0193752, IMG submission 144924) | Soil microbial communities from a riparian zone of the East river system, Colorado, United States - H1c1 | ecosystem: Environmental > Terrestrial > Soil > Riparian zone | place: USA: East River... | reverse complement strand
TTGGCCATGTATGTGGTGCTCGAAAGTTACCTGGGTAGTCTCTGCGATTATCCCGACGCCTATGAGGGTCAGCCGGGTTTCGGCTTTCTCAAAGAAGTGCCAACAACCTGGGATGAAACAAGAGTGCTTGATGCGGAAGTATCAAAATATGTCGTTGTTGCAAGAAGAAAAAACCAGGACTGGTATATCGGCGCGATAACCAACAGCGAGGCCAGGGATATTTCCATTGACCTGTCCGCATTGACAGATGGCAGTCATCGTGGGGTGATTTATAAGGATCCGATGGACGCGGGAGAATTACCCAACCGGCTCCAGGAAGAATCTTTCGTTGTTAAGCCAGGCCAGAAACAGACCATCCATCTTGCCGCCGGTGGGGGCACGGTCATAGTGCTGAAAAAATAAAAATCAGAAACAGGAACAGGAAGAGGAAGAGTCACGCCCTCCCTAAAGCTCCCACATTAGCAGCCTTTGGCTGCTGTGGCGGGTATGGTCGGCGGGCGATGGAAGAGAAAGATGAAAAGGCGGCACAGTCATCATCTGTAATAGCCACTACTTGAGCCAACAAATGGAAATACAAATCAACGGTCAATCTTGCAAAACCGAAGGCAAATCATTCGGTTCTGAGACTTTTGACGGGATTCATCAAGGCCGCCCGCACCGCCTGGTAACCGACCGTCGCCATTGTAACGAGTAGCAAACCCACACCGGAGACCACAAAGATCCATGGGGACCAGGAGGTATGAAGTGCATAGTTCTGGAGCCATTGATCCATGCAGTAGTAAGAAACGGGCATCGCGATCAGCATAGACATCACCACAAGCTTTATGAAGTCGGCGGAAAGCAGCGCCCAGAGACCCGTCACGCGGGCGCCAAGTACTTTGCGGACGCCGATCTCCTTCTTACGTTGTTCAACGACGAAGGAAGCGAGACCGAAGAGGCCCAAACAGGAAATAAGGATGGCCAGACCGGAGAACACCGTTGCGAGATTGCCAATCCGCGACTCCGTATTAAACTTCTTTTGAAATTCCTCATCAATGAAAGAATAGACAAAGGGGCTGGCCGGATTGAACTGTTTAAAAACGGGTTCCATCCCGGCGAGGGCGGTGCGTACCGGCGTACCGGGTTTGATGCGGATCGTAAAGACTTCATGCCCACCTTCGCCCATGAAGATCGCCGGTTGCACAGGATAATAGGGACTATTGCTAATCATGTCCTTCGCGACCCCGATGATGGTATAGGGCTTTCCCCAATGTTTGATGGTTTTGCCGATGGGTTCTTTAAATCCGAGGATGCGGGCCCCCGTTTCGTTCAAGATGGCGGCCGTGCTGTCGGTGAGGTGATCGCGGGAAAAGTCACGTCCTTTGATGATGTTCCAGCCGATAGTTGGACCAAAATCGGCGTTAACGAAAATGTCGCGGAACGAAACGGTTTTTGCTTGCTCACTCATTCCTTCCCATTCGAGAAAATTATTCATATTAAATCCGTTCAGGTCGGTGGAGGAGTTGGCGACACCCGCGACCATACCCGTATTGAGCAAGCCCTGGCGAAGGGCTTCATAATGAGTGTCCAGTTCCTGCGTATTAACGCGAACGGTGATCAGTCCGCCCTGATCATAGCCCAGCGGTTGATCTTTAGCAAACTGGATCTGGCGGAATACGACGATGGTGCCGATGATAAGGGCCAGCGAGATGGAGAATTGGGCCACAACGAGTATTTTCCGCGGATTGCTGGCCCCTTTGCCGGCTTTGAATGTCCCTTTCAGGACTTTCATCGGTCGAAAGCTAGAAAGATAAAAAGCCGGGTAGCTGCCGGCCAGCAAACCGGTGAGCAGGGTACAGATCACTAAAAGACTCCAGAAAAGCGGATTCGTCCAGGGGAAAGTCATGGTCTTACCAGCCAGCTGATTGAACCAGGGAAGTGTAAGAGCTGCCAGGGTAACAGCGAAGACAAAAGAGAGCAATGCGAGAAGGACCGACTCACCGAGGAATTGGGCGATGAGATGCCCACGCAGCGAGCCGACGGTCTTACGAATGCCCACTTCCTTTGCGCGTTTTTCGCTGCGGGCCGTGGCCAGGTTCATGAAATTGATGCAAGCCAGCAAAAGGATAAACACGCCAATGATACTAAGCATTCTGACGTAGACGATACGGCCGTCGCCGAGCGAGTTTCCCTCATTGTAATACAGGTACAGGCTTGGGAACGGAAACACCTCGTAGGTTTCGTACGCGAACTTCACATAAGGGCTGCAGATATTCTTGACGCGGGCGGTTGCCTGATCCGCTGTGACGTTGCCGGCAAGACGGGCATACATGCGGCAACTATGGTTCTCGAAATCATCGATATTCCTCACCCAGCTGGTTTCCTCGTTGGCCATCGAGATGAAAAAGTTATAGTCACGTAAGCTGCTGTTCGCTGGCTGATCGGCATAGACGCCACCAACGGTGAACGGACGCCGGTTTTCATAGTTAAAGGTTTTACCGACTGCGTTTTCGGTGCCGTAGAGCGCAATAGCTGTAGACCTTGAAATAAGGGCCGTGTTTGGGTCGCGCATGGATTCAGCGGTGCCGCTGAGGAAATGAAAACCGAAAATGAGCGGGAAGGTGTACTCCGCTGATGTGCCGGTGTGAACGATGCTTTTGTCGCCATTCACCAGCAAATGTTGACCAGGCCAAACGGCCATCGCCGTTTGGTCGAATACATCCTTATAGTTTCCTTTTTGCAGCCACGAGTTGAGGGCCGGAGACACTGTAGTGCCTACATAGGAGGGAGGCGTTTTCTCACCGGTCTGACCCTTCGGCCATTGGTTTTGCATAATCTCCACGACTCGGTCGCCGTTCGGAATGCCCTGATCGATGGAAAGCTCGTCGTGCGCCCAGATGCCGATAATGAGGGCGATCGCCATGCCGGTGGCGAGCCCGAAGATATTGACAAAGGAGGTGCCGCGGTTCTTGCGTAGCTGGCGGAGCGCGAGAAGGAAATAGTTTTTGAACATGGTCTTAGTTTCAGAATACAGCAGGACTGTAGCCAGAAAAGTACCATTTTCTTACACCTTAATAATCAATCAGTTGCGATTTCTTGATTTTATTAATTGTCCGGCTCCGCACACTCTATAGTTCAGGTTTATATTTTTCTCCTCTGTTTCTCTTTCTCTTTCACTTCCTGTTTCTCTTCCTGTTCCTCTTTCTCTTCCCCGAGCTTTAGAGAAGGCGTGGCACTTTCTTAAGCGAAAGCGTCTGTAGCTGTCCGCACTTCAACAGAATACCCATGGGCGGAGCCATTGATAAAATTGATCAGGTCGCGGTTCAGCTGCTTGCGGTGTGTGTAATAAAGTCCATGCGGTGCGCCGTCATAAACGAGGTACTGACTACCCGGGATCAACGAAACGGTACGGTCACTACTGGCTTTGATGGGCACAGTCTTGTCGGTTGAACCATGGATAATCAGCGTCGGTACCTTGATGGCTTTCAAATCATTGCGAAAATCTGTTCTTGCAAAAGAATTTGCGCATTGCTGGGTTGACCTGGCGGTTGCCATTGAAGCCAACATCCGGTTGTATTCGAGAAAAGGAGTACTAACAGGATGCGAAATAAGATTCACGCCGAAAAACTGTTTTCCAAAACTGTCAAGGAAATCAATCCGGTCTTCCTTCATCTGCTCCATCATCTCTTTGAAAACAGACTCATCCACACCGTCCGGATTGTCGCGTGTCTTTAGAAGGTAAGGCAGCACCGTACTGATCAGTACAACGCGGGCCACTCTCTGGTCTCCATATTGATTCAAATACCTTGCGACCTCACCCCCTCCCATTGAAAAACCAACGAGGGTTGCTTCGGTAAGGTTAAGACCTTCCATCAGCGCATGAAGATCGGCAGCCAGAGAATCATAGTCGTACCCATCCCAGGGCTTGGATGACTTGCCAAAACCCCTTCGGTCATACTTTATTACCCTCGAGCCGCCTTCTACCAGGTCATTCAACTGATACTCCCACATCTCCCTGCTCAGTGGCCACCCGTGGATCAGCACAACGGGTTTGCCCTTTCCATAATCCGAATATGCCAGCTTGATTTCCTCGCCGGTTTTCGTATCGGTCGTTGTCAGAAAATGCATATGTTGAATTTAATTTGTGAATTATTCAGTTCCTATTGTATCCGTTTCAAGAATTGCACCAGCAAGTCTTCGTTATTTATCTGGAGCAGAAACTGCACAAAATATCAACTGAGTATAATCGTTCCCAGACCGTGCTATGAAAAAAACCAGCATACCTGATTGTTTTTCAAATGACAAGATTTCGGCTTTCCGCTGGCATGTATTGCACCAGAGTGGGCAACATCTTCTATATCAGAAAAGTCAGTCCTGGGTCTGCCACACCCCTGCATACCATTCATTCCGAATCGAGGAATTGTGCCAAAATAACGGCTAGTTGAGTGATGAAATGAGTGAGGTGTCGGCAATGGCCCTGACCTTTTTGAAGGGCGCCTGGATAATTTTTCCGCCCGGTAATTCACAGATATAACCATTCCTATTGACCGCAAGTGGCACTAGCACAGAATCGGCGACCGACCCGATTTTATTTGATTTTTTTAATGACTTTTTGAATTTGAGCAAGCCGGGAATGCTGATTTCCTTCAATGCATGTGGTTTTTCTACCTGCCGGTTAACATAAGGATATGGATCGATGGCCCCTCCATATCCATACAACCCAAAATGCAGATGAGGTGGGGTGCGGATGGCATTACCCGTGTTGCCGATTAGGCCCAGCGTGTCGCCCGTTCTAACGCTCTGGCCTTCAGAAACTAGCTGTTGATCCAGATGAGCATAGTAAATATGAACCCGGGGGTCTTCGGCACGCAACCATACCGTTTTACCCCCGATACCCCCTGTTCGCACGGCGTCGATGATCCCATCCGTCGCGGCGATTGCCGGAGTTCCTCTTGGAGCAAAAATATCAATGCCTTCATGCATTCGTTTCCCCGCATCGCGTTCCGCTCCCCAGAAGCTCCCAATCTTTCCGACCTTTCCCGAAACCGGGAATCTGATGGAGGGGCCAGCGACAATACTCAGCGTATATTCACCCCCCTGATTTAATTCGGGTTGCAGGCGCAGTAGATAAACTCCATTCTCTTCCACGGTGTATGCAAACTGTCGGGTCATGGTGTCGGCAGAAAAAACCAACGAGCGATCAGTACTGTCTTTTTGAAGATAAACATCAGCGTAAATTGCCATCGCGGTTTCCCTGTCCTGACTGAGATCAAAAGTCAGCTTCTGGCCCTTAGTCGCAACAAAACTCAGTCCCAATGCTCTGGGCTTGTCTGTTTTGAATACTCCCTTCTGAATGTATGGGACAGGCACGACCTGGGGGTTGTTAAGTGCGGCGGAAGATGCTGCCATCCAGGCCCGGCCTTCAGGGGTTTCCCGAAGTTTGTCTTTCTTTAACTCAACCTCATACTGCTGGTGTGGGGTTTTCTTGCTGAATAGCCCTCCTGTAGAACAGGAAATATAAAAAGCAAATAAGAAGATCGTGAGACATGAATAGAGATGGTTTCCCATTCAATGAGTCATTCAAAACTGCTGCCAGAAAGGGCTCATCCGAATCCTGGCGGCATAAAATATCCTAAAGTTTGTATATTTTTTCGGCACAGGCGAGAAACAGAAACAGAAACAGGAACAGGAACAGGAACAGGAACAGGAACAGGAACAGGAACAGGAACAGGAAGAGAAACAGAAAGATAAAGAGGAGAGGTGGCGCAATTTCCATCACTCACGTTCAAACGACTCTTCGCTCCGTTTCTTTCCGCCTACACTAGAGCTTCGGTGGGCGTTCGGCCGGCCTTATTCTGAAGGCGCAAAGACGAGAATCAGGAGTACATTCTCTTCCTCTTTCTGTTCCTGTTTCTCTTTCTGATTCTATTTGTGCATTTGTACCTGGTGCGCAAAAATCACGCTGACGAAAAACCTGTCAACCCTGTCTTCAGGTGCGTTGGCGGTCTTTTGAAAATTGTTTGTCCTCCAGCCTTTTTTACTAAAGCTGCCGGTGTATCCCGCCACCAGTCCGATAGCATGAGTAGGGCACATTGGGGCTTTGAAACTTGCTCCCGCGCCGACCCGGTAATTGAAAAAGGTGTTTCTGAATTTAGCGGGTTCTACAGAACTCCGTCCTTCCGCAGTGCCAATGAGGTCATCAAAGTCCACATTGGTTTTGTCGGAGAAAAACCGAGCCTGGTAGGTTTCCACCCCGAGCCCTACAAAGGGATAAAGCATAGCAATCTTATTATTAAGCACATTATAACCCGCATCGGCAGTGATGCCAAGGAATCTCATGCCGCTCCTTTTCTTAGCAAGATTATTAACCGAAGTACCCCCCTGTATTGATCCCGCGGCAACCACATGATTTCTTTCCTTTATCCAACCCATCTGGAGGGTTGCCATATGCTGTTTCAATTGGTTGTATTGGGGAAATTGCCCCATCCGGTTGTTCAGACCCGAGAAATTCTGCCAGGTGGCTCCAATGCCATTTGCAGCCATAGGCATATAAGCAGATGGATTTTTCTTGAACTCTTCCATCTTTTCATGATAATATTTTTTTTTGTCCTCCATACTCATTCTCTTTTTCTGTCCAAAAGAAATAAGGGAGACGACAAGAAGTAGTGATGTGCAGATGGCCTTCATAGCTTGTATTTTTTAATTAAATGATTTTAACAGCAGGAAATAAATAAAGTTTGGTATTTGGTTTACAAAGGGCAATTCCTGTACCACCCTTCTGCCCCTTATACATACGGGTTCCCGCCACAAATCGTTGAGCTATAAAGACAATTATAACATAAAAAAGGCTGCCCGGGGGCAGCCTTAAAATCAGGGTTTTACTTTCTTGCCAAGTGCCTTACCCGCATCCGCATATGCCTCGGCAAGGCGGACGCCGGTGTCGTAGTCATTACCCCCAAAGGTTCTGCCCAGGGCGTCATCAACCGAAAGCTTGGCGAGCACCTTGTCCTTATTTTCGGTTTCAACAAACCATACGTCCGCATCTATCCGGGCGTTCTTCCGGGTGATGTATATATTGAAACCAGGCTCCATAAAGGTGGTTTTAAAGATCAGGGTGTATTTAGCGTTCTTGTTGATCCCCAGACCACTATGTTTACTGAACAGTTCGTCGAATTTGGGCTGAAACACGAACTCCCGGTCATTCACCCAGCTTTTCTTCCAGTTGTCCCCGCGGCCCGGCTCTTTTTTATTGTAATCCTCTACCTTCTTGTTAACATAGTCTTCCTCCTTGTCGTATTTGCCAACGCGGATGTTGTCGTATGTGAATTCGGTGTTGATCGACGATTGGCCGTTAAGGAAGGCAAGGTCGCCTTCCGTAACCTTAATTCTCTGGGCTTCGGAAGAAAGGCTGATGGCAGCCATCAGGATAAATCCGGCTAATGCGGCTTTGAGTCTCATTTGGGTTTGTTTTGATGAAGTTAAAGCGTAAATGTAGGAGAAATCATACTCACCGTGAGGGCTTTATTGTTTCATGCAGCATTTGCCATCCCTTGACAACGTCCCGTCTCCAGACATGCATATACACTCCATTTGCCGCGGTGGGTAGTTCCGGATTTACAACACATCGTCCATAAACTACACCCAGATCACCGGAACCAGAAATTCGGCTGCCCTGGGGTGTGAATTTGATACCAACCGTCAGGGAGTCTATTCCAGCAGCATTAGTAATGGGTGTTGACCCCTCGCGGAGCACGAGGCCGGATGGATGAAGTACCTGGCGGTATGCCCCCGGGGGATCGTTTGTCAGCAGGACTGCAAATGTCGAATCGGCTGCCAGCAGATCAGAATCTGTCGAGCCAGCCTGGGCCTTGTCAGGCTTTATAGATTTCAATTTGGTTTTTTTCCTCTTTGGCACGGCAGGGTGGGCGCTACCGAGGTCGATGAGCAGTTTCCAGCCGCCCGACGGCATTTTCTCCCATACCGTTGCGAATGTTCCCACAATGCTTAGACCATCTCCCGCTTTCAGGTCAAAGGGTCCCGTCGTGTACCCCAGATCACCAGCCAGGGAAATAGCAGCCGTGGTCGGGTACCAACTGAGTTTAAATGTACTGTCTGGTTTAAGTTGTCGGTAGGCTGGCACTCCCGGAACAAGTTGTCCATTGTTCTCCAGCATCGAATGCTCAGACATATTTGCCAGGAAGGCATCACGGACATTTGTCTCTGCGGCGAGTCTGGCAAATGCGTTTTCGGCTTTCACGAGTTCCTTGATGGATGACTGACCCATCAGATGATGACCAGCCCCGGACATAATTAGAATTATTATGATGCGTATTCGATTGACAGGCATTTGCGGGGATTTGAATGAAAAGTTAATGAATTGTGAGAAAAGAGGAATATCCGTAAAAAGGTGTTACCCTGCATAGGGGTGAATAGCCCCGGGATTGTTGTTATGAGAACCGGAGGCCTGAATTCGGGCTAAATAATACCGGTGATCAATAAACGACAATCAACATTTTTGTAATGATACCAACTATTATCCTTTGGCTGGTCGGGAAATACAGGACCAACCAAAAACAAAGCGCCGCCGGGCGTGATTCTGCGGGATCTCCAATGAGGTTCTTCAGGAAGAAGGCGATTTTAATTCTTATTGGCATGTGTCTTATCGGCGCTGTCATTTCGCAGGAACAATCACTTGTATACAACGTCGTTTATCACGGCAACCAGATAGGGAAAATGAAAGTATCCCAATTGAAAAAAGGCGATGACCTGTACATGAAAGTGAACACCAACACGTCCATGAGAATGATCCTGAGCATCAAGGTTAACCAGGAAGAGGAATCTCATTTCCGAAACGGAAAAATGCTCTATTCAACTGTGAAGCGAAGTGTTAACGGCAAGGAAAAAGCAAACCGCCATACCGTGTCCGCTGCGAATGGCTACCAACTCGACAAAGAAGGAAAACGTGCTGTGGGGAGCCAGGCACCGATCATTTACAATGTACACCTGCTGTTAAGAAATGAACCAAGCAATCTCCAAAAAGTTTATTCCGACAATTACCAGCAGTACCTGAGCGTGGAAAAACTGGCTGAACATAAATACCGGTTGAAGCTTCCTGATGGCAACTACAATATTTATTACTTTCGGAATGGCATATGCGAAGCTCTGGAGATCAACCATTCCATGTACACTCTTCATATCGCACTTGAAACACCAATGATCGCCGCTAATTAACCCCACTTAAAACTTTCCAAATGCACATCATGGTTACCGGTGCCACCGGTTTCATCGGGAGAGAATTATGTCTTCATCTCGCTAGCCAGGGTCATGTCGTTCATGCGCTCTGTCGTTCCGAAAACCATCCTCTTTTTCCCTCACACATCAATATCTGTCTCTTTAAAGGAGATATCCTGGATCCACAATCCATTCACAATGCAATGAAAGGATGTGCCCAGGTTTATCATACTGCCGCGTTGGCTAAACTGTGGACAAAAGATGCTTCAGATTTTTTTGAAGTCAATGTTATCGGAACGCGGAATGTACTCGAAGCTTCCCTGGCTAACAAGGTTAAAAGAGTGGTTCACACTTCTACCTGCGGAGTCTGGGGTCCAACGCTTAAATATCCCGTCAGTGAAAATGATCCGCGCATAGCCGGTTTCCCGATTCCCTACGAGCGCACAAAATTCCTTGCCGAACTCGAAGTGAAGGCCGCATGTGCAAAGGGACTTGATACAGTGATCGTAAATCCTTCACGGGTGTATGGTAAGGGTCCGGTGACTGAGAGCAATACGGTTGGCAAGATGGTCAGCGCCTATGTGAAAGGCCGGTGGAGAATTAATCCGGCGGGGGGCAAACAGGTTTCTAACTATGCGTACCTCGACGATGTGGTTCGCGGGCATGTGGCGGCTATGGAAAAAGGAATAAGTGGCGAGCGATATATTCTGGGCGGGGAGGACATTAGTTATGATAGGTTCTTCCGTCAGATTGGTGAGGCTGCCGGCAGAAATTACCGACTGGTGAATGTGTCCGCCACCACGATCAAGTGGTACAGCAGGATCGAATGGCTCAAGACCACCCTGACCGGGCTACCGCCTTTTTTGCTTCCCGAATTTGCAGACCGCCTCCGTTTCGATCAGCGTTATAGCAGTCAGAAAGCCATGCGGGACCTGGGATACACCATCACCCCCTTCGACAAGGGGATAAGAGATACGGTCTATTATATTCAATCAACCAGTCATGTTTGACAATGCCGCAATGGTCACAGGAGCCAGTGAAGGTCTCGGAAAATCTTTTGCCATCGAACTGGCGTCAAGAGGCGCCAACCTCGTGCTGGTAGCGCTTCCGGCAACGGGGCTTCCCCAACTGGCCTGTTTCCTGGAAATGAATTTTGGAATACGAGTTATATGGTTTGAAAGGGATCTGACAACGCCCGATGCCTGCCACCAACTTTTCTATGCGCTCAACGCCAGGCAAATCACCATTTCTATTCTGATCAACAATGCCGGTCTCGGTAATCTTTCCCTGTTCGAGGAAAAGACCGCAGCGTTCTACAAAATGCAGATTGAGTTGAATTCCATCATTCCTGTTATGATGATAAGGCATTTTTTAGCGCAAATCGACAGGAATGTTCAAAACCACATTCTCAATGTCGGCAGCCTGGGTGGTCGTTTTATGGTTCCGCGCAAACAGGTGTATGGTGCCACCAAGTCCTTCATCAGCTATTTTACAAAGTCGCTGCGTTCTGAGATGGCTGGCAGCTCTGTATCCATCAGCCTGCTGAGCCCGGGAGGCATCGATACCAAACCCGAACTTCTGGTAATGAATGCCAAACTGAATCCGCTGGCAAGGGCAAGCATACTGGAGCCGGAAATGGTTGCGCGAATCGCCATAGAGGGGATGCTTCGTGGAAAAACTGAGATCATACCCGGCCGGCTGAATCGCTTCTTTGTACTCATCAACAACATAATTCCCGACAACCTGCAATCCTGGGTGATCAGCAGGCAGCTTAAAACTGGTGTATAGCGGATCCAGATTTTTCATGAACTATTGCCAGAGGAATTCTGATTTTTCCGACAGGACACCTGCAGGCTCTCTGGCTTATGATCCGATGCATCATCACCGCACGAAGGCCGGCACGATCAATTGGGAGTACAAGAACAACACCTCAATGTTACTGTGAAGAGAGCCCAAAAAAATACAGGGTCGGCCCACGCATCAATTTCATCAGGGCGAAGACGAAATTGAATGTAAGCTATAAATGATTTTATCATTTTTCGGTCTTACATTGGCGTTAGAATATCGACACCACAAGCAAGGACAGGCGAATTGTACAGGCAAAACAGAAATACTCAGACTGCCCGCAGGGTGAGCACCCGAAACATGGTAAGCTGTATTAGCAATTCTGCGTCCGGCTGCCTCGATTAGAACGAAGAAACAGAGCGAAGACGGCTTGGCCAGCCAGCATACAACCTGCCAGCTGTTAGGCCCCTGCCTGCCGATTTGCAGCCTTCCTGCCGTGAGGCAGGGGCACAGCACGTTAGCACAAGTTTTCAGTGTTTTCAAGAAACGTACTGACCGTACATGAACTATTCAGATTTCCGGGCTTGAATTGCCGACGCGGATAAGTGCCGGTGATGGATTTTATTTTGAAAGCAGGACGTCACAATTTTCTGTTTTCATTTTGGTAGTGAAGTTCATACCTTCGAAATACAACGTGCTCAAAATATGGGAGATCTCCAGATCAAAAAGCAGACGAAAAAATACGATGCCATAATTGTAGGTTCCG
>Ga0193752_1003086_pt1 | contig 11764 bp, 6 predicted proteins | sample H1c1metaG_FD_144924 | JGI IMG/M metagenome (GOLD analysis project Ga0193752, IMG submission 144924) | Soil microbial communities from a riparian zone of the East river system, Colorado, United States - H1c1 | ecosystem: Environmental > Terrestrial > Soil > Riparian zone | place: USA: East River... | reverse complement strand
CGTAGGCGGCGCGGCCCGTCGAGGTGACCGTCGCGCGAATGGTGCGCCGGTCGTCCGGATCAGCGACTCTGACGACGAATCCGTCGGTCTCGAGTCGGTCAACCAACTGCGTCACGTTGGACTTGCCGCAGCAATGCCGCTCCGCGAGTTGCGACAGGGTGAGCGGCTCGGCGGCGATCACGAGGTGTCGAAGGGCGCCGAGCTTGGCGAGGGAGAGCCCGGTTTCGGCGAGCGCACCCTCGGCACGTGCCTCCACGGCGCGGGCGGCGTCGAGGAGCAACAGGGTCAAGGCACACCCCGTGGTGTTTGCACGGCAATCGGACATAAAAGAAGGCTAGGGTAGATTGCGTGTGCGCGTCAACGGGGACCACCAACACAGCGTCGCGGGTAGAATGCACTCGGCTTGCCGCTTGCACTTGCTTCGGCCCGCTCGTCAGCACCCGCTCGCGTGACGCGCACTCATCAGACTCCCATATTCAGATCATGTTCCGTTCTACAGTCCTGCGCGCCTTGCCGGCGGCAGGAATCGCTGCCGCGCTCGTCCTGGGTGGCTGCGCCGACAGGAATCTTCCTCCCGCCGACGCGACTCCCGGCGGGCGACGCTCGGCATCGGGTGAAGTCTTGCCCGACTCCGGGCCGGTCAACGCGCCGATCGCCGGCAGCGGGGCCGTCGCCGTGACGTCGACATCCGTGGGTGGCGTGAAGGACACGAGCGCCGTGATCGGCGAGCTGCCCAACCGGCCGCGTCGGGATAGCGTCGCACTGGCGAGCATGACGAAGCCCGACAGCGCGCTCGATTCCAGGTGGCCTGTGAAGGGCCCTGCTTCCGCGCCTGGCGCCCTCCTGCCCGACCACCGCATCGTGGCGTTCTACGGCAATCCGCTCGAGAAGCGCATGGGCGTGCTCGGCGAGTATCCAAAGGACTCGATGCTGAAGATGCTCGACCGCGAAGTCGCGCGTTGGGCGAAGGCAGATCCGTCACATCCGGTGATTCCGGCGCTGCACATGGTCGTGACGACAGCGCAGGGCGCGCCGGGCAAGAACGGTCTGTACCGTCTTCGCATGCGCGACTCGCTCGTGAATGCGATCCACGGCTGGGCGAAGGAGAAGAAGGGCATCTTCTTCGTCGACGTGCAGCTCGGCAAGGACAACGTGCAGAACGAGATTCCGCGCCTCGCGCCGTTCCTCGAGAATCCCGACGTCCACCTTGCCGTGGATCCGGAGTTCGCGATGGCCGCCTCGGGCGCTGTTCCGGGCACGAAGATCGGCACGATGGACGCGAAGGAGATCAACTGGGTGGTCAACTACGTCGATTCGATCGTGAAGGCGAAGAAGCTGCCGCCGAAGATCCTCGTCGTCCATCGCTTCACGCGGAAGATGGTGACGAACGCGAAGGACATTCGCCCGACGCCCAACGTCCAAGTCGTGATGGACATGGACGGGTGGGGACCGCCCTGGCTCAAGTTCGATTCGTACCACGACTACGTGAAGGCGGAGCCGGTGCAGTACACGGGCTTCAAGCTCTTCTTCCACAACGACACGAAGAAGGGCGATCTCCTGCTGACACCGGCCGAAGTGCTGCGGCTCAATCCTCGCCCGCTGTACATCCAGTATCAGTAGGATTTCGGAGACTGGCGGAGCGCGGTGCGGACAGTACCTTGTCCGCGTCGCGCTTTTTCCTGCGGGCCCGTCCTTTAGCCCATCGCGTGATGGCTCTCCTCATGTACTCGCGAGCGTTCGTCGACACGGTCGGTCTGGAGTGGACCGTGCGCGAGATCGCCAGCCCAACGCTGTCCGGTGCGATGGCCAAGCTTCTCGAGAGCGACCGCCGCAAAGGCGGCTGGCTCGTCTTCGAGTCGGCGGAAGGCGAGAAGCGTCGCCTCGCGCCCTATCCACCCGACTGGCGCACGATGTCGGCGTTCGAGATCGCGCGCTGGTGCATGAAAGCGACGAGGGTGCCGCCGGCGCCCGCGCGCCGCGCCGAGGATTAGCGGCTAGAGGATATTGACGGCGCGGGCGGCGACGAGGACGACCGTCGTGAAGGAGATCATCGCCTGGATCATCATGGCCATCTTTGCCCACTTGGTGAGCACGGGCGCGTCGGTCGGCGAGAACGCGGTGCTCGTATTGAAGGCGACGAACAGATAATCGACGAAGTGCGGCCGCCACCCTTCCGCCTCGGCAACTGTGCGGTCGTCATGTGGTGCGGTGAGCGTCATCTGCGGAAAGAGGAAGGCGCCCTCCGTGTGCGCTTCCCGCCGCTCTCGCTCGTTCGGTCCGCCAGCGTCGAGTCGCCAGTACAATGACGCGAAGACGAGGACGTTGGTGAACCAGAGGACAGCGGCGCCCTGGAGTATGCCGGCGGCAGCGCCCTGGTGCGTGATGAGTGCGACGAGCAGCCTCCCGACTCCCCACAATAATCCGCCCGTGAGCACGCCGAGCACGGAAAAGCTGAGTACCGTGTTGAGCCTCGGCATGTTGCGGTAGCGCGCGTACTGCGTGGCACCGACGAGCACGGCGACGATCGCGGCGAGTAACCATGGTGGGTTCACACGTAGCGCAACCGGCAGCGCGAAGTGCAACGCCACTGCCGCGAACACGGCAAGGATCACCGGCCAGCGCGGTTCGGGGCGCGTGACGCCGGGCAGCGTCGTGGAGATCATGCGACGGAGCTCGTCGTCGCGCGGTGGTGAAGGCGAGCGTCAGGGATTTGCGCGCAGGTCGGCGTACTCGGGATGTCGGTCGAGATACTTCCTGACGAAGGGACAGGTGGGTACGACCTTGAGGTTGTTGGCCCGTGCGTAGTCGAGCGCCGCGCGCGCGAGCGCGGATGCGAAGCCCCGGCCCTCGAACTGTTCGTCGACTTCTGTGTGCAGCAGATCGAGGACGTCGCCGCGCTTCGCGTATCTGAGCAGGACGCGCCCCTGGTCGTTGGGGATCTCGAACTGATGAGCGGCTTCGTTATGTGTGACTGTCGGTGAGTCGGGCATGCTTGGAAGATAGCTCGATGGTCCTCGCATGGGGCGCTTGGCGCTGCGCGCCAAGCTTACGGGGCGCATGAGCCGCGCTTCGCGTGGCTCATTAAGCTTACGGGGCGCTCGCTTCGCTCGCTTACGGCAAGAGCCAGCGGCTGCTATGCAGTTACAGTAGCAGTTGCCATAAGGCCGCGGAGCGGCCGCCCTGCGGCACTACGTGCCACCGTACCACTCATATCCCTGGTCCGTCCAGTAACCGCCATTCTTCTGCGGCATGAACACGATCTTCGTCAGGTACTTCGTGCTCTTGTAGCCGAGCTTGATGGGCGAGTGGAGCCGCGCCGGTGCGCCGTGCTCGGGACCGAGCAAGCGGCCGTCCATGCCGTAGGCGATGAGTGTCTGCGGATGCATCACGCTGTCCATGTCCCAGCTCTCGTGATAGCCGTCATCGAAGCTCTGGAAGTCGACGTAGTGCGCGTCTGGCGTGAGGCCGGCGATCCGCGCGATGTCGCTCATCCTTACACCGGTCCACGCGGCGCGGGCGTTCCAGCCTTCCACGCAGAAGTGATCGACCGTCTGCGTGATGTGCGGGAGCCTCATCAGGTCGTCGAGCGTGAGCGAGAGCGGCGTGCGCACCGCGCCCGAGACCTCGAGACGCCAGACGCCACGCACCGCCGGATCCCAGACGGGCATCGTCTTGGAGACGTAATATTTCGGAAAGTCCTTGCCGGCCAACTTCGCTGACGCCGGCACGCTGTTGATCCGATCGTGGCGGAAGATGCTGCGCTCGAGACCTTCGTTCTTCGACTCCGCGAACGCGAGTAGCTTGGCGGCGCTCTTCGGATTCGCGTTGTTGCAGGCAGCCAGCAGCGCGCTGGAGAACGAGGCGGCGGAGATCGTGATGAAGCGACGTCGATCGAGCGTCATGGCTTGGGTGCCTCGGCTTTGGGTCCGCGAGACTTGCCCGGCCCGAACAGATGATAGAACGGCCGCGCGTTGCGGGCCTCGGGCGAACGCGCGCGGTTGTACCAGCCAGTGACCATCGACCGCAGCGCATATGGGTCGACGGCGAACACCATGAACACGTGCGCGAGCGCGACGAGGAGCAACAGCGCCATTGCCGAGAAGTGGACGAAGCGCGCCCACTTGTAGTTGACGAACAGCGCCGTGATGAAGCCGAGCGTGACCGGCTTCCAGATGGCGAGCCCGCTCAGCACGAGGATGATGCCGAGGATGGGCATGGCGAAGTACGCGCTCTTCTGCAGCGCGTTGTGCTTGCCCTGGTGTGGATGGTCGCGCCGGACGAAGAGATAGAACTTGATCATCTCGACGATGTCGCGCGCGTCGCCGCGACGGGGCACGAGGTCGCGCCATTCGCCATGCAGATAGATGAAGCCGAGATAGAGCAGCCCGTTGGCGACGAGGATCCACATCATCGCGAAGTGCCAATGGCGCGCGCCGGCCAACCATCCGCCGAAGGTGAGCCAGTCGGGAATCGGGCGGCCTTCCCACGGGTTGAGCGGAAAGGTCTCGCCGGGCCGGGCGAACGAAGGATGCGCGTTGAAGATGCGCATGCCACTGCCGGCCATGATGACGACGGCGATGACGTTCACCCAGTGGGTGAGTCGTACGATCCAGTGAGTACGCTTGACGAGCTCGGACATCGACGACCCTGTCTCCGGGAGTGCACCGGAGTAATAGTACGTATCGGCGCAGAAATCGACATACGGAAGAGCGAAGAGCAGGTCCCTCGGTCGCTGCGCGAGGTCGTCGTGGTCAAATGGGCTACGATGACAGCGCAGTCACCCGCTCCCCCATGACCACGACGACCTCGTGCCGCGCACCATCGTCGACGAGATCGATGGAGCCGTCGGAGCTCGGGGTGCCATCCACCGTGACGGTCAGTACCCCCGTGGACACACTCTGTGCGTTGTCCACGCGGATGGCGTACGTCGCCCCGCCGAAACGATAGTCGAGGGAGAAGCCTTCCCACTCGGCGGGAATGCACGGCTTGAGCGTCAACCGGTTGCCAGTCTTGGTGAATCCGAGCACGGCTTCGACCGCAGCGCGGTAGCTCCAACTGGCCGATCCCGTGTACCACGTCCAGCCGCCGCGACCGACATGGCCCGGTGCGTCGTACACATCAGCCGCGATCACATACGGCTCGACGACATACCGATCCGCCTCGGCCTTCGTGCGCGCGTGCGTGAGCGGATTGAGCAGGTCGTAGAGATGGAACGCGAGATCGCCGTCATCGAGGCCTGCCGCCGCGAAGATCGTCCACAGCGCCGCATGTGTGTACTGCGCGCCGTTCTCGCGAACGCCGGGGAGATAGCCCTTGATGTAACCGGGATCGTTGTCGGTGCGGTCGAACGGTGGAGTGAGGAGAAGGATCATCCGATCGTCCTCGCGGACGAGACGCTCCATCACCGAACGCAGCGCCGTCACGGCACGCTCAGGCTCTCCGGCCTCGGAGATCACCGCCCAGCTCTGGGCGATGGAATCGATTTGGGCCTCGCTTTCGGTGGCGGAACCGAGCGGACTGCCGTCGTCGAAGTAGGCGCGGCGATACCAGGCGCCGTCCCACCCATGGCGGTCGACGGCGGCGGCGTATTCGTCGGCACGATGACGGCAGCGGTCGACGACCGCGGCGTCATGACGCAGCTCGGCATGCACCGCGAAGCGCCGCAACGTCGTGATGAGGAACCAGGCGAGCCAGATGCTCTCGCCCTTTCCTTCGATGCCGACGCGGTTCATGCCGTCGTTCCAATCGCCGGAGCCGATGAGGGGAAGTCCATGCTCGCCGCGCGTACAGGCGCGGTCGAGCGCACGCACGCAATGATCGTAGAGCGATCCGGTCTTCTCGCTGCGTATCGGCTTGTCGTATACCTCGTGTTCGTGTGGCTGGAGCTCGCGCATCTCGAGATACGGGGCGACTTCGTCCCAGACGCCGACGTCGCCACTGACGCGGACGTAGTGATCCGTGACGAAGGGCAACCACACGAGATCGTCGGAGAACCGCGTGCGGACACCGCGTCCGCTCGGCTCGTGCCACCAGTGCTGGACGTCGCCTTCGACGAACTGCCGCGACGCGGAGCGCACGATGTGCGCACGTGCGACACCCGGCTCCGAGTAGACGAACGCCATGCCGTCTTGCAGCTGATCGCGGAATCCGAACGCGCCGCTCGATTGATACATCGCCGAGCGTGCCCACATGCGGCACGCCAGCGCTTGATACAGCGACCACCGATTGACGAGCGCGTTGAGCTCGGGCGACGGCGTCTGCACGTGAATCGTGCTGAGGCGCGACTCCCACGCCTGCACCGCGGTGTCCGATGCGCCGCGCGCGTTCTCCGCCGAACCGCAGCGGGCGATGATTTCGCGTACCGCATCCTCACCGCGCGCCGCGCCGAGCAGCACGACGACGTTGCGCGTCTCACCAGGTTCGAGCACGATGGTGCAGCGCAGGGCGGCACAGGGATCGTAGCCCGCGCCCATGGTGCCGGAGAGCGTGTCGAACGACAGCGCCACCGGCGACGTGAGGTCGCCGTTGCGGCCGATGAACGCCGTGCGATCACCGGTGGCGCTCGTTGGCGTCTCGCTGATCCACGAGAATGCGACCTGCGATGCGAAGTCCTCGCCGAAGTAGTTCTGGGCGAAGATCGCGCCGGTGGCGGCGTCGCGACGCGTCTGCACCTGATGACGCGTGCTCTCACGCTCGGCGCCGAGTGCCCATTCGACGTAGTTGGTGAGGATGATGCGTCGCGGCGCAGCGCCTTCGTTGCGCAGCATGAGACGCGCGATCTTCACCGGATCCTCGCGCGGCACACTCAGCGACAGCTCGGTGGCGATGCCGGCGCGGCCGTGCGTGAACGTCGTGATACCCGGCGCGTGCAGGACATGATACGGCGCCGCGCCGCCGAGGTCGTCCTTCGCGGGCGATGGGCCAGGTGTCGGGCTCCAGACGTGGCCCGTGTCGGCGTCCTGGAGATAAATGACCTCTCCCGCCGGATCGCTGATCGGATCGTTGAACCACGGCGTGAGCCGATAGAAGTAGCTGTTCTCGACCCACGCGAAGCCGCCACCGCGCTCGGAGATGCAGAAGCCGGCGTTCTCGTTCGCGATGACGTTCGCCCACGGACCGGGAGGCACGTGGTCGCCGTCGACCTCGATGCGGTAGTCGTTCGACTCTGTGAGCGAACCGTAGCCGTTGCCGTCGGGAAGTGGCGGCATCACGACGGCATCGAGCACGGTGTTCACCGGCGGATACTGCGTTTTCTGCGCTTCGGTCGTCGGGAGCACCGTGGCGGCGACGACTTCGCCGAGGCCCACGCCGTCGCAAACGATGGTGATGCTCGCGAGTGCGCGCAGGAGCGACACTGCGTCCTCATGAAGAACGTCGCTGCGACGGATGTAGACGCCGCCTGGCACCTCGAGCATGCCGCCTTCGCTCGACGAGATGACCATCGCGGTGATCTGATCCTGCAGTTCCTGGATGTACGACGGCTCCTTCGCGTTCAGGATGATGAGATCCGCCTTCACCCCTTTCGTGCGCCAGTAGTTGTGCGCGACGAGCAACTGTCGCACGCTCGGAAGGCCGACTTCGGCGCGGATCGTCGCGAGGACGATGGGCCAGTCGCCGGAGATGCCATGCGCCCACAGCGCGGACTGTCCGGCGCGATTGGCGGCGCGCTCAGCCTGCGAGGCGCGGAGCGCCTCACGCGGATAGATCAGTGAGCCAGCGAGCTCCTGATAGAGTGCGGCAGCCTGTGGCGAGACGTCCAGATCGCGCATCTCGATCTGTGCGACGGTCCACGACAGCGCGAGCGCACGCTCGGCGGCGCCGAGGTCGCGATGGCGATCCGCGGCGATGAGGGCGTCCTCGCGCGTGTCGGTGACGACCGTCGTGAACGCGATCGTCGCCGAGCGACCCGCTTCGAGGCGGATGCGTGCACGAAGCGCGAAGATCGGATCGAGCACCGCACCGGCGGAATTGGAGAGCGGGCCGGCGCGATCGAGCGCTTTTGGCGTCTGCACCGAGCGGCCGCGACCGATGAACTGCGCGCGGTCGGTCTCGCACGAGACGGCCATGATGGATTCATGGCCCGTCGCGACGATGTGCGCGCACCACGGCCGATGCTCGTTGGACGCACGTGGACGTCGACTCGCGAGCACCGCGCACTGTTGCGGGAGCCACTCCGTTTCGACGAAGAGATTCTGGAACGCCGGATGCGCGCGATCGGCACCGGCCGAGGTGAGTACGACCTCGCCGTAGCTCGTGAGCTCGATCTCGCGCTCGACTCGCGACCGATTAGTGAGCGTCACGCGGCGGATCTCGGTGCGTTCGCGCGGCACGACCACGATTTCGGTGTTCGTGTCGATGCCGTGGTCGGTCCGTGAGAACACGACGCGATCCGGTGCAAACGACGCCATGTACATCGACGGTTTCGCGCGGACGGGCTGATGCGCTGCCGACCACACGTCGCCGGAAGAGACGTCGCGCAAGTAGATCCAGTGGCCCCTGTCGTCGCGCGTTGCGTCGGCACGCCAGCGGAAGACGTCCATGTCCGTCGAGCGGCTGTAGCCCCCACCGGCGTTCGTGAGCAGCACGCAGTAGGACTGGCTGCCGAGCAGTCCAACGCGCGGCTCCGTGGTATCGGGCGAATCGAACTCGCGCTCGACGGCGCGCGGCCGCGGCGGACGCACGAGTGGATCGGTGGGCGCGTCGGACTGCGCCTGACGCGTCGTGTAGCGGCGCGGAACGCGCTCGTCGAGCAGCAGGGCGGCAGCGCGCACGGATGCGTCGCGCAGGAAGCGGCGCTGCCAGATGCCCTGCCCTCGCTCGAGGTCGAGTGCGTTGCCGAGCGCCACGAGCGTCATGCCGATGTGATGCGCCATGAACGTGCGTACGATGGCCGGACCCGAATCGGATTCCGGACGCGTGTAGTCGAGCGAGTCGTAGAAGCCGAACTTTCCGAGCGCGCCCATGCGCTCGAGCGTCGCCATGTTACGTAGCGCCTCGTGCGGCTCCACGGCGAGCGCCAGCGCACTGGCGTACGGCGCGATGACCAGCTCACTGCCCAGTCCGCGCTTGAGCGCGAGGTCGGGCACGCCGAAGGCCTTGTACTGATAGGTCTCATGGCGATCGCGGAGATTGTACGCCGATTCCGAAATGCCCCATGGGACACCTCGCGATTTGGCGTACGCCATCTGCCGCCGCACCGCGGCGCGATGCGTCTGGTCGAGCAGCGAGAAGGGACGCGAGGGCATGACGAGCACCGGCATCAGGTACTCGAACATGCTGCCGCTCCATGACACGAGCGCCGTGCCACTCTCGGTCGCCGTGAGCGACCGGCCGAGATGGAACCAGTGCTCGGCAGAGACGTCGTCTTTCGCGACGGCGATGAAGCTCGCGAGACGCGCCTCGGACGCGAGGAGGTCGTACGTGCTGGCGTCGAGCTTACCGGTGCGCGCGTCGTAGCCGATGGAGAAGAGACGCCGCTGCTCATCGTAGAACAGGGTGAAGTCCATCGCCATCACGAGCGCGCGCGCACGGCGCCCCACCGCTTGCAGCCGGTTGGGATCGCCGCTCAGGTCCTCCACCTTGAAGTCACAGGCGGCGGCGAGCGCGATGAGATGCCCGGCAAGATTGCCCGAGTCCACGGCCGACACGTACGCCGGATCCAGAACACGGAGGTCCTCGAGCTCGTACCAGTTCATCAAGTGCCCGTGCACCTTCGTCATCCTCTCCACTGACGTCAGCGCATTCTCGAGGCGCTCGAGCATCGACTCGGCGTCGATGAACCCGAGGTCGTGTGCGGTGACGGTGGAGAGAAGTTGGAGACCGATGTTCGTGGGCGACGTGCGCGACGCGATGATCGGCTTCGGCGTCTCCTGGTAGTTGTCGGGAATGAGCCAGTGCGTCGCTGGACCGGCGAAGGACTCCATGTAGGTCCAGTGCAGCTGCGCGAGCCTGAGCGCCGCATCACGCTCGGTGGCCTTGAGCTCGAGGTCCGCGCGGACGATCGGCTTGCTGAGGTAGTGCGCAAACTCCGGCGCCGTGATCCACCACAGTGTGATCACCGCGAGCAAGAGCATGCTGTCGGCACTGTCGCCACGCGCGATGGAGCTCCCCCACATCTCCGCGAGCGCGACACCCGCCAGGGCGACCGCCGGCCACATGCGCCGCCAGATGACGCTGCGACCTCCACGGCTCGACCGCTCCACCTGCGACGCCGTTTGCCACTCGAGCATGTGACGGCGTGAGACGAAGACACGATAGACGGTGCGCACGATGGCGTCGGCGTTGACGAGCGCCTGATGCGGCAGCATCACGACGGCCACATAGAACTGTCGCAGCGAGATCGACGCGTCGCGCAGCAGTGCGGCGTAGTACGGTCCCCACGACTCGTTGCTCGGCGGCCGCAGCAGCGCCAGGACGAAGGGAATGCCCCACGGCGCAGCCATCGCGGCAAGCGCGAGGATCGCCCAGCCGATGCCGGGATCGGGCAACACCGTCCAGCCCGCGACGATCCACGCGAAGAGCGCAATCGGCGAGAAGCTGCGTCGCATGTTGTCGAGAATCTTCCAACGCGAGATCGACGTCAGCGGATTGATCGTCGGTCCTTCCTCGCCAGGCACCTCGTCGCCCCGAAGCCAGCGATGTTGGCGGCGCGTCGCGGTGAGGTAACGCGTGGGGTAGTCGTCGAAGACCTCGATGTCGGTGACGAGCCCCGCACGGGCGAACGCACCCTCGATGAGATCGTGGCTCAGCAGCGCGTTCTCGGGGAAGCGTCCCGTGATCGCGCGCTCGAACACGGCGACTTCGTAGATGCCCTTCCCCGTGAACGTCCCTTCACCGAAGAGATCCTGATAGACGTCGGAGACAGCCGTCGTGTACGGGTCGACGCCCGGATGTCCCGCGAAAATGGCGGAGTAGCGCGAGCCGTTCGCGCTGCCGAGCGAGACGCTGACCCTCGGCTGCAGAATGCCGTAGCCCTTCACCACTCGGCCGGCATCGACGTCGAAGACGGCGCGGTTGAGCGGATGCGACATCGTCCCGATCAGCGCGACCGCGGCATCGCGCGGCAGCACGGTGTCGGAGTCGAGCGTGATGACGTAGCGCGCGCCGTGGAGCCAATCTGTCTCGCCTTCGATCCAGTGGAACGCACCCTTGTCGCGCTCGAGGACGAAGGAGTTGAACTGAACGAGCTTGCCGCGCTTGCGCTCCCAGCCCATCCAGATGCCGTCGACTTCGTTCAGGGTGCGTTCGCGATGGAACAGGTAGAACGGTGGCCCCGCCTCGCGCTTCTCTGCCGTGTACGACGCATTGAGCGCGCGAACGCCATTGATCGCCGCAGCGATGATCTCATCGTCTTCCGGCAGGCGCGCGACGGACGCGTCGAGGAAATCGCTCAGCAGGGCGAAGCGAATTTCCGGATCGCGATTGGCGAGATGCTGGGCCTCGAGATGATCGAGCGCCTCTTCCACCGCGGCGACGCTGCCGAGGAGGATCGGCACGACGACGACTCCGCGATGGTCGTCGGGCACGCCGTTCTTGTACGACATCCGCGGCAGGCGATCCGGCGGCAAGAACAGCGTGACGAGCTGGTTCACCACGGCCACCGCCGCATCCGTCGCTGGCGTGAGGGCGAGCAACACCGCGACGATGACACCGAATCCGACGGCCACGCCCTCGAGTGGCTCGAGCAGTAGCGAGAGCGCGCCAGCCACAGCGAGGCCGAGCGCGGTGAAGTAGAACCGACTGGGGCCGCTCTTCGCCGCACGAT
>Ga0193752_1003085_pt1 | contig 11766 bp, 12 predicted proteins | sample H1c1metaG_FD_144924 | JGI IMG/M metagenome (GOLD analysis project Ga0193752, IMG submission 144924) | Soil microbial communities from a riparian zone of the East river system, Colorado, United States - H1c1 | ecosystem: Environmental > Terrestrial > Soil > Riparian zone | place: USA: East River... | reverse complement strand
TGACATTCATGAACGAAAGCGGCCTCTCGGTCGGCGAGGCGGCTCGCTATCTCAAGCTCCCGCCCGAAGCGGTCGTCGTCATCCATGACGAGGTCGATCTCGTTCCGGGAAAGCTCCGCGCCAAGGCGGGCGGCAGCGACGCGGGCCACAACGGTCTGCGCTCGGTGACGTCGGTGATCGGTCCGAACTACCGCCGCGTGCGCATCGGCGTCGGACATCCCGGTGTTCCGGGGATGGTGCATACCCATGTCCTGCGCGATTTCACGAAGGCCGACTACGAATGGCTGACCCCGCTCATCGAAGCCATCGTTGAGGCGGCGCCCTATCTCGCCGCCGATGACGATGCGGGGTTCATGAATCGCGTGGCGCTGCTGACGAAACCCCAGCGGCCGCCAAAGCCCAAACCCGAGGAGAAGAAGCCCGATGGGCTTTAAGTGCGGAATTGTCGGACTGCCCAATGTCGGGAAGTCGTCGTTGTTCAATGCCGTGACACAAACCTCGGCGGCGCAATCGGCGAACTATCCGTTTTGCACCATCGAGCCCAATGTCGGCGAAGTCGCGGTGCCGGACGAACGGCTCGACAAGCTCGCGGCGATCGCGAAATCCGCGCAAATCGTGCCGACGCGCATGGCCTTCGTCGATATTGCGGGGCTCGTGCGCGGCGCGTCGAAGGGCGAAGGCCTGGGCAACCAGTTCTTGGGTTCGATCCGCGAAATGGATGCGCTTGTCCACGTGCTGCGCTGCTTCGAGGACGGCGACGTCACCCACGTCGAAAACCGGATCGACCCCGTGTCCGACGCCGAGACGGTCGAGACGGAGCTCATGCTCGCCGATCTCGACAGCGTCGAACGGCGGATGACCGCGCTCGAGAAGAAGGCCAAGACCGGCGACAAGGAGGCCAAACTGCAGCTCTCGCTGATGGCAAAGGCGGCCGCACTGCTCAAGGATGGCAAGCCCGCCCGCGAAGCCGTGCTCGCCGCGGAAGAACGCGAGCCGTACCGGCAGCTTGGATTGCTCACGCAAAAACCCGTTCTCTATGTCTGCAATGTTGACGAAAGCTCGGCTTCAAGCGGCAACGGGTTTTCGGCGCGCGCCGTCGCAATGGCAAAGGCCCAGGGCGCCGGCGCAGCAGTAGTGTCCGTCCGCATCGAAGAAGAGCTCGCGCAATTGCCCGAGGCCGAACGCAGCGAGTTCCTTTCCTCGCTGGGGCTGACCGAGCCGGGCCTCAACCGCATCATCCGCGCCGGCTATGACCTTTTGGATCTGATCACCTTTTTCACGGCCGGGCCGAAGGAAGCACGCGCCTGGACGGTCGCCAAGGGCGCGCGGGCGCCACAGGCCGCGGGCGTCATCCACAGCGATTTCGAGAAGGGCTTTATCCGCGCCGAGACCATCGCCTACGACGACTACATCGCCGGCAACGGCGAAGCGGGCGCACGCGAAGCGGGCAAGTTCCGGCTCGAAGGAAAAGACTACGTGGTGCAGGATGGCGACGTCATGCATTTCCGCTTCAACGTCTGAACCGGCTTAAGGATGGGCGAGGCCGAGCTTCTCCATTTCGAGGATTTTCGCAGCGGGCAGATTTTCCGGCTCGGACGCCTCACGCTCACCGCCGAGGAAGTCATCGCGTTCGCGCGCGAGTTCGACCCCCAGCCCCAGCACACCGATCCCCAAGCGGCCAAGCACTCGATGCTCGGTGGGCTCGCCGCGAGCGGCTGGCATCTGGGCGCGCTCGCCATGCGCATGATGGTGGACGGACTCTTCATCCGCGCCACCTCGATGGGGGCGCCCGGTGTCGACGAGATCCAGTGGCGCCGGCCGGTTCTCGTCGGCGACACGATCCGGCTCGAGGGCGAGGTGCTGGATACGCGGTTGTCGAGCCGCCCGGATCGCGGCTTCGTGCGCTTCCGTTTCTCGATGCTGAGGGAGGAAGAACGCAGGAACGGCGAACTCGTCATGATGTTCGTCTGTTCTGTGATGTTCAGGCGGAGGACCACGGGCTGATGTGGTTCGAAGACATACCGCTGGGCGTCAAACTCACTCTCGGGTCCTACACCTTCACCGAGGAGAACATCATCGCGTTTGGCAAGCGGTACGATCCGCAGCCGTTTCATATCGACAAGGACGCGGCGTCGCATTCGGTTTATGGCGGACTGATCGCGAGCGGCTGGCACACCGCAGCCGTCTGGATGAAGTTGATGATGGCCGAGCGGCACACACGCGTTGCAGCAGGCGCGGAAGAAACACAGGAGAACTATGTCTCGCCGGGCGTGCGCGAACTGCGCTGGCTCAAGCCGGTGAGACCGGGAACCACGCTCACCTACACGAACGAAACGTTCGCCAAGCTGGACTGGAAGTCGCGGCCGCAATTCGGTCTGCTCGAAGGAAAAAACGAAGCGCGCGACGAAGCAGGTGAGCTGTATTACAGCTTCATCAATCGCGTACTGATCGCACGCAAACCTTAGCGCATCGACGCTTCTATGTTGCCGCCGTCAACGGTGACGACCGCCGCCGTCGTCTTGCGGGCAAGCGCCAGGAACACGAACGCATCGGCCACATCGTCGGCGGTGACTTCGCGCCCCAGCAGATTGCCGCTCATATAGTCCGATTCGGAAATCCCGCGCGCCTTGGCGCGTGCCGCGACCATATCGGTCGTCAGCAGGCCAGTGCGGATGCGGTCGGCGTTGACTGCGTTGGAGCGGATGCCGTCCTTGCCGTGATCGAGCGCGTATTGCTTGACCAGGAAGAGCGTCGCCGCCTTCGGCAGGCCGTAGGGCCCGAAATCCTTTCCCGGATTGACCGCCTGCTTGGACGTGTTGAATAGCAGACAGCCGCCGGTGCCTTGCGCCTTCATGATGCGCACGGCGTTCTGCGCCACGCTCTGATGGGCGAAGAAGTTCAGCTCGAACGAGTCGCGCAGCGTCTTGTCGTCGACCTCGCCGATGCGGCCCTGCCACGCGGCGCCCGCGTTCGAGACGACGATATCGACGCCGCCGAACTTCTCCGCCACTGCGTCGAACGCGCAGCGAACATCGCCCGCCTTCGTCACGTCGCACGCGAGACCGAGCGCGTGACCGCCGATCTGTTTCGCCATCGCGCGCGCCGCGTCGAGGTCGCGGTCGAGCACGGCGATCTCGGCACCTTCGCGCGCCATCGCTTTCGCCGTTGCCGCGCCGATGCCCGAGCCGCCGCCGGTGACGACGGCCACTTGCCGGGCCAGGCGCTTCTCCGCGGCCTTGCCGAGCTTGGCCTGTTCGAGCGACCAATACTCAACCTCGAACTGATCTTCTTCCGAGATCGGCCGGTACGAGCTCATGTGTTCGGCATCGGTGATGACGTCGACGGTGTTCTCGGCGATATCGGCGGCGATCGCGGCATCCTTGGCGGAACCGCCCAATCCGAACAGGCCGACGCCCGGGACCAGGATCACGCGCGGCAGAGGATCGAGCTCTTTCTTGGTGCCGTTCAGGCGTTTGTTGTTCTCCGCAAAATAGGCGTGGTACTTCGCGACGAAGGCATCGACAGCCGCGCGCGCGGCCTTCTCCCACTCTCCCAGCTTGTCGGCGTCCGGCGCCGGAACGATCAGCGGCCAGTTCTTGGTGCGGATGGTGTGATCGGGCGTTGCTACGCCTTGCTGCGAATAGCGCGCGAGGTCCGCGCCGTTGACGTAGTTGAGGATCTTCTCGTTGCTGCGGAAGCACAGGAGCTGTCGCTTGGCGACACCCTCGTCGCGGTCATTCACGAGCGCGCTCGCGCCGCGCAGCACTGGCGCAATCTCGGCAACCGACGCGATGCGCGCCGGCAGCCTCGCCGGCACCAGCGTCTTCGTTCCGCGCTTCAAGCGCTCTTCCGCGAGCGTGACCATTTCGATCATCAACTCGTAGGCTTCGCGTGCGCCTTCCGCGAACGTGAAGATGCCGTGACGCAGCAGGATCAGGCCCTCGACTTTCGGATTGGCGGCGTAGATCTCGGCCACGCTTTTCGCCAGCGCAAAGCCCGGGATCGTGTACGGCACATAGGCCATGCGCGCACCGAAAATGTCGCGGGCGATTCCTTCGCCGTCGGGCTGATCGGTCAGGGCGAGCACGGCGGTGGAATGCGTGTGGTCGACAAATTTGTGCGGAAGAAACGCGTGCAGCAGCGTCTCGACTGACGGATTCGGCGCCGCCGAGTCGAGCAGGTTCACACGCTGGTAGTTGACCATGTCCTCATCGGACAGCTTGTCGAGCGCCAGCAAGCGCCGCAGCGGCGCGAGCTTCACCGCGGGCAATCCCGCCGGCTCGATGTCGCCCATGTCCCAGCCGGACCCTTTGACGCAGATCACGTCGAGCTGATCGCCGAGCAAATCCTTCGCCTTGGTCTTGACGCTGGTGTTGCCGCCACCATGCAGCACGAGCGCCGGATCGCCGCCGAGCAGCCGCGTGGTGTAGACGCGGAGCGCGAGATCAGGCGCGATCCCCTTCTCGCCATAGCGCGCGACATAGGTCTTGGCTTCGGTGTCGGACCAGAGCGATTTCATGCGCTATCTCTTCGTTTGCGGATCAGGGAACAGGCTGCGGAGACCCTGTTCGTTGGCCTCACAGATGCCCGCTTCGGTGATGAAGCCGGTAACCAGACGCGAAGGCGTCACGTCGAAACCCGGATTGGCCGCGCGGCTTCCCGGCGGCGTGATCTCGACGGTGGCGATTTTGCCGTCAGGCAGGCGTCCCGTCATCGTCGTCACTTCGCTTTCGCTGCGCTCCTCGATCGGGATCAGATCGCCCGACGCGAGCGTCCAGTCAATCGTGGTCGACGGCAGCGCGACATAGAAGGGAACCTCGTTGTCCTTAGCCGCAAGCGCTTTCAGATAGGTGCCGATCTTGTTGGCGACGTCGCCGTTCCGGGTCACGCGATCCGTGCCGACGATGGCTAGGTCCACCTTGCCGTGCTGCATCAGATGGCCGCCGGCATTGTCGGCGACAACGGCGTGGCTAACGCCGTGCGACCCGAGCTCGAACGCTGTCAGCGAAGCGCCTTGATTGCGCGGCCGTGTTTCATCCACCCAGACATGCAGCTTGATGCCGTGATCGTGCGCCATGTAGATCGGCGCGAGCGCCGTGCCCCAATCGACGCACGCGAGCCAGCCGGCGTTACAGTGCGTGAGAATATTGAGCGGGCCGGACTTCTTTTCGGCGATGCTGCGCAGAAGGCCCAATCCGTGCTCGCCGATGCGCCGGCACGTTGCCACATCCTCATCGCAGATCGCCGCGGCTTCGCGCCATGCGGCGTCCGCGCGCTCGCCTCTCGGCCGGTTGCGCACCGCGTCGCGCACGCGATCGAGCGACCAGCGCAAATTCACCGCCGTCGGGCGCGTCTCCAGCAGCGTGGCATGCGCCTTGTCGAGTCCGTCGTCGGACGGATCGGCGCGCAGGCTGAGCGCGAGCCCATAGGCGCCGGTGGCCCCGATCAGCGGCGCGCCCCGCACGATCATCGTGCTGATCGCGCGGGCGGCTGAGGCCATCGACGTCAGGCGCACGGTGCCGAAGCCGTGCGGGAGCTTCGTCTGGTCGATCACCTCGACGAAGCCGTCCGTCGTCGGCCAGATGGAGCGGGTCTCGATGCCTTTGATTTTCATGTCGCTCTATATGGCCTCTCGACGACCCGATTCACAGTCTCACACGGGCGGCTTGGTGGCTTGGACGGAGGCACGCTGCGAGAATACCTCCAACCACGCCGCAAGGCGCGGATAGCGCTCGCGCCAGCCGTCCTCGGGCACGCGCAAATCGAGATATCCGATCGCGCAGGCCACTGCCAATTCGCCGATAGTGGGTTCCGCCGGAAACTTCGGCGCAAAGCGGTCGAGCGCCGTGAACGATGCCTCGATCGCCCTCGTCTGACGTTCCAGCACATCTTCCGAACGCCTCTCTTGCGGCAGCCGTCGTTCCTGGTTCCGCCGCACGACAGCGTCGGCCAAGCCATCGCCAAGCGCCTGAAGCGTCAGCGCGCGCCAGCGCCCTTGCGCCTCGCGCAGCAGGCGGGCGCGCGGAAAGAACGGGCCGTTCCCGAACTCGTCCAGATACTCGCAGATCACCGGCGAATCGTAGATCGCCGAACCGTCGTCCAGGATCAGCGCCGGGATCTTGCCAAGCGGATTGACCGCGCGAAGCTTGGCGTCGGCGGGAAGGCTGACGATCACATCCTCGACGCGCGGCTTCAGACCCAGCTCATGGATGATGATGCGCGCTTTGCGCGCGTACGGCGAGTTCAGAGAGTAGTAAAGCTGCATGCCAGCGCGTATCCGTCAGTGACCTTCGAAGGAAACCAAGGAGATCACTTCTTTTCCCAGCGCGCGGATCTTGTCGGCGCCGCCGAGCTCGGGAAGGTCGATGACGAAACAGCAGCCGACGACTTTGGCGCCGGCGCGCTCCAGAAGCTTGATCGCCGCGAACGCCGTGCCGCCGGTGGCGATCAGATCGTCAACGACAATGACATGCTCGCCCTTGGCGACCGCATCTTCGTGAATCTCGACACGGTCGGTGCCGTATTCCAGCGCGTAATCCTCGCCCAGCGTCTTCCAGGGCAGTTTGCCCTTCTTGCGCACGGGGATGAAGCCGATGGAGAGCTGATGCGCCACGGCGCCGCCCAGGATGAACCCGCGGGCCTCGATGCCCGCCACCTTGTCGATGCGCACGCCCGCATAGGGCTGGACCAGCGCATCGACGGCGCTCCGGAAGGCGCGGGCGTTGCCGAGCAGCGTGGTGATGTCGCGGAAGATGATGCCCGGCTTGGGATAATCCGGGATCGAACGCACGGCCTTAGCGAAATCCATGGGGCGCCTCTTGGTTGAGGCTCAGGTTCTACCGACCCGGCCCCATTCCGCAAGTGGCGAAACACGCTTGGAGGGTCCCTGCCCTAGCTGTGTTTCCGCAGCACGCGGCCGGCGACCGCATCGAGCTTCCTGAACAGTTCGGGATCGCGCTTGTCGGGTGCGGTGATGAGCGCCGTGTCGAGGGTTCGTTCGATCCCGAGCGGGGATGGCGTGCGTTCCGGTCCCAGCATCGGCGCCACGCGCTTGATGAGCGCGCGGGCCTTGTCCGCGTTCCCGAAGAGGATGCGGATCACCTGTTCGACCGTGACGTGATCATGGTCGGGATGCCAGCAATCATAGTCCGTCACCATTGCCACCAGCGCGTAAGGCATTTCGGCCTCGCGGGCGAGCTTGGCCTCGGGCATGGCGGTCATTCCGATCACGTCACAGCCCCATGAGCGATAGAGCCGGGACTCCGCCAAGGTCGAGAACTGCGGCCCCTCCATCGCGAGGTAGGTCCCGCCGAGCCGGCAGTCGATATTCTCGAGCCGCGCCGCCTCGTTCAGCACCGCGACCAAGCGGGGACAGACGGGGTGCGCGAGCGAAACGTGAGCGACGAACCCGCGTCCGAAAAAGCTCTTGTCGCGGGCGTAGGTACGATCGATGAACTGGTCGGCGAGAACGAAATGGCCCGGCGGCAGGTCCTCGCGGAACGATCCGCAGGCCGAGACCGAAATGAGGTCGGTGCATCCGGCGCGCTTCAGCGCATCGATGTTCGCGCGGTAATTGATGGACGTCGGCGAATGGACGTGACCGCGCCCGTGACGGGGAAGGAACCTCATCTCGACGCCTTCGAGCGTGCCGAAGAGCAGGTCGTCCGAAGGATCGCCCCAGGGTGAACTCACACGCTCCCAGCGCGCATCTTCAAGCCCGCTGATGTCATAAACGCCGGAGCCGCCGATGATTCCGAGAACGGTCTTGGTCATGGCGGCCTTGTATCACGAATTGGAAAACAGAGGTCAGTGCTGGCCGTACCAGAGGCGCTGATAGGAGAAGTAGAGCAGCGAGGCCAGGACAAGCAGGAAAACCATCACGTTAAAGCCGGTGCTCTTGCGTTCTTCCATCTTGGGATCGGCCGCCCAGGAGAGGAACGTCACGACGTCGTGGGCTTCCTGCTCGACGGTCGCCATCGTGCCGTCGGCATAAGTCACCGAGTCGGGATTGAGCGGCGGCGGCATCGAGATCTGACCGCCCCGGAAATAGGGATTGTAGAAGCGACCAGTCCCCACGGTTACGCCCGCGGGCGGCTGTTGCCCGTAGCCTGTCAGGATCGAGTAAATGTAATCCGGACCGCCGAGGCGCGCCTTGACGATGAGCGACAGGTCCGGCGGCAGAGCGCCGTTGTTGGAGGCGCGCGCCGCCTGCTCGTTCGGAAACGGCGGCGGAAGATGATCGGAGGCCACCGCCGGACGCATCAAAGCCTGTCCGTTGGCGTCGACCGTTTGCCCCTGCTCGTTCGGGCCGGCGGGAACACGGTAGGCAGATGCGAGCGCCCTGACTTGGTCCGCGGAGAGTCCCGGCCCCCCTTCATCAGCGAGATTCCGGAACGCGATGTACTCGAGCGAGTGACACGCCGAGCAGACGTCCTTGTAGACCTGGAAACCGCGTTGCAGGGCCGCGCGGTCAAAGGTGCCGAACGGACCCTCGAACGAAAAATTGCCGCCCCGTGGAGGCAACTGCTCGATTTCGACCGCCGGCGCGGACGACGCTGCGCTGGGCTGCACGGCCGGAGGGGGCGTGGTTTCCTGCGTGTACGCCGGAATGGTCGCAGCCGCGGAAATGACCAGACCCATTGCGAAGCGTTTGGCGGAGGCGATCATGTCGCCTTCTCCGAGCCGTGCGGGGCGTTGCTCAGCGCCGCATTGGCGATGCTGTCAGGCAGCGGGTTGGGTTTCTCAAACCATCCCACCAACGGCATGATCACGAGGAAGAAGGCAAAGTAATACACAGTCGCGATGCGTCCGATGTATACCAGCGGGATCGAGGTGTTGAGCAGCGTGGCATCCACCGGGTTGGCTCCAACATAGCCGAGGATCAGGCAGTCGGCGACGAAGAACCAGAAGTACAACTTGAAGTTCGGGCGAAAGCGCGAGGAACGAACCTTGGACGTATCCAGCCACGGTATAAACACCAGCACGCCGAGCGCGGAAAACAAGGCCAGCACACCGGCGAGCTTGTTCGGGATCGAACGCAGGATCGAATAATACGGCAAGAAGTACCATTCAGGCACGATCTCGGGCGGCGTCACGATGGGATTGGCGCGCTCGGCATTGTCCGGACTGCTCAACATCTCCGGAGCGAAAAACACGAAATACGCGAAGAGGATCAGGAAGCAGACGAGATAGAAGAAGTCCTTCACCGTGTAATACGGATGGAAAGGAACCGTATCGCGCGGGCTCTTGACGTCGATGCCAAGCGGGTTGTTGTTGCCGGGCACATGCAGCGCCCAAATGTGCAAAGCCACCAATCCCACGAGAATGAAGGGCAGCAGGTAGTGCAGGCTGAAAAAGCGATTGAGCGTCGGGTTGTCGACGCCGAAGCCGCCCCATAACCACTGCACAATCGGTTCGCCGATGCCCGGCAGCGCGCTGAACAGGCTGGTGATGACCGTCGCGGCCCAGAACGACATCTGGCCCCAAGGCAGAGTGTAACCGAGAAAAGCGGTCAGGATCATGAGCGCGTAAAGCAGCACGCCGAGAATCCAAATGATCTCGCGTGGCGCCTTGTACGACCCGTAATAGAGGCCGCGGAACATATGGATGTAGACGGCAAGGAAGAACATCGACGCGCCGTTCGAATGAAGGTAGCGGATCAACCAGCCGGAATTGACGTCGCGCATGATGTGCTCGATCGAGTCGAACGCGTGCTCAGCGTCCGGCGTATAGTGCATCGCCAGCACGATGCCGGTCACGATCTGCAATCCCAGGAAGAACGTCAGGATCGCGCCGAACGTGTACCAGATGTTCAAATTGCGCGGCGTCGGAAAGGACAACAGATGTTCGTGGGTGAAACGGATGATGGGGAGACGGGCATCAAGCCAACGCGTCACGCCCGTTTTCGGCTGATAGGTCGAGGGACCGGACATCGTTTGCTTTCTCAGCCGACTCTGATGCGGGTGTCTGACAGGAACTGATACGGCGGCACGTCGAGATTGCGCGGCGCAGGCCCGACGCGCACGCGTCCGGCGGTGTCATATTGGGAGCCGTGGCAGGCGCAGAGCCAGCCGCCATAGTCGCCTTTGCGCGCCTGGGGGGTGCTGGCTTCCGGCGTGCAACCCAGATGCGTGCAAACGCCTTGCACGACAAGCCATTCGGCGCGCGGAGATTGCTGGCCGCCGGCGTTCGGGCTCAGCCGATTTTCGTCGGTCGCCGGTGCGTTCTCCGGCAGATTGGCATTGCGGGCCACGGGGTCGAGCAGGTCTTCAACCGTAACCCCGCGCGCGGCCTCGATTTCCGCCGGCGTGCGGCGGCGCACGAAAAGCGGATGGCTGCGCCAGGTAAAGGTCACGGACTGACCTGGCTGGATGGGCGTAAGATCGATCTCGATGGACGCCAGCGCCAGCACATCGGCCGCCGGGTTCATCTGATTGATCAAGGGCCACAGCGTGGTCGCCGCGCCCACTGCGGTCATTGCCCCGGTTGCGATGTAAAGGAAGTCGCGTCGTGTCGGATCGGCGGTCTGCGTGTGATCCAAGGTCTTACTGGCCTTTGCAATTACTATCGGCACAAACAAAGGCGCGCCGCTCGAGCCCCCGCCCCACAGCAGCGCGCTTATAACGTGGGTATCATAAAGAAGTATACGACGCGCGGGTTTGCGGCACGATGCCGCACAAAACCAAGCCGTCAGACCGAATCATGCGCCTTGCCCTGTTCGAGCCCGACATCCCACAGAACGCGGCGGCGTTGATCCGCCTTGGCGCCTGTCTCGGCGTGCCCATCGACGTGATCGAGCCCTGCGGATTCCTGTTCAGCGATTCCGGGTTCCGGCGCGCCGGATTGGACTATGCGGACCGTGCGGAGATTATGCGCCACGCAACTTGGGACTCGTTCCGAACAGCGCTTCGGGGCCGAATGGTGCTCTTGACGACCAGAGCGGCATTGGCCCACACCGCATTCGCGTTCGCGGCGTCCGACACATTGTTGGTAGGCCGAGAAAGCGCCGGGGTTCCGCACTTCGTCCACGACGCGGCGGAAGCGAGAGTGCGCATTCCCTTGAAGCCTGGCCTGCGTTCGCTCAACGTGGCGCAGGCGGGCGCGATGGTTTTGGGCGAGGCGTTGCGACAGATCAAAGGATTTCCCGAGTGACCGGGCAAAGCTGAGCCATGGTTTCATCCGAAGAACAAAAGGCACGGGCGCGCGACTGGTTCGCAGAATTGCGCGACAAACTGTGCACGGCCTTCGAGACGCTCGAGGACGAGTATTCCGGCTCGTTCGCGAGCTCGCCCGGACGTTTCGTGCGCAAGGAATGGCGGCGGCCGACGGACGACGGGTCGGACGGCGGCGGCGGCACGATGTCCGTCATGAAGGGCCGCGTGTTCGAGAAGGTCGGCGTCAACATCTCGACAGTGTACGGACGTTTCGATCCACAATTCGCCAAAGAGATTCCCGGGGCCCAGGCCGATCCACGCTACTGGGCGAGCGGGATTTCGCTCGTCGCCCATATGCAATCCCCGCGCGTACCGGCCTGCCATTTCAACACGCGTCATATCGTCACCACGAAGTCGTGGTTCGGCGGCGGCTCGGACCTTACCCCGATGCTTGTCGAGCAACGCAGGCGGGACCATTCGGACGCGACGCGTTTCCACGGCCGCCTGAAAGTGGGCTGCGACGCCCATGGCGCGGACTACTACGAGCGCTTCTCGAAATGGTGCGATGAGTATTTTTTCATCAAATACCGCAACGAGCCGCGCGGCGTGGGCG
>Ga0193752_1003084_pt1 | contig 11767 bp, 10 predicted proteins | sample H1c1metaG_FD_144924 | JGI IMG/M metagenome (GOLD analysis project Ga0193752, IMG submission 144924) | Soil microbial communities from a riparian zone of the East river system, Colorado, United States - H1c1 | ecosystem: Environmental > Terrestrial > Soil > Riparian zone | place: USA: East River... | reverse complement strand
GGCACTTTGGCGACGATCTGCTCGAGTATCTCCTCGATCCCGATGCCGGCCTTGGCGCTGGCGAGCACAGCATCGCTTGCGTCGATGCCGATAATATTCTCGATCTGCTCCTTTATGCGGTCGGGCTCGGCCGACGGGAGGTCGATCTTGTTGAGGATGGGGAGCAACTCGAGGTCGTTTTCGATCGCCAGGTAGGTGTTGGCAAGCGTCTGCGCTTCGACACCTTGGGAGGCGTCAACCACGAGCAGCGCGCCTTCGCAGGCGGAGAGCGAGCGGGAAACCTCGTACGAGAAATCCACGTGGCCGGGCGTGTCGATCAGGTTCAGGACATACTGCTTTCCGTCTTTAGCTTTGTAATCGAGCCGTACGGCGTGGGATTTGATGGTGATGCCGCGTTCGCGCTCGAGATCCATATTATCGAGCATCTGGGCTTCCATATCACGGTCGGCCACGGCGCCGGTTATCTGGAGCAGTCGATCGGCAAGCGTAGATTTGCCGTGGTCGATGTGCGCGATGATGGAAAAGTTTCTGATTAAATTCGAATCCATAAAACAAACTTAGATAATACAACAGTTCGAGAAAGTCCAGGAAGTCCAGCCCTGCTATAATCACTTTGGATAAATATGAACATGACCATTATGGCTTTCTCGGCAATGCCAACGCTGGCTGTGCTCGGGCTCGGTTTTTTGCTCGGGCTCAAACATGCGACCGAAGCGGATCACCTGGCGGCTGTTTCAACGATCGCAGCCGAGCGCAAGAGCCTTTGGAGCTCGGCGCTGGTCGGCGGATTGTGGGGGTTGGGCCATACGATCTCGCTGGTTACGGCGGGTGTTCTCGTTCTCGTTCTCAATTTCGAGATAAGCGAGCGGACCGAGACAGTGCTGGAACTCGGCGTAGGGATAATGCTCACTCTGCTCGGGCTAAACGTGCTGAAAAAGATCATTAAAGGCGGCCGGCTCCATCTTCACGCCCATCAGCATGCCGAGCACGTACACGTTCACCCGCATATTCATGAGGCCGACGCCGCGCGCGCCCCGCACACGCATCACGGCCTAAGCCTGAGCCCGCGCGCATTGATCGTCGGGATGATCCACGGAATGGCGGGGAGCGCCGCGTTGATGCTGCTTGTGATCCCGACCATAGGATCGAAGGCTGTCGGCATGCTTTACATAGTTATTTTCGGGATAGGCTCGATCGGTGGAATGATGATCATGAGTCTCCTGGTCGGGCTGCCGTTTACGCTGACGGCGCTGAAGTTCGACAGGTTTAACCGGCTGCTGCAGGGCGCGGCAGGAATGGTGAGCATCGGGCTCGGGCTTTGGATCATTTACGAACGCGGCTTTGAGGGCGGATTATTTTCTTAATTTCGGCCCGTACGACCTTCGGTTTCGGGGCTAAAGGATTGAAGTGCCGATAACGATTTATCCGGTGCCGGAAATCGAGATCGCCGCCGTTTTAAATTAAAGAAATCGCCAATTTATTTAATTGCTCAATGTGTTTAACTTTTGATATAGTTGATTTAAATAGAAAGTAAGCAGTATTTCGCCCCGGCGGTTTCCGGGGCAGGAGACAAATATGAGAAACGAATACGAAAGAGAAGAAACGAGCGCGGCCACAAAGCTGACCTTTTTGCTGATCGGCGGCGGAATCGGCGCCATCGTGGCGCTGCTTTTTGCCCCGAAATCGGGCCAGGAACTCCGCGGTGATATTGCCGATGCGACGCGCAAGGGCATTGAAAAGAGCCGCGAGGCTGCGGGCCAGATTCAGGAAAAGGCGGGTGAGTACTACGAAGTAGGCCGCGAAAAGGCGACGGAGCTTTATCAAACAGCCACGGACAAAGCCAGTGAGATAACTGAAAAAGCCAAGGAAGCTGCCGCCCGCACGGGTAACCCGTTTTCGGCTGCGATCGAAGCCGGCAAGGACGCCTATACTGCTGAAAAACGCAAGAACGAAGCGAAGGCGATTTCTGAAGGTAGGCCGACATACCCGGTGAAGGACGAAGAGAATAACGGGTAAATATGAACTCGAGCGATCCACAATTCTGGATGATGATCTCCTCGATCATTATCGCCGTCTGTTTTATCGTGATGGCGCTCTCGTTGATCTTTATCGCCATCGTTATAAAGCGGGTGGTTGCGACCGTACATCGTGTCGAGGAAAGGATCGATCCGCTTATCTCCCAGGTAAACGCCATCAGCAAACAGGGCAGGGAGATGTCCGTTCACTTTAACGAGGTGACGGCCAACCTTTCGACAGCGACCCGGTACCTTGCCGAATCGACCGAGCTTATTAAAGATGAGGTCTCGGAGTTGAGGGTCCTGGTCGGGCAGACGGCCCTGGTGGCGAAGGACAAGGTCGATATGGTGAGCAAGTCGATCGACAAGACCCACAACCAGGTGATGAACACGACCGAGTTTATAAATACGAAGGTCGTTGTTCCGGCGCGGGAGATCGCGGCGGTTATGGCGGGGGTAAAGAAGGGGCTCGAGGTGTTATTTGCGCCGTCGCCGAAGCAGATCGACAGGGTCTATGCGGATGACGAGATGTTCATCGGGTAGGAGTAGTCCAAAGTCCAAGCTGAAGCCGTCCGAAAGGGCGGTTTTTTGTGTCTGAATGACGCTCGTTGAACCAAGGAGAAGATCCAAATTCGAGCGGTCGCACTCAGCGCAAGCGGGACGTTTGCGCTCCAGTCGGGATGGTGAGTTACTGCGATCTGAATTGACTTTATATAAAGAAACGCATTTGCTCGACGCTTCGCGACGCGCGGGCTACTGACACGAATCCCCGACTAACGCCGGACCCCACCCTATACCAGGGAAAGGAACTCGAAGCTGAAGTTTTTCCAGAGAGAACCACCCCGTCAGCCGAGGCGGCTGCCTCCCCTCCTTGGTAAGGAGGGGAGCTTTTGGTTCCGCTCCAAAATTAAAAGGCGGGACTCGCGCCCCGCCTTTGGTTTAAGGAAGTAAGGTTTTTGGTGACAGATTAATTGTCGACCGGTTTATCCGCCGGGGGTGCGCCTTCGCCCCGGCCTGGACGCGGACCTCTTTCACGGCGCTCTTCGCGGCGCTGCTTCATTTCCTGCTTATTTTGTTCGAGCTTCTGACGCTGTTCGGGCGTAAGTACGTTCAGCACTTCCTGGCGTGTTGCATCGGCGTTTGCCTTGACCTGGTCCCTCAACGTCTTGAGCTGGGTTTCCTGCTCAGCGGTCAATGTGCCTTCGTGTTTTGCATGTCCGAGGGTGCGCATTTGCTCGTGTACTTGTCTGAAAGACTCGCGCTTCGAATCCATGATGCCTTTGATCTGAGTTTTCTGAGCATCGGTCAGGTCTACGCCGTGAAGCCCGCGCAGCATACCGCGAGGCCCGCGCGGACCGCCGTGCCTGCCTTCCCCGCGCATGCCGGGGCGATCGCCTTCACCCTTGAATCTGCCGGGCTCGCGCCGTTCCCGCTTTTCCGGGGCGGCTGCAGCATCCGTCGATGTTTTCTCCTGTGCCGAAGCGAAGATCGTAAGCGTTAAAAGTGCGAAGGCTAGTGTAATAGCCGATACGATTTTTTGTTTTAATGACATTTTTTACCTCTTAAGTTGATAGAATGAGCGTTTCGCTTTTCAACAGGTTAGACGCGCCTGCGCGCCGTTTGGCCGAATTTTTTATTGGGAAAGCGCTTTACCATTTAACTTTTACATTATAGCGGGGTAAAATCTGAACCTTGAGCAAACGATACGAACATTATAAATGAGATTTTTATCCGAAATTAATTCCCCCGCCGATCTTCGCCAGTTGCGGGTAGAAGACCTGCAGGAAGTAGCCGACGAGGTCAGGGCCTTTATATTGGAGACATGCTCGCGCGTGGGCGGGCATACAGGCGCCAGCCTCGGCGCGGTCGAGCTCGCCGTGGCGATGCACTATGTTTTCGATACGCCGAACGACCGTCTTGTTTGGGACGTAGGCCACCAGGCCTACGCGCACAAGATCCTTACGGGCAGGCGCGACCAGCTTCATACGATCAAGCAGTACGAAGGGCTTTCGGGATTTTTAAGACGCGAGGAATCCGAATACGACACGTTCGGGGCGGGACACGCATCGACATCGCTCTCCGCAGCGCTCGGAATGGCTATCGCGCGTGACCGCAAGAAAGCGGATTTTAATGTGTGCGCCCTGATCGGTGATTCCAGCTTAGCCGGCGGTATGGCGATGGAAGCACTGAACCAGGCAGGCCATCTGAAGACGCGGCTTATCGTATTGCTCAACGACAACGACATGTCGATCGCACCCGCGGTAGGCGCGTTGACACGTTACCTGAACAGGATCAAGGAGGCGCAGAGCTACCATCATCTCAAGGAGCAGGTAGGCGATACGCTGGAATCGGTGCCGGGCCTCGGCCGCAGCCTTCGACAAGCGGCTAAGACCGTAAAGGATGCGATCGCCGCGGCGGTGCTGCCGGGTGCGCTCGTAAACGAGCTCGGATTTAAATATATAGGTTACGTCGACGGGCATAACGTGCCGATGCTGGTGCGTGCGCTAGAAGAAGCAAAGCGGGTCGAGGACGGCCCGGTAATCGTTCATGCGCTGACCAAGAAGGGCAAGGGATACCCGAGCCCTGAAGAAAACTATTACGCGTGGCATGCCACCGGCCCTTTCGATATCAAGACCGGGCAGGCTGTTAAGTCATCGTCGGTTGCGCCGCCGCAATACACGCACGTATTCGGCGATACGATGTGCGAGCTGATGGTAAAGGACGAGAAGATCGTCGGGTTAACGGCCGCGATGCCGGATGGGACCGGTATGGACCGCGTTCTTGTGAAGTTCCCGGAGCGCTCATTTGACGTCGGGATCGCAGAGCAGCATGCCGTCACGTTCTGTGCGGGTATGGCATGCGAGGGGCTCAAACCCGTCGCTGCGATCTATTCGACGTTCCTGCAGCGCGGCTTCGACCAGATAATTCACGACGTTTGCCTGCAGGACTTGAACGTAACCTTTGCGATGGACCGCGCCGGGATAGTCGGGGCTGACGGGCCGACGCACCACGGCTTGCTCGATATCGCGTATCTGCGGGGTTACCCGAATATTGTTCTAATGGCGCCGAAGGACGAGGCCGAGCTGCGCGATATGATGCTGACGGCGATCAACCATCCGGGGCCGGCGGCGCTGAGGTACCCGCGCGGAAACGGTTATGGTGTAGATATAAGCGCTGAGCCGAAGCAGATTGAGATCGGCAAGGCGGAGGTGCTGCGCGAAGGGGGCGAGGTCTCAATACTGGCGTACGGCTCGATGGTTTACCCGGCGGTACATGCGGCCGAGAACCTGGCGAAGGACGGTATCGACGCGGGAGTTATCAACGCTCGATTTGTAAAACCGCTCGACAGTGAGCTGATACTCTCACTTGCGCAAGCCTCGCGACTGATAGTCACGGTAGAAGAAGCCTATCTAGCAGGCGGTTTCGGTTCGGCCGTGCTGGAATTGCTCGAAGAGCACGGGCTGGCGGACAAGGTCAGGGTCGTTAGAATGGGCGTGCCTGACCAGATCGTTACGCACGGCGACCCGAAAATGCTCTTAGGCCAGTTCGGTCTTGACGCCGAGGGTATCGCGGCTCGCGTGCGAGAAACGCTCGAGATCATGGACGAGAGGCCCGTGGGCAAGAAAAGATTGAAGGTAGTAAAATAGCTCGTAGTCAGTTGCCGGTGGTTCGTTGTTAGTTGCGACACCATTGCGGCATTACTACGAACAACGAACTACCCAGCAACGAATTAATTTTTATGAATAATCAACCACCACCAAAAAGCGGCGCGCCCCTTATTATTATCGGGGCGGTCTTTTTGATAGTCCTGATCGGCGGATTCTATTGGTATTCCACCTCAAGGCAGTCTCCTGCGGCAGCAAATAATAACAGGGCGGCGAATACGCCAAAGCAATCTGCGATCCCGGCAAACGCTCCGCAGGGTGCAAACCCGCCTAACATGAAAGGATCGCCGAATGCCGTTGTAACCATTGAGGAATTTGCGGACTTTCAGTGCCCACAATGTGCGAATGTTTACAAAATGATGAACACCATTCACGCCTCCTACGGCAGCCGCATTAAATTCATTTACCGCAATTTTCCGCTGACCCAGATCCACAAGAACGCTTACGATGCGTCGGTAGCTGCCGAGGCTGTTTACCTGCAAGACGCGAACAAATTCTGGGAAATGCAGAACCAGCTCTTTACCAATCAGGCCGTGTGGTCCAATATGCCGGATGCAAGGCCGACCTTTAAAGAATACGTGCAAAAGATCGGGCTCGATGTGGTCAGGTGGGAAACAGATGTGGCGGGAATGATGGCCAAGAACCGCGTAGGTGCAGACATGGAGCGCGGACGGGCATTGAATGTTGGAGGGACACCGACGATATATATCAACGGTCAACCGGTTAGTAATCCACAGATGAGTGTTGAGGGAATGCGACAAATTATCGATGCCGAATTGGACAAAGGCGCGGCACCCGCGCAGAATCCGCCGCCGGCACAACCCGCGAATCCCTCGAATGCGAACTCCAATAAATGACGCCAGAGGATGATAACAGAAACGAGGCCATAGGCCGCCCGCGATATGCCCGGAGCGCGCTCGCGGCCTCTTTTGTTTCCCTGGTCGGGCTGGCCGATGCGGTCTATCTCACGGTGCATCATTACACAGCCGAACCCGTTCCGTGTACGGTTATCGCCGGGTGCGAGCAAGTGCTAAATAGTGCATATGCGACGCTTGGCGGTATCCTGACGGCGATTTTCGGTGGAGCGGCGGAGGGCATCGCGACTTCGGGTATCGGTGAAATACCGCTCGCGGCGCTGGGTGGGTTAGCTTATTTTGTTGCTTTTTCGCTCGCTTTGCTTACGGCTTACGGCAATACCGCGATGTGGAAGCTGTTCGGCATTCATATGGTATTGTTGGCGGTGTTTACGGGTTGGCTTATTTACCTTCAAGGTTTTGTGATAGGGGCGTTTTGCCAGTTTTGCCTGATCTCGGCTGCAACTACATTTACGCTCCTTGCAATCTTTCTGATCTCGAAAAGTCCATTCAGAATTCGTCTTTGAAACCAAGACCGCCAAACGCACGAATTAAATAAGCGGGAGGTCGTGTTATCAAAGCGGCAAACTAGTTTAGCGTTGGGCAGGTTGCCCACGATGCAGCGTTACAAAATAGGATAAAAGTGGCTCAAGCCGTCCTGAAAAGAATCGCATCCGGGGACCGAGCGGCCGTCAACGACTGCATAAGCAGTTATGGCGGGCTGGTTTGGTCGTTGGCAAAAAGGATGCTTCGCAACCAGGAGGACGCAGAGGATGCGGTGCAGGAGATATTTGTCGATATCTGGAAAAACGCCGGCCGTTTTGACGAGACGCAGGCATCCGAAGCTACTTTTATCGCGATGATCGCAAAGCGCCGATTGATAGACCGGATAAGATTTATGAGCAGGCGTATCGCACCGGAATCTATCGAAGATATGTTGCTCGAACCAGCCGGGCGCGATCTCGAGAAAATGCAATACGGCGTCGAGGCGGCCGAGGCCGCGAAGGCGCTGGACACTCTGAGACCCGAGCAGAAGCAGGTGCTGGTGCTTTCGATCGTTAAGGGAATGTCTCACCAGGAGATCGCGGATGCAACGGGGATGCCGCTTGGCACCGTCAAAACCCACGCGCGCCGCGGGCTGATAGAGGCGAGAGCATTTCTCGGCCTGGGAAATACGGCAAAGGAGGTGGCGGGATGAGAGATCCGATAAAAGAAGAAAGATTGCTCGACCTCCTCAGTGACCAGGCGTTGTTCGAATTAAGTCCCGGGGACAAGAAAGAACTCGACGATCTGCTCGAGATCTATCCCGAATGGAAAGGAGACGAGAGCTTTTCGTTGACCGCCGCGGCGATCAGTCTTTCCGGCCTCGACAGCCAGGAGGAAATGCCGGCGAGTTTGAGGGACAAGATCCTTGCCGGCTCGACTGAGTATTTTGAACAAGAGACCGAGAAAGTAGAGTCGCGCCCTGTGCTTGCAAGTTCGAATGTGATCGAATTTGCGCCCAGGCGATCCAACTGGAACTGGCTTGGATGGGCAGCGGCGGCAGCGGCTTGTGTAGCGTTGGCCGTAAATATTTGGTTCACGCGCATGCCTGAACGCGACGTTATTGTGGATGTTCCACCGGTAAATACGCCGCCGATGACCATGGCCGAGAGGCGTCAGCAGATGATGGATACCTCCGCCGACATGGTGAAGGCAAATTGGGCCGCCGGGGGTATGGCTGATATGAAGGATGTCAGCGGCGACATCGTCTGGAGCGATGCGAAGCAGCAGGGCTATATGCGCTTGAAAGGCCTGCCCGCAAACGACGGTACAAAAGAGACCTACCAACTCTGGATCTTTGATGAAACACAGGACCAGAAGACCCCTATTGACGGCGGTGTATTTAATGTTAATGCCAACGGCGAGGTGATCATCCCGATCAACCCGAAGTTGAAGACCAGGAATCCCAGTATGTTTGCCATCACCGTCGAGAAGCCCGGGGGCGTAGTAGTTTCCGAGCGTAAGAAGATGGCGGCGCTTGCGAAGGTTCAAGTATAAAGTCCAGGCCACCGTCAACCACCCCGTCAGCCGAAACGGCGGCCACCCCTCCTCCGGCAGAAGGGGAGCTAAATTCCCGGTTCTGACTCATATCCCCCGCAACAGGAATTGAACGACCTATCGCTTTATAATAACGGCTGGTCACAAATTGATTGAACTCGCGTGAATTTCAGTCCAAAATTTTGAGTAATCTACGCTGGTTTTGAAACCGGACCCGATCAGAAAGCGTATTATAGATATTAAGATCATTCCGGCTAACGGACTTTACCCGAGGTAGAGGACCGGTAGTCGTGTTTTTCTATCATTAACAGAAACAAAATAAGGAGTTTCAAGATGCGAATCAGGAATTTGTTTACCTGCGCGCTCATCCTGGTCTCAGTGATGACAAGCGCAGTTTTTGCCCAGAGCGGTAAATTGCCCCCGGTAAAAGTTACCGAGTACAAATTAAAGAACGGTCTGACCGTGGTGCTGCACCAGGACAAATCGACCCCCGTTGTGGCCGTCAATACGTGGTATCACGTCGGCTCAAAGAACGAGGCGACCGGCAGGACGGGTTTTGCCCACCTCTTCGAACACATGATGTTCCAGGGTTCGAAGAACTATAACAACGATTATTTTACTCCGCTGCAGGAAGCGGGCGGCAGCATCAACGGTACGACCAACCAGGACCGCACATGGTATTACGAGACGGTTCCTTCAAACTTTCTTGAACTCGCGATCTTTATGGAAGCCGACCGCCTTGGCGGGCTGCTCGAAGCAATGACGCAGGAAAAACTCGACAATCAGCGCGACGTAGTAAAGAACGAGCGCCGCCAGCGTGTCGACAACCAGCCATATGGCGCCTCGTTCGAGAAGATCGGCGAAATTATGTACCCGAAAGGCCATCCATATAATTGGACGACGATCGGGTCGCTCGACGATCTGCAGGCGGCTTCGCTTGACGATGTAAAATCGTTTTTCCGTCAATACTACGTTCCGAACAACACGATCCTCGTTCTTTCGGGCGATTTTGACGAGAAGCAAGCGAAAGGCTGGGTAGAAAAATACTTCGGTCCGATACCGGCCGGAACGACCGAGATCACGCGTCCGAACCCGGACATGCCGAAGCTCGACAAGGAGATCCGCACCGAGGTGGAAGATTCGCTGGCACGCTTCCCGCGCCGCTACATGGTTTGGCACACGGTTAAGCAATATGCACCGGATGAGCCGGCGCTCGATATCCTGAGCTTTATCCTTTCGAACGGCCGCACATCGCGCCTGCAATCGAACCTGCTTTACGACAAAAAACTCGTTTCGAGCGTTTTCGGCGGTAACAATACCGGCGAGGTGGGCGGTACCTTCCAGGTAACGGCAACGGCGAATCCCGGCAAGAGCCTGGACGACATCGAAAAGGAAATTAATGCCGAGATCGAGCGTATCAAGAAGGAACCACCCACAGCGGAAGAGATCACTCGCGCAAAGAACAGTATCGAATCGCAGACCGTTTTCGGGCTGCAGACGGTGCTCGGAAAAGGCAGCCAGATCGGAAACTATGCCGGTTATCTTAAAAATCCGAGCTGGTTCCAGCAAGATATCGACCGTTACCAGAAGGTTACGGCAGCCGATGTTCAGAGAGTTGCGAACACCTACCTCGGCGCCAATCGCCTCGTAATGACCTACGTTCCGAAACAGGGCGAAGCCAGCCGCAGCAATACAGCGGCAAACAGGCCGACCTCGGTAAAATCCGAAACGAAGGACCACAGCAAGACCGACGAGCAGGCGGCGATGCTTCCGAAACCGGGACCGAACCCGAAACTCGCGCTTCCGCCGATCGACAAGGCAAAACTCTCGAACGGCCTCGAAGTCTGGATGGTGAAGCAATCGGAACTCCCGATCGTAGCGATGAATTTGGTCTTCAAGAGCGGAGCGACCTCCGAGCCGAAAGGTAAGGAAGGCGTTGCAAATCTGGCCGCGACATTGCTTGACGACGGTACGAAAACCCGTTCGGCGGAGGATATAGTCAACCAGCTCGGGGCTATCGGCGCAAATGTTAACGCAGGTTCAACCTGGGACTCGACCAACGTATCGATGAACTCGCTGACGAAGAACCTGGACCAGGCGCTGAATATCTATGCCGATGTGATTCTAAACCCGGCTTACCCGCAGGCGGAGCTGACGAATACGCAGGCCCGTATGAAGGTCGGATTCCAGGTGCAGAAAACGAATCCGAACCTTATCGGAAACAATGCTTACAATAAGGTCCTGTACGGCGATCATCCTTATGGCCGCCAGCTTAACGGCAATGAGAAAACGGTGCCGGGCATTACGCGGGACGACATCGTCAAATACTACGAGGGCACTTATCGCCCGAACAACGGCGTGCTTATCGTGGTTGGCGACGTAGATAAGAAAACGCTTGTTCCGAAACTCGAGACCGCCTTTGCGGGTTGGAAGGCCGGTGAAGTCACGACCTCGACCGTTCCGGCCGCCGGCAAAATGGACAAGACGGGCATCTATCTCGTCGACCGTCCCGGATCGGCCCAGTCTGTGGTTTCGATCGGGCAGGTCGGCATCGAGCGTTCGAACCCGGATTACTTCCCGGTTGTTGTAATGAACGCGGTACTCGGCGGCGGCATTACGTCGCGCATCAGCATGAACCTGCGTGAGGACAAGGGGTACACCTACGGCGCGAACAGCAATTGGTCGTATCGCAAGGGCGCCGGGCCTTTTAGCGCGGGCGGCGATATGCAGACGGCGGTGACGAAGGAAGCGGTCGCCGAGGTTATGAAGGAGTTGACCGAGATCCGCGCGGGACGGCCTGTTAGCCAGAAGGAGCTCGATTACAACAAACAGAGCCTTATCAGGCGTTATCCCGGAGCGTTCGAGACCAATTTCGGTATCTCGGCCCAGCTTTCGAACCTGGTCGTATACGGGCTGCCGGATACTTATTTCAACGACTATATCTCGAAGGTCAATGCAGTGACGCTCGACGATGTAAATCGCGTCGCGAATAAGTATCTCGACCCGTCGAAGATGGCTATCGTTATCGTGGGCGATCGTAAGGTGATCGAGGAGAGACTCAAGGAACTCGGCTATCCGCTGACGATCCTTGATGTTGACGGTAGTCCCGTAGGCATGTAAACAACGGGACCAAGCAAAAAAGAAGAGGATTTCTGAAATCCTCCTAATTCTACAAACCTGAAAGTGCTATGCA
>Ga0193752_1003083_pt1 | contig 11767 bp, 14 predicted proteins | sample H1c1metaG_FD_144924 | JGI IMG/M metagenome (GOLD analysis project Ga0193752, IMG submission 144924) | Soil microbial communities from a riparian zone of the East river system, Colorado, United States - H1c1 | ecosystem: Environmental > Terrestrial > Soil > Riparian zone | place: USA: East River... | reverse complement strand
TGTCCGCAACGACATGGATGGCCCGGTCGGCACCGCGAGCCAGAGCATCTTTGATAACCGTCTTCGCACTTTGCGGCCCGAGCGTGCAGACGACTACCTCGCCTTCGCCCGCTTCCTTTACACGAAGAGCTTCCTCGAGCGCGTAGCCGTCAGACTCATTAGTTTGCTGGGCAACGTCGGTCTCGTTGATCCACTTTTCATCAGGGCCGATACGCAAGACCGCGTCCTTATTAGCGACCTGCTTCATTAAAACTATGATTTTCATAACATTAAACCAAGAATATCACAAAATGAATGGTCATTCATTTTGTGGCCGCTATTATTCTCCCGACAATTTTTTAATTATCGATCTAGCCAGATTTTCGTTGATTTCCGTGTGCCTTGGAATGGGCTGAGATTGTTTGGTCTTTTGGTTTGTGTACCAGTCGTGCTTGCCGCCATGACGGGTAAAAACACATCCCATCTCTTCGAGCCGTTTTATCAGATCTCGACGTTTCACTATGCAATGACCAATTCTTCTACATGGCGGACAAAAGGCACCTTCCCCGATTCGAGATCGGTCAACAGGTCCTTCAGATTCTCGACCAGCTCATCCTTTGAAACGCCTTGCGTTTCGTAATCCGGAAAGTCGTTCAGATGACCAAGAAAATATTCGCCATCCTGCCAATATGTATATTCCAAGGTACGCATAGCGCCTTACTCCGAGTAACGTTTAAAGATCAAACACGCATTGGTTCCGCCAAATCCAAAGCTGTTCGAAAGGGCGTATTCGACTTGCTTGTCACGGGTAACATTTGGAATGTAGTCGAGATCGCAATCCGGATCCGGGAATTCGTAATTGATCGTCGGCGGAAGCTTTCCTTCTTTAAGTGCCAGAACCGAGAAAACAGCCTCAATACCACCTGCCGCTCCGAGAGCGTGTCCAGTCATAGACTTGGTCGAACTGACCGCCAATCCATTTTTAGCATGTTCGCCAAAAACTTTTTTGATAGCCAGTGTTTCGAATTTGTCGTTGTAAGGCGTCGAAGTTCCGTGAGCGTTAACGTATCCGATCTGTTCCGGCGAGATCCCTGCATCCTTGATAGCACGATTCATCACGCGGATCGCTCCCGAACCGGTTTCATCCGGCATCGTCACGTGAAATGCATCGCCGCTCATTCCATAGCCGACGATCTCGGCCAGAATATTGGCACCGCGGGCCTTGGCAAATTCCAGTTCCTCAAGGATGAGAATGCCCGAACCTTCGCCAATGACGAAGCCATCACGCTCCAGATCGAACGGCCGCGAAGCATGCTTCGGATCGTCGTTCCGGGTCGAAAGGGCACGCATCGACGCAAAGCCGGCGACCGACATCGGCGTGATCGCACTCTCGGCACCACCGCAGATCATCGCATCGGCATCGCCGCGTTCGATCAGGCGAAAGCTGTCGCCGATGGCGTGTGCACCTGCCGAGCAGGCCGTCGCCGTGGCAGAATTCGGCCCCTTGGCACCGTGCCGGATAGACACATTGCCCGACGCCAGGTTGACGATCGCCGAAACGATAAAGAACGGCGAAACACGGTCGGGGCCGGAATTCAAAAGCTTTTCGTGCTCACGCTCGATAGCCCAGAAATCGCCGATGCCGGAGCTAATGTAAGTTCCGACCATCTCGGCGTTCGAATCATCGATCACCAGGCCGCTATGCTTGACCGCCTCGTCAGCGGCCGCAAGCGCAAAATGGGTAAAGGCACCCATTCGCCGCGCTTCCTTTTTATCAAGGAAGCTAAGCGGATCGAAACCCTTTACCTCGCAGGCGAACTTGACCGAGAATTTTTCCGTGTCGAACTTCTTGATGTAATCCGCACCATTGGCCGCGTTCAACAACGCATTCCAAGTGGTCGGCACATCGTTCCCGACAGCCGTTACCAACCCGAGTCCTGTAACTACTACTCGACGCTTCATATTCGTAATCGAAAATCGGAAATCGCGAATCGAAAATGTCAATTATTGACAGGTTTACGATTCACGATTTACGAAACTAACTTTTGTGCTGTTCGACGTAGGCGTACGCATCGCGGACGGCCTGGATCTTTTCGGCGTCTTCGTCGGGAATTTCGATATCAAATTCCTCTTCGAACCGCATCACGAGCTCCACGAGATCGAGCGAATCTGCTCCGAGATCTTCGATAAAGCGGGCATTTTCCGTAACTTCTGCTTCGTCGACACCCAATTCGTCAACGATGATCTGTTTGATCTTATCCTGAACTTCTGACATATATGTTTTCCTCTCTTATAATGTTTCTTGAGTATTTCTTAAGCTTTCCGAATTTTCGACATTCAAACATCGAATGTCGCGATCTATTTGTCTTACCAAACCTGACAAAATTTTTCCGGCTCCGACCTCGATCACCGTGCCGACACCCTCGTTCGACAATAGCTGTACACTCTGCAGCCATTTTACAGGTGAAGAGACCTGTCGGGTCAATGCATAACAAACGGTTTCATTGTCGCTATTCGCTGCGGCATCGACATTATGAACAATAGGAAATTCAAAATCTCCGTAACTGACCGCTTTCAGATCGGCTGCCAGACGCTCCTGTGCGGGCATCATCAACGCACAATGGAACGGGGCCGATACGTTCAATTTTATCGCACGCTTTGCTCCGCGTTCCTTAAGCAGCTCGCAGGCTTTATCGACCGCACCGGCATTACCGGCGATCACCACCTGCGATGGCGAATTAATATTCGCGGGGCTGCAAACCTCGCCTTGAGCAGCGTCAGCACAAGCCTGCTCGATCGTTGCGACATCGGCCCCAAGTATCGCGGCCATTGCCCCGACACCAACCGGAACCGCCTCCTGCATATACGTTCCGCGTTTACGAACCGTACGGACAGCATCGGCAAAATCAAGAACACCGGCAGCGACCAACGCCGAATATTCGCCAAGGCTGTGGCCTGCTACGAAGTCCGGTTTGGCAAAGCCCTCGGCCAGCATCACGCGATATGCGGCGACAGACGTTGTCAATATCGCCGGCTGAGTATTCGCCGTAAGCTGCAGGTCTTCTTCGTTACCCGAAAAACACATTTCGGAGAGCGAAAATCCCAAAGCTTCATCGGCCTGCTCAAACACCTCGCGAGCAGCGGAAAAATTATCAAACAGGTCTTTTCCCATTCCGACAGATTGGCTGCCTTGCCCGGGAAATATATATGCGATCTTCATCAATTAAAACTGCAGCACCGTTGCTCCCCACGTTACGCCGCCGCCGAATGCAGTCAGAAGTACTGTACTTCCTTCTGCAATACGGCCGGACTGGATACATTCGTCCATTGCGATCGGGATCGAGGCGGACGATGTGTTGCCGTGCTCGGCTATGTTCGAATAAACCTTTTCTTCGGGAACACCCAACCGCGAAGCGACCGCATCAGTGATGCGCTGGTTTGCCTGATGCGGGATCACAATATCGACATCATCGACGGTCAATCCGGCTTTTGCCAACATCTCTGCCGAAATATCGGCCATCGAGCGCACAGCAACCTTGAAAAGCTCGTTGCCTTTCATCTTAAAGAAGTGTTGCCCTTCGTCAATTGTCTTATGCGTTGTTCCGAGTTTTGTTCCGCCGCCTGGGGCATAAAGCTGCTCTTCATAACGGCCGTCAGATTTGATCTTTGTCGCGAGAATACCTTTGCCTTCGCCGACAGGTCCGAGAACGGCCGCACCAGCCCCGTCGCCAAATATCACGCAGGTCCCGCGGTCTGTGTAATCGACATATTTGGTCAAGACCTCAGCTCCTATGACCAAAGCGTATTTGATCTGTCCGGTGCGGATCATCGATTCGACCATCGTGATGCCATACAGAAAACCGGAACAAGCCGCAAATACGTCCATACCGGCCGCATTGGTAGCACCGATCTGTGCCTGTATCAACGCTCCTGTAGAGGGCATTATCTGGTCGGGCGTAGTCGTTGCGCAGACGATTATGTCGATGTCTTCGGGCTTAAGTCCGGCACGCTCGATGGCCTGTTTGGCCGCTGTCGACCCGAACTGCGAAGTGTATTCGTTAGCCTCGGCCTTATGGCGCTGCTTGATGCCCGTGCGCGAAGTGATCCATTCATCGGAAGTTTCGACGATCTTTTCCAGATCGGCATTCGTCAAAATGCCTTCCGGGTAAGCGTGTCCCATCCCGATGATGCCCGCGTTTTTTAATGTCATTGATTGAAATTAGAACTCAAAAATTTGGAAATTTCAAAGGTCTATTCTTTGTCCTTCACATCAATGATCTGACGGCCCTTGTACACGCCGGTCTTCGGATCGATGCGATGCGGCACTTTTGCCTCGCCCGTGTCCTTGTCCAGATAGAACTGCGGTACGGTCAGAGCATCATGAGCTCGGCGTTCGCGTGTACGTGCATGTGAATGTCGTCGTTTTGGATTTGGCATTATTAACTCCGATGATCTCAAATTTAAGATCAATTCAAATTTTGCAGAGCCGCCCAACGCGGGTCGATCTCCGTTTCTATACAATTACAATCTATCAAATTAAGGTTTGCACCGCATTTCTGGCACAAACCTTTGCAGTCATCTTTACAAAAGAACTGCTGGGGTATCTCCAGCAATATCTGTTCGCGAACTATATCTTTCAGGTCAAGCGAATCAGCGGTGACCGCATCCACCTTAAGATCTTCGGCGTTCAATTCCTTTTCATTTTCGACGGAAAACTGTTCTTCCGGTACAAACTCAAGGTCAACCTCAATGTTCAGCGGTGTCCTAACCGGTTCAAGGCATCGGTCGCAATCGAGTTCGATCACGCCCTTGATCTCTCCTTTAACGGCAGTTACGGCCGAACCTTTAGTGATCGCACCTTGAAACACAACGTCATCCGCTATCCGTGCATTCTCTATTTCAAGGTCGATCTCGCTCGCCGGAATCGCCACATTGGCCGTCGATTCCCGTTCAAAGCTATTTAGATCGATGATCATTCTCAACCAGTCAGCTACTGTCTCTTTTCCGTCCGAAAAGACAAACTTTGTATTATAGACGTTGGTTGAGGATAGTCAACCATTGCTTGTCATCGTTTTACTCATTTCACACCGCTTCCCACGGCTTCGTTAACGCTATCAAATCCTCTTTTTTTCAATATTTCGGCGAGCCCCGAATTCACCGACCTCGCAAATGAAGGCCCGCCGTATACGAATCCGGTGTAGGCCTGCACCAGCGATGCTCCCGCCGCTATCTTTTCAAAGGCGTCCTCGGCGGTAAATATGCCTCCAACGCCAATTACCGGAAGGCTTCCATTTGCATGACGATAAACGGTTGAGATCACCTCACTAGACCTAATTGACAAGGGCTTGCCGCTCAATCCTCCCGGACCAACATCCAGCCTGGTTTTCAAGCCATCGCGAGAGATAGTTGTATTTGTCGCGATGATCCCTGAAATTTCGTGTCTCCGGCAAATGTCCACAACCGCTTCGATCTCAGCCTCCGAAAGGTCAGGCGCGATCTTTACTAAAAGCGGCTTCGGCCCCGCTTCTAGATTCCGCTTCTGTAAAGCTCCGAGTAATTCATCGAGATGATCCGATCTCTGTAATTCCCTAAGATTCGGAGTGTTCGGCGAGGATATATTTACGGCAATGTAGTCGGCAACTGGGTGAACAAGATCGAATGAAGCAATGTAATTTTCCGTGGCCTCTTCGTTTGGAACGTCTTTATTCTTACCGATATTTACGCCGACAACGCATTCGCGTTTTAGCTTTCGTAATCGTTCCGCAACGGCATCTGCACCGTGATTATTAAAACCGAGCCGGTTGATAAGCGCCCAATCTTCGGGCAACCGGAACATTCGCGGCTTGGGATTTCCGGACTGCGGTTTATAGGTAACAGTACCGACCTCGACGAAGCCAAAGCCGAGGGCAGCAAGTTGATTAACGACAATGCCGTTCTTATCAAAGCCTGCAGCAATTCCCAGCGGATTATCAAACTTGAGGCCAAACCGTTCGAGCGGCTGTTCGAAACTAAAACCGTATCTGCCAAAAGCGATCTTCCGGGCCGCCGAGGTCGACAATCCGGCCCGCAGCGAATTAATACCGATCTCGTGCGCGGTCTCGGCATCGAGGCCGAACATCGCCGGACGCAGAAGTTTTTCCCACAGAAACGCCATACCCAAAACGCCTATGTTAGATTATCCGTCGTATTTTCAGAAACTTCCGGCGACTATCTTTGAAGTTTCAGCCCTTGTTTGTTACGATTTGGCTCGAATGGCTGACGAAGCAAAATTGATCGAAAAGTCCCGCATTATGGACAGCGCCCGTATGAAGCGGGCCGTTTCGCGTCTGGCGTCCGAGATCGTCGAGGAAAATCACGGTGCAAAAGACCTTTATATAGTAGGTATCCGTCGTCGCGGCGTACCGCTGGCCGAGCGGATAACCGACAGGATCGAAGCCCTCGAAGGCATTCGTCCATCTTACGGAATTATCGACATTACTCTCTATCGCGATGACTTGTCCACGGTTGGGGCAAACCCGATCGTAAACCGTACTGAACTCGACGAAGATATCGAGGGCAAGATCATCGTTCTGGTCGATGACGTGCTTTACACAGGCCGCACGATACGAGCGGCCATGGATCAGTTGATGGATTTCGGAAGGCCGAAAAAGGTGCAACTCGCCGTCCTGATCGACCGCGGCCGCGAACACCGCGAACTGCCCATTCAGGCCGACTTTACCGGCAAGGTCGTGCCGACCAAGCAAACCGAGATAATCAAGGTAATGCTTAAGGAATATGATGATATAGAAGGCGTGGGTATATTCGAACGGCCATGAAGTTTGAGATCGTTAGCGAGATCGAACAAGCAGAAACAATTGCCGAAGGCCGCTCGATCAGAGTGCTTTCCATGCTAAACAAAAAGTATGGAAAAGGACGCTGGCGAAAGAAGAAAGGCGTTGCAACTGTTAAACTTTTAGATGGCAGTTATAGACTGGCAGAGGTACATTGGTACGAAGCACATGGAATAGGAAAGCGGGATATGAAGATCAAATTTCCTTTTCTTGATTAGAAAAATGAAAACACCCGAATTTGTTGTTTGCTTAAAGAATGAAGGATTCTCTGCCTCGCTGGAGGTCGGCAAGCTATATCAGATCATTCCCGACGCAGAAGCCGAAAAGATCGGTGGACTTCGTGTGATCGACGAGGATGGCGAAGATTATCTTTACGATTCCGATTTGTTTTGCCCTTTGCAAGTGCCGCCTATCGTTGCACAGACAATTATTTCCCTTTCCAAGCAAGGTTAAATGCCTTGCTTTTTTTTCGACTGGACCGCAGGCATCCGTGCCTGCGAGAGTTCAAGAATGATGGAAAAACCTTATCGAAGAAGAGATCTACTCGGCATTCGCGACCTATCTGCTGCGGAGATAAACGGCATTCTTGATACGGCTGAGAATTTTCGCGAAATAAACACCCGCGAGATCAAAAAGGTTCCGGCGCTTCGCGGTAAGACGGTAATTAATCTCTTCTTTGAGAATTCCACGAGAACACGCACCAGCTTTGAGTTAGCCGCAAAACGCCTCTCAGCCGACGCGGTCAATATCAGTGTTTCTTCGTCCAGCGTCAGCAAGGGCGAAACGCTTGTCGATACCGCTCTGAATCTCGACGCGATGGATCCGGACTGCATCGTCGTCCGCCACGGTTCCGCCGGTGTTCCGCATCAACTCGCAAAGGTCAGCCGTGCCGCTGTGGTCAATGCCGGTGACGGGGCCAACGAGCATCCGACGCAGGCATTGCTCGACGCGATGACGATCCGTGAGCACAAAAAGAAGATCGAAGGCCTAAAGGTCGCGATCATCGGCGATATCATCCACAGCCGGGTTGCCCGCTCGAACATTCACCTGCTGACCAAGCTCGGTGCATCTGTAAAGGTTGCAGGTCCGGGAACACTCGTTCCGAATGACTTTCAGCACCTCGTCGAAAAAAATCTTGAAGTCTGCCCGCATGTCGAAGACGCTCTGGAAGGTGCCGATGTCGTGATGATCCTGCGCATACAGCGCGAACGCCAGGATTCGGCCTACTTCCCCACGCTTCGCGAATACTCGATCCATTACGGCCTCACGAACGACCGGCTTGCTCTCGCAACAAAAGACGCCATTGTCCTGCATCCCGGCCCAATGAATCGCGGTATCGAGATCGCCTCCGAGGTCGCTGACAGTTCACGTTCTTTGATATTAGATCAGGTCAAATACGGTGTCGCGGTGCGAATGGCCGTACTTTATTTGGCCACTGGCGGGAGCATTGGAACAAAAGAATAATGAGATTGTTGATTGCAAATGGCCATCTGATCGATCCGGCCGCACCTGAAAATACGGGTATGTCCGTACTTATAGAAGACGGCAAGGTATCTGCTTGGCTCAAACCGAATGAGGCGGCACCAGAAGGCTGCGAGGTTTTCGACGCGGCGGGCTTGCTCGTGGCTCCGGGGTTTATTGACCTGCACGTCCATCTTCGCGAACCGGGACAGGAGCACAAAGAGACCATCGCCAGTGGATGTGCGGCAGCGGTCGTGGGCGGTTGGACGAGCGTTTGCCCGATGCCGAACACCAACCCCGTTAACGACAACGCCGCGATCACTCGATACATGATCGAACAGGCCGAACGTGCGGGGCTGGCGAATGTATTCCCTATCGGGGCTATCACAAAATCGTCGGACGGTGGCGAGCTGGCGGAAATGGGCGAGATGAAAGCGGCCGGAGCGGTCGCCGTTTCGGACGACGGCCGTCCGGTCCCGAACGCGGGCATTATGCGTCGTGCGATGCAGTACGCAAAGGATTTCGACTTACCGGTGGTCGATCATTGCGAAGACAAATCGCTTTCTTCCGGCGGCGTTATGCACGAAGGCAGGATGTCATTGCTTCTCGGCCTAAAAGGAATGCCCGCGTTGGCCGAAGACATCGATGTCGTTCGCGACATCATCCTTGCTAAGGAGACCGGAGCTCACATCCACATCGCGCATGTCTCGACGAAAGGAGCGATCGAAGCTGTCAGACGTGCGAAAAATGAAGGGATCAATGTTACCTGCGAAGCAACACCGCATCATTTCACGATGACCGACAAAATCGTCGAGGGCTACGACACGAACACGAAAATGGCACCGCCGCTTCGTTCCGAAGATCATCTCGAAGCGATCATCGAAGGAATAAAGGACGGTACGATCGATTGCATTGCCACCGATCACGCGCCGCATCACGCCGACGAAAAGGCGTTGGAATACGATCGTGCACCGTTCGGCATAACCGGTCTCGAAACGGCCGTCGGGCTTGCCCTGACCGAACTCGTTCACAAAGGCGTAATAAGTCTCGAACGCCTTGTCGAGATGTGTTCTACCAATCCCGCTAAAATTTTCAATCTCAACGGCCGCGGCACGCTCAAGCCCGGTTCCATCGCCGACATTACAATCATCGATCCGGAAAGGGTTTGGACCTACCGCAGCACAGAATCACGATCCAAGTCCAAAAACTCTCCGTTTGACGGCCGTACATTCACCGGCCAGGCCGTCGCAGCGTTCGTTGGCGGCAAACTTGTTCACAAAACGCCTGAATAGTTCTTCAAACATCATTTTCACCCTGATGTTTGCGCCGCGCCGTTTGCGCCGGCGCAAGCGGCGCAAGGCGGCGCAAACATCGAGGTTTCAGTCGAATGTTCTTTCAGGTAACGAATTACGCTTGATACGCCGACGCCTAATTTATCCGCGATCTCGCGAAGCGAATCTCCGGCATTCGCCATTTCGACCGACCGCGTCATTCGGTCGCGGCGGATGGCCTCTTTCAAGTTTGCGCCGCGAAGATTCCCTTCCAGATGGCGGCTTTCCGGCGCGATATCCACAAACGTAAAGCCGAGCATTCGGCCCTGTTTACCCAGCCGCATCACGACCACGTCCCTGTCGCTAAACGCCGATCGTCCGTTTCGCTGCTTGAGAGGTTTCAGGTATCTGAGGTCGTTCGAAACGCTGCTGCGGCCCATTGCGATGATATTGTCCGCAAAGTTCGCAAGCATTTTCGAGCCCTGTAATTGATTAAGTTCCATGGGCAGGCCGCCGCGCAATTTTGGCGTGTGGGCCAGTGCCAATATCGAAACGCCGAACTTCTTTTTGACCGATTGCAGCATACGCATCAACCGGCGTGCGGTCATTGAATTTTCGCTGTTCGCGGTCAAACACGTGAGATTGTCTAGAATAACGACGCGGGCCTTTGAAAACTCGATCATTGTGATGACGGATTCAACAGCGAAGCTGAAAACATCGTCGAAATCGGGCGGCAATTGCCAGTCGTCCTGTGCGGTACAGCGGATCAGGTTCATCGGGAATAGAGGCCCGGTGTCGATTTCCGTGGATCCGGGCTCGGCTGCGTACCGGGCAGCAAACTGTGCATTGGTCAGTTCGAAATCGACATACAGGACACGCTGCGGAGCGGTGTGCATTTCGAACGGCGGTACCGGTTTTCCGCCCGCAAGCGCACAAGCGATCTGTACGGCCAATGCGCTCTTCCCAAGGCCGGTATCGGCAAACAGCAACGTCAGCTCACCTTCGCACCAATACTCTCCGAAAAGCATACGACGGCGGCCGGAACCAACAGTCGTTTCGAGAAATGCATTCGCCGGCCGTGCGGCCAAAATACTGTCGCCCCGCCAGTAATCCAATTTCGGAAGGTGCTCGTCCGTCAATTCCGAGTAGTAATGGTAGTTCGGCATAACCTCGTCCGCACCTTGCTGACCCGCCAGTTCCAGTTCACTTTCCGCTTCGAATGTCTGAGGTTGTTCGTCCTGCCGTTTATCTTCGCCGTCATCGTCCAACGCACCTTCGCGCAGCCACGGATAACGCTCAAGCGTTTCACGCTCTTCCCACTCGTCATCCTCATCCGCCATGTCGTGATCTAAATCTATATCTCGCATCTTTTTCGCTCCCTGTCGTCCCGCCATTACACAGCGGCAAACGATCGTTTCAAATTATAAACGAATCGTACAGCAGATTGCAAGAGATTTCATTGATGCAACACTAAATGAATTGCCATTAACTTTAGCTAAGATCAAAAAAGGATTCGGGCTTTAGCCCAAAAGATTCGGCTAAAGCCAGGACATGTTGGGACATTTATCCCACTAGCTGAAGCTAGTGGCAATTCACTAAGAACTCAGATTATTAAATGGACTATCAAGCTTAAAGAAATCATTGGCCACTAGCCATATCTAGAAATGAATTGACACTAGATTCATCGCTAATGAATTGCCACTAGCTTTAGCTAGTGGCAATTCACACCGGGACCGTCGCGATGCCGGTCCGCACTCGCATTTCTGGCGGATGTGCCGCATAATGCTTCGGCATGAGGACGTTCATTCTGCTTACTATTCTGGCCGTTGCGGTTTGTGGGGCGAGTGCTCAGGTCAAAAGCATTTACACTTCGCTTTCGGACAAGGTCTGTAAGAAGATCGAGTTTGAGCAGGACGAAGGCGGTTCGTATCGCGGGCGGTGTCCCGGTGTCGGCGGTTATAAGCTCGAACTGATCGAAGGTGACCTGCGGCAATCGATCATCGTCATTGACCCGAAAAAGAAAGAACACAATCTGAAATTCTGGGAGATCTTCGGCGGATTTTCGGCGGTCGGCGATAAGGCAGAGTGGAGGACCAAAAACGGCAAACCAATAGCCGTCATTATCCGCCTCAACGTAGCCGCAAACCCTGAGGACTCGGACAAACGTGTCTCATATCTTCTCGTCGCAAAAATAACCGCATCCGAAACTTGCGTTACAGACGTGAT
>Ga0193752_1003082_pt1 | contig 11767 bp, 11 predicted proteins | sample H1c1metaG_FD_144924 | JGI IMG/M metagenome (GOLD analysis project Ga0193752, IMG submission 144924) | Soil microbial communities from a riparian zone of the East river system, Colorado, United States - H1c1 | ecosystem: Environmental > Terrestrial > Soil > Riparian zone | place: USA: East River... | reverse complement strand
ATCATCAATAGTTGGCGGAAATACCTCCTCGTCTGCAGAGTGTTGCAATGAAAGTTCTTGGGCGACTTCCGGGGGGACTATATGGGATGCCAAGCGTCTAGCGTCTTTTGCGATGATATCCTCTAATTGCTTTTCTTGAGGAGGAGTTAGCACAGAATGTCCTTTGAAGATATTGAGAGACTCGACCAATTGGTCGTGGTCAACGATGACAGGAGGAATTGATGCTTCGTGTCCTGAGTCCATCAAAGAAGGGACAGTATCGTGTCGGTGTTGAGACCAGGGGAGGCGGCGGAGAATATCTTTTTTCATTTTGGATCATAAACTTGAAATATTGCTTGCATTATAGCATAAGTGCTATACAAATACAAGCATCCAAACTACGAAGACTTTTTGACGGGAATACGATATACTGTAACAGATATGGCAACACTGCAAGATTACCGCGACGAGCGACTAAGAAAACTAGACGAATTAAAAACCCTGGGTGTTAATCCGTACCCTAGTGAAGCCCATCGTACCCATAATATGGTGGATGTAACAGGCCAATTTGAGAAACTTGAAGGCCAAACAGTGACGGTTGCCGGGCGTATTATCGGTCTACGCAAATTTGGGAAACTTGCGTTTATTGTCGTGAAGGACTTTAGCGGGCAAGTGCAATTATTCCTTCGTGACGGTGATATTGCTGAACTTGACGCAGCTCAAGGAACCTTAGGCATTAAAGAACTACCGCTTCTTGATAGCGGTGACTTCATTGAAGCAACAGGTGAGGTCATCAAGACGAAAACAGGTGAAATCTCTGTCGCCGTAAAAACTCTTCGTTTACTAACAAAAAGCCTTCGCCCAATGCCAACTGAGCTAACAAACAAAGAAGAACGTCTTCGCCGCCGTTATGTTGATATGAATGTAAACAGTGATGTGCGTGATCGATTTGTGCGCCGTTCTAAATTTTGGCAGGCAACACGTGATTTCTTGAACGATGAAGGCTTTGTTGAGGTAAATGTTCCTGTTCTCGAACACACAACCGGGGGTGCCGACGCCAATCCGTTTGTGACGCATATGGATGCTTTGGATCAAGATTTTTACCTACGCATTAGCCACGAACTACCATTAAAGCGCCTACTCGGTGCTGGGTTTGAAAAAGTTTATGACATTGGGCCGCGTTTTAGAAACGAGAACTACAGTGACGAACATTTGCCTGAGCATGTTGCAATGGAATGGTACTGGGCATATGCTGACTGGGAAGACGGCATGAAATTAACCCAAGACATGGTGCGGGCAATCGCCGATAAGACATGGGGAACACGCCAATTCACGCTAATGAACGACATGACTGTTGATCTAGGTGCTGATGGAGTTGATTGGCCACGTGTTAGTTTTGTCGATGTAGTCAAAGACCGTTTTGGTATTGATGTTTTTAACTGTACTCTCGAAGAGGTACAGGCAAAATTAAAAGAAAACAATTTAGAACTTGAAAAAAGCGATAACATCGGACGATGTATTGATAAATTATGGAAGAAAATCCGTGTTGAACTAAACGGTCCGGCATTTCTTGTTGATATCCCAGCATTCTTGCAGCCACTTGCAAAATTACAAGACAAAGAACCTCGGCTAACGGAGCAGTTTAACTTATTACTTGGTGGTACCGAAGCGTGTAAGGCGTACAGTGAATTAAATGATCCAATCGATCAGTTAAACCGTTTTGTCGATCAGCAAAAGCTTCGTGATGCCGGTGACGATGAAGCAATGATGCTCGATATCGATTTTGTTGAAATGCTTGAATACGGTATGCCGCCAGCATGTGGCTACGGTCATGCTGAACGACTTTTTTGGATCCTTGAAGGTGTAACAGCTCGTGAAGGTGTGCCATTCCCTCAGCTTCGCACCGAGATTGACCCAACGACTCGTGAAACATATCCTGACGTAAAATTCTAAATACTATAAAAAGTATATTATCCCCTTGCGCTTCATGCTCAAAATTACTATACTAAGTATAGTAATAATTTAATCGGAAGGAGCGTTTATGACGCGCATTGCTGTATTTGTCGGAAGTTTACGGGAAGAATCAATTAATAAGTATTTGGCAAAAAACCTTGAAAGATTAGCGCCTGAAGGTACTGAATTTAACTTTGTTAATCTAAATCTACCTTTGTTTAATCAGGATGTGGAAGCATCAAACTACCCAGCGGATGCCCAAGCTGGTAAAGACATTGTAGAGGTGGCTGACGGAGTATTATTTGTCACACCAGAATACAACCGAAGCACACCTGGCGTACTAAAGAATGCGATTGATTGGATTAGTCGTCCATGGGGTTCAAATTCATTTGCAGGTAAGCCCGTCGGAGTCGTCGGAGCATCTGTTGGACCTGTAGGAACGGCCATCGCGCAGTCTGACATGCGTCATATCCTCGCGTTTTTAGAAACAAAACAAATGGGCCAGCCAGAAATCTATGTTGCAAATGCGACTGAGTTATTTGACGAAAAGGGAATTTTAACTGACGAAAGATGGCTTAAGAATCTTCAAAATTACATTGATATCTTTGTCGCTTGGGTAGAAAAAGAGAAATAAATTCAGAGTGGTATACTTGTGTCATGACTGACAACAAACAGACGCAAGAAGAATTTAGAGTAAAAGGTGAAGACCTACTTCGAAAAGTGAAGCAACTCGTCGAAGATGGGAATGTTCGCCGCATTATCATCAAAGATAAAGAGAATAAAACACTGATCGAGGTGCCGCTTACGATTGGCGTCGTCGGCATTGTGCTTGCACCTGTGCTCGCTGCCGTTGGTGCTATCGCAGCACTCGTCACTGAATGTACGATCATTGTTGAACGCCGCGACGCGTAACAATCTCAAGTAGAATGAGCGCCCTATTGAGGGCGCTTTTTTGCTATAGTAAGGACATGAAACGACTATTAATCGGTATATTTGTCGCAGTTCTAGGAGTAGCGGGGTTAAGCAGCGGGCAAGTCGTAGCTGTAGGCGTGAATGATTTCACGATCAGTAGCTTTAAAGCCGACTATAATCTTGATAAAGACAGCGAGGGTCGCTCGACACTAAAAACAGTTGAACGAATTACAGCTGTTTTTCCGGATTACGATCAGAACCATGGCCTAGAGCGAGCCATTCCAAAAGAATACGATGGTCATTCAACGAGTTTGAAAATTCAAAGCATAACGGATGAGACTGGAAAGAAGCTCGATTATTCAGAATCAATCCTGAACGATAATCTTGTCCTTCGGATCGGTGATGCCGATACATACGTTCATGGCAGTAATACGTATGTTATTACGTACATGCAACGCGACGTAACACGCTTTTTTGCTAATACAAACGACGATGAATTCTATTGGGATATCAACGGGACGCAGTGGCAGCAATCCATAGGGGAAGTAAGCGCGCATATTCATGTAGGGGCATCAATCACGGCTGATCTAAGCAAATCGACGAGTTGCTATAAGGGAAGTGCAGGAAGTACAGAGACATGCACGCTTCAGGCAGAAAAAGTGGCGGATGGCTTTGATTTTTCAACACAAGTTTCTAACCTGCAATCTTATGAAAACGTAACATTAGCGATTGGTTTTACTCCTCATACTTTTGCCGGCTACCAACAGTCATTAGGCGAAAAGATACTAATGACCCTGTTTCTTATCTGGATAGTGGTGCAAATTATCGGTTCGATTGCCTCTGTCATTATCATTATATGGATGTTGATTAAGCGTCATCGAATCATGAATCGTATAAAGGGCCGTGGAACGATTATTCCCGAATATTTGCCGCCAAGTGACGCAAGCGTGCTGGCGTCGGCTCAAGTATTAGGCAATGCAACTTCGGACATAACCGCACAAATTATTGACTTAGCTGTTCGTCATTATCTAAAAATTTATCAAACGAAAGATAAAACGTTATTTAAACCAGCTGAATATGAACTAGAGATAGTAAAAGACACACGTGATCTTCGAACGGAAGAACTTCGTCTGTTGAATGATTTTTTTGGTGGAGATATCACGGTGGGCAATCGGTTTGCAATGAAAAGCCTGCAGAGCAATTATTCGATGAGTCAGAAGTTACTTACTAGCCGCAAGGCGCTTCGTAAAGATGTTCGTGGAGTATATGCGCTATTTGAAAAAGCAGAAAAGGAAGCTCGAAATTTTAAGCTAACCGGGTACACCATTCTGACTATAGGCGTTGTAACCCTTTCGCCGTTAATCATCATTGCTGCAGTCATCGCTTTTATCGTTGCCCATACGTTGTGGCCTTTGACGGAAAAAGGAGTGACACTTCGTGATTACTTAGCGGGATTGAAAGAATACATTACCGTAGCCGAAGAAGACCGTATCAAAATGTTACAAAGCCCTGAGGGTGCTGAAAAAGTCGGGGCAAAAGTTACCGATAAGGATACGAAACAGCTCGTCAAGCTATATGAGCGCGTTCTTCCTTATGCTGTGTTGTTCAACGTCGAAAAAGAGTGGACGAAACAATTGGGTGCGTACTATGAAACAAATAACAGCCAACCAGATTGGTACACGGGCAGTACCGCATTTAACGCAGTCGTATTTAGTTCGGCGCTCAGTAGCTTTAGTAGCCAGAGTTCATCCTATAGTTCTTCCTCCAGCTCGTCATCTGGTGGTTCTAGTGGGGGAGGGTCGTCTGGAGGCGGCGGCGGTGGCGGCGGAGGTGGAGGCTGGTAAATCAGCATCCTTCTTTTCTGTGAACCTGTCATTAGTTTACAAAATGCTTGACACATAACAGTACCTTGTATAACATAGAACTATGACAGAACAAGAACAATCAAGCGAAATCTATGCCGAGCAGCTTGCTGTACAGCTGCGAAAAGGCTTTTTGGCTTACTGTGTTTTAAAAGTGTGCAGTGGAGATCCAATGTATACCAGTGACATTATCCGGCGTCTTAGCGAGGCTGAGCTAGTTGTCGTTGAGGGGACAATCTACCCTTTGCTTAGTCGTTTGCAAAAAGATGGGTTACTGACACATGAATGGCAAGAATCCGAACAGGGTCCACCGAGGAAGTATTATAAGATCACTAAATACGGCGATGAAGTTATGAGTCATGCAACGAAAAAGATCGCCACATTAAATGCCACATTAAAGAAGTTATAAAGGAAAGTTATGAAAGAAATTACCCGAATTCACATTGCGAAAGTGCCTTACGACGCCGAAGTCGAGGCTAAAAAGGAGCTAGAAGCATATCTTCGAACGCTCGAAGCATATAGCGACGATGCTGAGATCATTAATGATATTGAAATTCGTATTACTGAGATTTTGACTGAGCGACATGTTGCTAAAAATGGTGTCGTAACCCTAGCAGACGTAAAAGCTTTAAAAGACCAGCTTGGTGAACCGAAGGATTTCATGGGTGATGGCGATATCGCCATCGGACCCGAAGAGACGACACAGGTCGGTACCAACTCGCGCAAACTTTTCCGTGACGTAGATAACGCTATTGTCGGCGGAGTACTTAGTGGCATTGGCGCGTTCTTTGGTGTTAATCCAGTATGGGTACGATTACTCTTTATTATTTTAGCGCTTGCTTCGTTCGGGACGGCGTTACTTGTGTATATTGTGCTGTGGATTGTTGTGCCAGCAGCTAAGACTGCCGCTGATAAACTACAGATGACCGGCCGTTCCGTCACCATCGCGTCTATTCGAGAACTTAATGAAAACGAAGGTACGAGGCCGGAACGTTTGGCTACTGGTCGCCGTGTCTTAACTATTCTGGCTGGTATTGCGGCTATATTTGGTGCGCTAGGAAGTATGATTGCCGTCGGCGCTGCTGTGCTCGGCATTTCGTTTAACGAGCACGCGCATCTGTTTTGGAATAGGGAAGAATCAGGATTTTTCATAGCTGCATTTGTACTGGCAATTGTTAGTGGGCTGTTGTTAGTGACGCTATTTGTTCTTGCGGCTTACGCGGCATTTTCGCAAAAGCTAACTCGCCGTGTGATAATAAGTTCTATTATCGTGACGGTTATGGGGCTTGTGACCTTTGGAACGACTATTGGCCTAGTGCAGTACGGATCTGCTATTCAGCGTCAAATTGTTGAAGAGAATACTCACGAAAATCCCATCACACTTCCAGCGAACATAAAAACTGCAACTTCACTCGCGGTAGATGCCCCGGGTTTTAACGTGCAGTATGTTGTTGATAGTGGCGAACCACGCGCAACTTTGCGGGTAGTAGCAGATAGAGGTGCGGCCATCCCAAAGATGAATCTAAAACAAGAAGGAACAGCGCTAGTACTCACTTCAGAAAGTAAAGCACCCGATACGTGTTACTGGCCAGGCTGTAATGGTCCTAGCCAAAATGTTACAATCTATGGGCCTGCTCTTCAATCTATAGAAGCGAGTGCCGATTCATATGTAAGTTACAGCGCTAAAAAGCAGTCCTCGTTCCAGCTAAAAGCTAAAGAGGGGTCAAATGTAACGATAGATGCGGGTACGATTGATACTTTCGTTGTCGATATGGAAAATGGCTCTACTGTAACAGCAGGGCAGGCAGCGATTACGCATGTAAAGTTAACCCTTGGTAGTGATCTCGCCGTTAATCTAGGTACGGTAGAGAGTTTAGAGGTGACCTATCCGGTTTCTTGTCCTGCCGGCAAAAATTCGGACATAATAGTCTGGGACGCAAAAACTCTGGTGATTAATGGAAGTGCTCAGCCAATAGAAAATACTAATATGACATGTCTACGACTTGAAATCGAAGGAGATAAAAATGATAGAAGTTAAAAGTATAACCAAAACGTACGGTAAAAAACATAATGCCTTTCTGGCACTAGACGATGTTAGTTTTAGTATTCCAGAAGGCGCAAGTGTTGCCATTCTGGGAAAATCCGGAAGCGGAAAAAGCACATTAATGCACGCGATGAGCGGGCTCGACCGGCCAGAGCTCGGCGAAATTATCATTGATGGCAAAGATATTTTGAAATTGAAAACTAAGCAAATCGATAATTTTCGTGCGCACCAAATGAGCTTTATTTTTCAAAGCTTCTTTGTGCAGGCGAACGAAAGTTGTTACGACAATGTCAGTTTGCCATTAGAAATTGCTGGAGTACCTATCGGACAACGTCGTCGTAAAATTGAAGCAGCGCTTGAAGCTGTTGAGCTAATCGACAAAAAGAAATCTAGGGCTCGTGATCTGTCGGGCGGGCAAAGACAGCGTCTAGCAATTGCTCGTGCAATTGTAAACGATCCAAAGATTTTGTTTGCTGATGAACCGACAGGTAACCTAGACAGTGTTACTGGCGGTGTCGTCGAGGATCTTTTATTTAGATACAACAAAGATCGTGGCGTCACGCTTATTATTGTCACGCACGATGCTGACCTTGCGAACAAATGTGATATGCAAATCAACATCAAAGACGGCAAAATCGAATCGATTACCGGCCAAAAAGGAGCAAATTCATGAAAACCCGAGATATAGTTGTTCGCGCGGGACGAAGCTTGCGCCAAGCAAAAGCAAGGACTCTTTTAACTAGTCTAGCCATTAGCGTCGGTGCATTTACGGTAACTCTAGCCCTCGCAGCGGGTGCTGGCGGTCAGGCGTACACTAACTCGCTTATTAAAAATAATGGCGATGCCAACAACCTGGCTGTACTTGCCAAAATTGATACAGGCGAGAGTGACGCACCAAAAGAATACGGAACTGCTAGCGAATCAAAGAAACAGGGTATTTTGACCGATAAAGACATCGAAAAAATCAAAAAGGTTGATGGCGTGACTGACATTACGCCGGAATATAATATCAACGCAGCATATATGATGCGCAGTGAAGGATCAAAAAAGTACGAAGCACCGCTTAGTATTAAAACTGATCGTACGGCAATTCCTCTTACGGCAGGGTCACTCGAGAACAACATGGTTCCCGTTGGTGGCGTGATTGTTCCTGAAGATTATCTTGAAGCGCTTGGATTTACATCAGCCGGAGATGCTATCGGCAAAACCATTATCGTTCACATTGAAAAACCATCAATGATGATTGGTGGAAAGTCCACTGAATCACAGGATAAGGCACTTAAGATTGCTGCTGTTGATAAAAAGTCGACAACGGTCCTGCGTTACCAAACAGCTCTTCGCATTTCTGCCGAAGACGGCAAAGCTATTTATGAATATCAAAGTAGTAATGCACCTGGGAATAACCAGTATTACACAGTCAACGCTCGTGTAGCGGAAGGAAAAGACGTTAAAGCAGTCCAGAGCGCAATCGAATCAGCCGGCTACAGTGTATTTTCTCTTCAGGACATTCAAGAAACATTGTTCCAGTTCATTAATATCGTGCAATGGGGTGCGGCTGGCTTTGGATTCCTTGCAATCCTCGCCTCGATCTTTGGCATCATTAATACACAGTACATCAGTGTATTAGAGCGTACGCAGCAAATTGGCCTCATGAAAGCACTCGGTGCGCGTCGCAAAGACGTCGGACGATTATTCCGCTACGAGGCAGCGTGGGTCGGATTCCTTGGTGGAGCCATCGGTACGATTCTTGCAGTGGCTACAAGTCTATTTAATCCAGCTATTACTAAAAGTCTAAACCTAGAAGAGGGAACAAAGCTGCTCCAGTTTGATCCAATCACTAGTATTGTCCTGATTGCGGGCCTGATGTTTGTCGCTGTTATGGCCGGCTACTTCCCAGCGCGAAAAGCTGCAAAACTTGATCCGATCGAAGCTCTCCGTACTGAGTAGTATTGACATTTCATTGTGGTTATGCTATTAATATAGTCACAATGAGTGTAACTACTTACGAACACAAACAACACAATCCAGAAATTCCTGCGCAGCGTGAGACGTTTAATGTTGTTCGCGAAGATGCCAGTCACGGTACTATTATAGAAAAGATAACTATAGCCCAAACTGAATCTGGTGAAGTAATGTACGGTAAAGATCTTCGGAGAGAAGCCGAGTCTCATGCTCAAGGAACTAAACCTAGTATCGAATCGCCTATGGGTGCAGATGTGATAGTAACTAACCCTGTAATCCCAAACAGATATACATATCTAGAGCTTTTAGCAGACTCTGCAAAGTGCTATAACATTATTAAGAGTGGAGATGCCTTTGTCGCCAATATGGCGCAGCAGATTCTATTTGAAAAACTCACACTTGATCTTCTACCTGGTAGTCAGAAACTCCTCGCTTTACGAGGGAGGGTGCAAGATGTTCGTAGTGGTGGGGATGGCGGAGGTATAGAATATCAAGAACTTGATCCTAAGATGATTGAAGCTTTGAGTTTGTTTGATGGATGCCGGCAGGCTGCTTTAGATGTTGATCCTGAAGTAATTATTCGTGAACGACGTAAAAAAGGTCTTGTAGCTTCAGTTTTGGACTACCTAAAGTAACTTCTAGCTGTTAACTTATCTCTGTTGTATACTGATATACATGTTAGATATCCGTTTTGTCCGTGAACACGCCGATGAGGTGCAAATAAATGCTAAGAACAAAGGCTACGACGTAAATGTCGAAGAGCTTTTGAAGTGGGATAGTACAAAACGTCAGTTGCAACAGCAGGCTGATGATGTGCGCGAAAAACGAAATGATATCTCTTCACGTATGAAAGGTGGCAAGCCATCAGATGAATTAATTGCTGAAGGCAAGCAGCTACGTGAAGCTCTTGCTGGTATGGAGGGGGCTCTTAAAGAAGCCGAGACTGAGCTTGCTTCTCGATTAGACCAGCTGCCAAACATGATGTTCTCAGACGTGCCTATTGGTGCCGAGGAGGACAGCGTTGAAATCAAAAGATGGGGCAAACAGGAAACTGGCGCAACCGATCACTTAGACTATGCCGTCGCACGTGACTGGGTAGATTTTGAACGCGGCGCAAAAGTAGCCGGTGCAAAATTCTACTATTTAAAGGGTGATTTAGCCCTTCTTGAAAATGCGATAACGCAGTTTGCACTCGACTTTGTTACCAAAAAAGGTTTTACGTTCATGACTGTGCCGCACATGGTGAATTCTAAAATCGCCCAAGGTGCTGGATTTGCACCAAAAAGCAGTATCGAAAGTAACGAGTACTTTATTGAAGGTGAAGATTTAACTTTGATTGGAACTGCCGAAGCACCGCTAACGGGCTATCATGCAGATGAAATTATCGACGAAGATAAACTTCCGCTCTTATATGCAGGACTAAGTCCATGTTACCGCAAAGAGGCGGGAACCTACGGCAAACATAGCCGTGGACTCTTCCGGGTACACCAGTTTAATAAACTTGAAATGTACGCATTCACCACACCTGAACAAAGTGCTGAAATGCACGAACGAATTCTTGCTATCGAAGAAGAAATCTGGCAAACACTAGGCGTGCCATATCACGTTATCAATATCGCAAGTGGCGACCTCGGTGCGCCCGCGGCGAAGAAATACGACCTTGAATATTGGTCAATTGTTGACGGGGCGTTCCGTGAACTAACAAGTTGCTCTAACTGTACTGACTTCCAGGCCCGTAGCCTTAATATTCGTGTTCGTCGTAAAGATGGTCGGGTTGAAACGATGCATACGCTCAATGGCACTGCTGTCTCTTTGGCGCGTTCACTCGTGGCAATTATGGAGCATAATCAAACTGAAGATGGAAAATTAACAGTTCCAGAAGTTCTTCGTCCGTACATGGGTGGTCGCGAAATTATCTAATTCGCGCTATACTAGGATGTACAAGACCTAACCTTATAGGAGGGTAGCATGATTGAAGCAATCGATATCACTGGTGTCAAGTTTGACCTTGACGAAACGACAAAGAAATACGTCACCAAAAAGATAGGCCGTCTCGATCGCTATCTGCCTAAGCACGCAAGAAAGAGCGTCAAAGCAGAAGTAAAACTGCGTGAAGTAAATCGTGACCATGGCAATAAATACGAAGCCGAGGTTATTTTACATGTGCCAGACAAGATGCTTACAGCCAAAGATTCAACGGTCAACGTACTCGCTGCAATTGATATTGTTGAGGCGAAAATTGTTTCGCAGCTACATAAATACAAAGAATCAATCGTTCCGCATGTTGGCAGGCGGGGAGTGTTGAGTCGTTTCAAGCGCAGTTATGCCCGCGAAAGTAACTAGTTCAAAACACCTCTTACCAACTACTTTTATATCCTCATCAAACAGCGTATAATACAAGGTAGTATTTGACAGAATTTCAGACGAGGGGTTTATAACGATGGTCACAAGACAGAAGGCGCTAACTAAGATTTTTGGTGATCCGCAGACGCGATTACTAAAAGGGCTACAGAAAAAAGTTGGTGCAATCAATGATTTAGCTGATAAATATAAAGCGATGACTAAGCCGGAGCTGAAAAAGCAAACGGCTGAGCTGAAAAAGCGATTAGCAGCAGGAGAAACACTAGACCAGCTGCTTCCCGATGCATTTGCATTAGTTCGTGAATCCAGTGATCGCGTACTCGGCATGCGTCACTTTGACGTGCAGTTAATTGGCGGTATGGCGCTTCATGAAGGCAACGTTGCTGAGATGAAAACTGGTGAAGGTAAGACACTGGTTGCGACACTCCCGACATACTTAAACGCACTCGAGGAAAAGGGCGTTCACTTGGTGACAGTGAATGATTACCTTGCACAGCGTGACGCCGGATGGAACGGTGAATTATTCGATTTTCTTGGTATGTCAACAGGTGTCATTATTAATGATGCATCATTTATCTATGACAAGAGTTATAACAACGAAGAGCATGATGATCCACGTATGCGCAAACTTCGCCCGGTAACTCGTAAAGAAGCATATGCGGCTGATATTACTTATGGAACGAACAACGAATTC
>Ga0193752_1003081_pt1 | contig 11767 bp, 11 predicted proteins | sample H1c1metaG_FD_144924 | JGI IMG/M metagenome (GOLD analysis project Ga0193752, IMG submission 144924) | Soil microbial communities from a riparian zone of the East river system, Colorado, United States - H1c1 | ecosystem: Environmental > Terrestrial > Soil > Riparian zone | place: USA: East River... | reverse complement strand
GCAATTTTCAAACGGACTATATACTGCCCGGCGATTATGACGGCGATGGTAAAACGGATTACTGTGCGGCGAGAACCTCCGCGACCCCTACGGTAGCGATCCAATGGTTTGTGCTGCAGAGTTCGAACGGCCAATTTGCTCCGATACTGCCTTTTGGTAATAGTTCGGACCTTCCCGTACAAGGTGATTACGACGGTGACGGCCGGACAGATTACGCGGTATACCGGAGGGGCGCCACTGCCACATCGCAGAGTACATTTCACGTGAGGAAAAGTTTTTCCAGCACCTCACTTTCAACCTCCTTACAAAGTACCGTCTGGGGATTGGGGCCCGATTTCCCGGTCGCGAACTTTGACGCCCGTTAATCGTTGGCAAATTTGTGATTCGATGATCCCGGAGTATTTCTCCGGGGTCTTTTTTTAGGTATGTATGGCAGTATTTACATCTAATCGTTTTAATGCAAAAATTGCTTTTATGAATCGTGTCGTTTCGACCTTGATCCTGATAGCGTCTGCAGCGGTATTTTCATCCGGTCAGCAGCGCCCGTTGTTGACGGATGATGTGGATATTATTCCGTCCGGAACGATCGAGGTAGGCGCGGGGGTCGATTTTCTGCAAAACGTTAAGCTGCCGCTTTCCGGGCTCAAAGGCGACCTGACCCGTGTCGGCGATATTCGCATCAGGCAGGGTTTTGCTCCGAATGTGGAATTACAGATCGAAGGAGTTCTGCAGAACTTTCTTGCTATCAATTCAACTGCCACGCCATCCCCGATCCCTTTAAATATCAGCGGAAATTCAACCAGCGACTGGGGCGATTTTATTATCTCGGCAAAGGTTAAATTGCGAAACGAGACGAAGTACCTGCCGGCTGTGGGCCTCAAGTTCGGCTATGAAATGCCGAACTCGAACCAGGCCCGGGGCATCGGCACAAATCAGATCAATATTTTTACAAAGGTCATCCTGCAGAAAAAATTCGGAAGCAGCAGAAATAACGTATCTAAACTAAATCTTTTCAGTAACATCGGACTCGGTATTTTTACCGCACCGCTCAATACGTTTACGCAGAATGACATGCTGCTTTACGGCATCGCAGGCATTTACCGACTTAACGACCAGATCAATATTGTCAGCGAAGTGAACGGCCGGGCGAACACGCGTAGGGGCGCTGCGCCGCTCGGAACCGAGAGCGTCAGTCAGTTCAGGGTAGGTACCCAGATCCGGGCGTCGGGCCTCAGATTCGATACCGCTGCGATCTTCGGCCTTACGCGATTCAGCCCTCGTACCGGCATTACCTTCGGCGTTACTTACCAGTCGCCAAATATCTTCACGCCCGCTAAATAATTATCTAATGTTGATCGGGGAATGACCGTGACCGAGTTTCGGTGCGGTCCTGATCGCTTCAAGTACGAACATTTTCGCCGCCTCTACGGCGTCAACAAGGCTTTTACCCAGCGCAAGGTTCGCCGTGATCGCAGCCGAAAGTGTGCAACCCGTGCCGTGGGTCGCGGTTGTTTCGAGACGTTCTGCCTCAAACATCGTAAGACGCTCGCCTACAAACAAGAAGTCGATCGCCTTACCGGCATCATCACCAACCATATGCCCGCCCTTTATAAGCACGTTTTTCGCTCCCATCGCGTGCATCCTTCTCGCGGCCTCTTTAACGCTTTCGCGCGTATCGATCCTCAGCCCGGAAATTCTCTCCGCCTCGGGAATATTGGGCGTGATCAGATCCGACAGGGGAAACAACTTCTCGATTAATGCACGCAAGGCCACGTGGTCAATTAGATCGAACCCGGACGTAGAGCGTACTACGGGATCGACGACATAATTTCGCAAATTCCCTTCCCCGATCAATCGCGCCGTTTCATCGATTATCTCACGGGTCGGCAACATACCGGTCTTTACTGCCGAAACCTCGTAATCCTCCAGTATCGGCGCAACCTGTCCCCGCAGGGTTGCAGCGCTTTGATGCTCGGCGCCGGATACTGCCACGGTATTTTGAAAAGTAAGGGAGGAGACGGCTGCGGTCGCAAAACACCCGAACGCACCAAACGTTTTGATATCCGCGATGATCCCAGCCCCTCCGGAGGGGTCTAGCCCGGCAATGGTAAGGCAAACTTTCACGATGTTTATTCTAACTTTTTAGCAGTGGAGGGAAAAGGAGGCCATTCGATTCAAGCGTTAGGATTTCATGGCCGAAAATCGATCCCGGATAAGCCCAAAGCATTTGGATCATTCAAAAATCTGATCGCTGCTATTCCGCTCGCACCCGACGATAGCGCTTTTTCAAAATTTGTCTCGTCTATTCCGCCGAGTGCAAGGACAGGAAATGGCGCCAGCTTTTCACAAACTTCAGCCAGTGCGCTCAGCCCTTTAGACGGCCCTTTGCCGGGCGTTTCAAAGACGGGGCCAAACAAAACATAATCGGCGCCTTCGGATACAGCCGCTTGTGCCTCTGATAGGGAGTGAGTCGAGACTCCAATTAAAAGGTCGGGGAAACTCCGTCGGACCGCCCTCGCAGGAATAGAATCCGAAGGAAGGTGGACTCCATCCGCGCCTGCCGCGGCGGCGATATCGGCTCTGCCGTTTACCATCAACAAAATCGCGGTGTCGGCTCTTTTCGTTCTCAAGCCCGAAACAAGATCGTATAGAAGCCTTGCCGGCAGTGCTTTTTCGCGCACTTGTACCATCCCAATGCCGGCTGCCACCGCAGCTTCGATCACGTTGATCATCTCGATCTTTTTTTGTAGGTAATTTTCTGCCGTTGCCTCACCGGCGGTAATGAGACAGGCGACCGGGCTGGCAAACTTGCTCAATTCTTTTTCTTAACCGGGGGTTCGCGCAGCATCGCAACGCTTTGATTAAAGTTCATAACTTCCCAGAAAGCAATGACCAAATTGACCACACCAAGACCCGTTATCGCACCGCGAAACCATGTGGACGAGACAGTCTTTTGGATAACCGGAAGACCCGCGGTATTTGAAACGTAAACAAGGAGGTAATTATCCGCCCAATTGCCGAAGAGAGTGTCCCACGGCGCGAGAATCAGATAAAAACCCAACAGAACGCAGAGTAATATAAAAAAAATGACGGTCAGCTTTTCAACCATACCGTCGCAAGTATAACTCGTTTTTATTTGATAACCAATCCGGCAAAGGGGCGAAATAGGTCAGTGGCTTACGTGAAGGCGCTCCAGGCGTTTCCCGACATCCCGATAGTTAACATTCTCCACGTAGATCTGCTCGAAATATTTATATGCGTTTCCTTCGTCTCCATCGGCTTCGTAAGCCGCCGCCAATTCATACCAGATGCCTTGCCTCTCCTCGTCGCGTAAACCATTGGTTTCCAGGGCGCGCTTGAACCACATCAATGCAAGGTTCGGCATCCCCTTTTCCATGAAACAAAGTCCGAGCATGTTTGCGCACTGGAAAAATCTGCGCGTGCCGTCACCGGGAGTTACCGAGTTAATCGCGTCTTGAAACTCTTTGATAGCTTCTTCGGTAAGTCCCATTTCGTGATAGGCTACAGCCATTTGATAATGGGTGTCATAATCGCCGTCATCCTCAGGCGTTTCCGTTTCCTCGATCCCAAGTTCATTTCTCAGTTCATTGAGGTCAAACCCGGGGACCGCATTAGCCGCCTGAAATTGCGAAGCCGGTTCCTCGAAAGAGGTAAAATTCTGTTCGGGTTCGATCTCAGGCACAAATTCCTGTCCCACTTCGAATGTTGCCTCAACGGAACGGACTTCCTCTTCGCCGGTTTCAACTATCTCGCCGGCGTGCTCGTAGATCGCTTCGGGAGTTGCGTCCACGATCTCTGCCGCGTGAACTACACTCTCGACGGCAGTGGGTTGATCGCTTATTTCCTCGGTCGCATGTTCCGGGTCCACTGTTCCATTCCGACGATCGCGAATGGCGAGGATCTCGGGACGGTAACCAAACTCCAGCTCAAGTGTTTTCAACGATTTTTCCGCGAGCTCGTCGTAACCGTTCTCAAAATAGAATTCGATACTTTCAATCTCTTTGTGGAGCCGTATCTCGTCCGAAGCACCTAGTTTGCCGCCAACCGCATGTGCCGGGGTGATCTCGTCAGCGTCGACATCTTCGATAATACTGGCGCTAAGCGTTTCATCGTGTTCGCCGGCCGTCTCCGTGGCCACTGCGCTAGGATCGTACTCTCCAAAATCGAATGTCGAACTTCCGTGGCCGTTACCATTGCCGTTTTCCTTGACAATCGCGAAACTTTCGAATTCTTCCGCAGGCGTGAATTCCGTTCCGCCGTTCCCGAAACTTTGAGCCAGCGCCGGATCCGCAACAGGATCATCGGTAAAACCATACTGATCGTTCAACTCACGTAATCTCTTAATGAACTCGACCTCTTGGGGCGCAAGCATCACGAGTTGCGAAAGCGCACTACGCTCGTCATCAACCGCTTCATTTTGCCGCGCAACTTCAGCAAGGCGTTCGAGGGATTGTCTGAAGGCCTGTTCGTCCCGCTGCCAGGAGGAATAACGAACGAGAAGTCTGAGTGCATCGAGCTGCTCGGGATTCCGGGCCAGGATCTCGTTGACCCATCTTAGAAAATCTTCCGACTGCCCACCAACGAGAAGATGCTCTGATGACATCGAAAGGATGCGGGCTGCGGAATCCAGATCGGAATTTTTAAGATATATCTTTACAAGGTCCAGAAATTTCGGATAGTTCGCCGGCTCCTGTTCGACCAGGCGGATCACAGCCTTTTCAGCTTCAACCGGATTGTTCGTGTCGATGTGGCAATCCACGAGCAAATATAGAACGTCGCGGTTGTAGGGCTGCTGTTCGAGGATCGTCTCCAGGGTTTTTGCCGCCTCGTCAGAATAACCAAGACTGATCTGTGCTTTAACAAAACCGTTGAGAGCTTTGAGATCGTTTTTCTTGATCTCGAGGGCCCTGGAGAAGGCGGTCAGGGCAGCCTCGTGCTGGTTCTGGGACGAGAGGCGAGTCCCTGCCTCGGTAAACGCCTCGACGGCGTCATCATGCTGATTTTCTTGCCAATAGGCTTCGGCGATCTTGAGAAACACCTGGGTGTTCGCGGGATCAAGCTGCGCTATCTGTTTCCAGATCGCGAGGGCCTCGATCTTCCGGCCCTTGCTCTGATATTGTTCGGCGAGTGCAGTGTAATGATGGCGAGCCTCGGAAAGAGATCCTTTATTTTGATACAGCTCGGCCAGCTTCGCCGAAACTTCCATCGAATCCGGCTGAAGCCTTGAGATCTTGTTATAGATGGCGATCGCCTTTTGCGCAAAACCCTGCTTCCCGTAAAATTCCGCAACTTGAGTAAAACACTCGATAGCCTCATTTTTCTCGGAGTTTTTGGCATGGAGGTCCCCAAGCATGTTGAGTGTCCCGATATCCTTGGGATCGTTTTCAGCTATTTGCTTGTATTCGTTTATGGCCGCGCGAAGCTTACCCTGGGACAGGTATCGCTCGGCATTTCGAAGGGCCTTGGTCTTATCAAAATTCATTGTGAATTAAAACGCAGGAATTATGTCCGTCAAAATAAAGAGAGCGCAAATTGAATTACATTAAACCGGGAGGAAGCGCAGTTGGATTTATCGCAAAATCCTGCATTTACAGACTACCATGGGGTGCAGATGGTGTCAACAAATTTAGGAAATGTTTATCAACTTTAATCACATTTTTCTTGTTCTATTCAGCTTTTGATTTTTCGCCCCGGTTTCTTTAGTCTTTAGATGTACTTTTGAGGGACAGTTTCCTCCGGAAATTATGCAAGCATTAATCCTTGCGGGCGGTAAAGGTACCAGGCTTCGCCCGCTCACCGTATATACTCCAAAGCCGATCGTTCCCGTTCTTAACCGTCCTTTTTTGTTGTATCAGATCGAGATCCTCAAGCGCGCGGGAATTACCGATATTACGCTATCGTTATCCTACCAGCCTGACAAGATCGAGCAGGTACTCGGAGATGGTTCGGAATATGGCGTGAACCTCCGTTTTATCACAGAACCACATCCCATGGGAACCGGAGGCGCTTACAGGTTTGCCGCGGATGGAATACGTGAGACAACACTGGTTTTCAACGGGGACATTCTTACCGATCTGGACATTTCGAAGGTCATTGCGTTTCATAAAGAAAAAGGCTCCGAGGCAACGCTCGTTTTAACGCCGGTCGAAAACCCTTCGGCATACGGCCTTGTAGAGACCACTAACAATGGGAAGATCCAGCGCTTTCGGGAAAAACCATCCGCCGAAGAACTCTCTACGCTTACCATAAATACTGTTAATGCAGGCATTTACGTGCTTGAACCAACGATACTTGACCTGATACCGCTAGGCGAGAACTATTCTTTCGAATACGCTGTGTTCCCCGATATCCTCAAGAACGAGATACCGTTTTACGCGTATATAATGGATAACAACTACTGGCGGGATATTGGAACACCGGCGAGTTATTGGGAAGCCCATCATGATTTTATGAACGGCCGCATCGCGGGCTTTGATCTTGAGCAAGGAAACGTTTCGGATATCGCCACGCACGCGAATGTCGATGCGCGATCGGTCATCGGAAAGGATTGCGTAATCAAACCGAACGCCCGGATCGTAAACTCGGTTTTGGGCGCCGGCGTTCATATAGAAGAAAAGGCCGTGGTGGAAAACTCGATCGTATGGTCGCACACCCGCATCGCGAGCGGTGCCGAGGTCAGAAATGCGATCATCGGGAGAAGCTGTTTTATCGGTAGAAATGCGGTCGTTGGAGAGGGCGTGGTTTTAGGAGACAAGACCTCGCTGACAGATTACACGAAAGTTTAGGACCAATGCCGGAATTACCCGAAGTCGAGCTGGTTGTTCGCGCCCTGAGAGTGCTCGTAAAGAGCCGCAAAATAAGCACGGCCCGTTTGATCCGCGAGCGTCTTGCACCTGACATTTCGCCCGCTGACTTTGCGGAAAAATTAAAGAGCTCGACGATCAATTTCGTACACCGCCGCGGCAAGCACATACTTTTCGACCTCGATAATGGACGTACCCTCATCACCCATCTCCGGATGAGCGGGCGCTTTATGCTCCTGACTTCAGACAATGAAGATCCGAAATTTACCCACGCGGTCTTTTATCTCGATGATGAGACGCGGCTGGTATTCCAGGACCAGCGTCACTTCGGCTTTATGAGGGTGGTCGAAACAAAAGATCTGCACGACGCCAAGGAGTTGAAGAAGCTTGCCCCGGAGCCGTTTTCCGACGATTTCTCGCCCGAATATCTTCGAAAGGTGCTTAAAACGTCGAAAAGAAGTTTGAAGGAATTTCTGATCGACCAAACGAAGGTTACGGGTCTGGGTAATATTTATGCGAACGAGGCAATGTTTCTTGCAGGCGTAGACCCGAGGGTCCTCGCGCATAAACTTTCGGGAAAAAAAGTCGGTATTTTGTTTGAGAAGATCCGCGTGGTCCTTCTGGAAGCGATGCCGCCGGAGGCGACGCTGAATATCGATCCTGAAAATATCGAGGGGAGTTACTATAGCGGGGGCAGCGAATCGAGCTGGCGGGTTTACGATCGTGAAAAAGCCCCGTGTCCGAATTGCCAAACGCCGATAATTCGGTTAAAACAAGGTGGACGTTCGACCTACTATTGTCCAAAATGCCAGAAGAGGTAGCCGCCTACCGGATCTTTTGAAATATTTTGCCCGAGGACCACAACATTTATGAAACGATCTCTGATCGCCCTGTTTTCGCTGTTGTTACTTTTATCGCTTTCCAACAATGCGCTTGCCTGCGCATGCTGCGCTGAGCCCGGCACCTATTTCCTGCGCACCGCTAAACCGGAGGCGTTTCATCTTGAGCTCCTGGGGGAGATGAAATTTGGTCCATCCGTTGCCCTGTATATGACTGAGGCGGGTTTCGACATGATCAAGGGCCTCGACCAGATCAGCAAGGAATCAGAAAATGAAAGCTGGGTCGCGGGCAGCGACGCATTCGGGCTTGTGGCGTCATTCACGTCCAGAACCTGGAAATTTAATATCAAGACAAAAACAGGAAAATCCGGTACACTGACGCTTCCTATCCCCTCGCAAATGGTAAATTACAAAGTAGATGCTCATGACACCGAGCCAAACCGCGAAATCGAGCTTTACAAGGAATTGCGGTTTAAGGGTGCCGTTTCCGGGGGAACCGGTATATTTCAGAGCGGAATCGTAAAACCCACCACGTATTTCCTGGTTTTCCAGGGTAGAGGTAACGGCTGCGACAACTCCTTCGATTACACGCATTGGCGTCTTGAAATAGAAGGCCACAAAGCCAAATACGTATTCTTCGGCGAAATGAATACCCCCGAACCCTAAAGAGTTTTACGCAAAACGCATCGCGTTTTTCGTTCATTTCTGGATACGTTTTGTATCCAAAGTATCGATAGTATAAATATAAAACTGGAGAAACCTGAATGTTTTCAAAACGATCGCTGATTGTGGCCTTTTCCTTACTCGTACTTCTTTCACTCCCTTACAACCTGCTTGCCTGCGCCTGCTGCGCCGAGCCGGGGACCTATTCGATATCCACGTCCAAATCCGATCCAACTACGCTGGAGATGCTGGGCGACATGAAATTTAACAAGAACGCCACTCTCTACACTGACGCCGCCGGCTTTGACGACATGAAGGGCATCACTTTCAACCAGGAACTGACGGATGCCGACCAGTTCGATCTCGTGACCGCATTTGTCGCAAAAACCTGGAAGTTCACATTTAAGACGCAGGATGGCAAAACCGGCGTACTAACTCTTCCCATCCCGGCCCAAATGCTTTCCTTCAAGGTCGATCTTCATGATAAAGAGCCTAATATCGACCCTTCGCTCTATAAGGAATTTCGCTTTAAGGGAACGGCGGCGAACGGCACCGGCATCTTTAAGGGCGGCATCATAAAGCCCACCTCGTACTTCCTCGTTTTCCAGGGACGCGGCAACAATTGCGACAATGCGAGCGATTTCACACACTGGCGTCTGGAAGTAACCGGCAGGAAGTCTGATTATGCGTTCTTCGGGAAGATGGATAACTAAATGATCGTCTTTAGGATTACTTGACACGGTTTTAATAAAATCGCATCATCTAGTTTAATCTCGTGGTGAGTTAATGCGACTTGCGACCACGTAAAATAATCTGCTAAACAGCCATCAGACAAACCCTTTTTAACGAGTCTCGCTGTTTGGCGAGGCTTTTTATTATGAAAGATTTTCGCGAAATACTGGAATCCGACAACATCTACGTTTTTGACGGAGCCGTCGGCACACGGCTTTACGACAAGGGCATTTATATCAACCGTAGCTACGACGAACTGAACCTTGTCGCGCCCGATCTTGTCCGCGAGGTCCACGAGGAATATGTAAAGGCGGGCGCCGATATTATCGAGACCAATTCCTTTAGCGCAACCCGGCACAAACTCCAACCATACGGCCTCGAAGGAAAACTTCGCGAAATCAACGTCGCCGCGGCCCGGATAGCGCGCGAAGCCGCGGGCAAGAAGGTCTTTGTCGCGGGAGCGATCGGGCCGCTAGGATTGCGTATAGAACCATTTGGGCCGACCTCGTTCGATGAAGCAAAGGAAATGTTCAAGGAGCAGGTCGAAGCGCTGCTCGAAGGCGGGGTGGACCTCTTTATTCTGGAAACGTTTTCCGAGCTGTCAGTGATCGAGCAGGCGATCAAAGCCGTCCAGGAACTGTGCGATCTGCCCATCGTCGCGCAGATGACTATCCAGATGGACGGCAAGACCACATTCGGCACTACGCCGGAAACCCTGACCAAAACGCTCGACAAATGGGGTGTGGATGTGATCGGCCTGAACTGCGGCATGGGCCCGACACATGTGCTTAGCGCACTGGAGAAAATGCGCAAAGTAACGGAGAAAAAGCTCTCTGCACAACCCAATGCGGGGCTGCCGCGCGATGTGCAGGGACGCCAGTTTTATATGGGCTCGCCCGAGTACATGGCGACTTTTGCCAAGCACTTCGTCCAGGCGGGCGCAAAATTCGTCGGCGGCTGCTGCGGAACGACACCGACGCACATCAAGCTTATCGCCGATTCGATACGCTCGATCAATCCCCGCCAGGCGCGGGCACAGGTAAGGATCGAACCCGCTCAGGTCACGGAGTTGACACCGCCCGATGTTCAGGTCGTCCCGGCGGAAGAGCGCTCGAATTGGGGACGTAAGGTCGCCCGGGGCGAGTTTGTCACATCGGTCGAGGTGCTGCCGCCAAAGGGGTGCGATGCGCAAAAGACGCTCGATTCGATCCGCCTATTAAAAGATAAGGGCGTGGACGCCGTAAATATTCCGGACGGCCCGCGCGCGCAAACCCGCATGTCAGCCCAGGCCACAGCGGTGCTCGTCGAGCGCGAGATCGGGCTCGAGGCCGTGCTTCATTACTGCTGCCGCGACCGCAACCTTCTCGGCATGATGTCCGACCTGCTGGGCGCCGCCGCCCTCGACCTGCATAACCTGCTTATCATCACCGGCGACCCGCCAAAGATGGGCCCGTATCCGGATGCCACGGCCGTTTTCGATATCGACGCCATCGGCCTGACCAACATGGTCAACAAGCTTAACCACGGCCTGGACCTCGGCAACAACCCGATAGGTAAACCGACCGCGTTTTCTATCGGGGTAGGTGTAAATCCGGGCGCGGTAAACCTCGAGGAAGAGATCCGGCGGTTCGAATGGAAGGTAGAGGCGGGGGCAGAATATGCTATCACGCAGCCTGTTTTCGATACGGAGCAATTGAGAACGTTTTTGGATAAGATCGCGCACGTGAGGATCCCGATCGTCGCGGGTATCTGGCCGCTGGTTAGCTACCGCAACGCCGAGTTTTTGCACAACGAGGTGCCCGGGGTAAACGTCACGCCGGAGATCCTTGAGCGGATGAGAATCGCCTCGGATAAGAGCAAGGAGCATGCGCGCGAGGAAGGTATCGCGATCGCGCGGGAGTCGCTGCTCGAGGTGCGCGATGTTATTGCGGGAGTACAGGTTTCGGCCCCGTTCGGCAATGTGAAATACGCGCTGCAGGTATTTGAGGCGCTGGACGAGTTTAAACCGAGCGCGACGGCCGACCCGGCAACGGCGGTTTAGCGTACCGCCTGGGTCAGGCGTTTCAGGCGTTTCACCGTTCAGGTGTTTCAGTGTTCAATTCAGGGTGTTCAAGTAATGAAACACTTACTTCGCGAGTACTAAATGCTGATAATAAACAACTTATAAGCAGCGAACTTATGCGGTCGGATAATTTATAACCTTTAAAAGGCCTTTTTTGAGCCCACCGGGACTGGGAGAGGGCAACTCCTTAAGGGTAAACCGGTGATTATACTTCCCTTCGGGTGAGGTCCGGCCGTCAGGCGTACCCTGCCATTCATAGCTTACGACCGCTCCGTCGTCGAACTCGTAAACGCGCTCGAGATAATCGTCCCCAAAAATGGTCGGGGTTTCACGGACGATCTTTTCACGCTCGTCGCGCAAGATAATATTTGCGTAATCTTCACCGTTCCGCATATATTATGAGACTAAGACGTTTAGCTAATTTTTACAAGAATTGAATTAGGCCGCTACGCAACCGATTCATGATGAAGCGAATCAAACTCTGCAAATAATGAATAAAAGCCTGATCGCATTCGCGTTAATTCTCATCTCGGCCGCCTCGCTCATCGCCGACGAGCTTAGGAAACGCGCCGAAGAAAATCCGCTGGACTGCGCGATCTATCTTGCGGTTAAAAAGGATCGTTTTAGAGACGATCAACTGATGCACG
>Ga0193752_1003079_pt1 | contig 11773 bp, 10 predicted proteins | sample H1c1metaG_FD_144924 | JGI IMG/M metagenome (GOLD analysis project Ga0193752, IMG submission 144924) | Soil microbial communities from a riparian zone of the East river system, Colorado, United States - H1c1 | ecosystem: Environmental > Terrestrial > Soil > Riparian zone | place: USA: East River... | reverse complement strand
AGCGCAGCACATTCGACTCGCTCGTGCGCGACGGACCATTCGCGAAGACGATCACAGCCCCCGTGCGCGGATCGACCAACGCTTCGCGATTCGTCGCCGTGTACTGCGAAACCACGCGCACGAAGAGTGGCCGCGCGAGCTGGTACTCCGCCTTGAGCCGCGGGATGCGCGCGAACGCCGACTGCTGCCCAGTCGCGCGACGCGTGAACGACGTCGACACGTACGTCGCGTTCACGCGCAGCCGATCGCTCGGACGCAGGTCGAGCGACGCATTGTAGTCCACACGACGAACGCGCGACGTCTCGAGGAAATCGACGTCATTGCCGATCGTCGTCGATGCCGACGCGTTGAACTTCTGAAACTGTGGCGTCGCGATGCTGAAGGAGCTTGTCACCGGCGTGATGCGGCTGGAGGGCGTGAAGCCCACGTAGTTCCCGTAGTCCGCCGGATCGAACGCGACGCTTCCCACTCTCGGCGTCACGCCGATGCTCCATCCGCCGCGCAGCGTCAGCGACATCTGCGGCGACACGGAACTCTCGAGCACCGACTTCGCGTCGAAGAAGTCGTCATACCGCCACAGCCCATTCACCGACGCGAACACATTGAACCGCTCGGCCACTGCGCCGGGCTTGCCATACCAGGTGAATCGATTCGAGAGACTCGGCTTCACGAATCCCGTCCGCGGCACGAAGCCGTTGTCCGCGCGGAAGTCGCGGTGGATGCCGAGGACGCCGTAGTGAAATCCCCAGGCGCGATTCGTCGCGTCGACGACCGCTTCCCACATCGGCCCCGACGTCGACATGCCGTTCACTGAGGTGAAGCTCTGCACCGCCTGGAACTGTGCGAAGTAGATGCCGCCGAAGAGGAGCTTCGTATCAGCGCCCACGATGCGATTCGAACGACCGTCACTCACTCGATCGCTATAGAGAAGGCCAGCTTGCGACTGCTCGCCGATTCCCGTGCGCAGGCGCACGATGTCGACGACCGGCTTATTCTCACTCGGGATGTTGCTGCCCTGATCGACCGCCGACAACACCGCGATGTCCGCACGACCGATCTTGCCGGTGATCTTGGCGGCGCCGTCCGGCTGCACGATCGTCCGCGTGTAGACCAGCTGATTCGGCACGTTGAACTGATCGAGCGCTTCGACGAAGAAGGGACGTCGCTCCGGATAGAAGAGCGCGAAGCGCGCGTCGGCGGCGATCTGCGTGGCGTCGGCCTCGACCTGCGAGAAGTCCGGCTTCACCGTGCCGTTCAACACGAAGTTGCTGCCCATCGCCCACCGAACGTTGCCGCCGAGCTGCGGGCTCGAGGAGTATGACCAGCGGTCGAGCGTCGCAGCGCAGCATGCGGTGCCGCGCGTCGTGTTGGTGAACTCCGGATTGAGCTCGACGATCTGGCCGTGGCGCATGCCCGTCATCCCATCGAGCGTCCCTGCCTGCGCGATGAACGACGCCGACGCTCGGCGCGCCGGAGTCCACGTCTCTTCGTAGCCGTTGCGTTGGACCTTCCTGTCGATCTGAAGGCCCCACTGCTGCGGTGATGCCGAGGATGGATAGCGAAGACTACTGAAGGGAATGCGGACTTCGACTTCGTAGCCCCAGTCGGTGAGCCGACCGCGCGACTGCCAGAGGAAGTCCGCGCTCAGGTCATTCTGCCCAGGTCCGACATTCGAGCCGGGAATGAAGCCGCCGCCTTCGCTCTTGGTGCCGTCGGCCTGGACGCCGAGTGGGTTGACGATGAAGACGACGGCGCGATTGAGCTCGTGGAAAGTGTCGAGGTGGATCTCGACGTTGTCGTCGCTGGAGATGCGGTCGCGATCGGCCAGCGTCGCGGCGACGGTTCCTGGCTCGGCGAAGGCGCGGATACCGAAGTGGATGGCGTCCACCGAGTACCAGACGCGGACTTCGGTGGAGTCGGGGGCGGGGCGTCCGTCGGCGGGTTGGTAGAGGGAGAAGCCGTTGAGGAGGGCGGCTCGTTGCCAGACGGGTTCGTCGAGGCGTCCGTCGACCTGGACCGTTGCTTCGAGCTTTGGCGGGAGGACGTTTGTCTGACCGGCGCGGCCGTTGTAGACGGCGGGCGGTGTCGATGCGGCGAGTTGGAAAGCCGAGAGGAGATGGATGAGCACGCAAGCAAATTAGTCGCGTGCCGCGTGCTCAGCCTATCTCAGGACTCGGCCGCCTTCTTCAGTCCGTCGAGGACCATCGTCCAGTTCTTGTCGTAGTCCGCGCGGTTCGCGTCGGTGAGCGGCTCTTGATCGTTCAGATTCGTCTGCGACAACGTCACGTCAGTGCCACTGCCGGCAGGCTTCAGGTCGAAGGCGACCACATGGTAGTTCTCCGGCTTGTCCTCGATACCAGAGAGAGGACTCCAATGCGTGAAGGCCAGACGCTTGCCTTCGTCGGCCGCCTTGACGACCCCCTTGTCCTCGTACGGATTTCCCTTCCATTCACCGCGGAACGTGATCGGGCTGCCGACCTTCCAATCGGTGGCGACGTCGGATCCGAAGAAGAACTTCTTGAATGCCGCGAGATTCGTGAGGGCTTTCCACACGTCGGCCGGTGGTGCGTTGATCGTCGTGCTGACGCGTGAGGCTTCGACGGACATTGGAAGTCTGACTCCGTTATCGGGGATAGATGCGCGCTCGTTGGGTCCAGTAGACGATGACGCTGCAACGACCAGACCGCGTGATACCCCCGTTGGGCCACGTGTAGCGCTGATACTCCTTGGGTACGGAGTCCGGCCGAGCGTATACCTCCATGGCGATGAGGTCGGTCGGGAGCTCGGGGACGGGCGTCGCGGGTGACGTCGGGCGGCCATCGACGAGCTGCGTGATGCATCCCCACGGCGGATTCGACTCGACGAAGCGCACCGGCCCGTAGCGCGTACCGCGCACGCTGGTGCGGAAGCCCTTGATGTCGCGGAAGAGGTCGGCCGTGTAGTAGGCGTCCTTGTCGTCGATGTCGGTGTAGTCGAAGAACAGGCCGCCGCCGCCCTTGCGACGACAGACGAAGCCGTCGAGGGACCACTCCGAGCAGTCGCGTCCCGCAACCACCTTGATGGTGTCGAGCATCGGCATGGGCTGGTCGAAGACGAGCGTAATGTCGACTCGGCCGGCGTTGGAAAGGGAGACGTCGTAGGTGGTGGGCGCGTAGCCGATCTTGCGGGCGCGGACTGTGTATTTGTCGGCGCCCAGGCCGGTGATGATGAACTTGCCGGCGGAGTCGGTGCGGGCGCGAAGTTGGCCGGGCCGGACGCTGATGTCGGCAGCGGCCACAGGGCGGTTGGCCGTGTCGCGGACTGTGCCGGCGATGATGCCGCCCTGGGCGCTCGCGAGCGCAGGGAGCGCGAGGAGGAGCGCCGCGGCGAAATGGAGCTTCGAATGGGACATGGAGACCTCGAGGTGCAGGGCTAAACCCTAGTCTCTTCTACCCTTGGGCGCTAGGAAGTTCGGGTCGTCCGGCACTGGGCGCTTGGACTCGCCTAGCGGCGATCGAGCGCTTTCCGGGCTATCTCGGACTTAAGGCTGACGCGATCGAACAAGAGTGACAGTTCGATCTCGAGCGGGCTTGCCGAGCCATGCGGCTGCCATGTGAGCGTGCTGCGCTCAACGAGCGGAGTCTCTTGGTGTGGAGTCCACCGCTCGACCATTCGGGCATCGAGGTCAACGACCCAGTACTCGGCGACACCGGACTCCATGTAGAAGTCTCGCTTCGTCACGCGGTCCGTTCGGATACTGCTTGGTGAAATGACCTCGATGGTGAGTAGCAGCTTCTCATCAGGGCCGGCGGAAAGCACGTAGAGATCCGGTTGCGTGATCGTGTCAGGCCGGAGTTCCACATCCGACGGCGAGAGGAGCGTGAGCCCCAGTCCTTCTCGCTCGACGTAGGGAGCGAGCAGGAGGTGCAATTCCCCAACTGCGAGTTGGTGCGGGTGACCAGGCGCCGGCGTCACGAGCAGCTCGCCGTCGATGAGCTCGTAGCGCGGCCATGCGCGCGATTCGTCGATGAGCCGACGAACGTGCTCGGGCGTCCAGCGTCTGCGCATCGCGGGCATGGCCATAGTCTGCTCGGCTCTCGGCGAAATTGGCAAGGTCGGTGCACGCAAAAGCATGTGCCCTGCTGTCGGCTGTTCCGTCACCCGATTGATGCCGTGGGAACCGAATTCGCGCATGGTTCAGCGCTCGAAGAGACGAGCACCACCACGCCGACCCTCGAGCTCACTACGAGATCGGCAGCCAATCCGGGTCGATCCGAAAGACGCCGCGCGAGCATTTGGGACAGCGACGGTCGCCCAGCTCAGATGTCGATACGACTTCTTGTGACGAGCATTTAAGGCAGCAATCCGCAACGTGATTCGAGTCGACCCTGAACTCGCGCCCGCAGCCGAGGCAGTACACGTCCTCATCGTTGCCTATGCACTTCGCGAGCGCTTCGTGGTCGGGATGGTAGGCGTACTGCTTTTTCCCACGCGTGTCGAAGTAGTACGGATTTCCGTCGGACCACACTTCGACGGAATTGCCGCATTCGTCGCACACGAATCGTCTGCCCTCGGCCATCAGGCTCGGTACTCCTCGATCGCGCACCAGCGGCTCACTAGCAGCATCGCCTCTACCGATCGCACGCGCACGTCGTCGAGCCTTGAAGAGCCCACAACGCATGTACCATGAGAGTCAGCCAGGATAGCGCTCGACGAACGCATCGAGTACCTCGATCATATCGGCTGGCAGTCGAGCGCGTACCTCTCGTTGCACCGCATCTGCCACGTCTCCCGCAAACGCCGCTGCCGCCGCACCAGCGATGGCCGCCTGGGTATCCGCATCACCACCGAGCGATATCGCCGTTCTGACTGCCGTCTCCACATCATTGGTGTCGAGAAAGGCGATCAACGCTTCCGGCACGGAGCCTTGGCAGGACACGTCGAAACGGTAGACCGGCCTGATCCCGTCGATCGTGCGCGAGAGATCGTAGCCGAACCGTGATTCCAGCTCGCGACGAATCTCTGCCTTGGTCACGCCCACGCGCGCAAGGAACACGGCGAGTGCGGCAGCCTGCGCGCCCTTGATCCCCTCCGGATGATCATGCGTCACCGCCGCACTCCGCTCGGCTTCCGCAAGCACCTTGTCCACTGTGTCATGCACGTACGCGACGGGGCTGACCCGCATCGCCGAGCCATTGCCCCAGCTGTTGTAAGCCGGTGCGTTCGGAGTGCGTAGCCACACCTTGAACGCGCTCCCATAGCCTGCGTGGGGATATCGTAGTCCCCAGCGTCGGTACGCGCGATCGTAGGGCTCACCGGAGAGCAGTGCCTCCGCGGTGGCAATCGTCATCACCGTGTCGTCGGTGAAGCGGCTTTCTTGTGTGAAGAGCGGAAAGTTCGTGGTTTTGGTGGCCTCGTGCTCGTGCACCGAGCCCACGATATCTCCGAAGATCGCGCCGATCATTCGCGTTCAGCCGCCTCGACGGCCTCTCTTGGCTGCCGCTTCGCATAGATGACTTCCATGAGGCTCGGCAAATACCGGTCGAGCGTACTGACGTTGTGGAGCAGCATGCTGCTCACCATCCGCTCGGTGAGCGTCGATGCGGTGGCATGCGTCGAAATGCGAAATCCGAGCAGGCCGTCCTCGAGGGCAAGCTCGAAATTGCCGTACTGCATTCCGAAGTTGGCGCGCGTGATGAAGTCCATCACGCGACGGCGTGCCGGCAGCGGCACCAGTTGCGGCGCACGGGTGTAACAGACGAGAAGCTCGCCTGCTTCGTTCGCATGGAACCTCGTCGCGTACAACGCCGTTGCGCCAACGAGATCGACCATCGCGGACGGCGCATCGCTGGAGTGGTGATACCACCCAATCTGCTCGATCGCGGAGATCAGCGCTTCGTGCAGCCGGGGTTCGCTCGGCTCGGCCGGCTCTGGCTCCTGCGATGGTAGTTCAGCACGAATCTGCGTACCGGTCTCGAGATCGAGATAGGTGGCAATGCCGTCTTCCACTGCGAGCTGCAGCATTCCCTCGCCATCCGTGGCGCCTGATTCGACAGGACGGTTCTCACGCCGAGTAGCGAGCCCGCCGGCCTTCCGGACAAGCCAGGCGCGGGTTGCACCACCGCGCGTCGACCACCTGAGCCACGGCGTCGGCGTCATCGGACCTTCCTCGCCGTTCATGAGCACCCACCGGATTGGCGCAGCAAGAAGCTTCACCGCTGCCTGAACGTGCGCACTGTCGCGAAAGCGCAGGCCGACGACATGCCCGTCATCCTCGCACGCGGAAGACGCCGGATCCAACAGCGCCGCGGCCGCGAAGAATGCTGCGGTGCCGCCGGGATATGTGGACTCCAGGTCGCTCCTCACAACGACCAGGGTTGTTCCTTCGATGGACACACTCATTGGAGAACCTCCTTCTCGGGTCCGTGACTAGTAGGGTGAGGTTCCTCGGTCACCCATGTCCAATCTGTGTGCACCCTCTGACAGCCGTGCTGGCAACAGTCTCGGCCTTCGCATCTCGCGCGGGCTCGCGGCGGATGCGCAACTCGTCGATGGAAGTCCCGTAGATCTCCGTGTAGAGAGCGGACGACTCATAGTCGAACGACTGGACGACTTGGAAACCCTGCTCGCGTCGGCTTGGCCCTCGTATGTCCCATCACAAATCGGGCGAAGGGATATCCGTTCGAGGTGCAGATCCCGAAGGGCAGCAAGACGACCGGGGTCGTCCTCGCGGACCAAGTGAAGAGCCTGGACTGGCGGGCAAGAAATGCCGAGGTGTTCGCGCGTGTCCCGCCGGATATTGTCGCTCGCGTTCAGCAGCTTCTACGCACGCTCCTCTAATCAGACTCGGCATCGCTGAACGCTATTTGGGCCGAGTCCGCGCTAGCTCCACGAGATCTCCGGTGCATCCAACACCGATCAGCCGATCTCGCCATTGTGCAGCGATCGCGCGTTCGACCGCTTCCGAGTGTGTCGCTGGATTCCGCACCTCCCGAAACTCGTCGATGATCGGAGGGAGTGATTCCGTGAACCAGTTGCCGTTGCGCAGCAGTCCGCGCAGCAGTTCCATTCGATTCTTCTCACCAGAGATGGCTCGCGAGAGGTTGGCAAGGAGTAGCGACCATACATCGGCGAGATCCTGGCCTCGACCATCGATGTTCATCAGCCGAGCCCTCTTGTCGATCTTGGGCCACGCGGAGCGCAGGATCGCGTTCGTCTGCACTTCGATCGCCTTGCCGAAGCTGGCAATCACCGGCGCGAAATCGAACGCCGCATCGGCGCGGTGCTCCCGATAGATCCGTTCCGCGGTTGCGATGAACGTCCGCGCCGCCGGATCCAGCGCGAGCCAGAGGTGATCTCCGAAGCGATTCTCTCGAAGATCCCGCTCCGTCGCCGCAAGCCCCGTCCCTGCCTCGGCATCGAACTCCGCCCAGAGCCGATCGTCGGTGAGACGTACGCGCTCGTCATCATCGAAGAAGGACATTCCATCGCTCCGCGTCACGACAAGGGGCAGGTCCACCATGCCACCGTAAAGTGAGACGGGACGACCATTATAGTGCACGTTGCTGAGCTTCTTCAGCTCGTCGATCACCTGAAGCGTGTCATCGGCGACCAAGCGACGTATGTCACCGAGCTTGAACCAGAAATCACAATTCAGTCCCTGCTCGGCGTAGTAGGCCGGCGCGTGTGCATGATCGGCTGCGGCGAGAGGACCATCGACGACACCGAGGACTTCTCCGACATAGAGCGAGCGATAGTCGGTGAGATAGAGATGCACCTCGTGCTCGCCACCCATGGCCGCAGCTGCGCGGATCTCCGGCACGTTCGCCTGCGGGCGCTGTCTGTTCGACGACCGCACCTTGCCCCACCAGACATACAAATCCTCTTCGTCTGCCTTGCTCTCCTCGTATAGCTGCGCCCAACGAAGCAACACGGCGAGATGCTCATCCATCGCGCTCGCCGAGTAGGATGGATTCCACACGGCGACAAGGTGGTGCGTTTCGCTCATGCTGTCGTCGTCGCGAGCTGCATCGCGCTCAATCGCTCGGCAAGCAACGCGCGAAGATCCGCGGGCTCGAGCAGTTCCGCCTCAGGACCATATTGAAGGACGTGTCGCACTGCCCAGGCGTCGTCGGCGACCGGGTGCTCGAGCGTCAGACTCCCGTCGGCCGCCAACGACTCCCCTTCCCGCTCCGCCACCCATCGCGCGATGCGCGGTGAATAGCGGACTCTCATGCGACGCGTGGTTTCGGAGGCGAATGGTTTGCCTCGTTCCATCACGCTCTCCACGGCCTCAGGATTCGGCTCGAAGGTATCATCGAGCACGTCAACGCCTTCCACCCGATCGAGCCGGAAGAATCGCGCAACAGCATCGTCGCACATCGCAACGACATACCACATCTGCTCGGCGAAGATGATCGCGTTGGGGCAGATAGTGCGCTCGGACGCCTCACTCGCGCTACCGCTGCGGTAACGTAGTCGCACCTTGCGGTGACTACGGTGCGCGCGGCGCAGCGTGGTGAGGTGCTCCGTCGATCCAGCCATCGCGAGCTCGGCGTAGCGGGTCCCTTCATGCCGGTCATTCGTCGGGACATGGCTGATCGTCTTGCGAAGCCGCTCGAGCGCGCGCTCGATGGGCGGCTGTTCCACGGGCGTGCGCTCACGCCGGAGCATCACAAGTCCCAGCTCCATCGCGCAGAGTTCTGGCATCGTGAGGCGCATTGGCCGATGGAAGTGGTTCGCGTGCACGCTGACGGCGTCGTTCTCGACGAAGATCGTCACTCCTTCGACGAACCCACCCGGCGCGTCGAAGCGCTCCGAGATCGAGATGAAGTCCGACATGAGTTGCGAGGCGGAGACGCCGATGTCGCTCGCGAGATCGACGAGCGAGTGCTCCTCTTCATCCGCTAGTTGTGGGATGAGGTGAAGGATGCGCTTCAGCTGTTGTGTTGCCGTTTGACTCATGGCGTGTAAATCGCGCGGGTTCGATCGAGCAGCGTGCGGTATTCGTCGACCAGGGCAGAGGGCTCGACAGGCACCGCGTCCCCACCGAACGCGAGCAGCCAGCGCGCGAAGCTGTCCATTCGCCGTACATCGAAGCGGCGAAGCGACGATTCTTCCCGGTCAGCTCGGCCGAGCGCGGACGCAGCCATCACAGCGCCGTTGTTTCCGCGGAAGTCGACGACTGCCTCGAATCCCTCGCCGTCGCCGATCTCCCACGCTTGTCGGGAACGCGCGTGGTCACGCAACGCGAAGCTCACTGGGATCTCATAGTCAGGAGTCTCGGCCTTCTTTGGATTGACGCTGAGCGACCGCATGCGACTCACGCGGAAATTGCGGATGCCGTCCTTCGCGGCGTCGCGCGCGGCGAGATACCAGTGTCCGCTGAGGAAGAAGAGACCGTACGGCTCAACGGCGCGCGGCGTGGTCGCGCCGCCGCCCATACTATTGTAGAGGAAGGTCGACTGCTTCCGGCGAAAGAGCGCGTCGCCAAGTGCGCCGAGCAGCTTCTTGTCCGGCTGTGCGGCAGGCGGGACGACGACTGCGTCGGACCCCGACCCATCGGTGACACCAAGTGGGAGATCGAACGCGAGCTTCTGCAATGCTTGCTTGACGTCGTCTGTAAGTGCCGGATCGCCGATCTGCATCACGCGCCGCGCTCCATCGCGGATTGCTTCGAGCTCGTCGGGCTCAAACGCGAGGGTCTCGAGGGAGCGATAACCGTAGCGGTCAACCTTCTCGGGCGCTTGAACACCGCGCTCGGACACGATCGCGAGATACGGGAGGTAGAAGTCCTTCGTGCGGAGTTGGTACGCAAGCTCCTCGTCGCCATCGTCGCCCACGGAGACGATCGGCACGCCCATCTCGCGCAACTCGAGCTTGTCGCGCTCGAACATGCGCTTGAGTGTGTCAGACGGAGACTCTGCCGCAACGCTTCCGTCGGCAAGGTAGGCGGGGACGTCGCGTGCGAGATCGAGGAAGGTCGCCGGCGAGCGACGGGCGAGGAGTGTCGCGAGGAGGTCGAGCCATCGCAGCAGCTTTGGAACTGGCATCTGGTGGTTAGTTGGGAAGACTAAATAGAGACAAGCTGAGACGGACTTACGACGACGCCGTCCCCAGTCGTCTTCTCCAACGTGGCGAGCGATGACAAGCCTGCAAGTACATCAGGCGCGGCGACGTCACCTTGCTGCTCATCATATAGCCTGAACCAGGGGAGTCCGAAATCGGTATACGTCTGAGCCGAGATTGGCGTCGGTGGAGGCGCTTCCCCGGTAATATCGTGATACATGTCGCTGTTGACGATATGCACGTGGAACGTAGTGCTCACCTTGGGATCCCAGGTGTCTTTGCCGTATCCATCGGGATAGATCTTCTGCTCCATCCGGCCTCCGGCCGCTAAACCCATTTGCAAGCCTGCGGGCGCCGACTCGCAGATCATCGAACCATGCCGATGACCGAATGAACGTGACGGTCGGTCGGGAAAGCGCCCAGGAGTCGGCTGAACAACGGTGAGCTGCATCCCGCCTTCCGTTTCGACACCAGTCACCTGTCCCTCAACGGTGAACCCCAGGCCGAGCGGCATTGCGACGAACTGGCGAATCACGTTGGGACCAGCGTTGATTCCGTCGAGCCATGGTTGGTCTGGTACGACGAGATAGTCCTGTGGTCGGCGGCGAAGTCGTCCGTCCCATGGCTTTCCGCTGACCGCATTGACATCACCGACCGCAACCTTCACTGCGTTCGGACGCCAATGCGGGCCGTTGAAGGAGATCCAAAGCGCCTCGCGCTGGTACATCGGGATGAAGTACCCCCCGCGCTCGCGCCAAGCAGCGGGTACGCGACGAGCGAAATCACTCACCTTCCGGACCGGGAAGGCACCTAGGCCGGCCGGGAGCGGATAGCAGCTGCCGTCGTCCGGGATGCGCAGCGTGCGCTGGAAGTTGATCGCGAGGCGGCCAATGTGGATCGTGTCATCGCTGAGTCGAGCGCGTGGAATTGTCATGTCGCCAACTGTAAAAGGAACGTCTGACAATCGGTCTGGCTGAAGAGCACGCTCGGCCATCATCATCATAATTGGCCGTAGGCCCGATACTCCCCTTGGTCCTCTGTCAGACCCCAGTTTCATTATTCCCCTGTTGCCATTTCCGTGTTTCCCGCAATCGGCTCGCTCTTGACGATCGAACTCCACGCTCCATCCTCGAACGGCCTATCGCTCACCGGCGTCCGCGACATCGATGCAGCTACCGAGTGGTTGCTCCGCGAGCTCGATTCACTCGCGCTCGGCCCATTCGACCATCCCGTCGTGCTTGCACACCATCCGGCCATGCGTCGAGCGCTAACGCTCGGGATTGCGCGTGCCACTGGCTGTGCGGCGTCGATCCGCTTCGTCTCTCCCACCTCATGGGTAGACGAGATCGCGGGAATGAGCGGAGCGGATGGCGAATGGCGAACATCAGCAATGACGTGGCGGCTCACGGCAAGCATGATGGAGCGCGCTGAAAGCCTTCCGAACTCCGTACGACAGATCGTCGACAGCGACGACACCATTGCCCTGCTTGACCTCGCGCGCGCTGTCGCCACGCGATTTCGCGCGTACCTGCTCCATCGACCAGACCTGCTTCTGCACTGGGAGACATCGAGCGCGGTCGGCACCGAGAACGAGCAGTGGCAGCGCACACTCTGGCGGTCGTTGGTTGGGAGTTCGCCGTCTCCGGCGCGGATCGTCGCCGATGTACGAGCGGGACGGTTCCGGTGTCCCGAGAGCGTGGCGCCTGTGATTCTCGCCGTCGCGGAT
>Ga0193752_1003078_pt1 | contig 11774 bp, 9 predicted proteins | sample H1c1metaG_FD_144924 | JGI IMG/M metagenome (GOLD analysis project Ga0193752, IMG submission 144924) | Soil microbial communities from a riparian zone of the East river system, Colorado, United States - H1c1 | ecosystem: Environmental > Terrestrial > Soil > Riparian zone | place: USA: East River... | reverse complement strand
CGGTCTCGCACTGGAGTGAGGCGGAGCGGCTGCAGAGCTCAACGCGTGAGCAGCAGGTCGATGCGGTGATCAGCGCGTTCCTCGGCGGACAGGCTTCGCCGGATACGCGGCAAATTCTCTTGAGTGGCGAGAATCCGCTCGCGGCGAAGCTCGCGGCGACGGTCGTGCCGGACAGCGCGTCGATGAGCATGACGTCGATGACGACGGATACCGAGCGTCCGATGCGTGCCGGCCGTGAGATTCCGCCGGCGAAGAATGGTGCGCCGCGCCCTGCAGCAGGCCGTGCGATGGGGCAGCAGGTGCAGGTGAATGGTTTGGCGCAGGTCGTCGGTCTGGCGATCGGTGCGCCTGAGTTCCAGCGTCGCTGACGCGATTGAGAGACGTTCATACATAGAGGGGAATCATGGATCGCAGAGTCTTCATGAAGTCCGGTGCGCTCGCCGTGGTAACGATGGGGCTGAGCCCGAGCTTCCTTCGCAGGACAGCATTCGGCAGTGAGTTGATCAACGGCGCGGCGCTCAAGGGCGCGCGCGGGAAGACGCTCATCTGCCTCTTCCAGCGCGGCGCCGCCGATGCGTTGAACGTCGTCGTGCCCCATGGCGAGGCGGCGTACTATCGCCTGCGGCCCAACATCGCGATTCCGCGGCCGGCAATGACCGCAGGACCGGCGGGCGCCATCGATCTCGACGGATTCTTCGGTCTGCATCCGTCGCTCGCGCCGATGAAGCCACTCTGGGACCAGGGCATCCTCGCGCCGATTCACGCGGTGGGAAGTCCGAGCGCGACGCGCTCGCACTTCGACGCGCAGGACTACATGGAGACCGGCACGCCCGACATGAAGGGCACGCGCGATGGCTGGCTCAATCGCTATCTCGCAGTGAAGGGCACGTGCGAGGCAGGCTGTGCGCACGACGCGAAGCCGTCGCCATTCCGTGCGGTGGCGATGACGCAGCAGACGCCGCGCATGCTCGAAGGTCCGGCACCGACGATCGCCATGAACTCGCTCAGTGAGTTCAGCGTGCGCGCGGCTGGTCCGGCGGCGGATCGTCTCGAGGCGCTCTATCGCACCGGCACGGCCGATGTCGTGCACGCGGCGGGCGGCGAGATGTTCGAGGCGGTGAAGATCCTCAAGGCGGCGAATCCGCAGAAGTACCTGCCGCAGAACAATGCGAGCTATCCGAATTCACAGTTCGGCATGCGGCTCAAGCAGATCGCGCAACTCATCAAGTCGGACGTAGGTCTCGAGGTGGCATTCGCCGACGTCGGGGGATGGGACACGCACGTGAACCAGGGCGCATCGACGGGGCAGCTTGCCGGCCGTCTCGACGATTTCGCTCGCTCGATTGCGGCATTGGTTGCCGACCTGGGCGACCGCATGGCCGACGTGACGATCATGACGATGTCGGAGTTCGGGCGCACGGTGCGGCAGAACGGCAACGGCGGCACGGCACATGGTCACGCCAGCGCGCTGTTCGTCATCGGCGGCGACGTGAAGGGAAAGAAGGTCTACGGCAAGTGGCCGGGCCTCGAGCCGGAGCAGTTGTACGAGGGACGAGATCTCGCGTTGACGACGGACTTCCGGTCGGTGTTCTCGGAAGTGGCCTCGAAGCATCTCGGAGCCACTCGGATGGATACGATCTTTCCGGGATTCACAGCCACTGGGCGACTCGGGATTCTCTAGCACTGGCCAACTCGAGCTCGAGCTCGAGCTTGAGCTCGAGTTAGAGCTACCAGCCGGAGCACTGAGCGTGAGCGTGAGCTTCCAGCAATGAGCGAGTCAGAGCTCGGGCTCGAGCTTTGAGCTCCAGCTAGAGCTCTGATCGGCTCAATGCTGGACGCTCCGCGCTCACGCTCAGTGCCCCAGCTCGCGGCTCAGACTCGAGCTTCGAGCTCGAGCTCGGCCTTTCGCTAGAACCGGAAGATCTTCCGCAGCACCTTCCCGATTCCGTCAACGCCTTTGCGAATCGGATCGGGCATCGGAACCGAGCGCGGATCGTCGAACACCGGCTCCTCGTACGGCTCCGTGTGCACCGTACACACCTCCGTCGGCTCTGTACCCAACTTGAAGTACTCGCGCTTCTTCTCGGGGCACCACTGGCCCGCGAGCATTCCGCTCTCCGGATCGATGACGCGCATCGTCATCCCCTGCGGCACCGGCCATCCCTCGGCAGAACTCGCGGGCTCTCGCCAGCCGTTCAGATAGAAGTCTGCCCACGCTGGCGCCGCGAGATGACCGCCTGACGCGTGCGGTGCGATCGGACGCGGCGTGTCGTAGCCGAACCACACGCCGGCGACGAGCGTCGGCGTGTAGCCCACGAACCAGACGTCGTCGGCGTTGTTGGTCGTGCCCGTCTTTCCCGCGACCGGCCCTTCGACGCCCATCTCGCGAATCGTCCTCGCCGAACCGTTGTCGACGACACCGCGCAGCATCGACGTGATCTGGAAGGCGTCGCGCGCGTCCATGACCGTGTCGGCGGGAGCGATCTCCGCGCTCCACAACAGCGTCCCATCGGCGGCCTCGATGCGGCGCACGAGGCGCGGATGCACGCGCAGCCCACCATTGCCGAACGGCGCATACGCCGCGACGAGCTCCAGTGGCGTGACTTCGATGGCGCCGAGTGCCATCGCCGGATAGTTGGGCAGCTGACTCGTGATGCCGTTCTTGTGCGCAATCTGAATGACCATCGGAATGCCGACCGTCTGACTCACGCGCACGGCGGCGGCATTCGATGAAACGGCGAGCGCCTTGGCCAACGTGATCGTGCCGAGGTAGTCGTCGTCGTAGTTCTTCGGACGCCAGACGTTGCGACCCTGCGTCACTTCCACCGGTTCGTCCTCGACGAGCGTCGCCGGCGTCATGCCGGCACGCATGGCAGCAGCATAGACGAATGGCTTGAACGCCGAACCAGGCTGCCGCTTCGCGTTGAACGCTCGGTTGAAGCCACGCTTGCTGCGACGGCCACCGACGAGCGCGCGGATGTCGCCCGTCCGTGGATCCATCGCGACGAGTGCGCCCTGCGCCGCCTCCTTCACACGAGATCCTGCGTACTGCGTCTCGCGCGTCACCGCTGTCGTCTGCTTCAATACCGCACGATCAGCAGCGCGCTGCGCATTGAGGTCGAGCGTCGTGTAGACCGTGACGTCGCCTTCCTTGAGTGCATCGGGACGAATCGAGTCGATGAGCGCGCGCACGGCGTCGAGCGCCAACGGCTCGTTGCCCTGGTCGGGGCGCCACTCGTCTTCAGCAATGCGCAGCGGGAGCTCTTTGTTGCTCAACGCTTCACTGGGCGACAGGTAGTCTTCCTGCGCCATGAGGCCGAGCACGAGGTTGCGCCGGCGAAGTCCACGGTCGTAGTGGTCGCGCGGCGTGTAGGCGCTCGGTCCTTTCGGCAGCGCGGCGAGCATGGCGCCCTCGGTGACCGAGAGCTTGTCCACGCTCTTGCCGAACAGGTCGCGACTCGCCGCCTCGACGCCGTTCATCCCGTTGCCGAGGTAGATGAGATTCAGGTAGAGCTCGAGGATCTGGTCTTTCGTCAGCTCGCTCTCGATGAGGCGAGTGAGGCGCAGTTCGATCAGCTTGCGTCGCAGCGTGCGGCCGTAGCGCTTGTTGACGAGGAACGAGTTACGCGCGACCTGCATGGTGATGGTGCTGAATCCTTCACGCACGCCGCCGTGGCGGAGGTTGGCCAGCGTCGCGCGAACTACGCCGCGCCAGTCGAGACCATTGTGCTCGTAGAAGCGCCGATCTTCCGTGGCGAGGAACGCTTGCCGCACATGCAACGGAATCGACTGCAGCGGCACGTTCACTCGGCGCACGAGTGCGATGCGGCCGAGGAACTTGTCGTTGCGATCGACGATGCGGCCGCCTTCGCCGGGCCGGAACCCGCGGATGCCGCTTCGGGTGGGGCAACCTTCGAAGCCGCAGCTCACCAGCCAGGCGTCGAACGTGATGACGCTCACGCAGAGAACAGCCAGTGCCGCCAATGATTTCCACCGTCGGCGAAGCCAGACACGAGCGGGCTCGTCCCTTTGCTTCAGGCGTCGGCGGAACCAGGCAAAGCGCTCGCGGAGATTCTGGGAGAGCACTGGTAGAGAGTGAAGGGTGTATTTACTGGTACGGCTGGTGCGGAAGCAGGTTTCCGGCCGTAACGTTGATTTCTCCTACTTGTCACCCCGAAGGCCAGAAATGGATCGTCGTTTTGTCGCTCTCGTGCTCCTTGGCGTTGCTGCGTGCTCCAAGGGCGATACGTCGGCCGCGAAGGCTGCCGACTCCGGCCTCACGCGCGACTCCGCGGGCGGTTCGATGCCGCAAGCGGCGGCGGCCGGATCTGGTGCGACACCGACGACCGAGCCAGCGCCGACTGTCGGATCGGCGGCGGCGAATCTGCAGGGTCGGATTCCCGTGCTCGAGTACCATGTGATCGGCGGCGACAAGAACACGGCGTACACGCGGACCGTGGCGAGCTATCGCGCGGATCTCGAGGAGGCGTACAAGCGCGGGTATCGTCCGATCACCATCGCGCAGATGCTGGACAAGGACTTCAAGGACGTGCCGGCGGGGATGTCACCTGTCGTCTTCGTGTTCGACGATGCGTCGGATTCGCAGTTCCGGTATCTCGAGAAGGACGGAAAGTTGGAGATCGATCCAACGAGTGCGGTCGGCATCTGGCTCGACTTTGCGAAGACGCATCCCGGTTGGAAGAACCGCGGCACGTTCTGCATGCTGAACGGCGGGGCGGCGGGCCACAACTTCTTCGGCGACAAACCGAAGTTCGCTGGACAGAAGAACGAGTGGCGGTTCCAGAAGGTGAAGTGGCTCGCCGACCAGGGCTTCGAGCTGTGCGACCACACGCTCTGGCACATGAAGCTGAGCCAGTATCCCGATGCGGCGGTGCAGGAGCAGATCGCGCGCAACGCGATGGGGATCGATTCAGCGGTGCCGGGCTACAAGATTCGGACGATGGCGTTGCCGTATGGGCTGTGGCCGAAGAATCGTCCGCTGGCGTGGCAGGGGAGCTGGACGGATCCGAAGACTGGGAAGACGCACAGCTACAAGTTCGATGCGGTGCTCGAGGTGGCAGGAGGACCGGCGCGGAGTCCGTATGATCCGGCGTTCAACTCGAAGAGCATCAATCGTATCGAAGCGGTGGGAGATGACATCGTGAAGCAGCTTACGCGGCTGGATACGATGAAGACGCGGTTTGTGGTGGGGACGGGGAAGTAACGCCCGCCACCGCGTGACTCGGTGTGTCTCTGCCTCGAGTTCATGTTCCAGGTCGCGTCACGCCCGTCAAGCGGGGCACATCGAGTGGCAGCACGTTCTCGTCCAAGCGCGCGAGGCAATCATCGAAGAGCTGGACACCGGACAGTTGTGTAAACATGAGCTCCACGACGGCCATGGCCTTGGCCACGTTCTGCTCGAAGTCTATATGCAGGCTACGGTCGCTTGTCATGCTGAATCGCACGCCGCGAGTCTTCATACCATCGAGGATCGAAAGGATATCGACGTGTACCCATTCGTCAGCAGATATTTCGCACTCAAAGCCTGACTGCTCCTTCCGGCGAACGTACTTCACGAACCGCAATCTCAACCGTTCGTCCCTTGTGAATATGCCAAGGGTCGCGGAATTGGCTCCTCGATAGAGCAGCGCCTCGAAAAGCGCGTTGAGCTTTGGCTGTGTAAGACGCTTTTGAATAGCCGGCTTGGCCGGCAGGAAGAGCCAAATCACTAGCACAACTGCCGAGAGCAATATCAGGTACTGCAGCATGAGCATCTCTCAAGGTCTCCGATAAGATTCTTGACGTGGTGCCCGTTTTTGATCAATCGGATTGAGGCAGTGGGGGACGACGTCGTGAACAGATTACGCGACTGGATCCGACAAAGGCGCAATTCGTCGCGAAGTAGTCGGTCAGTCGCCATTTGGCCCAAGCGCGCGTCTCGTCATTCGAGCGCGCGCGCTTTTCATCTAAGTCATCAGTTAACAAGCGCGACAGCATATTTGTGCGCTGCATCACATTCTCGGGAGCGAAAGTGTCGACATTCGCGACAGCGTTTACACAGAATGTTGATAACGGCACAAAAGAGGGGTGTTTCTGTCCTAAAAACCCCCTTGATGGTCGATACACAAGTAACGACACTCCACGCATGTGATTGCTGGTCGGGTATTTTGGCTGATAGTCCTCGGAGACAACTGGTGTTCGACTCAAAAGAACGCGTGCGGCACCTCCCGTATTTCACGGAGCTGGCTTCACTCGAAGACACTGACCCATCGTGGCGTGCGGTGAGCGCGGGACTCGTGCTCCTGCGCCTCGTCGATGCGTGGATCGAAGAAGGCGCAGCGGTCGTTGCCGCTGACGGATGGGGTGTGCGCTCGGTGGCCGCGGCAATCGAAGAGATGCCTGCCGGCATGCCCGCGCGTGCAATTCTCACGAGCGCCCTCGACGTGCTCACCACGGCACGCGGTGGCGACATGCATGCGATTGCGCCGCGGCTGATGGCGTACGCGCGCTCGCTCGATCTCGACGCCAAGTGGGCGCTCGCGGCGGACGTCTACGAAACGGTGATTGCCCACGTGCATCCAGACGAAGAGAGCGAGATCGCCGTGAACGCGCTGCTGAGGCGCGGCCACTGCCTTCGCGAGCTCGGCGACTTCACCGACGCGGCCAACGCATTCACCACGGCGGCAGAACTGGCCCATCGCACCGGCGACATGATCGGCACGCTCCGCGCCCGTATCGGTGAGGCGAAGATCGTCGTGGCGCGCGGCAACCTACCCGCAGCTGATGCGATCCTCGACGAAACCGTTGCGCTCGCGGACAAGCACAACCTCATCGAGGTTCGTTCGCTCGCAACGCATGATCGCGCGTACATCGCGCACACGCGTGGCCAGTATGACCTGGCCGTGCGATTCGCCTACGAGGCAATGCACGACAGCGTCAGCGAATCCGAGCGCGATCGTATCCTCGGCGATCTTGCCGGTTCGTTCTACATGCTCGGCGTGAAGTCCGCCGCGCGCGATGCGTTCATGATCCTCGCGGCAACCGCGCGCGAACAATACCAGCGCTGGATCGCGACGATCAACTTGATGGAGCTCTCGGCCGAAGACGGCATGGAGATCCAGTTCGAACGCTACCGCCAGCAGTTGTGCGGTGCGAACCTGCCCCCGCTCCTGCTCACACAGTTCGAGCTACAGGTCGGAAAGAGCTATCAGTCGCTCGGCGACACGAACGCGGCGAAGGAGTGGTTGGAGCGTTCGATGGAAACCGCTTCGCTCCACTCCTTCAATCGCTTTGTGTTCGCCGCCGAACAAGCGCTCGCGGAGAATGCATCCCCGAGGAAATCAAGGGAGCCGGCACCGTCCTTCGACATTCCGCGCGAAGTGCAACTGATCGCTGAGGAGCTGAAGGACCTTCGCAAGCTGACGGGAGTGAACTAATCCGACTCGCGACCAAGTGGTCGCGAAAGAATCAACCGCCGGAACCTGCGACAACGATCACCGGCTCATCATGGCTCGGAGCTGTCGGCGAAGTACCGCAAGCGGACACAACCAAGGAGGCAATCGCGACAACGACGAAGGAGATCTGGCGGCGGGACATTGACGACTCCGGTAGGGTTAGAAGCGGCTCGTGCGAACCGACTCCCGAAGGCTAGGGTCGCGGTGCGTTGCGTAAACCGGCATTTTGTGACAAAAAACCGGGTTTTTGCGCCAATATTTCCAGGCACCTCGCATTGCACGTCGTCGCTCTTCTGCCTCGCCACCTCCTCGCGCACCTCCGTCTCGTCCTGGGGACAGCACATTCCCTGGATACGGCGACGGACATGGCGGAACTGAACGCACTCCTGCGCTCCGAAGCCGCCGATCTCCTGATCGTCGACCCCTCGGTGCGGGATGGTCAGCTCGCCGAACCGATCGAGGAAATCGTCGCGCGGCATCCGGCACTCCCCGTGGTCGTCTACACGATCATGTCACCGGCGGCGATGCGACATGTGGTGCGGTTGGTGAAGCTGGGCGTACAACACGTGGTGCTCAACCGATTCGACGATGAGCCAAGGCGCTTTCTCGACCTGATCGAGCGCGTGCCGGCCCACCCGATGGCAGAGTTGATGTTGCAGGAACTGGCCGTACCATTACGCGCACTGCCAGTGGTCGTTGCCCGCGCCGTGGAGCAGCTTTTCCGCTCCCCATCGCGAGTGAAGAACAGCCAGGAACTGGCTCGACTTGCGGGAATGGCACCCCGCTCGTTGTATCGACACATGATGCCCGCAGGGCTGCAGCCACGGCACGTCATCGTCTGTGCGAGATTGCTGCGGGCGTACACGCTGCTGCGAACGCCGGGCAGCAGGTTGAAGGAAATCACGAACAAGCTGGGCTACTCCGATCCGGACACCTTGAGCAACCTGCTATTCGAATGGACGGGACGCGCACCGAAGGACATTCGGCGCGAAGTTCCACCTGAGTTGTTCGTGCGGCTACTCGCGGATCACCTGCGACGCGTGGAGCCTGAAGGCGAGGCGGTTGAACCTGTATGACGTGGCTGTCGCGACGACGCGATCGTGCGAGGGAACGAAGCGAGATGAGCGAGACTGAGGGCGCAATGTTGCCGGAACGAACACGGGTCCTGGTTGTGGACGACGAGCCGGCTATCTGTCGTGCACTGTCGATCGCGCTGTCGCGCGCGGGCTACGACGTGCTGACCGCACAGTCGGGCGACGCCGCGCTGTTGACGCTCGCATCGGAGCGCGTCGACGTCATGGTCATCGACCTGCGCATTCCCGACACGCGCGGCGACGTCGTGCTCGAACTCGCCGCCGCCACGCACCCGCACCTGCGCAACCGCACCCTGTTCATGACGGGCGACATCTCGGAGAAGGCGCACAAGCTCATCCTCTCGTGCAAGTGCCCCTCGGTGCGAAAGCCCTTCGAGCTGCGCGAGCTGATTACCGCCGTCGGGTCACTCGCGCCGCAGCGCGCACGCGACATTCGGGATCAGAGCGCGTAACTCGAGCAGGAGAAAAGCAGGTCCCTCGACTTCGCTCGGGACGACAACGACTACAGCGTCCACCCCTTCAGCTTCGCGATCGTCTCCTCGAGCGCACGACGCTCCTCGTCGCGGCTCGCTTCGGCCCACAGGCCTTCGTACGTCTGCACCGCAAGATCGAGCGCGAGCGGATCATGCTCGGCCCCCGCAAGACTGGCGGCGTTGTCCGCCAGTGCGGCGCGCGCGAGTTGGTCGGCCGGAAATTTCTGCGCGACCTGCTGCCACCGTTCGACCCGAGCGCGCGGATTGGACTCGCTCAGCGACCACAGATGCCACGCGCCGCGATTGTTCGCGTCAGCGGCGATGGCGCGCGTGGCCAACGCGCCGACGACGTCCGCGCCGCGGCCGGTAAGCCAGTAAGCATTGGCGAGAATGACCATCGATTGTGCATCGGCAGGTCGAGCGGCGACGACGCGCTCGTAGACGGGTATCACTACTTCCGGCAGGTCGTGGTACGGCGCCGAGGCCGCGATGAGCGCCTCCGGCTCGACGGCAATGGAAAGGGCCTTCATGCGGTCGAGTAGTGCGGCGATGTCGCCTTGCTGCCGATACTCTTGTACGGCGTCCGCGAACGCGGCGCTCACATCGGGCGAGGGGGAAGAGATCATGGCCGAAAGTTACTCGCAGCAACCCAGCCGTGGAGTCGCGCCATCCGGGGCGTCACCGCTTGTGGTGGCCGAGCCCTCCCCGTCGTTCACGATGGCGCGCGAGCTCATCGCGCAGTTGCTGCCTGGCGTCGATTCGGACCGTCTCGTCCGTGCCCTCCTCGCCGAACGCGGACCGAGGGACGCCGAGCAGGCGGAGCTGGCGCGGTACGACAGCGACAGTGAAGTGGCGGCGCGCGAGCTGCAGCGGGTGCGCGCGCAGTTCGTGTTGGGCGACGCGTCGCGCACGTTGCAGCATGCCTTCAACAACCCCCTCACTGCCCTGCTGGCCGAGACGCAGTTGCTGGAGCTGGAGCAGTTGCCCGACGAGCATCGCGCGGCCGTGAGCCGCATCCTGGAGCTGTGCCGGCGGCTCGTCACGCTGTCGCGCCGCCTCAATGCGGGCGATCCGGCACAACTGGTGGGTTGAGGGGTATCCTCGTTGGTTCCGGCAGGCGAAAGAGCAGGCCCCTCGACTTCGCTCGGGGCGACAACTCGAGCGGCTCGGGGCGACAAAGCGGCGACAATTTTCGGGGCACGAAGTTCGCACAGCTGAACTGGTGGGTTGCGCGAATCGCGGTCTGTGGCGATACTCGATGCGTCCGATCGGTCCGATTGCGATTCGCATCCGACTTGGTCGAGCAAAGACCCGCGGCAATCCCAGTGGCCCGTCTGTGACGGGAGCACGAGGCGAAAGAACCGCCGCGCCCTTTGAAGGATCAATCGTCCGGCCCCGCGTGTGGGTTCCGCGCCGGCGGACGTACGAGGCACAAGCAACGAGTCGCGTCGCAACAGTCCGTCACATCTGCTGATCCGAGTGGCTCGTCGCCACACGGTGTTGACATGTGACACACACGTCCGCGAAGCCGCGACGAATCACCGAACGAGTAGCACGTAGGCGCGCCGAGCGTGACCTGCGATCATTCACCCTGACCGACACAAGCTGCATGAACGAACGCCGGCGTCCCCCACGTCGCGGCCGCGGAACCCGCCCAAAAAGTCCTGACACCGAGAATGGTGGCGAGGACAATCCTTATCGCGAGTCACCTGCGTCCGCAGAAGTAGACACGGCGCCGGTCGAGCGAATCGCGGCGACCGAAGCACCACCGGAGCCTCGCGCCCCGCGCGAGGTCGAACGACCTCCCGCGCCGGACGTCGCCGCCAGCGGCACCGACACCGGTGATGGCGCGGCTGCCAGCGCACCGCCCACACCGCCAGTCGAGCGAACGAGACCGGAAGGTGGATTCAACGGCGCACACGCCCGCGAACAGCACGGCCAGAACGGTCGTCGCGGACGACGCAACCGAGGACGCGGACGTCGCGAGCCCGGACAGAGCACGACAGGCGAGCGCCCGATTCAGGGCGGCGCACCACCCGCACCGATCGTCCTCGTCCCCACGGGCGAAACGGTCGGCTGGTTCGACCCCTCGCGCGATGGCGGCTTCATTCGCCGCGCTCAGGCGAGCTACCTCGCCGACGCCGGAGATGCCTACGTCCCACCGCATCTCGTCCGTCAGCATGCGCTCAGGAAGAGCGATGAAGTGCGCGGCACGACCGGGAAGGACCAGCGCGGCCGCACGGCGCTGATCGAAGTCACCGAAGTGAATGCCAGCGCACCGGCCGATGCCGCCCGTCGTCCCGAATTCAACACACTCATCGCGACGTATCCGGAGCGGAAGCTCTCTCTCGAAACGGGACGTCCGGCCAAGGCAGGCAACGAGCTCATTCGGCGCGCGATCGATCTCATCGCACCGATCGGCTACGGCCAGCGCGCACTCATCGTCGCACCGGCACGCGCTGGAAAGACGACGCTGCTGCACGCGATCACGGAAGGCATCGCACTCAATCACCCCGAGGCGAGCCTGCTCATCCTGCTCGTGGACGAACGTCCCGAGGAAGTGAGCGAAGCGATTTCATGGGGCGTCGGTGAAGTGATCGCGTCCAGCTTCGATCAGCCGGCCGCACGACACGTGGAAGTCACCGAGATGGTGCTCGAGCGTGCGCGTCGCCTGGTGGAGACAGGTCGCGACGTCGTGATCGTGCTCGACTCGCTCACGCGCATGGCCCGCGCACACAACACGGCGGAGCGCG
>Ga0193752_1003077_pt1 | contig 11774 bp, 7 predicted proteins | sample H1c1metaG_FD_144924 | JGI IMG/M metagenome (GOLD analysis project Ga0193752, IMG submission 144924) | Soil microbial communities from a riparian zone of the East river system, Colorado, United States - H1c1 | ecosystem: Environmental > Terrestrial > Soil > Riparian zone | place: USA: East River... | reverse complement strand
ATGCTCACGTTCACGTCGATGCCGCCGTCGTCGTGGCTCGGCATGGACGTAAACACGACGGCCGGTTGCGCGCGCATTGGCTGACCGCCCGCGGTGGGCGCGGGCGGCGCGATCGAAATCGCGATGTCGACGTCCATCTCGACCTCGACACCAAATTCGCCCGGCGGGGCGTCGGGTGAGCCCGCTGCGAGCGGCAGCAGCGCGCTGACGATCTCGTGCGTGCTCGAGAAGCGCTGAGCAGGGTCGCCGGCAAGGCAGCGCAGCAGCACCTGATCGAGCTCCGGCGTCGCGTCCGGATGCGATTGCGACGGCGGGATGAACGCGTCCGACGGCGAGCGACCGGTGAGCAGCACGTACAGCAAGCCGCCGATGCCGAAGATATCGGCGCGGCTGTCCACCGCGTAGCCGGCTCGGATCTCGGGCGCGATGAATGCTTGGTCTTGCGGTGTGAGCAGACCGGCTCGACCGGTGCGCACGAGCGCGAGGTCCAAGCCGAGGTCGGTGATCTTCACGCGGCCCGACTTCGTGATCATCACGACGCTGGGGCGAATCGCACCATGCAGGCTCACGGTGTGCAGCTCCCCGAGCGCTTTGCACACGTGAGCGATGATGTTGTACGTGCCGCGCACGCTGAGCGGCTTGCCGCTGCGCTGCGCCGCGAGCTCCGATAGCGGCGAGCCTTGGGCCCACTCGCACGCGATGAACAGCGTGCCTGCGTGCGTGCCGACGCCGTAGGTGCCCGACAGCGCGCGATGCTTGGCGCGTGCGGCGGTCTTCACCTCGTTGCGGATCGCATCGGCGAGCGCAGGGTCGCTCGCGAGCTCGGGCGCGAGCACGCGCAGGCCGATCGGTTTGTTGGTCTTCTCGTCGCGTGCGAGCAGTACGCCACCGAGCGGGTCGCGGCGTGCGAGTCGTTCTACGACGAAGCGCCCGCCAACCACCGTGCCCGGGGAGATTCCACCCGTGATTTCGATATCTTGTGCAGAGCCAATCGGCGCAGACATGCGGCGAGCAAGATACCGGAGCGATCGTCAACCATTCAAGGGCTCGAGCTGATCGAGAGCACGGGCGGCGCCGGTAGCCCGCTTCAGTACGCGGCCTTAGTACGCCGCTGGAGCAGGTGCGGCGGGCGCCTGCGGAGCGGTATTCGCGGCGGGGGCGGCCGGATCAGGTTGCGCCTTGAACGTGAGCTTCAGCGTGGTGCTCACGCGTCGCGGCGCATCTTTCACGTTGGCCGGCAAGCGTGTCGACTCGAGTCGCTTCTTCACGCACTCAAGCTCTTCGGGGGTCAGCCCGGCTGCTCGAGCTGTGCCACTCACGACCGTGCCGCTTTCGAGCACGAGCGCTTCGAGCGAAATCAGCACTTCGGCCGGCAAAGATGCAGAGGCGGTGCGCACCTGTATGCACGACTCCGAGCCGCGCGCCGCGGAGAGCAACTCGGCAGGATAGTCGCGCGGCTTCTCTTCTTTGGCGGCCTCCGCCGCCACGGCTGCCGCTTCGAGGTTGATCGGCTTGTCGTACGGATCCGCCGGCGGCGGCGTCTTGGGCGCGATGCGGCTTTCGATTGCCCGCTGCTGATCCGCGGCGGACAGCCCGGTCGTAGGCGCGCGCGGGCGCCGGTCTTGAGAGACGGCGCTCGGCGGCTGCGGTGAAACAATTTCGGGCTCGTCCTCACCACAACCCGCGATCGCTAGGCACGCGAAGAGCGAGCCGGCGATCGCGAGGCGATGTCGTTGCGGACGGGGTGCTGCGCTGCGAGCTCTGAGACGCGCGCCAAAAAGCATGCGGCGATGCTATCGCTTGGCGCGTTCGGCCGCGAGCGGCTTGTCTCGGAAGACATGGCCGTTGAGCCGCTCGACCACGTGGTCGAGCTTGTCGAGCGGGACCTCGACGAAGGTATGCCGGTCGCGCACACGGATGCGGCCCACCTGATCGCGTTCGAGCTCGCCGACCTCGCGCACCAGGCGCGCGAGCTCGCCGATCCGTACGCCGTCGCGCCGGCCGAGGTCGAGGAACAGCATTCCGACGTCGGCCGCCATCTCGGCTTCGCCTTCGCCGCCCTCGGCTCGCTCGCCGCCTTCGCCGTTCGGCGCGGGCTCGCTGTGAGCGCGATCGCCACGCGGCTCGCGGTGGCCGCCGGGCTCGCGCGGCTCGTCGTGACCGACCCGCGCGCGTGCGGCGACGCGACGACCGGGACGCTCTTCCATCGTCTGATCGGCAGCAGGGCCGGGCTCGCTCGGATCGCTCGCGTTAGCGACCGGGCGATCGCGATCGCGTGGCCCACGATCGCGCTCGCGCGGCGCGCGGGGCTCGCGCTGTTGCGGCTCGCGCTGTTGCGGCTCGCGTTGTTGTGAATCGCGTTGTTGTGGCTCGCGCTCGCGGGGCTCGCGGTGGCGCTCGCGGCCACGCGGCTCGCGATCGGCACGCGTCGCGCGGCGATCATCTTGCGGAGCGGCCACGGGCGTCGGCTCACGGTTGCGCCGTGCTGCAGCAGCGCGCTCGTCGACCTCTTCGCCTTGCACGCCGAAGAACGCGTTGATCAAGCCGGAGACGATTTGCTCCGCTTCGGGGTGCGTAAGCAAGCGCTTGGCCAGCGCCGACTCCACCACCGGGCCCGGTTGCGCGAATGCTTCGATGAGCAGCCCGATGCGGTCGGTCTCCATCCGCGTCTTGACGTCGCCGGCCGAGGGCAGGGAGCGCTCGATCGGCGAGATCTTGTATTGCAGGCGCAGGTAGTAGAGGCGCGCGAGCTCGACCGGGCTGACCAGCGAGATCGCACAGCCGGTGCGACCGGCGCGGCCCGTGCGGCCGGTGCGATGGACGTAGACCGCGGTCGCTTCGGGGAACGAATAGTTGATGACGTGGGTGATGTGCGAGACGTCGATGCCGCGCGCGGCCACGTCGGTCGCGACGAGGTAGCGCAGCTTGCCTTCGCGCGTGCGCTGCATGACCTCTTCGCGGTCGCGCTGCGGCAGGTCGCCGTTGAGCCAGTCCGCTTGAAAGCCGCCGCGCGTGAGCACGCTCGCGACGTGCTCGGTCTCCGAGCGCATGTTGCAGAAGATGATCGCGCTCTCGGGGTTCTCGATCTCGAGCACGCGCACCAGGTCACCCGCGCGGTCGCGGCCCGAGACCATGTACGCGTAGTGCGTGATCGCTTCGGCGCCGATCGCGTCGCTCGACAGCGAGACGAGGATCGGATCGGTCATGTAGCGCTCGGCGTGGCGACGGATGTCCTCGTCGACGGTGGCCGAGAAGCACATCGTCTGGCGCTTGTCGCGACCGGGGATCAGCTCGAGGATCGCGTTCAGCTCGCGGGCGAAGCCCATCGACAACATCTCGTCCATCTCGTCGAGCACGAGCGCGCGAATGCCGGACGGATCGAGCGTGCCGCGGCGCAGGTGATCGAGCACGCGACCGGGCGTGCCGGACACGATTTGAGCGCCTTCGCTGAGGTCGCTGATCTGCTTGCCCATCGGCGCGCCGCCGTACACGGCGGTCGTCTTGAGCCCGCGGTGCACACCGATGCGGTCGAGCTCACGCGCGCTCTGCAGCGCGAGCTCGCGCGTGGGAGCGAGCACCAGCGCTTGCACGCCGGGCTTGTTCGAGACCAAGCGATCGGCGAGCGGAATCGCGAAGGCGGCCGTCTTACCGGTGCCGGTACGCGCCTGAACGATGACGTCGCGGCCGGAGATCGCCGGCTCGTACGTCGCGATCTGGACGGGCGTCGGCTTGGTGTAGCCGATCTCGTCGAGCGCCCGGCGAACCTCGGGCGTGAGCTTCAGCGCATCGAAGGTTAGGTCGGTTGGTGGTGCTTCGGGGGGAAGGGGAGACTTATCGGGAGAAAGCGCGTTCATGTTAGCCGTGTGGAGGAGGTTTGGGGGCGCGCTGGAGCGCGTCCAATGCGGCGCGCACCCTGCGCTGTGCCGGCGCGATGTCCTGCGCATAGCGCCGGAGCATCTCGCCTAGCGCTGCGCGCGCCGCGATGAGATCGTTTCGAGTGCCTCGAAGCGGGCCGCATGCGTGCTCGTCGAGCAGCGCGATGCGTCGATCCCATTCGTGAAGCCACGCTTCGTGATGCAACGCATCACGATTACCAAGATGCAAAGCATCTCGGTTGGCGAGACTCTGCATGCTGCGCTCGCTCAGCTCGCGCTCCAGCGCTTCGAGCTCATCGCGACAGTCATGCACGCTCACTGCTTTCGGCTGCGGCGCCAGCTCTTGGAAGTACAGCGCTGGTACAATCGACCAAGCGCTCGCGCCGACGACGAAAGCAGCAAGTGCCCAGAACACGGCGATCCCTGCGCGACGACCGATACGTGCTGCGCGCAATTTCGTACGGCGCGACGAAGTCGGCGCCGTAACCGAGGGACGCCTCGAGCTTGCCTGTTCTGGCTGGATCACAAGGGACTGCGCCGGGTTGTAACGGTGCAGCTAGGGGTGGTCAACCAGGCGGTAGGCCCCGCTTTAGGGCACGAGCTTGTAGCCGTAGCCGTACACGGTGAGGATGTGGCGGGGCTTTTCGTCCGCGAGCGGCTCGATCTTCTTGCGCAGCTTGACCACGAAGTTGTCCACGCTGCGGTTGTTTGCGCTGTGGGCTTTGGTGCCCCAAACGCGCTCCAGGATCTCATCGCGCGAGACCGGCGAGCCCTGCCGTTCGTGGAGCAGCTTGAGCAGCTCCGCCTCGTAGAACGAGATCGAGAGCGCCTCGCCGTCGCGCGACAGGGTTTGGGTGCTCGGGTCGACCGTGACCTGGCCGATCTTGAAGGCCTGGCTGACGTGGGTCGCGGTGCGCAGGCCGCGGCGGCGGATGGCGGCGCGGACGCGGGCGACCAGCTCCCCGACCGAAAAAGGCTTCGTGACGTAGTCGTCGGCGCCAGCGTCGAGGCCGCGGATCTTGTCCGACTCCTGCCCGCGAGCCGTGAGCATGATGATCGGCGTGACCGCATCGCTGCTGCGGATGCTGGAGCAGACCTGGTAGCCGTTCATGCCCGGCAGCATCAGGTCCAAGATGATGCAGTCGGGGTTTTCGCGCCCGACCACGTCGAGCGCGACCTCGCCGGTCTGGGCGTGCACGACTCGGAAGCCTTCGAACTGAAGGGTATCGACGAGCCCGAGCGCGAGCGCTGGATCATCTTCGACCAGCAGGATGGTGTGAGCGGGAGGGCTAGCCATTGTTCGCGGATGCAGTCCGAGGCCCGGGGGCCGCGTCCGGCGAAGAATCTGGCGCATCCGGCGCGCCTTCGTCGAGTGTTTCGAGCACGCCTTCGGTGGGCTCGCGCCGCGGGATCGAGAACGCGATCAGCGCGCCCGGACCGATCGGCTCGTCGATCCAGACCCGGCCGTGGTGCTCCTCGGCGATGCGCTTGACGATCGCCAGGCCGATGCCCGAGCCGCGCGCCTCACGCGCGTTCTTTGCCCGATAGAAGCGCTCGAAGACCCGCTTGCGATCGGCCAGCGCGATGCCGGGCCCGTGATCGCGGACGCGGATCTGGATCGCCCGCGGCAGCGTCTCGACCGTGACCTCGATCGGCGTGCGGCCGCCGTACTTCACGGCGTTGTCGAGCAGGTTCATGACCACGAGCAGGATCGCCTGCTCGTCGACGAAGCCGCGCGGGGGGTCGCCGGCGCGCACCAGCTTGACCTGCACGCCTTCGCGCTCGAAGCGGTAGCGCAGCGTGTCGATCGCGCGCTGGACGATCTCGGCGAGGTCGCAGCTGCGCATTTCGTAGCGGCGCTTGCCGCGCTCGAGCGCCGCGAAGTCGAGCACGTTCTCGATCAAGCCCGACAAGCGCTCGCTCTCGCTGCAGATGATCTCGAGGTACTCCTGCTGCTTGCTCGCGTCGACCACGCGCTTGGTGACGAGCATCTCGCCGAACATGCGGATCACGGACAGCGGCGTCTTGAGCTCGTGCGACACGGTGGCGATGAAGTCGCTCTTGAGCTCGGCGACTCGGCGCTCTTTGGCGGCGGCGTACAAGATGAAGCCGACGGCGACGAAGATCACGAGCACGGACAGGCCGATCAGCGCGAGCTGGTTGACGCGGCTGGTCGCACGCTTGGCGCTGAGCAGCGGTGCCATGGTGGGCGCGACCTGCACGCGCCACGCATAGAGCGTGGTCGGGAAGCGCTTGCTCGCTACATAGTCGCCGCTCTCCGCCAGGCTCTTGCCGAACACGCGCCGGCCGTCTTGGTCGACGATGTTCATCGACGACTGTCCGGGCTCGTTGGTCAACACGATCGGAAACAGCTCGCGGGTGAGATAGCCGATGTCGTGTTGCGCGATCAGATATAGCGAGCGGTCGTCGTAGCCGATGGTCTTGTACGAGAACAGAAAGCTCTTGTTGTCGTAGCTGCGGTGCAGGTGCTTGAGCTTGTCGGCCTCGAGCCCATCGAGCTCGAGATCGCGCAGCACGTGGTTCATGAAGAACTTGCGGAAGGCGCGCTGCTCCTCGTTGCTGGCACGTGCCGCGTACGCCACGAAGCGGCGATCCGCGTCGAGCACGATCAGCGCGCGAACGCTCGGCGACAGCTCTTCGGCGCGCGCTTTCCAGTCGGCGAGCGGGTTCTCGTCGTCCAGCTCGATTGCCGCGAACGATTGGTTGTCGGCGGCGATGATCGCTTGCTCGATGCGATCGATCTTGTCCTGCAGCAGCAACATGCCGGACTCGGCGATCGACTGCTCGCCCAGCCGCTCGACCTGGCGCGCGGTCTGATACGCGTAGTAGCCGAGCACGCACGCCGCGACGACCAGCGCAGGCACGAGCAGCGCGTAGACCAGGCGCAGCCGCAGATTCTCCACGCGGGCACCGTAGCGCCAATGGTTGCGTCAGTCTCGCTCGGCCCTAAGTGCGCGGGTCAGCAGCGATTCGACCGCCGCAGCGGGGACCTTGCCCTCGTACAGAGCGCGGTAGACCTCGGTGGCGATCGGCATTTCGACGCCTTCGCGCTCGGCCAGGGCGTGGGCGCTGGCAGCCGTTTTTACGCCTTCGGCGACCATCGTCATGTCGGCCAGCACTTCGGGCAGGCTGCGGCCGCGACCCAGCTCGAGCCCGACGCGACGGTTGCGCGACAGATCGCCGGTGCACGTGAGCACCAGATCGCCCAGCCCGCTCAGCCCGGCGAGCGTCTGCGGATGCGCGCCCATGTGCACCGCGAGCCGCGCGATCTCGGCGATGCCGCGCGTGATCAGCCCTGCGCGCGCGTTGAAGCCAAAGCCCAGGCCTTCGGCGGCGCCCGCGGCGATCGCGATCACGTTCTTGAGCGCGCCGCCGAGCTCGACGCCCACGACGTCGTCGGTCGTGTACACGCGAAAGCGGTCGGTCGCGAACAGCGTTTGCACGGCGACCGCGGTCTCGTCATTCGCGCTCGCAACGCACACCGCGCTCGGCATCGACAGCGCAACCTCGCGCGCGAAGCTCGGGCCGCCGAGCGCGCACAAGCGTGGCTTGCTGTCCGCGCCGAGCTCGTCGGCGAGCACATCGGTCATCAGCATTAGCGTGCCGTTTTCGATGCCCTTGGTGGCCGTCACGATCGGCACGCCGCCCGGCAGAAACGGCTTCACTTTACGCACCAGCTCGCGCAGGCCGTGCGAGGGCACGACGACGACCACCAGCTCGGCGCCGAGCACGGCTTCTTCCAGGCTCGCCGTGGGCTCGAGCGTGTCCGGCATGACGATGCCGGGCAGGTAGCGCTCGTTGAGCCGCGTCGTCCGAATTGCGTCGACCAAGTCTGCGCGCCGGCCCCAGAGCTTCGTGACGTAGCCCTTGTCGGCCAGAAGCTTGGCGAGCGCGGTTCCCCAGGAGCCCGCTCCGAGCACGGCGGCACGCGTCATGGCTCCGAATGTAAGTCGGTCGCTCAGCTAACCCAAGAGTCAAAAGCGAAAGCTTCGTCGCGAAGAGGGCTTACGGAGCGGGCGGGTTGCCCGACACGCGATCGCGCGTCTTCTTCTTGGCCTTGGCGGCGGGTGCTGGATCGCTCGGCACCGTCGCTCCCTTCAGGTCGAGCTTCTCAGGCTCTTCGAGCGCAGCCATCAAGACCTCGTCCATCTTGGTGACCGGCACGAACTCGAGATCGTCGCGCACCTCTTGCGGCACTTCGTCGAGGTCTGCGACGCAGCGCTCGGGCAAGATCACGCGCTTGATGCCCGCGCGGTGAGCTGCGAGCACCTTCTCTTTGACACCGCCGACCGCGAGCACCTTGCCGCGCAGGGTGATCTCGCCGGTCATCGCGACGTCGTGACGCACGCGAATACCGGTCAGCAGCGATACCAGCGCCGTCATCATCGTCACACCCGCGCTCGGGCCGTCCTTGGGGACGCCGCCGGTCGGGATGTGAATATGGATGTCGCCGTTCTCGAGGAAGTCCTCGGGAATATGGAATTGCTTGGCGCGCGTGCGCACGAAGCTGAGCGCGGCTTGCGCCGACTCCTTCATCACCTCGCCGAGCTGGCCGGTAAGTTGGAGCTTGCCCTTGCCGTGCATACGCGTGGCTTCGATGAACAGGATCTCGCCGCCCACCGAGGTCCACGCGAGGCCTGTCGCAACGCCGGGCTCGTCCATGCGCTCGGCGATGTCGGACGTGAAGCGCGGTGCGCCGAGCGCGGTGCGCAAGTCTTCGATGACCTTGACCGAGAACGGACCCTTGTCGCCCTCCGCGACCTTCACCGCAACGCTGCGGATGACGGCCGCGATTTGGCGCTCGAGGCTACGCACGCCGGCTTCGCGCGTGTAGCTGTCGATGATGGCGTCGACCGCGCTGGTCGCGATCGTCATCGTCGCTTCAGTAAGGCCGTGCTCTTCGAGCTGCTTGGGCACGAGGTGATCGCGAGCGATCGCGACCTTCTCACGCCGCGTGTAGCCGGGGATCTCGATGATCTCCATACGATCGCGGAGCGGCGCCGGGATGGTGTCCGAGACGTTCGCGGTCGCGACGAACATGACCTTGGACAGGTCGTACGGGATCTCGAGGTAGTGATCCGAGAACGTGTCGTTCTGCTCGGGGTCGAGCACCTCGAGCAGCGCCGCCGCGGGGTCGCCGCGGAAGTCGTGACCGATTTTGTCGATCTCATCGAGCATGAACACGGGGTTGATGGTCGCGCCCTTCTTCATGCCTTGAATGACTTGGCCGGGCAGGGCGCCGACGTACGTACGACGGTGACCGCGGATCGCGGCCTCGTCGTGCACGCCGCCGAGCGAGATGCGGACGAACTTGCGGCCGAGCGCTCGGGCGATGGACCGGCCGAGCGACGTCTTACCGACGCCGGGCGGACCGATCAGGCACAAGATCGGGCCCTTCTTGTCGGGCTTGAGCTTGCGCACCGCGAGGTACTCGACGATGCGCTTCTTAACCTTCTCGAGGCCCGAGTGATCCTCGTCGAGGACGCGCCGCACCTCGGTGATGTCCATCATGTCCGGCGTGGACTTGCTCCACGGCAGGTCCAGGATCCAGTCGATGTACGTGCGCACGACCGTGTACTCGGCCGAGCCCACCTGCATCGAGCGCAAGCGCTTGAGCTGCTTGCGGCACACCGTCTCGGCGTCCTTGGACAGGTTCGCCTTGGCCAGGCGCTCGTCGAGCAGATCGAGATCGCTCTGGTCGCCCTCGTCCTCGCCGAGCTCTTCCTTGATCGCCTTGAGCTGTTGGCGCAGCACGTACTCGCGCTGGTTCTTGCCCATCTCCTCTTTGATCTGGGAGTTGATGCGCTCGCGCATCTTGAGCACTTCGAGCTGGCGCGTGAGCAGGCGCAGCACCTTGCGGATGCGATCCTTGACGTCGATCGCCTCGAGCAACGCAGCCTTCTCGTCGACCGGCGCCTCGAGGTTCGCGGCGACCAGGTCGGCGAGCTGACCGGGCTCGTTGATCGAATCGATCAGCGAGCCGGCTTCGCGCGGCAGCTCCGGCATCAGTTGAATGACTTGCTTGGCCGTGTCGCGCAGGCTCATCGCGAGCGCTTCGCACTCGACGTCTTGCTGGCGCGGCTCGTCGAGCCGCACGACTCGCGCGCGCATGTACGGCGCTTCTTGCGTCACCTTGTCGAGGCGCACGCGTACGAGGCCTTGCAAGATCAAGCTGTAGTTGCCGGTCGAGTGGCGCAGCGCTTTGAGCACGCGCGCCGCAACGCCGACCGGGTACAAATCTTCGACAGCCGGATCGTCCGTCGCCGGATCCTTCTGCGCGAAGATCACGATCACCGGTTGGGTCTCGCCTTCGAGGTCCTCGACCAGCGCGACCGACTTCTCGCGACCGACATCGAATGGCGCGACCGATCCCGGGAACAACACATGATTGCGGATCGGAAGAAGCGCTAGTTCGTCATCGAGCTCGAGCTCTCGGTGATCGACTTCTTCGTAGATCTTTCTGCTTTCGTCGTCTTCCATGAGGCCTTGAGCCACCATAGTAAGGCCGAACTCAGGGTGCAAGATACGCAGTCGTTACACGTCGCTTGATACATCGCGCTCCGCGCGACCTGATCGCGACCCGAACGCGCTGTGACGCAAGCGCATGATCACGTTTTGGATGTGAGCCGCCTGCGCACATCGCATCGTTACAAGGTCGCGAACGAGCGCGTAGTCACGATGCCACGACGGTCACGACCGGTCACGATGGCCGAGCGTGGCGTTCGCGCGCGTGCCTTTGAGTTGCGCTGCGCGACGCGGCACAGCTAGGCTCCGTCGCTCACCAAAGCGGGCGATACAATGGCTTCCGGAGCCGAAAGCGGCGTGCAAGGCGCGTCATCCGACGAAACCGGCTCGACGAGCTTACGAGCGCAGCGAACCGAACGCGCGGGCCGCAGCGTGGCCGTCACGGGTGCGAGCACATTCCTAGGCAAGCGGCTCGTCGGTTTGCTCGAAGAAGATCCGGCCGTGCGCCGCATCGTCGTGCTCGATGTGAAGGGCAGCTCCGCCGCCGGACCTAAAACGGTGTACTACGAAGTCGATCTCACGCAGCCCGGCGTGGAATCGCGGCTGTCCGAGATCTTGCACGCCGAAAACGTCGACACGCTCGCACATCTGGCGTTCGCGGCGAGCCCGACCCAGGCCACCGCCTGGGCGCACGAGCTGGAGAGCGTCGGCACCATGAACGTGCTGGCGGCGTGCCGGCGTAAGCCGATTCGCAAGCTCGTCGTCAGCTCGACGGTGCTGGTCTACGGGCCGCATCCGGACAATCCGAACTTCATCAGCGAGAAGCGCGCGCCGCGCGGCCTGCACGGCAGCGATTTCGTTGCCGACAAGCTCGACGTCGAGGCGCAGGTCCAGCGCTTCGCCGCCGAAGCACCAGCCTGCTGCGTAAGCGTGCTGCGCTTCGCGACGATCCTCGGGCCGACCGTCGACAATTACGTCGCGCGCTGGCTGTCGCGCCGGCTGGTGCCGACCGTGATGGGGCACGACCCGCTGGTGCAGCTCGCCCACGAAGCGGATGCCGCGGCCGCGCTCAAGCTGGCGGTCGATCGCGATGCGCCCGGCGTGTTCAACATCGCGAGCCGCGGCGTCGTGCCGGTGTCTGCGTTGGTAAAGCTCGCCGGTCGGATCGCGCTGCCGATTCCGTACGGCATGTACCGGCAGCTCGCCGGCTTGTTTTGGGTGGCACAGCTGAGTGAGGCACCGCCGTCGTTCGTCGCGGCGCTTCGTTACTTGTGCGTGGTCGATGGCAGCGAGGCCGCCAAGCGGCTCGGCTTTCGGCCGCGCTATTCCACGCAAGACGCCGTGCTCGACTTCGAGGGCGCGCTGCGCGTCCGCGAAGCGCGCTTGCTTCACGAGGGGGCACGATGACCGAGC
>Ga0193752_1003075_pt1 | contig 11777 bp, 9 predicted proteins | sample H1c1metaG_FD_144924 | JGI IMG/M metagenome (GOLD analysis project Ga0193752, IMG submission 144924) | Soil microbial communities from a riparian zone of the East river system, Colorado, United States - H1c1 | ecosystem: Environmental > Terrestrial > Soil > Riparian zone | place: USA: East River... | reverse complement strand
AGAAGTTGTCTTTATGGCCTTTCCCCTCCTTCATCTCCGTGCCTGCCAATGCGCACATCTGCGGAAAGAACTGCTCAAGCAGGCCGCTTCTGTAAAGCAGATCGAAGCCCACGGAAGGTTTGGGGGTACGCATGATCTTCATCACCTCGTCAGTAACGCGTTCGGCAGAGATGATCTTCAGGCGCTCTGCATTCCGGGAAATCGCCTCAAATGTTTCGGGCAGGATGGAAAAGTCCAGTTGCGTGGCAAAGCGTATGGCGCGCATCATGCGGAGCGGGTCGTCGGAGAAGGTGATATCGGGGTCGAGCGGCGTACGGATAATCTTCGCATCTATGTCGGACAGCCCGCCAAAGGGATCGACGAGGGTTCCGAAGTCCGCCTCATTGAGCGATATGGCCAGCGCATTGATGGTAAAATCACGACGCTTCTGATCGTCCTCAAGCGTGCCCTGCTCTACGTCCGGTTTCCGCGATTCTGCCCGATAGGACTCTTTGCGGGCCCCGACGAATTCCACTTCGAAGCCCGCCGTCTTTATCTGGGCGGTACCGAAATTCTTAAAAAAATTCACCTTCGGCCTCGGCTTCAAGTTCTCGGCAACCGCATGCGCCAGGGCAATGCCATCGCCAGCAGATACTATATCGGCGTCTTTCGTGGGGCGACCGATGATCTTATCCCGCACGAAGCCGCCGATGAGGTAAGCCGGCATATCCAGGCGCTTCGCGGCATCGCCTATATGGCGAAGCAGGCGGAGTTCATCGGGTGTGCATTGGATGTCCATGTGCTAAAACCTCATTTATACCTTGATTGACGATTGCGTGGGGCCACGCAACGTGCCCCTGTTTGAACGCATGGATATGCCCGGACACGCACTACGTGTCCCTACCCGATTAATAATACCTGATCCCGATGTTTTTCCTTGCTTCGGCAATCGTCCTGCCGGCGCTTTCCCGGGCTTTTTCAGCGCCCAGCTTCAGGATCTTTCTCAAGCGGTCTTCGTCTGCCTGCAAGGCGATCGTCTTTTCACGGATGGGCGCCACGAATGCTACCATATCCTCTGCCAGCTGCTTTTTCATATCCCCATAACGGATGGTGCCGGTCTGAAATGCATTATCAAATGTATCCACCGTTTCGGCAGAGCTCACGAGTCGCATAAGTTCGAACAGGCTGGCGATATAGGCCGGCTTTTCGCTGCCTGGCTCGCCGGGGCCGCTATCGGTTTTGGCTTTCATGATTTTCTTGCGAATGGCCTCGTCGGAATCGGCCAGGTAAATCGTCGCGTTCTCGTTCTCGCTCTTGCTCATCTTGCCGCCGCTGCCGTCGAGACTCATCACCTTGGTGAGCTCGCTGCCAAAATTGAATGGCTGCGGTTCGGGGAATACGTATCCGTATCGGCCGTTGTATCGCTGGGCAAAGTTGCGGGCCATCTCCAGGTGCTGCTCCTGGTCTTTGCCCACAGGCACTTTCACGGCCCTGTGAATGAGAATATCAGCGGCCATCAGTACCGGATAGGTAAGCAGGCCTGCATTCACGTTCTCTGGCTGTTGCCGCACCTTGTCTTTAAACGTGGGCACCTTCTCCAACTCGCCCTTATAGGCGAGCATATTGAGCATCAGGTAGAGCTCGGGGATCTCGGGAATATCGCTTTGCGCATAGAGCGTCACCTGCTCAGGATCCAGCCCGCAGGCAATGTTTTCCGCCAGGACGCGAAAGACATTATCCTTTAGGAATTTGGGGTCAGGATGCGTGGTCAGGCTGTGGTAATCGGCTACGAAGAAGTAGCAGTCGTAGTCGGCCTGCATCTTCACATAGTTGACGATCGCGCCAAAATAGTTGCCGAGGTGCAGATTGCCTGTAGAGCGTATACCCGAAACGACGATTTCTTTTTGCTGGGACATGATGCGGCAAAAGTAAAGCGGTTCGGGTCAGAGGACGCGAACCGCTTGGAGGAACTTCAATATTCTTTACAAGCCGGGGAGTCGCGACAATCGTAGGTCCCCGGAATCCTTAATCGAGCTTGTATGTTATCGGGAGGATGTAATAAACGGCTACCGGCTGGCCTTCGTGCACGCCTGGCTTCCAATCCTGCATCAGGTTGACCACCCGAAGAGCTTCATTGTCGAGCAGCTCATTTCCGGCAGATCGGGCGATCTCGGCATCCGAAACCTTGCCATCTGAGGAGACAATGAACCGCACAACGGAACGACCCGTGATGCTCTTTTTCCGGGCTTCTTCGGGATAACGGAGATTGGATAGGAGGAATGCCGATATATCGCCCTGGAATTCCGGCATCTGCTTCACTGTTTTATAGACGAGACGGCCGTCGGGCAGGGCCGTTTCACTCGTAATAGTCGCCCCCATTTTAGAGGTGTAGACTGCCCTGTTGTTGCTTTTATCCTGTGCCATTGCCTGTGAATGGAACAATACGGAACTGAGGATGGCCCCTGCAGCTATGATCTGTGTTGTGAGGCGTGTCATGGTCATCATTTATTAATGGGTCAGGAAGTAAAGCAAGTTAATATAAAGTTGAAACAATAAGCCCATCGAAACAAGCTGCCCCTGGCGAAGGATTACTTGCGGAATTCAATCCTTCTTATAGAACGATCCGTTGCTGAATGATGAACGGTCTAAAAGCCGAATTAAGTATTGAAGAATCTGTATGATGATGAAGGTCGGCTCCGGGCTTCCGGTTTGGGAGGACATGAACCGGGGCAAAGGACTTCCGGTTCGTGTGACACGAACCATGGCAAACCGGACATTTATCCACCCGTGTATTGACAAAATCAGCGGTTATTCCACAATTTTGGGTCGCGGTACAATAAGAAACCGTCGCAGAATTTCTCCTGAGGCGGTTTCTTCTTCTTCCCAATCTACCATACTAAATCACCAACGCACCAACCATGTCCGACCATGGACCAAGTTCGCCCTTGCGATTTACCCAGCGAGCATAATAGTACACGTACTTGCCCTTGTAGGCATTATCGTATGTTATATTCTGACCGGATCGGGTAACCGAAACGCGGGACTTTGTCTCGGAAGGATCTGAGGGTGGAGGTCCGTCTATCCGGTACCAGATCTCGCAATAAGCTGCAGAATCCGGGCGCTTGCGTGAGTGCGGCGTAGCACTATCATGAAAGCGGAAGCGGTGTGCACTTACGAAACGATTATCCACCAATAAAACCGGCACCGTGGAAGGTTCGCTTGGAAGTGAACGGGTTCTGCTTCGAGCATGAATGCCCATGGCGGTTTTGTCCTGTTCGGAGACCGATTCATTGCCTACGATGTAGTCGTGCATCACTTTGTCCACCAGGCTTCGGTAGACCAGCAGCAGTGCATTACGGGCGGCGGTCGCCGCAGGACTCGAAGTCTTGCGGTTCGCTGCAATATCGTAAGCGGCATCCCACTCTTTTTTGTTCGCTACCATGTCGGCAACGAGGGCTGGTGGGAGATTCCAGTCTGCGGCATTTGCGACACAACGGGTCACCAGGACCGACTGGAAGCCATCAAACACTACTGGGTTTGATGGGATCTTGTACAAGAGTTCCGTGTACATAATGTAAAAATTTAGTGTACGTAACTATTACCAAATCGCGCTCCGAAATGAACGGAATACGGTTCATTAAATAATAATTAACATTATCGGAATGCTAATAGGCGTATGCGCCAAAAACATCCAAATCAGTATTCAAGAATCCAAAGTAATTGAAGATCAAAATTTTATATAGCATTATGATGATTCTAAGAACTACGCCAGACTTTTTATTTGCGCGCTAGATAACAATTTGATTCTCAAAACTATGGAATGACTTGACAGTGGCGGAATTACCTGATGCCATGTTACAAATATTGTTTCGGGTAATTATTATAAAATCATAGGTTGACTTGATCAAATTCTATCATCAGAAAAAGGTATTTCTTCACTCAGTATTTACTTACCAACATGTTCATTTCGCTAACCCACTTGTAATACATAGCTCATCCAAATAGATATACTGGCCGCACAAATGATCCAAATGCATGTCCTCATGGATTCTATTTGTTCATCAACGTGATCATAATTTATTATCCATTCGAGTTAATTAAGTCGCCATTTGTTATAATTTGGCTCATATTCTCGATGACAATTGCTCATCCAATTCATTCATTTGGCTGGTAAAATTGAAATGACGGCACTACCAATTAAATAAAGTTCACTTACCTAATTGACTATTATCGCACCCATAAATGAATAATATTGCCTAGAAGTTTATTAGGGTTTCGCATCAAATAATTCCGTTTTTGTAAGCCAATCGATCCGTATTGCAGAACCATGCAATGTTGTTTTCACACCAAACCGATCCTTTTTTCGTCATATTGCTGCTCTAATACACTCACGCAAATCTTTAATGTGCTCATTAACCCAACATGATTTACAATGCGGAATAAAATTGTATTTTTCAACTTAACATGCGCGTCTTATCATGAAAAAACATCATTATACCCACAAGCGACTAAGACTGGAAACGAGTATCGTAGGAATGCTTACCCCTAATTATACAAGACTTGATCGCAGTCTAATGGGTACAATCAGAACTACTATAGGTTCGTTTTTGGCAGACTGCACCAGCCGCCCTACAACTGGGCACGTGGCGATTATCGAACGTAATGATTCGGGATTGGAGCGCTAACTTATTCGACAAGTCGACGAACAAGTCCTGTTAAAGTAAAAAAGCACAATATGCGGCTGGCCTTTCACGGAATAAAAGGACTTTTTTGAAGATCTAGGGACATTTTGAACTGTAGAGCCTAAGATTTGAAAATACTCGATTGTCCTTTATCGAAATATCCAACCGTTTGCCTACAGCTTTCAAACTGCGGGCTTTCTCAATCGTTGCTTGTTTTGGGTAAGAGGTTTTGAGAAGGGGCGAGCTTTGTAGTTAAATTATCTTTCTAAAATTTACAATATTTACGGTATCTCTTGTTATGGGAGTTCCAGGGTATATTTCCAAGTTTTTTTTATACCCATTGCCGTTTTCGGATAGTAAGTAGTACTGTACGGGAAAACGATGTTAACGGGCTCGGTCTCGTAATTCCATAGGTAATACAAAACAATCCCTAATGCTTGCGGTTTAGTGGATAATGGGCTGAGGTAGATGTTTGAGTGGTCTGGATTCTCTTTTACAATATCATTGATAATTTGAGCTGTAACGAATGGATCAAATGCTGGGGCAAACCTATCAATTCTTTGACCAATAGAATCTTTCGCCTGAAACATTTTTAAAATATTTTCTTGATACATGTCGGGCTGCAAAGAAGGGAATCCAAGAATATAATAACGCTTCTTAATCTTGGATTTGTGGTTTGAGATCCTAGCGATTAGCTTGTCATCATAACCGGCGGAAATTATCAAAATATCGTTTTCTGTTCTCGGAGAGTTTATAGACGAGCTACACCCCTCAATAGGCTTAACCTCACTAACAAAGCCTGAAAAGGTCGTGTCTTCGGCATTTTTATAGTGTTCTGGTTCAGAGTATAAAAAATCAATTTTCTTTATTCCCATTCGATGTAAGTACACGGTTAAATAAATCAGGTGAGGTCTGATAAATCCCGTGATATCAATGCATATTCTTGAATTGAATTTTATATCTAACTGCTCAAACAGTTCGATGAAACACTCATCTTCCTTGTACGATTTACACGTGTATACATCTTCAACCGGAGCGACATTATGATAGTGAGGAAAATCAATCCATATTTTCTTAGCTGCGGTAATTAAGTCAAAGACCTTTGTAGTCCTTTCACATCCATCGTATGCAGATATAAAGAAATCATAGCCGGTCCCGCAGTCTATTTTTCCGTTATCATAGCTGTACTTGTAAAATATTGTAAAATCCACAGCCTTAATTTTTTGGATTAAATAAGGTCTGAGCCTCATTATTACTTGAGTCCTTCTTACCAAAATCGGGCGCATTCAATTGCGCTTTACGTTTTCTATACAATGCGTCAAATTCTACAGCATGTTGACTATCGAATATAGCTTCCGATAATTCTTTATTTAAAGGAATGCTGCCCCTAACAACCGTTGGTAAGTTCCATAAAGGTGCAAGTATCTTATTGATATGAAACATCCTTTCCTTCCTTCCCGAGTTCTTCTCAATACGGCCATCTGTATCTTCTACTATAAGAGAGTGAACTTTCATCAACTCAATACACGATACGGCATTATTAGAAAGCTCTTCGCATTTCACATTAAAACAAGATACAGTTGTTTCTACAGGTTTATCACAAAAGCGTTCCAATATGAAGTAATCTGACAATCTCTTAAGAGCGGAATATAGGTTCTTTCCGTCCTCACCCACAACTTCTGCGTCTTCATAAAACCATCGAGCTGTTTCGTAAACCGCAAGATATTGAGACTCTAGACTTATTCTACCACCATCTTCAAGGGGACGTTCACCTTTGATTTTGGCAAATTCGATTACCTTTTTTAGGATTAAAATAAACGTTCGCGCATTACCCTGGGAAATTCTAATAAATTCTTGTATCCCAGAATATTCCGTGTTCTTTACATTGTTTTCCTTCGCCAACTGGGCAATAAAATCCTTCTTTCGCTTATCGAGAATCTCGTTAAAAACGGATGGTTCTCCACCTTTAAATTTCAAATATTCGATATGGACGTCTTTTGATAATTCTAGAACGGACTTATTTTTTGGAATTTTGTTCCATAATCTATAAAAATAATATATTGTATACTTTTGTTCTAATGGGTTGTTGGAAGTATTTGATATTAAATTTTCTACTATGCTCTTGACGTTCTCCTCACTAAGAGGAAGGACAAGTCCCAATTCGTATGCTTTTACCAGATTCAGTTTAAGCTCTTTTATATGTTTATACTCCTTATTTCTGTTCTTTACGATAATATCATCAATAATTTTGGCGTCGCTATATTCTTCGAATTTTTTGCAGAATGAAATCCTTATTAAGTCGGGATCTACAATCAGATTTTTTGACTCATAGAATTTCACTAAGCGATTCACATAAAGCTTCTCAGCAAAATTCTTGTATAAAGCTTCATTACTTCTAATGATGTCATCTAGGCTTACATCCTGAAATTCCGATCCGGATTTCATTTCTTGGCCGGACTTGGTGTCCCGTGTCGTATACCCATATCTGCGTGCTCCAATCCAAAACGTCACCGGCATTTTCTTATCCCATACCAATGTGTTCACGAATTTCTTTTGCCATTCATAGAGTTTTTCATATTCATCAAGAATGTAAATAAACTTCACCTCTTGCAGTTCAGCAATCTGCTTATTTGCTATAATGGGAATGCCAAATAACAAGTCACCAGGTGAAAAAAGTACCTTAATGTCCTCATATTTGAGTTGACGCGTAAATGCAGCATTTAAGACTTCTGAATCAATTTTCCTACGCAATTCCGAAATATGACCAATTAGTTCATCCAAGTTCGAAATTTCTTTTATATCCTTATAATTACCAAAGAGATGTAGGATCGAATCTACTAACGTAGCCTCTAAACCTTGAGTGAGTTGTAAGGACCGAAAAATGTCCTGGATAATAACAAGGAGAGAATCGCAAATGTATAATTCAAAATAATACTCAAAGACGCTGCTCCATGCTGATTCATCTATGCCTTTTCCACTGAATCGGGTTGAGTTTATTCCATGAAAAACTGAGTAAATACCAACATACTTATCGGTATTTAACGTATTAATTACGCTACTATTCCTGATTTTTTGTACTGGATAGGAAAAATATCGCAGGATGTGAGTTTTTCCGCATCCTTTCCCGCCAATCAAATATTTTGGAAGATACTCCTTAGGGTTAAGCATCGATTCAAAAGACACTTTTTCCTTAATATTGTAGTTGACCCAATATTCGTTAATCTCAACATCACTAAATTCAGTTGCCTTTGTTACACTGAATGGATTTTCGAGTTCACCGATCATTTTTTAGTATATTTTATTATATCTTTTAAAGATTGGTTTCCAGCCATCTTTTTCAGACCAGAAAATCGGTAGTGAGTTGTCAGGGGTATTGTGGAATAACCCAATGAGCAATTCACAATTATCATGTCCCAGAGGTGGGTAAAAAAGGGTTTTACCATATTTTGATGCAGTTATTTTTGAATAATCCTTTTCAATCTGATCATCAATATGAACCTTAAAATACCTTGAATTTGGCGAAAATGCCTTGAATGTATCATCCACCGTAAAAACTGCTTCAACCTTGTCAAAAATATTTAGGCTTCTGACGGACTCTACACCTTTTTCAATACCAAATAGCATAAAGTAGCTAACTTCTGCAGTGCTATTCTCAAATTTAATATTTTGAACTACTTCCTTTAAATAGGATTTAGCTTGACTACCACTACCACAGAAGTCATCGATAAAAATGTATCGCTTTATATGTGAGTCTTTGAGATTCGTTTTCAAATAAGTTCGTGATATCCCCCCTATTACCTCATCAACTTTATTTGTGGAAAATATCTCGCTTGTGTTAATAAAGTGTTCTTTTGATAGTTTCGCTTCTTGCCTAAAATAATAGAGCAAGTGTACACCACTCTCAGATGGGTTTCCTACCCCTAGAAATCGTGTTGCATTCAATTCCTGTTTGAATTCCGCTTCTATCAAATGAAGATCTCGTGTATCCCCGTTACGTTTTCGAATTGAAGCAATAATTGGGTATTTAAACAAATCACGATACAATGCTAATAATAATTGCCTTACTTCGCTATTGCCAAAATACATGAATTTGGAAAGAAGATAAAGCATATTAATCTTCTCTTTCTCTCTCGTATCATCATCCAGATCTTCAAAATTACTTAACCATTGACTGTCTATACCTTCACTCCATTTTTCTCTCCAAATTGTCTGGAAATAAGCATAGATTTTTTGTTTAAGCCTATCGTTTAAGGGCGGCAAGTCGTAACCTGTCATTGCTTATTTTTTTTGAAAACTAGTATCCATTCCCTAGAAATAATATCAGCCGTTTTATTTCGTTTTGTCATTAGCCCATACGACCTGATGTCATCTATTAGTTTAAACTCTAAACACAAACCTTGGTTCACTAAATATTCCGTAAAATAATCTTGGGTATTGAATTCGTAATTGCAAACTTTATTATTTCCTACTATGAGCACAAGGAATCCGTTCGGCTTTAACACGCGAATCATTTCATCAAGAGCGCACTTCATTTCCTCAATATAATTACAAACAATTTTTGCTCTAAGTGGGTTTATGAGGAATATTTTTTCTATTAATTTATCTGCTTTTAATAGACCAGTTATACTTAAGATAGTATCCGATTTCCTGTAACTCTCCCTTCCGATATTTTGAGAATCCAAGTTTGCCAAGTCTGAGACATTCGCTAAACCCGTCCAGCCAAGATTTAGACTTGAGGCTCTAACATATTTTTGCGCCCCAGCATATGGTGGGGAGGTAATAATTAGCTGAATGGAATTATTTTCGAGTTTATAGCCGTATTCGTCTGTAGCTAAGCACCTTGCATCATTCGAAATAATTTCTGCTCTGTTATTAATCCCTTGCAGTAGTCCAAATCGTCCGATATTTTCTTTTACTATTACAGCAAATCTGTTGAACACATCGATTGATTCAAGTTGACTGAGGCGATTGATAATGTTGATATTAATCGGGCTTCCCTTTTTGTATCTGCCCGGATTAAGTCTGACAGGAACAGATATTCTTGGATCCGCGTAACTAACTTTCTTTACGCAGTTAGAAAAGCAAACTAAAAGAAACTCTTTCAGGACAGGATTGGATTCCTTCGCAATTGCCCCTCTTATTTTAGCCAATTGCGATATGATTGATTCGTGAAACCAATATTCTCGATTGACTACTTCGGGGATTACTACGTTTTTAGTTCGTCGTGCCGAATGGACAACTCTTTTTAAAGCTGATTCAGCCTCATTTATGTCAAGTCGGGATACTTTTACCCTAGCAATAAGTCGAGCTAGCGGATTTGCGTCAGCACCATAGGTATTTCTTTTTGAAAGTACTCCCTCAAGTAAAACAGTTCCGCTACCGCAGAACGGATCTAACACACTATCACCTTCTTTTGAAAATATAGAATTATTTAAAAAGAAGTACGGAATATGAACTAATAATTTCGCAGGATATGTATGAATTAAGTGCGTAAATCTCTCCGCACTTTTTATTTCTGGCAATAGTTCTCTGAAACTTACGCCAATGGGTTCCTTGTTTATTGAATAAGATTCAATAAAAGATGATATTATTTTATCATTTCTTTTGGAGATAACTGTCGTGTTCAAAATAAGTTAAACAGCAATCGGGGCCTTTATTGGTGGATGAGGATCATACCCTTCTAAAGTAAAATCTTCGTATTTGAATTCAAAAATATCTTTTACATTCGGATTTAGAACCATTTTTGGATAGGGTCTTGGAGTTCTACTCAATTGTAAATCTACCTGCTCTAAATGATTGCTGTAAATGTGAGTGTCGCCCAAAGTATGCACGAAATCTCCAGGTTGTAAATCACATACATGAGCAACCATCATAGTCAATAAGGCGAAGGACGCAATGTTGAAGGGCACTCCTAAGAACAAGTCAGCACTACGCTGATACATTTGGCAGGACAGCTTACCATTAGCAACATAGAACTGAAAGAGCACATGGCATGCAGGTAACGACATTTTATTTATGTCCGCGACATTCCATGCGCTTACAATAATTCTTCGCGAATCTGGATTGCTCTTAATTGTCTTGATAGCCTCACTTATTTGATCGATATGACGGCCATCAGGCGCCGGCCAACTGCGCCATTGATAACCATAGATTGGACCTAATTCGCCGTTCTCATCCGCCCATTCATCCCAAATTGTGACCCCATTTTCTTTCAAATAGGAGATGTTAGTTGAACCTTTTAGAAACCAAAGAAGCTCATGAATAATTGACTTTAAATGCAGCTTCTTAGTAGTAAGTAAGGGAAAGCCATCACTTAAGTCAAATCGCATTTGGTACCCAAACACACTGATAGTTCCAACACCAGTTCTATCGGTTTTCACAAGGCCGTTTGCACGAACATGTTTTAACAACGTTTCATATTGATTCACGTCAAGTACTTTATTAGGACTGCAAAGTAACACTCTTGAAAGTCTAGGTCAAATATTGATGTTTGCCTTGGAAACCAACCACTCAATCCCGTGATATTCGTTTTAGTCTTATTGGGGGTATCCGTAATGGTCCCAGAAAACATTGAGACTGAAACAGCCCATAAACCATTTGTCAGCTTTTGTTTGAGCAATAAAAAAACCCTTGACTTTTCAATAGGTCAAGGATACAAAAGTCGGGGCGACTGGATTCGAACCAGCGGCCTCTTCGTCCCGAACGAAGCGCGCTACCGGGCTGCGCTACGCCCCGAATATCGAGGCACAAATCTAATAAAGTAGAATTAAAAATTATAAAGCCATCGCCGCACGTTCCGCCTCCCATATCATACGGCCCTCGCCGGAGAATACATGGCGCTCGCTATGATAGCTGCTACGCACAAGGGGACCGCTTTCCACGAAGTCTATACCCATATGGTAACCGGCCTCGCGGTATTCCGCAAACTCATCCGGATGCACGAAGCGCGCTACCGGCAAGTGTTTCTGGGTAGGCTGCAGGTACTGCCCCAGGGTCACGACATCGCAACCGGTGTCTGCCAGCATCTGCAGGGTTTCCAGCACTTCCTCACGGGTTTCGCCCAGGCCGAGCATAATGCCGCTCTTGGTGCGCATGCCTGCCTTTTTGCGGCGGCTG
>Ga0193752_1003074_pt1 | contig 11777 bp, 18 predicted proteins | sample H1c1metaG_FD_144924 | JGI IMG/M metagenome (GOLD analysis project Ga0193752, IMG submission 144924) | Soil microbial communities from a riparian zone of the East river system, Colorado, United States - H1c1 | ecosystem: Environmental > Terrestrial > Soil > Riparian zone | place: USA: East River... | reverse complement strand
CCGTTGTGGCCGCGCTCGTCAAGCACGTCCGCAAGCTGCCCGAGCAGCTGCGCCGCTCCCTGACATGGGACCAAGGCAAGGAGATGGCTGCCCACAAGACCTTCACGGTTGCCACCAACGTGCAGGTCTACTTCTGCGATCCCCGAAGTCCCTGGCAGCGCGGCAGCAACGAGAACACCAACGGCTTGCTGCGACACTACTTCCCGAGAGAACCAATCTCTCGCGCTTGTCCCAAGCCTACCTCAACACGATCGCCCTGCGGCTCAATCAACGTCCGCGAAAAATCTTGGGCTTCGAAACTCCAGCCGATAGATTACGAGTGGTGTTGCACTGACCGGTTGAGGGCGCCTGCCCATTCCGGTCAATAGATGCCATTAGTAACACCCTTAATCCCGCCTTACCGCCAAGGTGTCGATCCTACAGTTTACTAGGCGATAGCCCTGTCGCGAAAGCAGAGATGCGGCCGCCTGATAGTCGCCAGCGCTCAGTGCACAGTGCTCGTATAGAATGAGTTTCGGGCAGTATCGATTGAAGTCGAGTTGCCGGAGAATTTGGTAGTCGTAGGTCTCGGCATCTATGTGCAGAAGGTCTATGTGCGCGACTTGGTGTCTGCCGAGCACAGACATCAATGGCTCGCAGCGGACACGAGTTGCGCCAATACACGCGGCGGGCTCTACTAACTTCATGTTGCTCAAATGGTTCAACACATACGAGCGATCGAAAGAGCTGATCGCGCTCATCTCTCGCGGCAATCCAGCCTGCGGTGATACAAAGTAAAACCATCGGTCATCGGCTGAGTCAGAAATCGCGGTTTGCTCGAACGCAAAGCGGCTCTCTCCCGAGTAATTACCGACGAGCCTGTCGAAAGCCTCCTTGAGCGGTTCAATGAAGATTCCACGCCAAAGCGGGTTACTTCTTATCAACTCGTGAAGGGGGTCACGAAAGATCCCATCATTCGAGCCGACTTGCACGAAGAAGCAGTCCTTACCGCCGAAGAAATCCTCGATCATTGGTCCGGGCGCGCAGCGGAGCTTGCCAGTCGCGATGTACCGGCGCGCTGCACGCGCAAGACGAGTCAGAGTGACCATCAATGAAAACGCATTAAGCGAAGAGAATATAAAATCATAGACCGCAGAGAATCGACCCGCAAACCGGCACGCGACCGATTACGTCGTGTCGCTCGCACAAGCGGCGTTCTTTTCGGGCGGTTGTCATCGCGTGACGGCACCGATGATTTCATCTGCGTTTGAGGCCATGGGCTCGTGAGCCAATGGCTCCGGTAATCCCTAATTGGACCTACAGCAGTCTACGCGGCCCGGTATGGATGTTCGGGCTCACAGGCTACCTGCTTAATGATTCATCCTGATACGGTACTCGTGCACTGGGGGGAATGTCCCGCTCGCCGGCAAGCTGAAATCCGCAGTATCGGAGACAGGGTTTGCGGTTTCCGGGTTATTGTAAAAATGAAAGACCAAGTTTTCGACACTGATCGTATCCTTGTCTTTCAACACTTTGTTGCCGACAGCTTTGAGGGCATAAACAGCCTTATCCGCCTCGTCCAGACCGTAGGCGATGAGGATGAATTCCACTTTGTTCCCATTAATTTCGACGATACCGCTCAAAGCGCTCCCATGCGTAGCGGCTGGCTTTGAACCGCCGAGAGACCAATCAAAATTAATCACCGATTCGACCGCCGCCATCTTCCCCAGTCCGATTGGGGTATATGTTGCTAATGTCTTCATCTGGTTCGGTCCCGCGTCCACGATCCAGCTGCCGGCAAAAAGTTCGGGCGTGTTCTCGTGTGGCATGAGCAACTCCTTGAGGCGAAACATCGACGGGTTCGTGCCCCATCGCTCGACCATTCCATCCAATATTTCCCAGATGGCCGCTCGAACCACCCATCAGCTAGAAAAATAGCGCATCGCGTGGCACCCGGAAAGCCTGACGTCGGCTATGATGTTGGGAGGATACGCCGCAGTCACGGACTCAGCTTTTTACCCCAGTGGAGTCGTAAAGGGCGCGCTGGTGAATGTCTGATTCTGGCCATGAACAGACCTGGCCTAACCGCCTGATGAACGGCTGGTCTCGACAAACTCCGACATTCCGACGAGAGCCCTGACACGTTCGTTTCGGCCCCCATCCGACATCCCGCTCTGAAACGGCTATTTTTTCGCGCGTCGCAGCGATAATCGGGGCCACCAAAGCCGCGCGGCGCGTCCGTTTACTTTGCAGCAACCTTGTGTGCCCAACCTATCCAGGGCAACGGCACGCTCGACGGAAAAACTCGGGCGAGGTGTGGGCATGGACCCCTCTCATGAAAATTCTTAGAACAAGACACTTACGGGACATGCCGTTCGAGCATCGTCGGGCGCGCCCGGGGCATACCGGCCTAGCGGTCATGGGTCTGTCGATCGCCGCGCTGCTTGCGCTTGGGTTTCAATTCGTTGTGGCCATTTTCTGGGGCTTCATGGTTGGCCTCGCTTTAGAAACGCTGCGAGCGGCAGCAAAGGACTACAATCCTACGCTGGCTGTCCTTCATACGTCGGCATTTCTCCTCATCATCTTTCTGCTGATCGGTCTAGGGATGATAATCTGAATCGGTTACCTGGCCCGTATCCGGTCACTACCGATATCCGTACCGCTTAGATGCACGAGGTCCTGTTGATGAGTTTGCTTGATGTGCTCCGAAGACCTAGCCGCAGAACGCATCTTCTCGGAAACCTTCTGACGGGCGGAGCAGTCGCCGCCATACTTGGCACTGCATTGCAACACCTGCGCGAGCGTTCCCGCGAGAAACGTCTGGCCGACAAAAGCGCTGCCCTGCCGATTTCGCCGGACGAAGTGGAAGCAGCCCTTGGCGAAGAACGTATTCAGTGGCTGATAAGACAGACAGGTCTGACCCGGGACGAGCTTGTTGCCGGTCTGCGTTTTTCGCGCGATATAGAGCCGGAGCGCTTTCGGCGGTACAGCTGAAGACACTTCGGATGTGGCTCCACCTGGACAACAGGATCATAAACCGAGTCGGGTAGTTCGGGCGAAGCGACCTAGAAACGAGAAGGGCGCTCGAAGACGCCTGCTACACGGCCGCCTTCCTAGGCCTCGGGAACTCTGCGCGGGCGTGCGTGTTGAATAAACATGGATAAGGATCGCATCCGCCGAATCGGCCTCTGCTCACCACGATCCTGCGGACGAAAACCGGCCCGGAGCCGTGCTGACGACGCAGGAATCCCGCCAAGGCGAAACGTCCGGTCACATGCGATATGTGCTGGCGGGGAGCCTTGGTCTGGCGATCGTCGCGGGCGTGCTGCTCTATGGGTATTTCTTCTAAGGTCCGCCCTTTCCCTCGTCTGTCTCGTAGAACTGAGCCCTCGGGCGCCCCTATAAACGAAGCGTGGCGCGGAGCCCCAGCCGCCGCTATCGTCCGGCCTTACGCACGGCGATGATCGAGTGAGCCGACTCGATGCACTCGTCGCAGAGGATGTGTCCGCCCATCTCGACCATTGCCGCGACCTCGCGCCGCGACTTTCTTGCACGCGCGGCAGCGGACCAGGTTGACGGTCGCGGTCCTTGCTTTTTCGCTTTTTCGCCTCTTCGAATTTGCGGCCGATCTCCGCTTTGCGCGCTGCAGCCTTGGAACGGTCGCCCATGCCCAAACGTAGGCGACTGGGACCGGAAAAAGAAAGGGGCGAGGGTGCGGAGCCGCAATCAGAGCGTGTGTTATGTGGGTTACCGATGCGCGCTATGAGATTTGATATAGGGAATCGCAGGGGGCAGACCTGCGATGGAATACCAATTCACTGCAGAGGAGTGGGCGCGGCTCACGCCCGATGAGCGGGTACAGCGCTGCCGCCTTTTAAGCTTAGAGGCGCGTCAAATGAGCAAGCGGGCGACCGGAGAAGTGAAGCGCGCGTATCTCAGAATCGCGCTGGGTTGGGATGCACTCGCGAATGAGATCGAGGACACAACGCCTTAACGCAAAAGAAAAGGGCAGGCCTCGCGAGCCCGCCGCTGTTTGCGGATAACTCAATCTGATTTCGGGTCGCCGTTGTCATGGGCCATCGCTTCAATTGAATCAGCCAACTGAACATAGCTGGCGGCGACATCCATCAACATCTTCTTGGACTGAGGGTTCGTAGCCGTCGCGGCTTGAGCGCGCAATTCCGCCGCCCTTTTCCGGTAACCTTCAGTCGAGCGTAGACTTTCCATCCCACTTTTAAGGCTCGTAGGGGTCGTTGAGAAGCAACCGTTTCTGTCGACAGTCGAACCCGGTCACAAGAGTGGCTCGCGTTGCTTCAGGTTGGATGACTGCTTTTTCGTAAGGCGGTTCGCCATCTGCACATAATTGGCGGCGAGATTGAGCATCGTTTGCTTGTTCTCTGGATCGTTCATGGTAGCGGCTTCAGTCCGCATCTTCTCCGCGAGAAGCCGGAAACCCGATCCTTCGATCCGTCTGCCCCAAGTCGAGTCTGGATCCATTGTCGGGAGCTCACGCGGCCCAGCCTCGCATGAAACTTTCCGGTGTCTCACCCAAAGTTCCATGGCAGGCCAACCGCCCTTTTCCTGAAGACTGAGCGCTTTGTCACAAGCGCCCCCATCTTCGCACGCCATGAAGAACGTATGACCGACGCGCTTGCCCGCGGCGTCGATATGATAGGCGCGATAAAAGTCTTCGATGGTGTTCTCATGCATAGTCGTGCTGCTCCTCGCGGGGCGGGAGCACGGACACTTTAAGAGCGGTGTCGCTGAGGTCTCTCAGGCGCCGGCGCGCATGGCGATGCCGACGATGAGGGCACTCTAGCCGAAGCAGCGGCAGAGGCAGAAGACAGTGGAACTACGTAATGGGTGCTCCTATCAATGATGGTGGCGGGGCTTCATCTCTAAAGAAAAGGGCGGACCCTCGCGAGCCCAAGGTCGGAGACCATAATTCTCAAACCGGGACTTCACACCACCACCGCCGGCAGGAACCACAGAAACAAGCCCGGCGGATCGGATCACGCGCGCGTCCGATCCGCATCCAGACGGCGACGCTTTGGTAGTCGTTCTTCTTGAGGAGATCGTCGGCACACCGGGCAGCCGCGAATCGGGCCGCATCGCCGCGCCGCGTCATGAGCACGCTTGCCGTGCGCCAGATGTCGATTTCTTCCATGATGGCCGCCCCCGCAGAGAGAGAGGGCACGTTTGACGATCCCAGCGCACTGCTTTCAGGCACCAGGCCTCAGCGTCGCGGCGAGCACCTCAGGAAGGGTGGCAGTCAGGACGGGTGACGCCTGGGGGGCAAAGAGGACGCAAGGTCGGGGCGATGTAGGGAACGTCCCGCGATGCGCTCGCAGTTGGGGGCACTGCAAGGTAAATTGGCTCCATCACGATCTGAAGACTCGCGGGATATTTGTTCAGTGCGCCGGTTGAGTAATCGATCAGACCAAAGTCGAGCGTGAGGGCACCGACAACGCCCCAGGCGCTCGCCTCCGATACAATTGTAACGAGCTTGTCTCTGTAGCCCGGTGCGGCACAGCGGATCTCGGTGTTGTTCTTGCTCTTACGGACAGTCATGGTCTGGCGTCGCGAATCGTAGCTGCCAATCAGCTTTCCTTGCAGGTATGCGTCGCACGCCGCACTAGCCGGCGTGGCGCTGAGCTGAATATCTTGAGACGTGCCTTCGACGATTGTGGCGCAGCTCGCCAACAGACCTGAGGCTACGCTGATAGCAAACCATCTGAGTTTCATCGATCCGACCTCTATATTGGCGGGACGAAACGATAGCTCTGATGGTTAAGTTTCCGTTCGATTGTAGATTACGCGCGCGCCGCCGATGGCGCCTAGCGGCTTCTTCCTTCAGCCCGAGGCGGCGCTCAATCTCTGTGGGTGTCCGTTTCGGCATCGCGACTCAATGCCATCACGGCCGCTATCGTTCCGCCATGGCGCGCCGCGACGATCCCCCGAACCAGACCTTGGGCCAACTCAACTGCTCGCCGGGCTGGGCGTGGTTCTACTGTAACAATCCGAAGTGCGCTCACCGCTCGCCGTTGCCGTTCGCGCCGTTCGCCATTCGCTGGGGGGCGGGAGTGTCGGGCGACGTGCTTTGCCGGAATCTCAAGTGCTCGGTTTGCGGCCACCGTGGCGCGTCCCTGTCGGTGCCGTCCTGGCGGGATATGCAGACGGGGTTCGAGCCGTTCCCGGTCGGCTGGCGGTCGAGAGCGTCGGGCGGCTCTACGTCATTGCAATGAGCGCGACTCATGGGGGCGCTGATTGATTTGAGATCAGGGCCGTTCGCATTGTGAAGGTCCGGATGGTCAATGCGGACCAGACGGCCATTTCATTCTGTGAGCTACTCTCGAATCACGCTCGGCCAACATTCCCATCCTCCCGACCAAGCGAGGGCTCCGGTTGCCCCCCTTCCGGAGCCCGTTTCCATTCCGAGACTTAGCCTTTGACCTTTATGGCGATCTCGTACTTGAGCGGCACTTCCCCCACGATCAACGCGACGCTGAGCACCTTGCCCGTCATGTCCTTCGCGCCTTCGGGCGGCGTCAGTATGACGGTGAAATCCCGTCCCGGCGTCCATCGCTGTCCTCGCGTCATAGGCCCGCAACCCCGCCCCGCATTGGAAGGTCAGCTTGGCGGCTTTGAGCGAGTAGGGCCATGGACGAAATGGTCGCGGGAGAGGGCCATTAGCGGCGCCCGCGGATTTCGGCGACGGTATCGGCCAGCGCGTCCGAGCAGTCGCCGCAGACAAGGCGGTCGCCGAATTCGACAAGGCAATCCACCTCGCCGTCGGACCTCTGGCAAGACGAACAACGGGCCGGGAAGCGTTGAGGCGGGTTCGCCGCCGCCTCGCGTAGCGGCTTCGCGATGCTCGCCCGATCGGCCAGCCGTTTGCTCTTGTCGGACATAGGGGCCACCGCGCGGTTCGGCACACTTGATTGTATAACAGTTTGTATAACTTCAGCCGTTCACCCAATAAAATATAAGTTATATCAATTACTTAAGTCATTTCTCTGGCGGAGGGAGAGAACCTGGGATCTAACCGTCTCTACTTTTGCCCCTAAATCTCCCACATTTTCGCTCGCGCGCCGCCCATTCCGCACAGGACGAAGCATCTAAAATTGGGTTCAACGGGACCGGTATGTCGGCAATGCGCACCCGCACCACTTGTACCGTTGAGGATCAAGGCCAGATACGGCAGTTGATCGCCAAAGCCGGACATCACCGTGACCTAGCGACTACACTCGCACTTCGTCCGTCGTGACGACAAACTCGACCAGCTTGGCGTCCCCAAACGCCGTACTTATCGCAGCATCGGTCGCGTCTCGTCCGCGGGCCATCAGGATGCGGCCAATGCGCGGGCGGTTGTGACGTGCGTCCACCGCGTGCCACGTCCCTCCCAGATAGACTTCGAACCAAGCGCTGAAGTCCATCGGATTGGGATCTGGCGGTACGCCGATATCGCCCAAGTAGCCGGTGCAATAGCGTGCGGGTATGTTCATGCAGCGGCAGAGGCTAATCGCCAGATGGGCAAAATCGCGACAAACGCCCCGCCGCTCTTCGTGTGCTTCCCAAGCCGTACGGTCCGGACGCGCATATTGGTATCCGAACGAAATACGATCGTGGGTGTATTGCAGAATCGCTTGCACGCGAGGCCAGCCGGGGCTCTTGCTGGAAAAGAGCGACCACGCGATTGCCGTTAATTTTTGGGTGTCGCAATAGCGGCTGCCGAGCAGAAAAACCAGCACGTCATCGGGCAATTCGTCCACAACGTGCCCTGGCATGCCTTCAGGAAACCGCTCCGGAAGACCGTGGTCGGAAATCACGAAGCGGTTCCACAGCGAGAGCCGACCGGCCGGGGCAATCACCCGCGTGCAGACATTGCCGAAACGATCGATATAGCTTCTGTGGGGAATCTGAGGGTGGAGTGTGAACGTCTCGGGTTTGCACAGATCCTGATGACGCGACGGATGCACATGAACAGTCAGCAGCAATGGCGTTTCAGCCACGCATTCGAACGCAATATTGTAACCGGCCCGAACAAGCATCACTCAACCTTCGATTCAAGCGCGTTCTTGCACATCTGGACGTAAGTCGTCAGCGGTGACTTGAACTTCGACATCCATGCCCAAGAAAGCGGCACCCGACCCTCGCCATGTCCCCGACAGGGGCACCGCCTGCAAGGGGTCGCGAGCGACCGCAACGCGAATAAGATCCCGATTTCCCACCAAGCCATTTGTCGGATCGAATTCCGCCCAGCCGCCATTCGGAAGGAAAACGCGTACCCAGGCGTGGGTGTTCCCCCCGCCGAGACGGCTCACCGTAGAATGGCGGTCTGCCGGGATATGCAAATATCCCGATACGAACCGCGCGGCGAGCCCCAACGAGCGCGCTGCTTCCATCATCAGCACCGCAAAATCGCGACACGTTCCCCGGCTTAGAGCCAACGTTTCGAGAGGAGTCTGCGGCGGGCCGGAGGAACGTCCAACATAGGCAAACTCATCATGAATGGCGTGGGTCATCGCCGTTAGGACGCCGGAAACATCCGCCTTCGGAAGACCTTGCAGGAAGCGGCGGCTCCATGTTTCCAGGACTCCTTCGGGGTCGGGATAGCCTCGAAGCATCGAGCTGTACACATCGGGGAGATCGGTCGGGGTATACGCGAACGGATAGGTGTTCTTGCTTCCGTCGTGCGACGCGGGGAGATCAAGGGACTCTTCGGGCCGATGCTCCAAGCGACTTATGCTCTCGAAGCTCAGCTCCTGCGCCACGCCCTTAAACCGCACAATACCAATGCAGTTCCCAAATACATCGTGGATGTAACGTACATCAACAGGTCTGGGTATGATCGTAAGCGACCACTCCAGGACATGCTGATCAAAGCTCTCGCGCGGGCGGAACATCATGCGATGGACGCCAAACGCCACCGGCTTTGAGTAGCGATAGCGTGTCAGGTGCCGAACGGTCAGAATATCCACGCCGCTACTAAACCATCTTATTGTCGATGCAACAAATCGTGCGAGCGGCGTAGCACCAACAAGCTCGTCGACTCGAAGCGGACGCGCGTGTGATGCCGTCTTGACCCGATCCGCGGTCGACTGAGTTTTGCTCGAGGACTGCGCTTGTCCGGTTCATGTGCCTTGAAAAGCCACAACCTGCTGGACGCGCCTGTCCCCCTTTAGATGTTTGGCTGCAGATAGGAACCACCATGTTCATCGATCCCCTGCAGCCCAGCCCCCGGACAATCACCACAGCGGAATGACCCTAGGCTGGTTCGACTTGCGAATATCTGTCAATCCAAGACAGCGAGGCGCTGGGCGATCAATTAACCGCTGGGGTTGGTTCGCATTCGTCGGAGCCCGTCGATTACTTCGCAGATTGCCCCTGATACAGATCGCGCGCACAGCGACGGAGGCATGGGTTATCCTGATTTTCAGGGGGCGCCCACCAGCGAACGGCGCCTCAGTCGTCCGAAATGGCAGGTGGGATCGCCTTAGCGACCTTCAAGGTCACGGCCTTTACGGCTCGCTCGCTTAGTGGCTTCGGAGAAATGTGAGACAGCGCCTTGCGGACGAAGGCTTCAGCCTCTCTTAAATTCTCATCGTTTTGGCGTTTCAACGTTTCAGTCCTCATTTGACGATAGTCGCCCAAGTACGATCAACGATCAGACTTGTAAAGTAGTCGATCCAATACTTCTGGCTCAATCTTTTCTTATCCAACACTGCGCGAAGCCCCCTATCGACTTCAACAACCGGACGAAGCAGCTTTGCAATATCGTCTTGCCGTACAGCAGAGCCAGCAAAGCGACGCTTCGTGTAGTCGTATGCGTCCTGAGCTACGATTTGCCATGCGGCCTGTTGAGCAACGAAATGCGCAACCAGCCCAGCCCGTTCCAACTTTTATTCAATTTCGAGCGTCAGAGCCATCAGCCTAAGTCGAGCAGAGCCAATGTTGCTGACACGAAAACACCGAAGCCGGCGGCGGCCAATAGCATTACGGCTAAGCTGGCGGAATCGGCATTGGCAAAGGCTTGGGCATGGAGAGCAAGGCCACAAGACGCCATCGACGACAGGAACGCAGCGAATGCTGGCCATGCCCGGCGGCGGTATGCCGCTCTAACGGCCCCCTTTTGAGTTTCGTCGTATGTGTCAAAACTGCTGAGAGCCGCCCCAAAAAACACGAGAATGAGCCCTGCCAGCGCTCCAGCCGCACCAGCGACATCGCTTGCGATGCCCAAGGCCCCCATCGCCCATCCTCATGGCCATTGAGACAAGCGCTGCTATATCTGATTCGGCGGAACAACTTAAACTGTACTTCGGCAGCCAATATCCATTTTTCGTCCTCCGAATGACCGCTATCGAGAAAAGTTGCCGTCCGTCTCGATGAGTTGTTGCAACTGGACTCTAATGATCAATGTGATTGGTCGACAGGTCGTTACCGAACTGAGCCACAGCGCGACCACCTTAACAATCTGGGATCGTCCGATTTCAAGTGGTGCTATGTTTCTCAGTCACTGAGGCTTGCGCTGAAACGCCTGAGCCACGCGGCGGCAACAGCGGAATGCGGCTCCTTGGGACCGGCGAGGCTCTTTATATCAGAGATCACGCGGCCGGCGAGCTGTCGAACGCGTTTGGCGATCGGGCCATTGGCTGCCTCCACGTCGTCCGCAATCGCGTGGAGCTCGATCACAAGATCGGCGAGGAACTCCAACCGGCGCAGGACACGCGTTCGGCTCTGCACGAGCCCAAGTCGGTTCAAACCGTAGACCTGTATCGACACCGCGCCGCGGACGCTGAGCTTCCGCGCCTCTGCATCCGCGGCAACGTCGGCCTCATCCGCACCGTCGCCCGCCAGCGGTAGGTGCACGGCGGCAGCCGCACCGGCCTCGGCGCGCGGCAAGGCAAGGCAGATCATGAAATCAGAATCAACCAGAAAATCGAGATGGTCGTCTGGCGCGTCAGTGCATGGATCAAGCAGGATCGGCTTTTCGCCGGCAAACTCATCGGGCTTCAGGTAGTCCGTGGCGCGTGCGCCGCTGATCGGGAACGAATCCTTCTTCCCGGTATTCATCACCCGTGAATTGCCGCGATTGTGGGCGCCTTCGACGAGCTCGAGCAGTTTATTGGACGGTATCGGCGTCGTCTGCTTGCGCTTACGATTGCAGTCGATGCAGCTCGGCAGCAAATTCGTCCACGCCGTGGCCAGCCACCAGTATCCGGGATGCTTGTCGTCCCCTTCGATGGCGCCTTTAGGCCTGTAGTGGTCAACATCGACGGGCGCCGTGCTGGAATAGGAACTTTCGCAATAGGCGCACTTGCCGTGAAACATCTGTTCGAGGCGGAGCTTTACGTCCATGGATTTGTACGCCCGGAACTCGAAGGCTCCGCTAGCTTCTCCGGCGGCCGGTTTAGGCTTCTTCACGCCCTTCGGCTTTGGCGCCGGTGGTTTCCAGTCCTTGAAGTGATCGATCGCCCGGTCCAACTCGGTCTTGTCATTCTTGTCTTTGGCGAGCAACCCTTCGGGCACAGCGCCATCTCTTGTCGCGGCGCGCACGGGTCAGACCCCTCTCAACGCATTTAGGATAGCGTTTTTAGTGGACTGTCGGAGGTTCTTCAGCCGTTCAGCCGACGCCTGCCGTCGCTCCTGCAAATAGAAGGCCACAGCCTCCTGAACGAGGCGATGAACCTCGGTGTCGCCGACGGGCAAAGCGCGCGCGATGTCATTGTTGAAGAGCTCTAGTGCTTTCTTCTCGTCGGTCTGCAATGCGAGCTGGCCAGCTTCCGGCCCCTCGCGAG
>Ga0193752_1003073_pt1 | contig 11778 bp, 5 predicted proteins | sample H1c1metaG_FD_144924 | JGI IMG/M metagenome (GOLD analysis project Ga0193752, IMG submission 144924) | Soil microbial communities from a riparian zone of the East river system, Colorado, United States - H1c1 | ecosystem: Environmental > Terrestrial > Soil > Riparian zone | place: USA: East River... | reverse complement strand
CTCGCGTAGTGACTCTGCACCACCGCCATCCTCGGCCTCGTAGGTGCCGCGGTCCCACAGCATCACCGTGCCGCCGCCGTATTCGCCTTGGGGAATCGTGCCCTCGAACGTGTTGTACGAGATCGGATGATCCTCAACCTCCATCGCCAGCCGCTTCACCGACGGATCGAGGCTCGGCCCCTTCGGCACCGCCCAGGACTTCATCACGCCGTCGAGCTCGAGACGGAAATCGAAGTGCAGTTGACTGGCCGCGTGCTTCTGAATGACGAAGTGCAGCGCCTTTCCCTTCGCCTTCGGCACCTTGCCGGCCGGCTCGCGCGTTCGCGTGAAGTCGCGCTTCGCGTTGTACGCAGCCAACGGCGCGGACTCCGCCGTGGCTTTCTTCGCGACCTTCTTGCCGGTAGTAGCTGTCTTCTTCGCGACGCGCTTGGCTGCCTTCTTCGCCGAAGTCGTCGCGCCACTCTTCCCCGCTTTCTTTGCCGGAGTCTTCACGGCACGCTTGGATGTTTTCTTGGCCGCCATGTTGGCGGGCCGATGCTAAGACCGTGCCCGATGTTCTTCTCTGCGTACCTCCGCGTCCTCTGCGGTAAATTCGCCCCGGTCCGGCGCTATGGGGCCTACACCGCTAGTAGTCCACTGGCCGCAGATAACTTTCGCCGATCGCACTCGAGCTGAGCATCGCCACCGTGGGCAAGCGACGCTTCCAGTGCGTACTCGACAGCCGCTTCTTCACGAGCGCCACCTGCGCAGCGTCGAAGCCTCGCGCGGTGAGATCCGTTTCGCCGTAGCCGCTCAACATCCAGTTGAGAATCTCGTCGGCCTTTGCGTAACTGATTCCGAAGTCACCTTCGTCCGTCTGTCCAACGACGAGATCCGCCGACGGTGCCTTGCCGACGATCACTTCAGGTACGCCGAGGTGGCGCGCCAACTCCCACACCTGCGTCTTGAACAGGTCGCCGAGAGGATTGATCGGCGGCGAGTCGTCGGCGTGCCACGTGAAGTACCCGAACAGGCGCTCGGTCTTGTTGCCGGTGCCGAGTGGAATGGCGCGATGCTTCGCCGACAAGTCGAACAGCGCGATCATCCGCATTCGCGCCATCACGTTCCCTCGGCGCGCGCCGTCCGCGTCCGGCTCGTTGGCGAGATAGCCGTCGACCGCCGCGCTGATGTCCACCGTGCGCGACTCGATCCCGAGCGCGTCGATCACGAGTTGCGCGTGTTCGAGACTCTCCGGACTCGACGTGCGATACGGCATCCTGACGCCGATCACGTTCGCGGGACCCAGTGCGCGCGCCGCGAGATAGGCCGTCACGGCGGAGTCCACGCCGCCAGAAACACCGACGACGGCGCGTTCGAAACCGCGACGCTGCATCTCGTCGCGCAGAAAGCGCACGAGCCAGTCTTCGACGAGCGCTGCGTCGATCTCGAGCGACGGCGGCCCGCTGAGCGTGTGCTCCTGTACAACTCGAACGCTGGTCGCCGTCGCGGACACGCCGCTCTTTTTCCGCCGCTTCGCCACCGGCGGCTCGTCAGTCGCCGACGCCGCGATCTCCTCGATGCCATCGAAGCTCAACAGATGCGGAGTGCCGCTCTGGACCTTCATCATCGCGTCGCCGAGATGCGGTACCATCGTCTCGAGGTCGGCAATGAGGGGCATGTCGGCGCGCGCTCGCGTCACGTCGCCGAGATCCACCTGCGCGACGACCAGCGCCTCCTCCCACAGCGGACCGCGAGTGCGCACTTCGCCCTTGGGGCCGGCCAACAGCGCCGAGCCGGGGAACTGCTTTCCCCCTTCGCTTCCGACGAGATGGATGAGCGCGACGTAGATCCCGTGCTCATCGGCCATGTCGCGGGCGAGTCGCTCCCATCGCGAGACGCTCGCCGGCCCCGGAATGCCGTCTTGCTTGGGCCAGGCGCCGCGCGCCGGGGGAGCCGTCGGCACGATGATGATCTGCGCGCCGTCGAGTGCGGCGATCGTACCGGTCATCGAGTGCCACACGTCCTCGCACACGAGCAGCGCAGCGCGTCCCCATGGCGTGTCGAAGGCGCGGATCTCGAGTCCCCGCTCGACGAAGCGTTCCTCGTCGAACAGACCGTACGTGGGAAGGAAGACCTTTCGGTGAACGTGGCGTACGAGCGGGATCGTCTCGCCCAGCGACAGGTAGATCGCGCTGTTGTACAGCTTGTTGCGCCACACTTCATAGAAGCCGACGCAGACGTCCACCGCCGGACCGTCGCCATACGCCCGATGGAGATCGGCCGCGAGCTTGCCGGCCGTGACCGCGTGCTCGCGCACGCCGCCCTCGAGGAAGTATCCGCTCAGCGCGGTCTCGGGAAAGCAGACCAACTGCGGCCGCGGCTCGATGGTCGCCGCCTGCGCGAGGATCCCTGCGATACGGGCGAGGTTCCCCGCATAGTCGCCCTTGCGAGGCTGAAACTGCGCGAGGGCGAGGGTGACGAAGTCGCTCATGGGTTGAAGATACAATGCTGAACTGAGGGGCGCGTTGCGGCTGCGCCGCAAGCTTACGGGGCGGCTTCGCCTCATGGGGCGTGTGAGCCGACTTCGTCGGCCACACTTACGGGGCGGGCCGCTCCGCGGCTTACAGCGGAACATCAACACTCCGCGAATGTACTTTTCTCCGATGCTTCGAACGCTACCTCTCGCACTGCTCCTCGGCGCTGCCCAGCTGAGGGCCCAATCGCCCGCTCCGCTCAGCACCGGACAAGCGTGGCAGATCGTCCCGCAAAAGCAGTCGACGCTCGTCTATGCGCGCGACGGCGCCTACATCGGTGAGATCGGCCCTGAATCACGAACTGTCGTCTCCATTCGCACGCTGCCCAAGTACGTAGGGCAGGCGTTCGTCGCCGTCGAGGATCATCGCTTCTACCAGCACGACGGCGTCGACCTCATCGGCGTCGCTGGTGCGTTGAAGGGGAAGCTGCTCGAGAAGATCACGGGCGATCACCGCGGCGGCGCGAGCACCATCACGCAGCAGCTCGTGGGCAACATGCATCCGGACTTGATCGACCGGCGCGACATGAGCCCGATGCGCAAAGTGCGCGAGCAGTTGGCGGCACGAGAGATGGAGAAGCACTACTCGAAGGAGCAGATCCTCGAGGGCTACATCAACCAGATCAACTTCGGACACGGTTGGTACGGCATCGAGTCCGCCGCGCGCCACTACTTCGGCAAGAGCGCCACTCGGCTCACGCTCGCCGAGGCGGCGACGTTGGCGGCGCTACCGAAGTCACCGGTGGGATACGATCCGTCGCGCTTTCCCGACAAGGCCAAGGGACGCCGTGACCTGATCCTCGGAATGATGGCGGAGCAGGGGCTCGTCACTGCGGCTGACGTCGAGCGTGCGCGTGCCGAGCCGATCGTCACCGCACCGAATGCTGGAGCCGCGGCGCCATCGCAGTACTTCGTCGATGCGGCGCGACAGGCCGCCGAGCGTGCTGGGGTGAACGTTGCCGCCGGCGGTTATCGCGTGTACACGACGGCTGATCCTGCCCTGCAGCGCGCCGCCGTGCAGGCGCTCGTGGAAGGAACCGTCACCGTCGAGAAGCGGAAGGACTTCAAGCACCCCACGTGGGCGTCGGCGAAAGGTGTCGGCAACCTGCTCGAGGGCGTTGTCGTCGCCATGGACCCCTCGACGGGCGACGTGCGCGCACTCGTGGGTGGACGCAACTACGCGATGGCGCCGTTCAATCGCGCCACGCGTGCGTTGCGGCAACCGGGCAGCTCGTTCAAGCCTTTCGTGTATGCGAAGGCGCTGGAGGATAGCCTGAGCGCCGCGACGATCGTGCCCGATACGGCGCTGGCGATCACGATGCCGAACGGCGCGATCTACAGCCCCGACAACTCCGACAACAAGTTTTTCGGCGACATCACACTGCGCGAAGCGTTGACGCACTCGCGCAATCCGGTCGCCGTGCAGCTCGCGATGCGCATTGGCTACGACTCGATGGCCGGCATTGCACACCGCGCCGGCATTTCGACACCCATTGCCGAAGTGCCCGCCAGCGCCCTCGGTGCGTCCGTCGTGCGACCGATCGACTACGTGGCAGCGTACGCCGTGTGGGCCAACCTCGGCAACGCCGTTGAGCCGCGTATCGTCACGCGTGTCGAGGATGCGTCTGGCCGCGTCGTGTTCCAGCAGGCGCCGTCGATGCCACAGTCGGTAATCGATCCGCGCATCGCCTTCATCGTGCGCGACATGATGCGCGACGCGGCCGAACGAGGCACGGGTACGCCGGCGCGAAAGGCGGTGCCATCGAGCATTCCCGTCGCGGGAAAGACAGGCACGACCAACGACAACGTCGACGTGTGGTTCATGGGGATGACCCCCGATCTCGTCGCGGGCGTGTGGCTCGGCTTCGACCGTCCGAAGACGATCACGCCAGGCGCCGCCGGCGGGTCGCTGGCCGCACCGATCTGGGGCGCGATGATGGCGCGCTACTACGCGGGCCGCGCTGCTCCCGCGCCGTGGACGCCGCCACTCGGCCTGGTCACCGCGGAGCTCGACCGGCTCACCGGCCTGCTCGCGGACACGTTGACACCACCAGAGCGTCGCTACACGGAGTACTTCATCCCCGGTACCGAGCCCGAGCCGCTGCGCAGCATTCCATGGAAGGCGGCCGTGTTCGGCGCGGTGATACCATAAATCGGAAGCGCCCCGCTCTCATTGCTGAGAACGGGGCGCTTCCTGATTTTTCGAGAGGACTAGTTCAGCTCGTCAGTGACGACCAGCCAGTCCGACTCGCCGTTTAGCGGCCGAGCTTGACGACGTTCTCAGCGGCTGGGCCCTTTGCGCCCTGAACCACGTCGAACTCAACAGCCTCACCCTCTGCGAGGGACTTGAAGCCATGACCCTGAATGGCGGAGTGATGCACAAAGCAATCCTTCTCGCCGTTCGCGGGGGTAATGAAGCCAAAGCCCTTCGTGTCGTTGAACCACTTCACGGTGCCGGTCGTACGCATAGCTGAACTCCTCAATGATGTTTGTAGCCGGGGACACGACTTCTGTCGCACTACCCGCCTACATGTTGAACGTGAACGGCACCCTCACGCGGGGGCTCGCCCTACAGACACGGCACTGTGCCGCATAAGCAGCGACGCGGGCGAAAAAAAAGAGACCCGCGAAGAGCAGGCCCCAAATCCGTCGGAACTAGGTCCCCGAACCGAAGCACGGGGTGCGTCGCTGAAACCAATAGTAACACTATCTAGGGATAAGAGCAACAGACAGGAATAAAACGTGTTTCGGGTCACGGCGCCGGGCGTCAGTACGAAACCGCACAGAAGCGAAAGTGCCGCGCTCTTCCCGAGCGCGGCACTCTCCATAATACGGACTGCAGCTATACGCCCGCTGCTGCTGCCTCCGCCTCTTCCATGATCGTCGGCTTCACCGGCGGAAGACCATTCGCTGCCGGCATCAACGCGATCGCGAATGCTTCGTCGAGTGTGCTGACCGGATGGAAGGTGAGCTGGTTGCGCACCTCCTCCGGAATGTCCTCCATGTCCGCCTCGTTGTCCTTGGGCAGGATGATGGTCGTGATACCGGCGCGGTGAGCGCCAAGCACCTTCTCCTTCAGCCCACCGATCGGAAGCACTCGGCCACGCAGCGTAGACTCGCCCGTCATCGCGACTTCCCTGCGCACCGGACGTCCCGACATCGCACTCACGAGCGCCGTCGAGATGGCGACGCCGGCGCTCGGTCCGTCCTTCGGGATCGCACCCGCAGGAACGTGCACGTGCACCTCGATCGATCCGAGACGATCCTCGGGGATCTTGAGCGCCGACGCATGCGTCGCGGCGTAGGTGAGCGCCGCGCGGGCACTCTCCTTCATCACGTCGCCGAGCTGACCGGTGAGAATGAGGGAGACGTTGCCCCATCCGCTCACCTGAACCTTCTGGTCATCGCCGTCCGACGAGCGCTGCGCGCCGTGCAACCGGCGAATCGCCGCCTCGACGAACATGATGTCGCCGCCCATCGGCGTGTAGTACATGCCGGCCGCCACGCCGACTTCGTTCTCTTCGTTGGCCTGCTCGGGATGCACACGCGGACGTCCAAGCAGCTCGCGCACATCCTCTGGCGAGATCGTGAGATCGTCCGTCTCTCCCGACGCGAGCTTGCGCGCGACCTTGCGCGCCACGGCACCAACCTGGCGCTCGAGCTGACGCACGCCGCTCTCGCGCGTGTATTTGCTCACGATCGACATCACGGCTTCGTCAGTGAAGACGATGTTCTTGCTCTTGAGCCCCGAGTCCTCGAGCTGGCGAGGGATCAGGTACTTCTTCGCGATCTCCGCCTTCTCTCGCTCCGTGTAGCCCGCGAACTCCACCGCTTCCATGCGATCGAACAGCGGACCGGGAATATTCTGGACGAAGTTGGCGGTCGCGATGAACAGCACTTCGCTCAGGTCGAACGGAATGCCGAGATAGTGATCGGTGAACGAGTCGTTCTGCGCCGGATCGAGGACCTCCAGCAACGCGCTGGCCGGATCGCCCTGAAAACCCTGGCCGAGCTTGTCCACTTCGTCGAGCAGGAAAACGGGATTGCGCGTCTTCGCCTGCTTGAGTCCCTGGATGATGCGGCCCGGCATCGCACCGACGTACGTGCGACGATGGCCGCGAATGTCGGCTTCGTCGCGCACGCCGCCGAGCGACACACGCACGTACTCGCGCCCGAGCGAGCGGGCGATCGATTTCGCGATGGAGGTCTTGCCGACGCCCGGCGGTCCGGAGAAGAGCAGGATGGGACCCTTCGCCATGGCGCGGGCCTTCGCCTCCTTCTTGTCCTTCACCGCGCGATGCTCGTCGGTCGACGTCAGGCTCGGCGTAGCGTCGTTGCGGTCGATGTGGAACGCCGCGACAGGAATCTCGCCCACCTGCTCGACTTCGTTCGCCATCTCCTGCGCGCGAAGCTGTCGCACGGCGAGGAACTCCAGCACGCGATCCTTCACGTCCGGAAGTCCATAGTGATCTTCGTCGAGCACTTGCTCCGCGCGCGTCAGGTCGAGGCTGTCGTCCGAGCGTGTGTTCCACGGCAGCTCGGCGATCCACTCCAGGTACGTGCGAATGACCTGTGCTTCCATGGACTCGCGCCCCGCACGCTCGAGACGTCCGAGCTCGCGGTCCACTTCCGTCTTCGCGGTGGGCGGCAGCTCGAGCTTCTCCAGCTTTTCGCGCAGCTCCGAGATCTCCTTGCTCTGATCGTCGTCGCCGAGCTCCTTCTGGATCGCCTTCATCTGCTCGCGCAGGTACATCTCGCGCTGGCGTTCACCGAGCTCTTCCTGGACTTGCGACTTGATCTCTTCCTGCATCTCGATCATGCCGATCTGTCGCTGCACGTGGACGAGGACGCGGCGGAGCCGGTCTTCCACGTTCAGGTTCTCGAGCAGCCCCTGCCGTTCGGCGACGGGCAGCTCGATATAGCCGGCGACAAGGTCCGCGAAGCGGCCCGCGTCGGTGACGGCGTCGAGCACCTGATGCACGACCTCCTCGGGGAGACCGCGGCGCTCGCCCAGCTCGGCCGCGCGCTCGCGGATTTCCTTGTAGAGCGCGACGAACGCGGGGTCGTTCTCGTCGACAGGCTTCTGCTCCTCGACCGGCGTGACGACGGCGCTGAGATAGTTGTCGGCGGGATTGTTGACGTATTGGATAGCGGTGGCGCGTTGCTCACCTTGAAGCAGGAGCTGCACGCCGCCAAGGCCACGCTGGATCTGCCCGATGCGCGCGATGACGCCCATCGAGTAGAGAATATCGGGAGTGGGCTCGTCCGTGTTGTCGCGCTGAGCGACGGCGAACACGAGCCGGTCGCCCTTGAGCGCCGATTCGATCGCGCGGAGGGTGCCCGGTCGGCCCGCGGCAATCGGCGCCGTGAGCCCAGGGAAGATCACCGTCCCCCGGAGGGGGAGAACGGGGAGCGTTTGACGCTGACCCATTGTTGGTTCCTGTAAGAAGAGGAGTGGCTGCCGAAACCGGATATTGCGTGCCGCAACGTCCCGGAAGCCAAGGAGAGGGAGAAGGGCACACTCCATTCCAGCGTTGATGCGACAGCGCGGCAGCGTTTGACACTTCTCACGGTCATGATGACGTAGTGTCCCTGCCGCTGTGGCGGTTATCCTTTCCAGCGCCGGTCCGCTGTGCTACAATGTCGTCCTCTGCCAGCCTCACCCTGCCTACCCGTCGTCGCTTGCCCGACCCGCTCGCCACTGCCGCGGATGACGAGCTTCGTGCTCACGTTGAGCGCGCGCTTACCGCCCACTACGAGCTCGACTGCGAGATCGGACGGGGAGGCATGGGCATTGTGTACCGTGCCAAGGACCGGCGCCTCAAGCGCCAGGTCGCCATCAAGCTGCTCCCGCCAGAGCTCGCGTTTCGCAGCGAGATCAAGTCGCGCTTTCTTCGCGAAGCCGAGACGGCCGCGCAGCTCTCGCATCCGAACATCGTTCCGATCTACACCGTTGACGAGCAGGCCGGCCTGGTCTTCTTCGTCATGGCGTACATCAGCGGCGACAACCTCGCCAAGCGCCTGCACGAGCGCGGTGTCCTGACCGTCGACGAAACGCGCAAGATTCTGCGCGAAGTCGCGGACGCACTCGCCTACGCGCATGACCGCGGTGTCGTGCACCGCGACATCAAGCCGGACAACATCCTGCTCGACGCTGTCACTGGCCGTCCGATGGTCACTGACTTCGGTATCGCGCGCGCGATGGACAGTGGTGGCGACAGCCGTCTGACCGCGACGGGCATGGCCATCGGCACGCCCGCGTACATGTCGCCCGAGCAGGCAGCGGGCGAGCGCGAGCTCGATGGACGCAGCGACCTGTACTCGCTCGGCATCCTCGGCTATCAGATGCTCACCGGTGAGCCGCCCTTCACGGCGGGCAGCACGCCGGCGATGCTCGTGAAGCACATCTCGGAGCGGCCGATCCCGGTGCAGCAGCGACGCAGCGACGTGCCGCCCGATCTGGCTGAGTCGGTCATGATGCTGCTGGAGAAGGATCCTGTGCATCGGTACCAAAAGGCATCGGATCTTGTGACCGCGCTGGATTCACGCGCAGTGCCCACGCGGCGCGCACCGGAGCCCGCACCCGCGCCGCCGGCTCTCACTGGTGGCTCGCGCCCGAGCTATCCGCCGGCGCTCGACAGGCCGTCATACGGGGCGAACGATCGTCCGTCGTACGGGGCGCCGGACCGGCAGTCATATCCGCCGGTGGGCTTCGCCCAGCAGGGCGATCGCTCGATGCAGCATCAGCATCCCACGCCGGAGGAGTTGCGCCGGTGGGAAGCGCCGCCCGTGCAGGCTTTCCGCCGGAAGATCGCGCCGTACCTGTTCGTGAACGGCGTGATTCTGGTCTTCGCGATTTTCGGGCAGAGTGTTCTACCAGTCACAGTCCTGTGGAGCATCTACATCGCCTTCAAGTACGCGAAGCTCTGGTCCGAGGGCTACGACTGGCGCGACGTGTTCCGCCAGCCACGCGACCGCGAGGTGATGGAGGTCATCGAGGAGGCGGGCGAGTGGCTGCGCGCCGTCTTCGATCCAAGTGCGCGCGCACGTCTTCGCGCGAATCGCGAGCAACGGAAGATGGCGGCACGCATGTCACCGCCACTCATCGGGGGCAGCGGATTCGACGCGACACCGCGCTCGAGCGGCGGCGCCCCGTATTCCGCCGCGCTGATGGACAGCGCGCTCGCGGATCGGGTGCGCCAGGCATTCTCCGATCGCGACGAGATCTTCCGGCGGATGGAATCGCTGGGCGGCGCGCTGCCAAGCTCGCAGCGCGAAGAGGTTTCGCGTTCGGCCATGGCGCTCGCGGACAAGGTGCAGTCGCTGGCAATGGCGATGGACGAGTCGTCGCGCATGGACATCACGTCGGCGCGCGAGCAGCTCGAGGCCGAGATCAGCACGCTCGAGAATGCGGCCAATCCGCTCGAGCGCGGCAGTGAGGATCGCGTGCGTCGCCTTGCGTATCTCAAGCGGCAGCGGCGCGCGCTCGTCGATGCGGACACACGCCGCAAGTCACTGGCGTCGAAGCTCGAGACGTGCGCATTGGCGCTCCAGAACATGCGCTTCGATCTCATGCGCCTGGGCGCGAGCCCCCAGATGCATCAACACATCACCGGACTCGCGAACCAGGCGATGAGTCTCGCCGAGAACGTGGATGAGGCGCTGTTCGTCGCCGACGAGATGGGCCGACTCGGTGCGCGCACGTCCAATCCACGGCGGCCGTCGGAGCGAGGGTGAGCGATCCACTGCTCGACCGCCTCGTCAGCGCGGTCGGGACGCAGTATCTCGTCGACGCGGAGATTGGGCGGGGCGGGATGGCGGTCGTGTATCGTGCGACCGACCTGCGTCTCCATCGTCGCGTCGCCATCAAGGTGCTGCCGCCGGAGTTGGCCTTCAACGCCGACGTGCGCGAGCGATTCCTGCGCGAGGCGCAGACCTCTGCGCGCCTCGCGCATCCGAGCATCGTTCCCATCTACACGGTGGACGAGCGCGAGGGGATCGTCTATTTCGTCATGGCGCTGGTCGACGGCGAGAGCCTCGCGCAGCGGCTCGTGCGCGAGCCGCGGCTTCCCATCGCGGAAGCGCGCACGCTGCTCGCGGGCGTCGCGGATGCGCTCGCGTATGCGCACTCGCAGGGTGTCGTGCATCGTGACGTGAAGCCGGACAACATCATGCTCGAGATGTCGACCGGCCGTCCGATGGTCACCGACTTCGGCATCGCACGCGCCGCGCAGGGCGACACGCGGCTCACGGTCACTGGCGTCGCCATCGGGACACCGGCGTACATGTCACCCGAGCAAGCGCTCGGCGAGCGTGAGCTCGACGGCCGCAGCGACATCTACTCGCTGGGGATCATCGGGTATCAACTGCTCGCAGGCGAAACGCCATTCAAGGCGTCGAACACGCCGGCGATGCTCGTGAAGCACGTGTCCGAATCGCCGCGGCCCCTCGCGCAGCTGCGCCCGGATGTACCGCCCGTACTCGGTCACGCGATCGCGCGCGCGCTCGCGAAGAAGCCAGAAGACAGATGGGCCGACGCCTCCGCGTTTCGCGATGCCATTCTCGACACGCGCGACCTGCCGCAGCAGATGCAGGCATGGCCCGCGTCAAAGCCACCAGAGCATCGCTTCAACGAACCGGCTCCGCCGCCGCCGGACTATCGCTATCGCGAACCTGCACCTCTGCCGCCGCGGCTGATGCCGGACCCACGATTCGTCGATGTGCAGCGGCTGCCGGGGATGAACTGGCTTCCCAACGCGCCGCTCATGCCGCCGATGCCGGCGGCGCCGGTGTGGGGAAACAAATCGGATTGGCGTGAGTGGAAGAAGGCGAGAAAACGGTGGGAGCTGGAGCTGCGGCGCCGCAGTCGCGCCGTGGGCAGGCCGAACGAGGACCAGGAATACGCCGGGCTATCCGTCGACGAGCAGCTCGTGCGCTTTCGGCGCAAGGCGATCGGCAGCGTGGCAACGATCGGATCGCTGGCCGCCGTGAACTTCCTCACGTCGCCACACTTCTTGTGGTTCCTGTTTCCGGCCGCGGCCCTCTCGCTCGGCATGTTGTCGCGCGCGGGAAAGTTGTGGGCCGACGGTGTGCCACTGCGAAAGATCTTCACGCGCGGCACAGGCCCGGCGACCGGCGCGAAACAGCCCAACTTGCCGGCGAGAATGTCGATCACCGAAGCGGCACAGCGGATTGCGCCGATCGAGATTCTCGATGGTCACTACGGTGAAATCGTGCGTCGCGCCGCGGCGGATCACATCGCCGTG
>Ga0193752_1003072_pt1 | contig 11779 bp, 11 predicted proteins | sample H1c1metaG_FD_144924 | JGI IMG/M metagenome (GOLD analysis project Ga0193752, IMG submission 144924) | Soil microbial communities from a riparian zone of the East river system, Colorado, United States - H1c1 | ecosystem: Environmental > Terrestrial > Soil > Riparian zone | place: USA: East River... | reverse complement strand
GCCTGATAGAGGTGGCCAGGCTACCGGGCCAGCCTTTGCTCACGTGCCCACTGAGAGGAGATGAACGGATCATTAATTACATAAAAGGCCTGAATTACCTCGACGAACGGATCGAAAGAGTATCCTCGCCTTTTGGCGCCGATGGGGGTCAGGATGCATTGCCTGCCTCACAGGAAGATACAGTAAGTGAGATCGTAGCTAGTTTAAACCGCACTGTTGGCAGGCGGTTATCATCTGCCGTGCAACTGGTCGGGCCGGATACAATGAGTAAACAGCAGGTCGCTCAAAGGACTGCGGCAATACTGAATCTTCATCTCATTAACCTGCCCATTGAGCTATTGCCCTCGCAGGCCTCCGAGCTCGAAGAATTCTCCCGGCTATGGCAAAGGGAATCTCTATTACTTCCGCTCGCCGGATATATCGATACGCATCAAACTGATGGCGTTGTAAAACCCGATGGAGGCTTGCAGGCTGGCGGTTTTGCCTTACAACGCTTCCTCTCGCTCAGCCAGGGCATATTCTTCATTGCTGTCCGGGAAATCCGGCCCGATCTGCACAGCACGTCGTTTACTGCCGAGATAAAGAAGCCCACATCAGCTGAGCAGCTGCACGAATGGAACAGCTTACTGGCGGATAGGGCAAACGGAAGCCCCGGCCTGCTTGCCGGGCAATTCAACCTAAACCTGGCCTCGATCAGGAAAATCGCAGGCCCGCTTCAGGATGATGATCAATCAAAAGAAGCCTTCCACCAAAAGTTATGGAAGAGCTGCCTTGTGCACACAAGCCCTCAACTGGATACCCTCGTCCAGAAAATAGAGCTCAAAGCCACGTGGGATGATATTGTATTGCCTGAATTATCCGTTAACCAATTGCGGCAGATCGCCAGCCAGGTCAGATACCGAAGCCAGGTGTACGATGAATGGGGATTCCGCAACAAGATGAACAGGGGCCTGGGCATTAATGCCTTGTTTACCGGAGAAAGCGGCACGGGCAAAACGATGGCAGCCGAGGTGCTGGCCAATGATCTCAATTTACACCTGTACCGCATCGACCTGTCCGGGGTGGTGAGTAAGTACATTGGGGAAACCGAGAAGAACCTGAAGCGCGTATTCGATGCAGCAGAGGATGGCGGGGCCATCTTGTTTTTCGATGAGGCGGACGCCCTGTTCGGCAAGCGTAGCGAGGTAAAAGACAGCCATGACCGTTACGCCAATATCGAGATCAATTACCTGCTGCAAAGAATGGAGTCCTTTAACGGGCTGGCCATTCTGGCCACGAATAAAAAGGGAGCTATGGATGAATCATTCACCCGCCGGTTGAGGTTTATCATTCACTTTCCTTTTCCTGGTACGAGAGAACGTAAGGCCATTGCAAAAAAAATATTTCCAAAAGGAGTACCCGTCAGTGGACTTGATTACGACCGGCTGGCGGCCCTTAACCTCACAGGAGGCAGCTTTTATAACATCGCCGTAAATGCGGCCTTCGACGCGGCAGAAAAGGGCAGTCCCGTAACGATGCCGCTGATCCTGTCCGCCGCCAAAGCGGAGTTTCAGAAGATAGAGCGTCCGGTGAAAGAATCCGATTTCGTTTGGAATGAATAAAGATGTCCATAATAACATGACCCTGAATATCCGCATCGACCGGATAGTCGTCGAAGGCATGGAACTAACGCCCGGCCAGCGCCGACAGCTTAAGGCAGGGCTGGAAACCTCACTCGGCAAACTGTTCGCAGAGCACGGAATTCCGGAGGATATCGCATCGCTCCGCTCTATGTCAAAGTTGCCGGTAGAGCCTATCCGCATTGGGGATGTGGATATGCAAGCCACTCAGATGGGTGCACAGATCGCACAGTCCATTTATGCAGGTTTAAGAAAACAGCTATAGAGCCAATGTCTCTCTTTGTATCCGCTTCGAGTTTCATGGACCGTTTGGTGACACCGAACATCCGGGTGCTGGGCAGCACTATCTCGAGGTATAAGTTCTTTGTAATTACCGGGCTCATCACAGCGTCGACGCTTGCCATGATCCTTATCGCGCTTGCCGGGGCATCCCATATTACCATGCTGATTACCATCTTTCTGAATGTTGCGGTGCTGTTCACATTGGCTATGCTGACCAAGATCATTTTCGGACAGGAGGAATACACCTTCTACCACTATATGATCTCCGTGCTGCTAATGTCGCCGGTAATCCTGTACCTGATGGGCAAGCCGGTCTTCCCCTACGAGGATATTATGGCGGTGGGCGTTATCCTGAATCTTGCCATAGGCCGCCTGGGCTGTTTCATGGTGGGCTGTTGCCACGGCATACCCTGCAGCTGGGGCGTCTCTTACAATCACAAGCATGCCCGTTCCGGCTTTACACCTTTTTATCTGGGCGTCCGGCTTTTTCCGCTTCAGCTGCTGGAATTCCTGTTGGTTCTGGCTATTGTTCTGATCGGTGTTTTGATATTCCTACAGCAGCTGCCGGGTGATGCATGTTCCTGGGTAGTTATTTCTTATGGCCTATTGCGGTATGTGCTGGAATATTTCAGAGGCGATCCTGGCAGGCCTTACTTGAAAGGTTTTTCCGAGGCGCAATGGACTTCCCTGGCCATGATGGTGGTCGTAGTCGTATTTGAATTGATTGGCAAAGTTCCGCTTCATGCCTGGCATGCGGTTATCACAACAGGTGTCGCGCTTTCCATGATCGTCATAGCCGTCATCCGCAACTCGCGCCCTGAACTGAAGCATCTCCTTTGGAATCCCAACCATATCCAGGAGCTGTCCGGGCTGATCTCTCAACTTTCAAGCAAGCCCGATGGCGAGAACAGGTTCCGGAAGGAAAACCAGGGTCCGAAAGCCGTTCGGGTGAGCTGCACCTCTCTGGGCATGCAGATTTCCATGGGTAGGCTGGATAGTGTGCAGGAGCGCATTCACCACTATTCCTTTTCTTTTAGAAAACAGGTAATGAGTCCTCAGGCAGCAAGGTCATTGGCTGACCTCATTCTACGACTATGGTATCCTTCCTGTACGAATGAGCTGATTGACAGCAAAAAGGGTATTTATCACCTGGTGATCCATAAACAGCAATAAGCGATATTATGGGTACGCTCGCTACAACCCGGAATGCACCGGAATTAACCGGACTGGTAAAAGGCCAAGAGCATATTGCTCCCCAAAGAGTGCGCGACCTGCAGCTGGAGACCGAATCATTCCTGTCTCCTGCTTCCGGCATAACGGAGGCTGGGCTTACGCAACCGGCCTCCCCGGTTGACTTTAGTCAAACGCCTGCTCAGCCGGGCCTGCGAACATCCAAAATGGTGCAATGCTGCGCGAAAGACGGATCCTCTTGTTCTTGTCCATCATGCACGGAGGCATCAGAAAACGAAGAGAGCACCTTAGAAAACCAGGATGCACAGGGGCGGCAATCGATGCCCGTCGAATCCGGTGCAGAATCTGACACGGTTTCAGCGGAAGCGGAAGCTGACACAGCAAGTGCAGAAACCGCAGAAACTGAGTCTGGAGTTATGGAAGGGCCGCCTCCTGCCGGATTGATTGTTGATGATACTGCAAGCGAGCTGCGGGAAGGCCAGATGAGGAAAGCTGAATTTCTGCAGCAGCTGAAATCAGAAATATGCACGACCATTGAACCCATACTTGCAGGAGCCGGACAATCGACGGAAGGATGTCCCTACCTGGGCTACTGGTTTGACTTGTACCAGGCCAAGGATGCGGCACATATAGAACGGGTGTTGAGAAGATATGCGCCGGATACCGCAAATGCTACCACGGCAGCAGGCTATATCTCCCTTATTGCACAAAGAGCATTGCAGGCAGCCGAGAGCTGGGTCCGCACTGGCAGACTGACCGGCATTCCGGAAGGCGTACCTACCACCCTGCCGGGAGAAGCGTCTGCTCCGGGAGCGGTGCAGGCTCAGGCTTCAGGCGGGACCACCGTTCAGGCCAAGGCAAAAGCTGGCGGCGCCAGGGCGGCAAACGATCCGGAGGCAATGCAGCAGGAGCTCGGCCAGGGTCAACCGCTCGATGGCAGCGTTCGTTCGCGCATGGAATCAGCCTTCGGCACCAGCTTCGACAACGTTCGAACCCATTCCGATTCCGTGGGCTCAGGTCTTTCCGACCGGGTGAACGCGAGGGCTTTTACCGTAGGTAATCATGTGGCCTTTGGAGCCGGGGAATACAAGCCCGGAACACCCATGGGCGATGCGCTGATTGCGCACGAACTAGCCCACGTAGTGCAGCAAAAAGGGGGAACCCGGGCGGTCGATAAAATGGAAACAGGGGATCCGGGATACCAGGCGCTGGAACGGGATGCTGACAAGACAGCCGGAGGAGTGATCAGCTCCTTGTGGGGTGGATTTAAGGGAGCGGTAAATAATGCAATACCGCAATTGAGATCCGGACTGGCGCTACAGAAATGCAGCAGGGATAGTGCGGAACAGCAAGCGCAACCACAGCCCGCAAATCCGGCGCCGGCGCGTCCCGCGGCCGCACCAACCGTAGATTTCGTGGCTGCCAATGCTTGTTCGGCATTTGACGATACCATTGCGCCACATGCAATAATGGTAAAGACGGGAGGTACCAATACTGCAAATGCGCAGATTGCGCCTGCCGGTGCGACAAGCAATATTTCATTTGAAAGCGATGATACTGCCAAAGCAACAGTTTCTCCGGCCACGTCCAGCGGAACGCCCCAGGCAATTACAGTAACGGGCGTTGCAAAGGGTGAGGCGAATATCCTGGCCAAACAAACGGGTACGGCCAGCGTGCTGGCCACGCTCAGAGTTTCCATAAAGGATAACTTACCTAAAACAGTAGAGGTTCACAAGATTACCGACACTGCAAATACCCCTAACCTGGTGCCGACCAATGCACCTACTGCAGCCTCCCTGGAAACATTTCTGAATGATAATATTTGGGGTAAGCAGGCCAATGTGACTGTCACAGTTACACGCTCTGATCATCGCGTAAGGTATGACCTTGACGGAAATCAAAAATTGGCGGATCCGGTTCTGGAATCTGCGACATCCAGGGAGATCGACGCAATCACTGCAGTGGCAAAGACAGCGTCTAAAGATTTCAATATTTATTACATCAATGAGATGGAGGTGCCGCATGCATTCACCATGAGGGGCCGTGGAGAAACCTGGATACAGGATACGCATGTCAATTCCACCGCGAACGTTACTGCCCATGAACTCGGGCATGCACTTGGAATAGCCAGGGAAAGTCAGAATGCTCTGGATGTGATGTTTGAAGTAGGGTCATCCACAAATCCATGCGAGGTGAGAAAACGAGACTGGGACGATGTAAATCCTTAAAACCATGAATGGGGAGCATTCCTTAACAGACGAGTTGAATAGCGACGACCCTAACATTCAGGATGACGCCATTCGTAAACTTGAAGAACTTGGTACGGATCACGCTATCGCTACTCTAGCAGGGTGCCTCGACCATAATAAGTGGCGGCAGGCCAAAGGCTTCGACCCGGAGCGCCGAGGGCCTAATGGTGAGCTACCGCAGGGAAGACTTATTTATGAACCACTCAGCTATATGGCCCTAAGATCCCTGTCGCGAATGATATCAGGCGCACCGACAGTTCCAATGGATCGACCATTGTCTGATGAAGACGTGATCAATTGGAAGTCATGGTGGAGCGAGAACAAAAATTCATTCGTCAAAAAGAATCTTTCATTATGACCACCTTCCCCCGCTCCCCTCGCGTCCTCAAAGGCGGTATCGTGCTTCTGAATGCTGCTACTTCTTCCATAGAGCGTATCATTTCCCTGCAGTACAACCCGGTTTCGTTATCCCGTACGCTCACCGGTCAGACCATAGATGATGCAGGCCGGTCTCAGCCGCTCCGCCTGAAAGGTCCGCCAATAGAAACCTACAGTCTCGAGGCGGAAATAGATGCGGTTGATCAGTTGGAGTTTCCGGAGCAGAATAAGGAAGTACAGGAAAACGGCATCGCACCGATTTTAGCGGCACTGGAATCGATGGTATATCCCCGCAGCAGCGACCTATTGTCAGCAAACGGCCAGGCATCGTCCGGGGTACTAGAGATACTACCTGCGGAAAGCCCGCTGATACTATTTGTTTGGAGCAAGAACCGGATAGTGCCCGTGAAGATCACCACCTTCAGCATTACTGAGGAAGCATTCGATCCCCGACTCAATCCCATCCTGGCGAAAGTCAGCCTAGGCATGCAGGTACTTACGGTGGATGATCTCGGATTTGACCACAAAGGCGGACAATTGTATATGGCATATCAGCAACAGAAAGAGCAGCTGGCGGCCAAGTTCAAGCCAGGACTCCTGAGCACCCTTGGCATAAATAAGATCCCATGACAGATCCATTCCAAACGCTACTGCAGGCAGGTAACCTGCCGATCAATAACTTCCCGGTCACCAGCCGGTACTACCGGGCAGGCACTTCAACGATCACAGCGGATGATGGCACCGTAACGATCTACCTTAAACGGCGGATAATCCCTGCCGGCGAAAGCCTGAACCTGATCGTAGAACATCAGGTAAAGGAAGGAGACCGGCTGGATAACGTCAGCGCAGCGTACCTCGGTGATCCCGAACAGTTCTGGCAGATCGCGGATGCCAATAATGCCATGAAGCCGGAAGAACTGACCGCCGATCATGGCCGATGGCTGAGAATCGCTCAACCGCAAGGCATAACAGGCTGACACATGCTGAATGGCAAACTAAATCTCACGCTGATGATAGGCCCCGCAGTACCGGTGCCTGTTCCAAAAGCCATTGTCGATGCGCTAGGCGATGTGCAGGTAAAAACTACTGCAGGGGAGGCCAGCGGATTCCAGCTGACCTTTACATTCAGTAATAGATCGCCGCTCAACACACTCCTGCTGTTGCTTGGGCAGGTGGGGCCGTTCATAAGGGTGATACTCGTGGTAACTGTGAACGGCACAGCTACCGTATTGATAGATGGCACGATCGGGCATCACCAATTAAGCCCCAACGCGGAAACCGGTCAATCGGTTCTAACTGTAACCGGCACTGATCTGACAGGGGTTATGTCCCTGATCGATTTTACGGGCATTCCTTATCCATGCATGCCTGCCGAAGCGCGGGTGGCGCTGATCATTGCCAAATATGCCATGTTCGGCATGGTGCCCCTGGTCATACCAAGTGTATTTTTTGATGTCCCCATTATCACCGACAGAATACCTGTGCACCAGGGCAAGGATCTCGAGTACATCAATAAGCTGGCAAGCGATGTAGGGTATGTATTTTATATTGAGCCTGGCCCCAAAGCCGGAATGAACATTGCCTACTGGGGACCCGAGATAAAAGTCGGCATCCCTCAGCCGACGCTGAATATGAACATGGGCGCCCATACGAATGTGGAGTCCCTGGGCTTCAACTTTAACGGCGCTTCCAGGACGATGCCAATCGTATACATACAGAATGAGCAGACCAGGGTACCCATCCCGATCCCGATCCCGGATATCAGCCCGCTGAATCCCCCGCTTGGACTTATTCCGCCGATACCTGCGCAATTCAAAATGATGCGGGATACTGTCAATCTCAATCCTATTCAGGCCATTGCAAAAGGCCTGGCCGAAGCTGCCAAGACATCTGACGCCGTTATCGGAAACGGCTCGCTGGATGTCATTCGTTACGGGCGAATCCTTAAGGCCCGTTCGCTGGTGGGTGTGCGAGGAGCCGGCGAGGCTTTTAACGGGCTGTATTATGTAAAATCAGTGACGCATAAGATCAAAAGAGGAGCATACAAGCAGGACTTCACGCTGGTCAGAAACGGCCTGATATCTACCGTCCCGACTTTATCCTGATAACAGAACATGGCAGACAAATACTACGGCAAACACAGAGGTCTTGTGCTGAACAATATAGATCCTCTTCAAAAAGCCCGGCTACTGGTGCAGGTGCCTGATGTGCTCGGTTTGGGCATCTCGAGTTGGGCCATGCCTTGTGTGCCCGCAGCAGGGATACAGATGGGCGTATTTGTGGTGCCGCTGGTAGGTGCGGGAGTCTGGGTGGAGTTTGAAGGGGGCGACCCCGACTACCCGATCTGGTCCGGGGGATTCTGGAGCACGGCAGCGGAGGTTCCGGCTCTTGCCCTGGCGGGCGTTCCGGGAGATCCGAATATAGTCCTGCAGACCAGCCTTCAGAACGCGGTTGTCATCAGTGATCTCCCCGGGCCCACGGGCGGCATCATGCTAAAGAGCACAACCGGCGCATCCATCATCGTGAACGATACCGGGATCTATATCCAGAATGGCAAAGGCGCCAGCATCGTTATGGTAGGCCCCTCGGTTACCATCAATAATGGCGCGCTAATGGTCACTTAAAAAGAAAGAACAGAATATGCCAGGTCCCTTACTTCATCTCGGTGCAACCGTCCTCTGCGCGCACGCCGGCCAGGCTCAGCCTACTTCTCCCAACCCAAGGGTCACGGTAAGCGGGCAGCCGATCGTGATGCAACCGGCGCCTTATGTCATTGCCGGATGTCCGTTCAATGTTTCAGGATCGCCGGTGCCATGCGTCACTGCTCAGTGGGTGACAGCGGCAACGCGCGTAATGTCGAACGGGATGCCGGTGCTGCTGATGGATAGCCAGGCGATCTGCACACCAAACGGCACTCCATTGATAATTGCGGCCACCCAGGTCAGGGTCACCGGCATGTAAAGCATTTTTGTATGAACCTCAGCTTCCCCCTACACTTCGACAACAACGGCAGGACGGCGGAAACGGATCAGGACCGGCACATCCGGAATCTGATCGGGCAGGTATTGTTTACCAGCCCTGGTGAACGGGTAAACCGGCCGGACTTCGGATGCGGTTTATTGCAGCTCGTATTTGAGCCCAACAGCGATGAGTTGGCCACCACTACGCAGTTCCTGATACTGGGTTCGCTGCAGCAGTGGCTTGGTGACCTGATAGAAGTGAATGAAGTGCAGACAGAGATTATAGATTCCAGCCTGCAGGTAACGGTCGTCTACACAGTCCGCCGCACCCAGGAACCGAAGATCGCCCATTTCTTACGCTAAAGAATCATGAAGTACTTCTGCTGTGATGAATATCGCCGGGTCTTACTCAAGGGCCATCCCTTCCTGAACGGAATCGATTTCCTGGAAGTGGTGGACGATAAAAATGACCCGCCCGAACAACGGCAAACCCGGCTTATCCTGCATTTTATTAACCCGCTTGCCCCCGGCAGCCTGCAGGCAAAGAATATTATCATTAAAGGAGGCAGCCGCAAGCCGAATATAAAAGTGAGCCGCATTGACTGGACCATACCGGGCTCGCCTCCTCTGTCGCCTCTGTCCCCGCCGTCTTCACCTCCCGACGATGATTCAGATAGAATACTGCTGGTGACTGTGCAGGAAGCAGGAGACTTTTCAATCTATACGCTTCGGCTGGTCGCGGATCAGAATGGCGATGGCCCACCGGCGGGATTTGACCCCATACTTTCCTCTCTCGAGTTTTCATTTAAAGTCCTGTGCCCCGGCGAGTTTGACTGCAAGCCGCAGCATATTTGTGAAGCCAGCCAGGAATCGGGTCCGGAGATAAGCTACCTGGCGAAGGACTATGCCAGCTTCCGGCAGCTGATGCTGGATAGAATGGCTCTGCTGGTTCCGCGGTGGAAGGAGCGCAACCCCGCAGACCTGGGTATCATGCTGATCGAGCTGCTGGCTTATGCGGGAGACTACCTGAGTTACCGGCAGGATGCGATAGCCACGGAAGCCTATCTGGGCACGGCTCGCAAACGCAGCTCCATAAGAAAGCATGCACGACTCGTCGACTACCTGATGCATGACGGTTGCAATGCAAGGACCTGGGCGCATATCGAGGTCAAGGAACACATCCATGACCATCCGTTGGTAGCAGAGGCGAACGGTGAGAAAACGAAATGCCTGACAAGGGGCGACGGGCTTCCGGTAGTGTTTGATACGACGAGCAAGGCATTCGAAACCGCAAGGCAACAGGACCTGCAGGTTTTTGAGCTGCTCCATGATACCATCCTTGATGCGCATCATAATGAAATGCATTTTTATACCTGGCTGAATGATGATTGCTGTCTGCCCAAGGGCTCTACAAGCGCCACCCTTGACGGGGACTTGCGGGCACTCCGGGTTGGGCAGGTGCTCATCTTTGCAGAAGTTGCGGGGCCGGTAACCGGAGAGCCCGGCGATGCCGATCCCCTTCATCGTCATCCGGTGGTGTTGACCAAGGTCGAGCTGACAGATGATCCTATTGGTAATCCCCTGCAATCTCCGCTGGACTATGAGCCGCGCATAGTAACTAATATTAGCTGGCATGCGTCAGATGCGCTTCCGTTCCCCCTATGCATATCATCTACCTCGGCCGATGGCAGAAAAATCATGGTCAGCGTGGCATACGGAAACAATGTGCTGGTGGATCATGGCCTCACGGTCCGGGAACTATTGCCGCAAGTGCCGGAAAGCACGGTGGCCCAGCCAGGCTTAGGCCTGACGGATTCATCATCGGGTCCCTGTACAAAGGCAACACCCGTCCAGGTTCCTGTACGTTATAGACCTTCCCTGAAAGGAAGTCCTTTGACGCAGGCCGCCCCCTACGATCAAAAAAACCCGCCTGTCTCGGCTGCTGCCGCCAGGCTCTGGACTATGCGCGAACCGTTACCAGCCATTTTTCTGCGGCAGGATGGACTACCGGGAAAGTGGCTCCCGCAGCGCGACCTGCTCAATAGCAGGCATAATGACGAGCACTTCGTCGTAGAAATAGAATCTGAGGGCCTGGCCTCACTGCGTTTTGGCAATGACCTGGAGGGACAAAGGCCAGAGCCCGGAACTGTATTCACCGCTACATATCGCATAGGGAACGGGCCGGCCGGAAATATCGGGTCACAGGCGCTCGCTCACCTGGTGTCGAATGCGCCGGGAATCACCACAGACTCAATAGAAAAAATATGGAACCCCTTGCCGGCAACCGGAGGAATGGTGCAGGAAAGCATACCGGAAGTACGGGCCAAGGCGCCGATAGCATTCCGCCGTCAGGAGCGGGCAGTCACCCTTGCCGACTATGAAGAAATGTCCCGGCGCTGCTCTACTGACATTCAGCGCAGCACGGCATCATTACGATGGACGGGCAGTTGGCGAACGGTATTCCTGACAGTAGACCGACTAAGAGGGGATGACATAGACGCCGCCTTTGAGCGGCAGCTGCGTCTCTGTCTTGAAAAATACAGGATGGCCGGGCAGGACCTCGAAGTAGACAGCCCAAGGTTTGTAAGCCTTGAGATCGATATGACAGTGTGCGTCAAAGCGGCCTATTTCAAGACAGACGTCCGGGCAGCGCTGCTGAGGGTACTGGGTAATACGGAGCTTCCGAACGGAGCCCTGGGCATCTTCCACCCGGATAATTTCAGCTTCGGCCAGCCCGTATACCTGAGCGCCATTTACGCCGCTGTCCAACAAACGGACGGGGTGGCATCTGTAAGGATCACAAAATTTGGCCGCCAGGGCACGAATGATACCACTGCCCTGGATAGTGGTAAACTTTCCCTGAGCCGCCTGGAAATCGCCCGCCTGGATAATGACCGCAATTTTCCTGAGAACGGGGTTCTCAGGCTGGATATGCAGGGAGGAAAATAAAACAATACTATGCACGAGTTGGAAGCCAATATCTGTCATTGCTGCGAAGGCGTATCGGTGCAGACGCCTTCCCGGATCCACAACAGGCCGGGCCTGGCAGCCATTGCCTACCGGGTAGGTACGCATCCGCAGTTCAGGCAAAGCCTGCTGG
>Ga0193752_1003071_pt1 | contig 11779 bp, 8 predicted proteins | sample H1c1metaG_FD_144924 | JGI IMG/M metagenome (GOLD analysis project Ga0193752, IMG submission 144924) | Soil microbial communities from a riparian zone of the East river system, Colorado, United States - H1c1 | ecosystem: Environmental > Terrestrial > Soil > Riparian zone | place: USA: East River... | reverse complement strand
GCGAGACGTACGCCCGGCAGGGGCGCTTCGACGAGGCCGCGCGGGCGCTGGAGCGCCGCCGGTCGTCGCTCTCCGGCGACGCCGCCGCGCGCAGCGACCTTTTGCTCGGGGATGCGCTCCTGCGCACGGGCGACGCCGACGGCGCGCGCGCGGCGCTGGAGCGGGTGCCCGACAGCAGCCCCTACGCCCGCCGCGCACGGTTCGCACAGGGCCGCCTCGCCTTCGACGAGAGCCGCTGGGCGGATGCCGCCGCCTATTTCTCCGCCGTCCGCACCGGCCCCGCCGAGGGTCAGGGCGCCGACGCCCTCGCGCACGAGGCGACGTACCTGGAGGGGCTGGCCCTGAAGCAGACGGGCGACCTCTCGCAGGCCGAGGCCCGGTTCACCGAGGCCGCGGGCCAGTCCGACGGCGCCTGGGCCGCCCCGGCGCTCGTGGAGCAGGGGCTGCTCCGGTTCGAGCGCCGCCGCTACGCGGAGGCCGCCGGGAGCTTCGAGCGCGTGCTGGACGAGTACCCCCGCAGCCCGGTCGCGGGCGAGGCCGCGCGCCTGCTCGGCGAGGCCTACACCGCCCTGGGCGACAACGAACGCGCCCGCGAGGCCGTCCGCCGCGCCGAGGGGCTCGGCGTGGTCACGCCCGACCTCCGCGCCGAGGTGGACTTCCAGCAGGCGCTGGCCCGCCTCAACACCGACCCGCAGGGCTCGGCGGACGCCTTCCAGGCCGTCTACCGCGCCGACCCCAACGGCCCGCGCGCGGGCGAGGCGCTGTTCTGGGCGGGCGAGGCGGCGTTCCAGGCCGGGCAGTACGCCCGCGCCGAGGGGCACTTCAACGACCTGCTGCGCCTCTTCCCGAACCACCGGCAGGCGCTCCCGGCCCGCTACGCGCTGGCCTGGACCCACTTCCGCCGCCGCGACTGGGCCGCCGCCGCCACGGGCTTCGAGGCGTTCCTCGCCGCCTACCGCCCCGACAACGCGGAGGCCGTGCCCTACCTCGCCGACGCGCTGCTCCGGCTGGGCGACAGCTACTTCGCGCTCCGCCGGTTCGACGCCGCCGAGGCCGCCTACGGCCGCGCCCGCACCGCCGCCCCGGCCGGGCAGGGCGCCGACTACGCGCTCTACCAGACCGCGCAGGCGCAGGCCGAGGCGGGCCGCCCCGAGGAGGCCCTCGCCACGCTCGACCGGCTGCTGGCCGAGTACCCCCGCTCCACGCTCCGCCCCGACGCCCTCTACGCCCGCGGCTACGTCCGCTTCAACACCGGCGACTTCGACGGCGCCATCACGGAGTACCAGCGCGTGCTCGACGAGCACCCGTCCAGCCCCACGGCCGCGAAGGCGCTCTACGCCATCGGCGACGCGCACTTCAACGCGGGCCGCACGCGCGAGGCGGAGACGGCCTACCGCGGCGTGCTGGAGCGGTACCCGTCGAGCCCCTTCGTCGCCAACGCCCTCGAAGGGCTCGACGTGGCGCTGACCGAGCAGGGCCGCCGCGGCGAGTTCGCCGCCGCCGCCGCCGCCGCCGAGGCGCGCGTGGCCGACCCCGCCGCGCGCGACCGCCTCCGCCTCCGCCGCGCCGAACTGGACGTGGCTGCGGGGGACTTCGCCGCCGCCGAGCCGGTGCTCGCCACGCTGGCAAGTGGCGCGGCCGACCCCGACGTGCGCCCCCGTGCGCTCCACGCCCTCGGCGCCGCGCTCGTCGGGCAGGAGCGCCCGGGCGAGGCGGCCGACGCCTACGGCCGACTGGTGAGCACCTACGGCGGCCACCCCCTCCAGGCAGACGCGGCCGTACGCCGCGGCGAGGCGCTGCTGGCCGACGGCCAGGCCGCCCGCGCCGCGCAGGTGATGGCCGACTTCGAGCGCCTCTTCCCCGACGACACCGAACTCGTCGCGGCGGCGCTGTGGGTGCAGAGCCGGGCGCTCGCCGAAGCGGGCCGTGAGGCCGAGGCCGCCGACGCCCGCGCCCGCCTGCTCGACCGCTTCCCCGACTCCGCCGCCGCCGCCGACGCCCGCGCGGCCGGCGGGAATTGAGGAGACCACGGACGATGGACGACGGACCACTGACGAGAGACCGCCGCCTGATCCCCCACGGCATGAACGCGTATCGTTTCCTCCTCCTCGCGCCCCTCGTTGCGACGGCCCTCCCGGCCGCAGCGCAGGAGCGGCTCCCCAACCTCACCCCGGCCGTCGTCACCGTCGTCGGCTCGGCCGAGGGCGAGGCGGCGCTCCCGCCGGTGGAGCGGCAGCCGCTCTCCGGCTTCGGGCCCCCGCCGCGGACCTACGTCGTCCCCGCCGAGCGCGAGGCCACGGTCGGCCCCTACGCCCCCGATCTCGCCACGCTCGGCGCCCCCGCCCTCCCGGCCCCCACCCCGCCGCCGCTGAGCCTGGAGGCCGGGCGCTACGGGCGCGTCGCGGCCGGCGGCGGGCGCTTCGCCTCCATCTTCGGCCGCGTCGACCTCTCGATCCCCACCGGCCCCGGCGCGCTCGTGGCCGACGTGGACTACGACGGGCTGGGGCTGGAGATCGGCGACGCCGACCACGTCGAGTACGCCCGCCTCCACGGGTCGGCGGCGTGGCGTGGCGCGGGCCGCGTACGCCCGCAGGCCGAGGTGGGGCTGCTCTTCTACCGCTACTCGCTCCCCGGCGCCGGCATCGGCAGCGTCCGCCGCGTCACCGGCTTCCGCGTGGGCGCGGGCGTCGAGGGCACGGCGAGCGGGGTCGACTTCGGCGGCGCGCTCCGCTACGCCGGCACCCGGCTCGGCGCCGACAACGTCGCCGGCGGCATCGACGAGGGGCGCTTCGACGCCGAGGCCCGGCTGGGCATCGGCATCATCGCGCTCGACGGCGCCGTCGGCACCGCGGGGCGCGACGGTCCGGGCGACGACCTCGTGGACTTCGCCGCGGGCGGCGCGCTCCGCCTCGGCCGCCCCGGCGGCGCCCGCCTGACCGTCGGCGCCCGCGCGCTGGGCTACGAGGCGTCGCCGGCCAACGGCAGCGGCAGCAGCACCGTCGTCGCCCCCACGTTCATCGCCGAGGTGCCGATGGGCCCCACGGCGACGCTCTTCGCGCGCACGGAGGGCCGCCTCACGCGCCGCGGGCTGGCCGACCTGCTGCTCGAAAACCCCTTCGTGGTGGACGCCCCCACGCTGGCGCCCGACGTGCGGCAGTTCGACGGGGCGGCGGGCGTCGAGGTGCGCTCCGGCGCCATCGGGCTGCGGCTCGCGGCCGAGGGCGCCTACGCCCCCACCTACGCCATCTTCGACCGCTCGCCGGGGGGCCTCTACGCGGTGAGCTACGAGCGCGCGCGGATCCTCGGCGGCGCGGCCGACATCACCATCACGGCGCCCTCCGGCGCCGAGGCGTCGGTCGGCGTCGCCTTCCGCTCGGGCGCCCTCACCGAAGCGGGCGACGACATCCCGCTGTTCGCCCCCGTCGTGGGCCACGCCGGGGTGCAGGTGCCGCTGCCGAACGACCGCGGGCGCGTCGGGCTCTCGGGCGCGTTCTACGGCCCGCGCCCCACCGACCGCTTCGGCACCTCCACGCTCCCGGCCGCGGGCACGCTCACGTTCGAGGGGCTCGTCCGCGTGGCGGGCCGCATGGGCGTGATGCTCCGCGCCGAGCGCCTGCTGGGCCCGGCCGAGCACTGGCAGGGCTTCCCGCAGGCCCCCTTCACCGTCCAGCTCGGCGCGCAGTTGGTCTGGTGATGCGGGTCTTGGGTCTTTGATCTTGGATCTTTGGATATGCGCGCCTGACCTGACGGATCTCTCGGAAACGGCGGCCTTTCCCAAAGATCGAAGGTCCAAGATCGAAGCTCTCCTGCCTTCCCCAAAGGCCCAAGTCCGAAGACCCAAGAGCAAAGACCCCAGCATCTATCTTCGCGCATGCCTGAGCCCACCCCCGACGCCGCCCTCGCCGCCGCCGTGCGCGACCTGCTCGCCGCCGGCCAGCCCGCCGTGCTCGACGGGCTCGGCGTGATCCGCCGCGCCCACGAGCCCGCCCGCGTCGAGGTGCGCCCCGACGGCACGCGCATGCTCCACCCGCCGCGTAACGGGATCCGCTTCGAGCCGGAGGCTCCGGCGAGCCCCTTCTGAGGCCCGGGATGGACGCGCTCCTCGCCGCCTTCGCCCGCCACCTCGGCGTCTCGCCCGAGGCCGCGCGCCCCGCGCTCTACGCGCTGCTCGACCGGCTCCGCGAGGGGCTCGACCGCGGCGGCCCCATCGCACTCGACGGGGTGGGCACGTGGACCGACGGCGGCGCCCGCTTCGAGCCCGACGCCCAGCTCCTCTCGGCGGTCAACCGCGCCTACGCCGGGCTCGCCCCGGTGAGCGACGCGCCCACCGCCCCCGCAGCCCCTGCCGTCCCGCTCCCGGCTGCCCCGGCCGCCGAAGCGGCCCCCGAGCCGACGACGCCCGGCGGCGTCCCGCTGGTGACGCCCTCGCCCGTGCCCCCGGTCGTCGGCGGCGCCCCGCCCGCCGCGCCCTTCGCCACCCCCTTCGGGCCCGACGACAGCGCCCTCGAACCCTACGACGAGGTGCCCGAGGGCACGCCCGTGGCGGCGCCGCTCGACGTGTTCGACGTACCGGTGGGGAGCGACCCCTTCGCCGAGTTCGACCCCAACGCCCCGGCAGAGGCCCCGACGCCCGGCGAGCTTGAGGCCGACGAGACCGACGCCGAACTCGACGCCCTCATCGCGGGGGTGTGGGCGGCCCCCTCGCCGCCGTCGGCGCTCGACGCCCCGCCGTCCTACGAGGAGGCCGCCCCCGACGAAACGCCCGAGCCCCCGGCGCCCCCCGTCGTGGCCGCCTTCGTGCCGGCGTCGTCGCTCACGACGCCGTCCTACACCCCGCCCGCCGTCGCCGCCGTGCGCGACGACGAGCGGCCCCCGGAGCCCCCGCCGCGGCGCCGGAGCCCGCTCGTCTTCCTGCTGCCGCTCGCGTTCATCGCCCTCGTCGCGCTGGCCTTCGCGCTCTGGAACCGCGTCCTCGGCGATGAGGGGCGTACGGCCGCCGCACCGCCCGAGCCCGCCCCGACGGTGGCCCTCGTCGTGCCCGACACGGCCGCCGCCGCCGACAGCCTCCTCCCCGCCGACACCGTGGCGGGCGACATGGCCGTCGCGAACGAAGGGCTCCCCGTCGAGGCGCCGCCCGCCACCGTCGAGCCCGCCACGACCCACCCGGCCCCGACACCCCCGGCGCGCACCGAGGCCCCGGCCCCGCGTCCGGCCGCCCCGCGCCCGGCGGCGACCGCGCCGCGCCCGGAGCCCCCGGCCCCCGCGCCCGAGCGCCCCGCCTACACCCCCGCCCCGGCGACGCCCGAGGCCACCGCCGCCCCCACCGGCGCCTCGCCGTTCGGCGGCGGCGGCGAGGTGGACCCCGCCGCGGGCGGCGTGACGTGGATCGTCAACTCCACCACGTCGGCCAACGCCCGCATGCAGGCCGAGCGCTACCGCGCGCAGGGCTTCCGCGCGGGCGTGGTCTCGGCCGTCGTCGGTGGCCGGACGGTGTGGCGCGTCGCCCTCGGTCAGTTCGCCTCGGTCGCCGAGGCCGAGGCGGCCCGGAGCCGCCTCCCCGCCGACGCCCGCGCCGACGCCTGGATCCTCCGGCTCGGGCGCTGAGCCCGGCCGGTCCGGCCACCCACACCGGCCGGTGCCGCCGTTTCCTGTCCCCTACGGGCCTGCCCCCCTGCCCGCATGACCCCGCTCCTCCTCCTCCTCCAGACGGCGGTCGACTCGCTCGTCCCCGTCGACACGCTCGCCCGCGCCGCCGCGACCCCGCTCGCCCCGCCGCCGGAGACGACGATGCTCGACCTGCTCATCAAGGGCGGCTGGACGATGATCCCCATCTTCCTGCTGTCCTTCCTCGCGCTGGGCATCTTCATCGAGCGGCTGCTCGCGCTCCGCAAGGCGCACGCCGACCCCGGCCGACTCACGCAGACCGTGGCCGAGTACGTCCGCGCGGGCGACCTCGCGGGCGCCGTCGGCTACAGCCGCGCCCAGGACAGCCCCGCCGCGCGCATCATCCAGCACGGGCTGGAGCGCGTCGGGCGCCCGCTCCCCGAGATCCGCGAGGCCGTCGAGACACAGGGGAAGCGCGAGACGTACGACCTGGAGAAGCACACCGACCTGCTGGCGAGCGCGGCGGCCCTCGCCCCGATGCTGGGGTTCCTGGGCACCGTGACCGGCCTCATCCGGGCCTTCCAGGCCATCCAGTACGCGCAGGGCAGCGTGAGCCCGGCGCTCCTCGCCAACGGCATGTGGGAGGCCATGATCACGACGGCCACCGGGCTCATCGTCGGGATCCCGGCGCTGTTCATGTACAACTTCCTCATGAACCGCATCCGGCGGACGGTGCACGACCTGGAGCGCGCCTCGACGGACTTCCTCGACCTCCTCCAGATGCCCGCCCGCTGAGCGCGCCGCCGCCATGCCGCTCAACTTCTCCTCGGGCCACAAGCCCATCGTCGACTTCAGCCTCGCCAGCATGACCGACATGGTGATGCTGCTGCTGATCTTCTTCCTGCTGACGAGCGCGTTCTCGCGCACGAACGCACTCAACGTGAACCTCCCCGACGTGTCGGCTGCACCGACGGTCGAGGAGCAGTTCGTCGCCGTAACGATCCGCGCCGACGGGCGGACGTACGTGGACGAGACGGAGGTCCCGGTGGACAGCCTCGTCGGCGCCATCAGCGCCGCCCGCGGCGAGCGCGAGGCCATCGCCATCTACGCCGACGAGCAAGCCACCATCGGCGTCCTCGCCGCCGCCGCCGCCGCCGCGAGCGCGCTCGACATGCGTGTTTCTATTGCGACCGACGTAGCCGCCGCCCCTGCTCCGACGGGTCGGCCGGAGTAAGGGCCACGCACGCACCCCCTCCCGAAAGGGCAGCACTGGTGGGAAGGTCGTAGGGGCGTGTGGCACACGCCCTGCATTCCTTTCGGTCTCCCACACCGCCTCTTTTCGGCGCCCGCTAGCCGGTCTGCCGTAGGGGCGACGCGGTGCGTCGCCCTTGCCGGGCACCCTACCCTATCGAACAACAACGGGCGCCCGAGAGGTCGTCAGGGCGTGTGCCACACGCCCCTACCGCACTCGACGGGCACAGCGCCCACACCAAAAAGCGCGAGGGAATCGGTGGGCTACCGATCCAAAAGCACGCGGTGGACGAGCGTGGTCGTGCCCGTCGTGAGGCGGCAGAGGTAGACGCCGCCGGACAAACCAAGAGAAGCCCCGTCGAGGCGGGCGGTGTGGGTGCCCGCCGTCTGCTCTTCGTCCACGAGCGTCGCCACCTCGCGGCCCAGCGTGTCGTAGACCTTCAGGACCACGTGGCCGCCCTCGGGCAGCGCGTACTCGACCGTGGTCGCGCCGGTGAAGGGGTTGGGGCTGTTGCGCAGGAGCGCCGCCGCGACGGGGCCCGCCGCGCCCTCCCCCGCCGTCGGGATCTGGGCCTGGAGGTAGGCGATGCGCGCCGTGAGGAACGACTTGATGCCCGGCCGCCGCCCGCCGCCGCCCGTGGTCACGTCGTTGTTGATGTTCGTCTCGAACTGCGCGTTGGTGTACTGCTTCCGTGTGTCGGCGTAGACGTAGGGCCGGATGACGGCCACGAGGCTGTCGATGTGCGGGAAGAAGCTCTCCGTCGTGAAGTGCTCGTCCAGCAGGCCGCGCGCCGTCTGGAGGTACGCGGCCTGCATGGTCGCGTTGTTGAACACGTTGTAGGCGAGCGGGCGCGTGGTCGAAGCCCGCGTCATGCTCAACGTCTCCGGCGTCGCGCTGCCGTAGGCGCCGAAGCTCAGCCCCACGTCCCAGATGATCCACTCCATCCGGCTCGTGGCGGTGTTGAAGTAGAGGTAGTAGTTCCGCCCGCTCTCGCTATACGAGTCCATGTTCGAGAAGAGGTGGTCCGTCGCCATCGCCCGGTAGAAGCCGTCAAGGTTCACGAGCGCACCCAGCGCCGTCGGGAGGTTCGCGCCGGAGTTGTTCGCCGCGTCAATGACGGTGAGGAGCGACGGCCACGAGGCGGCCGTCGAGTCCGACTTCAGCTCGTAGCGGAGGTAGTACGGCGCTTCCAGCGTGCCGTAGGAGCGGAAGTCGGAGACATACTGGCTCGTGGCGCCGAAGGCGTCGACGGCCTTGAACATGACCCCGTTCTTATTCCCGAAGTGGGTCTGGAGGAACGTCTTGTCGACGTGCTCGATGACGTTGTAGAGCCCGTAGAGCGTGTCGTTGATGTAGACGGCGGCGTAGCTGGCGCGCGGGGCGGGGATGCCCGCGCGGCGGCAGAAGTCGAGGTAGACCCGCTCGCGGAGGAAGGAGGGGTCGCCGAAGTTGTTGTTGAGGTGGATCCCCTTGAGGCCGTCCCACCGCTGGTCGTCGTCGTACTCGTCGAAGCTGAGCCGGAGCGGCTTCTTGTTGTTGGGGTGGCTGTACGACGAATTCCCCTTGAACCGGACGCCCACGCTGTCCATCGCCACGCCGTCGAGCGTGACGGCGGCGGCCAGGTACTGCTCGTCACCCTCGTTGTAGTAGGTGGTCAGCGAGTCCCAGTAGGCGGGCTGCTCGAACGTGATCCGGATCTCGTGGACCTGGATCCCGGAGAACACGTTGTTGCCGGCCGTCTGGGCGTGGGCGGCGACGGGGAGGACGGCGACGAGGCCCGCGAGGAGCGCGAGCGCACGGAGGGAACGAAGGGGCATGCCGGTGGGAGGCGAAGCGAAAGGCGGCGCGCGCCCCTGCGGAGCAGGTCGGACGGGCACGGGCCATCGGGACGGGGTGTCCCCTGAGGGTTTCCCTGAGGTTACGCCCCCCGCCCCATTCAACCCACCTGGCCTGTTACGAACGTCAGCCCGGCGGCACGAACGGCAGCCCTGGCACCACACAGGGGCGTTCACCCGGCCCACGCGGCGCGGTCGAGGGCGCGGTACTGGATCGCCTCCGCCACGTGCGCCGCCTCCACACCCTCGCTCCCCGCGAGGTCGGCCACCGTCCGGGCCACCTTCAGGATCCGGTCGTGCGCCCGCGCCGACAGCCCCAGCCGCTCCATCGCCCCTTTCAAGAGCCCAGACCCCGCCGCGTCTAGCGCCACGTGCCGCCGGACCATCGGGCCCGGCATCTGCGCGTTGCAGTACGGCCGCCCGTTCCCGTTCATCCGGCCCCGCACCGCCGTATTCACGGGCTCCCCGGCGAACCGCGATCCGAATATGTGACTACGGATGCATATCGTCCCACTTTTTTGCGTCTTTGATTATTTTATCATCCTTATCCATAAATCCTCTATCGCACAAAGATATAGCGACGAGTTTTCTAAACTTATTCAAGTCATTTGATATATTCTCTTTATCGGTATTTACTATAGGCATCAGTTTCATTGAGGCCACATCTATTTCCTTTATGCTTTGTATGTCCATGCCTGTATCCGACATCTTTAGAATGGCACTGTTAACCTGATTGCCCATTGTGTTGTTATATAATTTTAGCTGCCTCAAGACGTATTTCTTTGAATCGCCAAGTTCATTAAATTTATCTCTAAAAAGCTTAAATTTACCTCTTGACTTAGGCAATAACCTATGCCAATTGTCTTCAAACTTTACATTACATATCCAACACTCGGTAACAAGATGGATATAAGCTCTGGATCGAGCCTCCATCGCGTCTCTATGCTTTTTAATGTTAAACACTATGTTAAATACCCTCCGATCCTCCGGCTCGTCACCTTCGTTTTTCACAAAGAAAGTCATTACTTCTCCATTATCTATTATCGCAAAATCTATTCTATTCTTAGGCACCTTAACAGGAGGTCTTCCTATAGAATCATATCTATGATACTGCCTACTAACCTCAGGGTGCATCGTGTCATTTAAAACTATTGCCCAACCTACCCCTTGAGAATCCTGGCTTTCGATCACTTTTACTATAGTATCCCAGCTTTTTCTAATTTCTTCTAAGCTAATTATAAATATTCTTGTTAAATTGTTTCTGTTCCCCTCGAAGGCTGCAGCCCCTAAAGCCTTTGAATAGCCAACCGCTACCCTCTCTTTATTAAGCCAAAAATTTAGATCAAACTGTGTAACCGCTGCATAGTAAGCCTCTTTATGTATTAATTCGTTCATTACATCAGTGATCTCGTCTCCCTCTACTACTAGATATCCATTAGCTACAGATTCCAGTTTATCCAGATGCTTGTGCAGAACAGATTGTGTCACATTAGAATAATGCTTCCTCCTGTTCATATTGCCTCTATCATCACCCACATTATCTATTACCTTTCTATAGGCCGCCATTCCCTTTTTAACAAGTTGGCGATATCTTCCATGAAATGACGCTATTAAAAGAGTCGTTGATCTTTCTTTTTGAAATATCCTGGATAACGAATTTTCACTTAATTGCGTTGCGCCAAATCCGGCAGCAAGGAGTCCCAATAAACCTATTATCCATTTGTGCAACTTATCATCTTTAGATATATTAACTATTTCTTCACCGGACACACTCTTTATTGCAGCATAAACAGCGGCTATTCCACACAATAGAGCTGCGCTTGATGTAATGATTCCCAACAAGTTCAAAAGACTTATATTTCCTATAGAATCATGAATCCGATCCTTCAACCACCCCCCCAATCCTCTCACTCCTCTTGGTCGCAATCCTTCGCTAAAAATGAATCTTGTGCTTTCCCTGTATTTGGGATCTACCATATCTAATGCCTTACCCATTATTGTATCTTCATTTGCATCTTCGTCATGCTCGATATGATTTCTCATATTCACATACTCTTCCTTGTTTAGCAAATCTTTTTTATCTTTCACTTTTTTGTGGGTCTATTGGTGGTTTGTTCGATTAGTTGGTATATGCCATCATCTCAAGTTCATAAAGAAACGGTTGACCTAGCACCCAAATGAACCTTTAGCCAATCCTTACATGGATAAGGAAATGATTGGGTCCAGGCAGCCTCACTAGCTAACTCAATTACCAATAGCTTATCTGTATCCGCCAGATTGTCAATTAATATATCTCTTATACCGGCGGCTCTCAGTTCTGATTTAACTATCCAAACAGAATCTATACATTTCCACCAAATCCCTAACTTCTTAATATTATCCGACAATTTGTTAATATCACAAGATTCACTTATAATTTCATATACTATAATGCATGTTGAATAATTGGAGCTATAGTTGGTATGTTTATTTTTTCTCTTTTGAAATACAAGCATCTTGTACTTCCTAATTAATTCAAATTTGTTAGATGTATATTTCTTTAGACCTGTGACTACGGGATAGTTATTGGGTTTGCCCGGCATATCTTGTCATTCGTTTTAATGTGGCAGCCACCCTTTCTGCCTGGCGAGAGACCTGCGCACTGTTAGGGGCGCAATATACCCTGAACTCCAACTCGAGACAGCCTGCCAGCTAAATCGTCTCAGCACTGCAGAAGATAAACGAGACTCTGGTTCCTAAATAGAGTCTTGTGCCGTGGCAAGGCGCAACTGAGGGGTAGCCATCGGCCATACGATGACCCCGCCCCCTGTCGCTCAACGCCGTGGAGGGGTAGATCCTTCGACTGCGTCCCTCCGGGCCTCCGCTCAGGATGACAGGGCGGGGGGAGCGGCATCCATAAGCGCTTGCCACAGCACTAGGCCCCAGCTTCTCACCCCGCCCACGCGGCGCGGTCGAGGGCGCGGTACTGGATCGCCTCCGCCACGTGCGCCGCCTCCACACCCTCGCTCCCCGCGAGGTCGGCCACCGTCCGGGCCACCTTCAGGATCCGGTCGTGCGCCCGCGCCGACAGCCCCAGCCGCTCCATCGC
>Ga0193752_1003070_pt1 | contig 11782 bp, 10 predicted proteins | sample H1c1metaG_FD_144924 | JGI IMG/M metagenome (GOLD analysis project Ga0193752, IMG submission 144924) | Soil microbial communities from a riparian zone of the East river system, Colorado, United States - H1c1 | ecosystem: Environmental > Terrestrial > Soil > Riparian zone | place: USA: East River... | reverse complement strand
ACGGACGAAAGCAGAAATCAAAAGCGGGTACAGGTACCTTATAGCAACTTTACCGGTGTTACCGCTTATGTGGGAACAACAACCAACGATTTATCGTTCGACGAACGTAAGACCAGGTATTGGGCTACCAATATATATGCAGAATATGAAAATGATTTCGGAGACGATCATTATTTCAAACTAATGGTTGGCTATAACTACGAACAGTCTACTTATAACAAACTTGCCGTTCAACGCAACGGGATTATTTTCGAAAATGCTATTGATCCGAATCTTGTGGCAGGACAGTCCATTACCACCGGTGGCGGTTATGAACAATGGGCTTTCGTGGGCGGATTCTCGAGACTGAACTATTCTTATAAAGACCGTTACCTGCTCGAGGTAAATGCCCGGTACGATGGTTCATCAAAGTTCCCGTCAGACCAACAATATGGTTTTTTCCCTTCAGTTTCTGCGGGCTGGAGAATTAATAAAGAAGCGTTCTGGAATGTTTCACCAAAGATTATCTCTGATTTGAAAATCAGGGCTTCCTATGGATCACTTGGGAATGGTAATATCGCTTCCTATCAGTTCCAGGAACTTTTTAACATAAGCCAGTCGGCCGTGATTTTAGGCGGAACAAGACCTCAGACCACGCGTAATCCCAACGTATTGCCGGCAGGTTTAACCTGGGAAACTTCGACAACCAGTAATCTCGGTCTGGATTTTACGTTGCTGGAAGGCCGGCTGAGTTTTGTGGGGGATGCATATATCCGCAAAACCACGGATATGTTTACGTCTAGTCTGACGCCTCCGGCTACTTTTGGATCAGATAATCCAAAGGGCAACTATGCCGACCTTACCACTAAGGGATGGGAGCTTTCGCTGACCTGGAATGACAAGGTTGGCGGTGGAAAGAAACCTGTCAGGTATAACGTGCGTGTAATTTTATCTGATAACAAAACAACAATTGACCGGTACAACAACCCCGATAAACTTCTGAGTGATTACTATGTAGGACAGACGGTGGGTGAAATCTGGGGCTACGAGACGGAAGGTTTCTTTATTGATGCAGCTGATATTGCTTCGCATGCAAAGCAGGATCCCCAGATGCGTGCGTCACCTTCCGGTTTATGGTTCCCCGGAGATATCAAGTTAAGAGATCTGAACAAAGACGGATTCATCAATGTGGGCGAAAATAAAGCCGATAAGGCTGGTGACAGAAGAATCATCGGTAATTCGGCGCCGCGATATAGTTATGGTCTAAACCTGGGTGCCGACTGGAACAATATTTCATTTTCTGTTTTCTTCCAGGGAGTGGGTAAACAACAATGGTATCCCAGCACCGAAACAGAAATGTTCTGGGGGCAATATAACCGTCCGTACAATAACATTCCCGTTTTCCATTTAGGCAACATGTGGACACCGGATAACACCAATGCATACTTCCCCAGAACCATGTCACGGGCTGCGTCCAGCAATCTCAACCGCACACTGGGTGTAGCCCAGACGCGTTACCTGCAGAACGTTGCCTACATAAGAATGAAAAATATCCAGGTGGGCTATAACCTGCCTTCAAAGTGGATCAGTCGCATTGGCGCACGCAGCCTGAGAGTTTATTTCTCTGGTGAAAACCTGTTTACCTATTCGCCGATGTACAAGATTGTTAAGAATACGATAGACGTGGAAAATGCTGTGGTTGCAGACCGGGATCTGAATGTTAACCCTACTAACGGTGATGGTTACAATTATCCGTTATTGAAGAGTTACTCTTTTGGACTCAATGTTGGATTTTAATGTCAAAAACACTAACGAATGAAACGCCCATTATAGACTTTTAAAACAAATTGGGATGTTAAACAGGGCGTTCCATTCGACAAATAAAAAAAACTCTGACAAATGAAAAAGTTATTTATAGGAATTATAATTGCGGGCTTCGCGTTCACATCCTGTTCCAAGCTGGACCAGGTGCCGCAATCAACCGCTTCCAAGGACGCCATATTTAGTTCAGAAAACGGTTTGAAGTTGTACACAAACTCTTTTTATGGACTGGAGTTTCTTCCAAAGAACTCGACTACCCGGGACGCGATGTCGGACTACCTGGCAGTGAAATCAGTTGAAGATTTCATCCGGCAGGGAGGGTTTGCAGCCAACAACAGTACAGGCTGGACCTGGAGAGACTTAAGAGATATGAACTACTTTATTGAGAATAACAATGACCCGACAGTTCCTGAAAACATCCGGAATAACTATACGGGTATTGCCCGCTACTTCAGGGCTTATTTTTACATGGAAAGGGTAAAACGTTTTGGCAATGTACCCTGGATCGGAAGAGCGTTGAGTATCGAAGATCCGATATTAAACGCCGGGCGTGATTCGAGAGAGCTGGTGATGGATTCAGTGCTGGCTGATCTCAATTTTGCATGCGCCAATATTATAGCTACAAACGACCCAACCCGTACCACCATTACGAAATGGGTGGCTTTTGCTTTTAAATCAAGGGTCTGTCTTTTTGAAGGCACCTTCCGGAAATATCATACCAACCTGAATCTGACAGGCACAGCTAACAAATGGCTGCAGGAAGCAGCATCTGCTGCGGACGAAGTCATCAAGAAGGGAGGTTACTCGATCAACACCGCCGGCGGCCCGGGCGTATCCTATCGTCAGGTTTTTACAAGTAATACACCTTTGGCCAATGAAGTGTTGCAGGCCGGTGTTTCTGATGTCAATCAAGGTGTATTAGGCGACGCAAACTGGTGGTGGACAAGCGGTACATACGGCGCGAAAGCAAGCTTTACACGTACTTTTATCAATACCTTTCTGAATCTGAATGGTACGCCTTTCACCAGCAACCCCGCGTACACTACCATGTTGTTTAAAGACGAGGTAAAGAACCGTGACCTTAGGCTTAAACAAACCATACGTTCAGGAGATTATAAACGTGTCAGTAATGGACAACCAGTTCCTGCACCGCCGGTATTTTCATACACTTTTACCGGATATCAGCCAATCAAAATGACATTGGATGATGTAAGTCTTGATGCAGGTGCTTTAAATACCAATGCAGTTCCATTGTTCCGTTATGCCGAAGTATTATTGAACTACGCAGAGGCAAAGGCCGAGCTGGGCACTTTGACCGATCCGGACTGGGCACTTACTGTTGGTGTACTCAGGGCAAGAGGTGGTATCACCGCAGGCCTGGCGACAAAACCAATCACGGCAGATCCCTACCTGGTGGCTAATTATTTTCCCGGTATTTCTGACCCCAGCATTCTGGAAATCAGGCGGGAACGGGGCATTGAACTGAGCCTGGAAGGTTTCCGTTTTGCAGATATCCTGAGATGGAAAAGAGGCGAATTAATGCAGCAGGAATGGAACGGATTTTACGTACCGGCACTGAACACGCCGATGGATCTGAATGAGGATGGAGTTATGGATGTGGTTTTTTACCAGGGAACGCGTCCATCGCTGGGTAATGTTACGTATGTGGATGTTTCCCCGAAAATAGGTAATGCAGTAAATTCTCAGTTACTGAAAAACGGAACCTCAGGCGAGCTGATATGGATGAATGAAATCAAAAGGGTTTGGCTGGAGCGGAATTACTATTACCCAATACCGTTAGCCGATTTGCAGCGCAATCCGGCCCTGGGGCAAAATCCAGGTTGGCAATAATAAAAGAATAGCTAATTATCATTAGCACTTTTTCGATAGTCATAAATGATGATAGTCATACATGACGAGCATATTATTCGGATTAAAAAGGGTTGTCAGTTTCCTGACAGCCTTTTTTAATGACAGCATCACCATTCGTGAAGACTATTTATCATTGATTGTATTTGCAAAAAGTGCTTGTTGTAATTGCCGTCTCCGTTTATATAAGTTTACGCACGCATGAAACACATGTCTATTGTTCTCATACTGCTGCTTCTATCAATTACAATTTTTGCACAAAAAGCATTGAAAGAACAGTTCTTTCTTTTCGATTCAAAAATGAAAGGCGTTACTAAGGCCGACTCGGCGGCGTTTCTGTTGCGCGGACTGGAAATTAACTACGATGCATAGTGGCTTTCTCTATATACTATGAATCAGGTAAATTTGATGGTATTACTTATGATGCACCCGGAACGCTCCATCATAGATTATTAATCATCGGAGTTAAAATCTTTAAATGAGTCAACAAACTGCTTTACCTGCCTGGACTATCGTTGCGCCTGTATTCGCTATGCTTGCTTTACTGGGAGTTGGCATGGGCCTTAGCGGTATATATATGGTTGTTGTAGCCACTGCTTTAATAGGTGGGGTACTGGCGGCTGTGCATCACGCTGAAGTAATTGCACACCGTGTGGGCGAACCATTTGGTACGCTTGTACTTGCTCTTGCGATCACGATCATCGAAGTTGCTTTGATTGTTTCACTCATGCTTGCGGGTGGCCCTGAAACTGCTGAACTTGCCAGGGACACCGTTTTTGCCGCCGTTATGATTATTCTGAACGGCATCATCGGTCTTTGCTTGCTGGTTGGGGGTCTGCGATACAAAGAACAATCTTTCGGGCTGGCAGGAGCGGGAGCTGCACTTACCACGCTCACTGCAATCTGTATCCTGACACTTGTTCTTCCAAATTATACCGTTTCAGAATCTGGTGGTCAGTACAGCAACAGCCAGTTGATTTTTGTAGCAGTTATTTCATTGGTATTATACGGATCGTTTGTTTTAGTGCAAACTGTAAGACACCGCGATTATTTCCTGCCCCCCGAGGCGGGCAATGATGCAGAAACTCATGCTGTACCTCCCACAAATAAAACGGCCATCTTAAGCTTGTTGCTGTTGCTGGTTTGTTTGACAGGCGTTGTTACACTTGCAAAGTCGCTTGCACCGGTCATTGAATCAGGTGTCGCAGCGCTTAATGCACCTAAAACCCTTGTAGGCGTTATCATCGCAGCTGTTGTGCTTTTACCTGAAGGCCTGGCTGCGTTTCGTGCGGCCAGAAAAGATCGTATTCAGACCAGCCTTAACTTATCTCTTGGTTCCGCACTGGCAAGTATCGGCTTAACCATTCCTGCAGTTGCCATTGTTTCAATTTTCACCGGGATCACACTTACATTAGGCATAGATACAAAATCAATGGTGCTGATGATACTGTCTTTGTTTACGGTAATGCTTTCACTTGCCACAGGCAAAACAAATATTCTCCCGGGTATTGTATTGCTGGTCATTTTTGCCGTTTATTTATTTACAACCGTTGTGCCCTGAGCTATAAGTTCTCTACTGAGCACTCAGGCAGCTGCATTATCAAATTTGCTTTTCGTAAAGTGTGATTTCCACAAGGCAAAATTTGAAACTACAATAGGCAAACCTCAAAAAGGACTGACTCAAGAAGCTCTTCAATAAAGCTATATGCAACGCCAATTAATTGCCGGATTTTTGTCCTGATCGCTTATAGTGAGTTGCCTCCGGCAGGATGATAAATATGGGTGACAATCCCTCCCGGGAAAGCCTTTACATCGGCTAATTTCAGGTCCAGTGACTGTGCAACACCACTGAAGATTGCCTGCCCCCCTCCAAAAACCAGGGGATGAGTAACCAGCTGGTATTCATCTATAAGCCCTGTTGCTATCAGGTTCCGCATAAATCCCGCACCACCAAGCGCATAGATTGGTTTCCCTGGCTCGGATTTGAGTTTCTTTATTTCAGCGGCAAGATCGCCGTCGAAAATCCGCGCCTTTGCCCAGGACGCTGTAGCGGGCGATAGCTCTGCGTCAGGCAAAATGTTGCTTTTAAAGCCATTTTGGGTAAAGACTGCCTTGGGGATCTCGTTCATCGGCGCGGCTAAAGGACCTGTTGCAGTCGGCCAGTAGGAGGAAATATATTCAAAGGTCTTCCTGCCCATGGCAATCAGGCCTGCCTCCAGAAGTCGTTCGAGGATCCATGCTTTTGAAGTTTCATCCGAGCTCTTGAAAATCCAGTTTGACTCCGCATTGCCGCTACCGACAAAACCGTCAATAGAAATAGACATCTTCATTATTAACTTACGCATAGTTCAAAAATTATTTACCAAAACTAAGTCGTCGTGTTTTGGATTAAAGGGGCTAAATGCGACATTTTCGAGGTGTAATTACGGCAAGCTCTTCATCAGTTTTGTCCTACCAATCTATGCAAGTTTTTTACGCAACCATTTCCGAACCGGCTCATCATACCATTTCAATGTGGCATAGGCCAGAATGATACCACCGATCAGGATCAGTAATGCATAAGGCCAGGCCTGCACGAGGGTCACACCTTTATGATTACTGATCCAGGCCACATAAAAATATACCAGTGGGTAATGCACCAGGTAAAGCGGATAGGATATGTCCCCTAAGAACTTGCATATCCTCAGCTCAGTGTTGGTATGTACCAGCCCGCTGGCGCCTAAATAGACAATAAGCGGAAAGATGACGATGATCACAACGGATTCGTAGATCCCATTCATCCAGACATGCTCAGCACCGCCAATGCGCGGCATATTTAGGACTATCGCCACCAGGAGGCTGCACCATAAGAAAGCATTTTTAATGCGCGTGGGTTTCGCTATCCGTGAAAGAAGCAACCCTGCAAAGAAAGGATACATTGTCCGGATAAAGCCAATACGTACCTGTTCAATATTTAACGTCCAACCGCCGCTCACATCTCCGTTGGGGCTGGTAATGGCCATGTGAGCGAGTGCGGCTCCCGCGATCAGCACCAAAATGCCCAGCGCAGTCTTCGAGAACTTCCTAATGCCGATGGCGTACAGGATATTGGCAATGTATTCATATAACAAGGACCAGCCGACGCTATTGAGTGGGTGCATTTCTTGCCATCCCCGAATATCCATCGATAAGGGAACGGGGAAAATGGTGTAGCCGATCAGCATTACCAGTAGCATTTTCCATACAGGAACGGTATGGATGAGCGGCCAGATCGTTGAGTCAGGAAAATAGTACCCGATTGCACCGAGGGTCATCCCCAGGACCACCATCGGTTGTAGTCGTATAATACGCCGCTTAATGAAATTCTGGACCGTCATCTTATGCCAGCGGTCGTCGTAGGAGTAGCCGATCACAAAGCCGGACAACACGAAGAAGAAGTCAACGGCCAGGTAGCCATGATTGACCAGGATATCGAGGTGGCCGGTCGCTAAGGGCTCGGTCAGGTGAAAGGTAACGACAATGATCGCCGCGACACCACGAAGGCCATCGAGTATTGGGTAATGCGGCTTAGAAACAAGATTTTTATTATTCATCAGAATGAAAAAAGTAAAACTTTAGATTAGCTACATCATCCAAGGCATTCAATCAAGTGAAATAAAAAAAGCCGGCACGCTGCCGGCTTCTAAAGTTGCTTTAATCGCCGAAACCTCGGCGAAGGCGCTCCCCCTGCCCGACTTGAACGGGCGACCCTCTGATTAACAGTCTGAATGCATTATAAACTTCAGTTATCATTATAAACCCTTTATGAAACCACTTTTTTTTTGATTTCCTAGGGCGAAAATTAGGATTTTTCAAGGATACTTTTGGATTAATAAACTCACTATAATCTAGTACAAATCATTGCAAAGACATCTATTAATCTATTTGAAAGATTTTTTATGATTTAGAATTTTATAAAAGCTTGCTTCATTACACGAAATCGGTAAAATTGCTTTCACTAACCTCTCCTAATATTGGTATGGCATATTAAGAATGAAACCATTAGAAAGCACCAATAATATCAAAATGCTCATTATCAATAGAAAACAGAAGAATCTTTTGATAACTCAATATGACTGACGAAAAAAGGCGAACAGCACTACTGATACTTCTCCAACTCCGCAACAAGAAAGGGTTCAGTTAGCGGAAGCACGGCTTCAACTTGGTTTGGGGCAAATCTGAAATCCCTAAGATTGAGTAAAGGATTTAAATTAAGGGAATTTGCTCTTGAAGCAGGAATTGAGCATTCCCAAGTGTCCAAAATTGAACGAGGTGATATTAATCCAACCATTTCAACAGTATATGCCTTAGCGGAAGCTTTGCAGATACCTATTCAAGATCTCTTCGCCTTTAAATTCTCCAATGATAAAAGATAGTCGACCAGTATTCAACTCATTAAATCTTTAAATCAATCCCTCATTTGTCTTAGATAAGTATCCTATGATCCATACTAAAATGTCAAAGAGCTTGGCTCCCTAAACAAGCCGCCGTATTAATTCAAGATCTGCACAGCTGGGTCTTAGGCTTTCGGACGGATGTTTATGGAAAAATATTATCCCACACGCATTCGCTTTTATTGCAGTTTCCAGGTTAACTTTAATCAGCAACAGGTCGGGTTTACGGATCACGGAATACCAGGTCAGCAGAAGGCATTGGCCGTTAGCTAAAAAAATCAAGCAAGCAAATGGTTTACATTTTTGAGGGCATGGACAACTGTTTAAAAGATACTTTGATTCAGTTGTTTAGAGCTACCTTATCACCACAAACTCAAATTTTGAAGTACAACAGTCCTCCAAAATGTATCGCGAGTGTAGAACTATGGCAGAAGGCTCACTTTGAGGATATGTTTGACCTAATCAAAACAAATTTAGCTAACGAAATTTAATTTTGAATAGAGCTCACCTTGGTGAGTATGTCTATTCCCCAATTTACAGAAAATATGACGGCGATTGGATTTTTGACTTGGAAAAATCATTCTTCAATAACTCAGAATTCTATCAATCTAAGATAAAACTATTTGTTTTCTACGATTCAGATAATTCTAATCTTCATCTCAGAGAAGACGGAAAGAGTTTAAGTAATAAGAACGAGGAAAACCTTGATAAAGAAAGAGTAAGATTTTTACAAGCATTTGAAAAAAGCATGATCACCAATAAAAGGATGTTTGATCTTTCAGATTATTTAGATGTTTCGACGAGTAGAAAAAACCAAATTGATGTGAAAGCAATTCTAAAATTGCTTTCAGAAATTTGAATTGGATCTTCCTAAAATGTTTTATGTAATAGAAGTTTGTCCAGTTCCAAATTTTTGCACCAAAGGCCTGAATCCTTCTTTTTAATGTATGATTCACATAAAGACATTATTTTTTCCTTTCCACCAAATTTGACTTTTTTACGTTCTATTTTGGTTAAGGTTGCAACTGCCTTTTCCGAAACCCCATAAGTCGACAAAAACAAACCACCTGCTCTTTTTTCTTGCACAACTATTTTCACAAATTTATTAACGGCACTCATGCCTACTTTTTGTTTTGACCTCCAATGTTTGATTTCAATAATATAGGATTTTGTTTCGCCCCTTTCTTCCAATTCCAAAATTATGTCCTTACCTCCATCTTTACTTGTGGGAGTCAGCTCGACCTTAAATCCTAAACCACGAAAAAGTTCAGCAACCATTCTTTCAACATCTAACCACTCTAGATCGATTAATCTGTCCATAATTATATGTTGGGTACAGCTTCTTAATATTTTTAGAACATTACTTTCAATTTCTTCACCTCCAAGTTCGCGAACCCAATCACTTAAGGTATTAAAATCAATGTGTTGAAATATTACCGGATATAAATCTTTAGTGAATTTCCCGTAATCATCGTCTTTCGGTGTATCCGATAGAAAAATGAGTGAATCAATGCCATCAATTGTACATCCAGCAAGTAGCTCTTCGATATCTTCAGCATAACACCTCTTTAGAGCTAATTTGGAAACATGAAAGCGCACTGTATAATTAATCGGAGTTCAAACTTAGAGTGGATCAGAATGTACCTGTATGTAGCAAGAATGAAATTTTTCTCTTCACTTGAACTGAGGTAATCTGATAGTTATTGACTATTGATTGTTCCATTTGTTTGATTTTTGAGGTTGGTTTTGGATATTCCTATTCCCTCCAAATAGCTGCGCCTTTCTGTGAATTTTGGTAGAAGTTCATCTTGGTAATCAGGGTGTGATTTGAAGATGACCAATAAGTCCTCCACCGAATCAGAAGTGGCGATAAGTATGAGTATATCTTGAACCACATTCTTTGGCTCTGTTCCTTCATTACACCAAGCAGCGATTTGTTGACCAATTTCAATTGACAACTGTTCCTCCCCCGTTCCAATGAACATACCTGTTCGGTCCTTTGAGGCTCTAGCGCAGGTATTAGTATCTAGGTCAAAAACGAGGGTGAAGTCGTATTCTAGGTTTTCCCTCTGAACAGCTTTGAGCCCAACCTTCTCAGGAACCATTTTTCCATTCTTTTCCGAAAGGACATAATCATGTTTCGTTCGTGAAGTGCCGATTACATGGCATCCACTTCGGAGGATGGCTGTAACAAAAGCATTGTGCCTCGGAGTTATTTTGCCCCAATTCGTAAAGGAGTTTCCAACCATACGATTATGAATGTCCAAAATGCCTCCAGGCCCTTCCCATTCATGAGAAAGGCTGTCTACAATAATCACCTCGACGCCCGCTTTTTCACAGATCTGGATTGCCTCTTTGTATTTCTCAGGAGTAAACGGAGCGGTTAGGTTGAGAACTTTAAATTCTCCCAGGTGAGAGTAGAGGTCGGCAGAATTCGATTCAGTGTCTATAACTGCTACCCTTGAGTAATCTCCACAAAGGCCGAATGCAATCAATAGACTTGAGTAAGTCTTACCAGATCCACTAGGACCTTGTAAACCGAGCCTAATTTTGGCTTTTTTTCGTGATGCTTTTCTTAGTTCCATAAAATGTTTTTTTAGTTAATAATTCTATCAAGATCAAGAAGGGATAAGGCGACACCTTGGAGTTAGTTATGTTATGCTGTGATAAAGTATCAGATGGAGTTCAGTCTGAATTTGATACTGTATTCAGGTTAAGGTGGGGGGCTGGTCGACTTAGAGTTCAACCCGGGGGGCTTTGATGGGGTGGTGCTGCCGCATGTTCACAGACACAGTTGAAAAAATTTGGAAAATAATTTAGGATTAGACTCCGAAAATTCCAATATCAAGACACCGTGTTTTAACGGTGTCGAACATGTGGTAAAAACGGGACCAAATTAGAGTCTTCATTCTTTATCTTCATCTAAGAAGATACTCTTAGTTAATATTTCGTTGATAAGAACTGTCAACAAGAACATGGAGAATCGAAATATTCTCAGCATCTTAATTGTCGAACCACCACCACATGAGCCACCTCCGAACGATCCTGCTATCAGCGGGAATGATATCTTTCCTTTTTACTAAGGCTCAGGACAGTCTTCATAAGATCACACCAATTTCTTCCAAATACATAGCCCAGGTGAGTAAAAAGGCTCAATCCATCGAGCATCAACTCGATATAAAAACTTCACGGTTGATTCGAAAATGGAAGAAAACTGAGAATCGAATAATTAGAAGATGCGGTTCGGGCGATTCCCTAAAAATAAAAGCCCTATTTCTTGAAAGGCAGGAAGGGTTAGATAACCTTCAAATTCAACTATCAGACAGTGAGAAATTTCAGAATTACATTCCAGAAGTCGATACAATTTGGACATCGTTAAAGCTTCTGCAGAGTAACTCCACTTTAATCGGCTCAAAAATGGCGGAGGGAACTTTGGATAACTCACTCAACATTATGAAAGGCCTGGATAATCAACTTAGGAAGTCCCAGGCAGTAAAGGAATTCATTAAAGCCAGAAAAGAACAATGGATAAGCAAACTAAGCACTCTCCCGTTAGGTCGAGAAATTAAAAAGTTAGACAAGCTTTCTTATTATTACAGTCAACAGATAAACCAATATAAGGCCCTACTAAAGGACCGAAAGAAGGCTGAAAAGAAGGCATTATCTCTTCTAAGTCGTTCAAAGATTTTTAAAGACTTCAT
>Ga0193752_1003069_pt1 | contig 11784 bp, 13 predicted proteins | sample H1c1metaG_FD_144924 | JGI IMG/M metagenome (GOLD analysis project Ga0193752, IMG submission 144924) | Soil microbial communities from a riparian zone of the East river system, Colorado, United States - H1c1 | ecosystem: Environmental > Terrestrial > Soil > Riparian zone | place: USA: East River... | reverse complement strand
CCCAGATTCACCCGTTCTTCAAGTAGCCGTAATTCCCCCGCCCATACAGATACTTACGTGGGTGGGGGACCATACTGCCACCTTAGCACGCCCGTAGGCACAGAAACGCCCACTTAAGGCATCACCCTAATGTCCGACCTTCCGTCCGTAGGGCACCTCATTCATGAGGCTGTCCTAGCGGATCTATCGGCTAAATTCCCCAACCGACTACCTGCGCCTAACACACGTTCCATCAATTGTTTTGCTAACTCTTCCATCACTGATCTAAAGGCCTATCCATGACCACCAGCACCACCACACCAACGCGCCTAAACGCCCGCAGGGGCGCTTCCTCTTACAGCACGTCCTTTGACAAGACCACCTTAGCCCGCCTCGCGGCCATCGGGCAGGCTATCTCCACCGTAGGCACCCGCACGTCGATCACAGCTATCTTGAGGCATGCCGTCGCCCTCTACTGTGAGCGCTTAATCAAGCTGGCACCGCACGCATTAGCTCAGGAAGCAATCTCATTGCGGAAGGCCTCGGATGGATACAGCCGGACGTCGCCGGATGCTGAAGGCGCACGACTGGCCAAGGCTTACGCCAAGTTCAATGCACCTGATGAGGGGCAATCATGAGCGCGAGTCACGCAGACCTACGCGCCCTATGGCAATTGGTCCTCGATGAATTCAAGGACTACTTGGTTCGAACGCCTCCTTCCAAAAGGAGGGCCTCATACATCAGTCAGATCATCAAGTTCCTACATCACAATGGGGTGAAGGTAACGCCGCAGTCCCTGAGCAACCCTCGGGAGCTAAAGGCACAACTTGACGGACTCGCGCTCCCATTCACAGTAGTTCCCGGTAGCGATACCGAACAATGAAGGATTAAGCACATGCAGCACGCCAACGACACACTCAAGGCTCGCACGTTCTCCATTCTCTGCGACAAGATGACCCACTACGGGAATAACTTAGGCGACATCCATAAGGATGCACTTCGCACGCTCACCACCGGATTGGTATCGCTGGCCACTGGAGCAACGCGAGGTCGGTATGCCTACCCCCTCAATTGTGGATTAGGCAAGACCCAGAGCGTGATTGCGCTGTGTGAGGCGTTACATGAACTGAAGCGTGACGATATATCGGTAGCAGTCGCAGCCTCGAAGGTCGAGGCACTGTGCGAAGTTAAGCGTGACATGTTGCTTGCGGGCATTCCCGAGAGTCGCGTCGGGCTGCTCCATTCCTACGGCGATAAGGCATCACTCCCGGCCACTGAGGATAACGACAGTCGCCCCTTCCTGCTGTGCACGCATAACAGAATCAAAGGGAACGGACCAGTAGCCCGTTTTAATACCTACCGAGGGCAGCCCCGGTCGCTGATCGTATGGGACGAATCGCTGCTTGTTTCCGATGCGCGGGCACTGTCGTATGTCCAATTGAAAGCAGCACTAGGCTACGCCTCCGCGTATCTCAAGGACTCCGCCGCAGTCGCCTATCTCGACCACGCCCTTTCATTACTGGGGGCCGAGCTTCAGCGCCAGAAGGACACCGGAGTGGGAACAGCAAGGCCCGTGCAGTTGCCGGAGATCGATGGCGAGACCATTGCCAAGTTCAAGCGTGAGCTTACGCCTTCCACAGTGATCGACATCGCCGAACCCCTCCGCAGTCTACTGGAGATGGCAACGCAACCACTACGCGCTGTATACACAACGGGCCGCGAGAGTTCCGGCTTAATCAGTTACGACATTGCCGTGCCTCCGGAGCTTGAGAACATTGCCATCCTTGATGCTTCATATCCTATTCGGGAACTGGAACGACTCGACAGGACTATAAAGCCGGGAATGGTAGTCAATCCCGCACTCAAGTTGCACGGCAATGTCACCGTCTATCACGCATCGGCACGTTCGGGGCGGTCTGCCATGAGCGAAGACTTCACCGGGGAGAAATCAGTGAGCGCTGAGATATGCGCGGCAGTGAAGACTATCCCGGTTAATGAAGGCGTAATCATCTGGACATTCAAACCGAAGCGTAGCCACTCCGGGCGCAGCACCAAGCGCACGCTGATCGACTTCGCGGCAATCCTGCAAGATGACATGAAGGAAGCCGGTATAGATATTCACGCAAAGGTTATCGACAAGCAGGGAGTGCAACGTAACCGCTTTGTGTGGCTAACGTGGGGGCAAGAAACCTCGACGTCCGAGCATGGTTATTGTAGCAACGCGCTGTTCGCAGGCATCTTGCATAGAAATCTACTCGACATCGCCAGCTACTTAGCGGGCCAGCGTGATGATCTGTGGGCCACTGTGGAACACCGCGAGGTGCGTGCAGTGCTTGCGAGCGAAGTGGCGCACGGCGTATATCAGGCTATCTGCAGGGGTAGCTGTAGATTCGTTGAAGGCAACCAAGCGCGAGCGATGAAGGTTTGGCTTTTTCACAAGGATGCGTCATTAAAAGATGCCTTGATGGAAGTCATGCCGCAGCTTCAGTGGGAACCGTGGGCCGTGAGGCACATCGGGACCGGAATACGTCGCAAGTTGATCGGTGCTATTGAGGCGTTTTTCGCTACGCTATCGCCGGACGTTGCCCGCATATCAGTGAGTCAGATTAGAAAAGCTATGGGCGCAACCGAAGCAGCACGGGATACGTTCAGACTTGCCTTGACCGACTACCTGAAAGAAACCACCGACTGGGTAAGAGAAGGGCGAAGCGTAATCCGCGAAACCTTTGGCTTTACCTCCACGGAAGCGCAACAGCAATAACTGACCACCCCGGAGACTATCCCAAGATTTATGCCTGATTCTTCCTATAGAGGAAAACGTGTTCTCTTATATGGAGATTTAAGGCATAAATTGGCCACTGAAGAACGCCCTCGGCATAAATGTACGTGTTAAGGCTACTTAAGTTACCGGCTACGTGGTCAAGGCGGCAGACCACCCTTTAGATTTATCTCTTCCGTGTCTGTCCCTCTGAGGGAGTCGGGATTCTATCTCCCCACTTCAGTCACCACCTCAGCACCCCGCTAGTCCCACCGCAGTTCCCCCAACAGTCGCCCTGTAGTTTCCCACTTCGGTGGAGAGAGACCTATGGCGACCCCCATCACACACAGACTAATAGATAGGAATAATCATCAGACATGGCCCACTCAAGCTCCACCCTCAGACACGCCATCGCGTTTAACGCCCGCGAACAATGTTCAGTGTCAACTTGCAGTAAACACCGCAGTGGCATCTCACAGTGGTGTAGCTACCACAAAGGTAAGAATCATCGATATGGTCATCCCCTAGGGCATCACCTAAGCCCCACTAAAGACTACGCCACGGAGCTACACCAGATCAAAGCCTTAGTCTGTCAGCACAGTGGACACCCCGGCATCCGCAGTGCACTTCAGTGGATAGCGGAGTGGCTGTTAAATGCAGCAGAAGGTAAAGACGTTCCCGGTAAAGGTGATATGCGCCGCCTCCATCAGCATGGCGTAAGTCCCACTCAAGTGTTAGCCGAAGCGGCGGCATTGTTTCTTCATAGTCAGAGATTTCCTCAGCGCTTACCTGATGATGAAAGACTCACAGGGGCCATCGCTCATAACGTCTTGAGTCTAGCGCCGAGAGATTACCGAAGCGTTTACTTAGGTGGAAAGCTCAAGTCTCGTTATAAGCCCCTCAGCGCTCCATCGCAGCGTGCAGTCGGCAACCATATCAGGAGTGTCTTAAGCGTGCTCTTTGCCGGGATGGTCTCTGAGCTAGACCGCCAGTGGCAACTCCAGCAAGACTTCAGGGGCAGTCTTCGTCAACCCTTCACTCCACACCATGATTAGATACATATCCCTTTGGGTCTACTGCCGCATTGTCTCGCGGCTGCTCCAGACCACGCCCCAGTCCCTCCGTAAGACATCCACCCACCAGTAGCACCCACCAACTCCCCACTAAAGGTATCACCAATATGTCCAAACTATATGACTTCAAGATCACAGGTCGCACTGCGGCCAGCACCGATGGCACTGCAACCGGATTGATAGCCACCAAAGCCGTTGAGCTTCACTCGGATAACACACTCAAGTTCACTGACGTCAACGGAACACTGAAGACGCTCCAGATTAATGAAGAGGTCGCTGAACTACTGTCGCAAATCCTCACAGGCACAGGCGGCGCAGCTACCGCTTGGCTGAAGTAGACCGTATATGAACTCACTTACGATCAACTCTAATGCACCGCAGCCCCCCGAAGATACTCACCCCACTGGCCCTATTGGTCTGCAAACCCGTGTAGGCGGCAAGGTAACCAGAGCTACCCACGGTGGCGCAGGCAATGAGGAGGTGTGGGAGTCTACGAACGTGAAGGTAAGCGCTCGTGATCTCATGCCACCGGTTACAGGAATCCTTAGCACAGCGCGAACAGCAGCCACTGGAGGCCCTGCGCAGCGCGTAACGGAGCATTCTATTGTCACCAGTAGCGAAGGCGCTGAGATGACGATCAAAACGGCAGTTGCCCTCGGGTTAATCCGCAGGGATGCGAACGGCAACTATAGTGACGTCGAAGGCAAAACTCTCGTGGAAGCGGAGGCCCCTGCAGCCGATGATGAGGGCCTAGCGTTCCCTGATGCAGTAGAAGCTGAAACGTCAGCCTTCGCGGCCAGTGTTCCCGGTCAGATTCAGGAAGCTGTGATAGCTCAAGTGCTCAGCGGAGGTTTAGACGCCTTAGACCCGAGACATGCGGCCACTGCAGGGCACACTCCAGATACCTTCCGTGCTGGCGTTAGCGCGACCATCAATGCCTTCCAGGCTCAAGCCGATGCCGTTGTGTCCCAAGCAGGAGCAATACCCTCGGACTTCTATGACTGGGCACGCTCGAACGCTTCAGATGCAATGAACACAGCTATGCGCAATCACGTTTACGGCCGCAATCCTACCGTGTGGGCCGCGTTAGTCGAGAAATACCTTCGTGCAGTGCCTCCAGATGCGGAGACATTAGCCAAGGCAGGAATGAAAGTACAGAAGGATAAGGCCAGCGGTGACGAACTCGTCGAAGTACATGGCATGCGGATGTCTGCCCGAGTAGCCGCTCGCAACGGATGGATTTAATCACCCTCACATCAACAATACATCACACACACAGACAACATATGAAAACCACAGGAATAACCCCAGTAGCATCAATCTCCGACCAACTCGCAGCAGCCACTGAAGCCGCTCGTCAAGCACTCCTAGCGTACGAAAGTGAATCGTTAGCCGCATTCGAGGGCCGGTCAACAGTCAAGTCGTTGGAGAAGGTCATAGAGATGAACAAGCAAGCTAAGCAGCGGGTCTCGGAGTTAACTGCAGCGCAAACTGCAGGGGTCGCAAGGGAGGCTAAGTTAGCTGAAGCAGCGGCAGTCGCAGCCCGCGCAGCAGAACTAGCGGCGCAACGTGAGCATATCCAGAAGATCACTGCGGCGGCAGTCGCATGGGATGCAGCCTTAGACGGTCTCGTGGCGGCAACGGCAGCGTATGAACTGATCGACACCGACAGTCCCCGTGTCTTACCCGCTGATGATCTGCGCAAATTGACCAGCACCCGCAATAGTGCAATGTATATTCTAGGCTACCGTCTTCACTCGTTCATCGGTGCGGAGCATCAGCCCCCGTTCTTTAAGCATGAGCTATCGCGGCTGGTGGCACATCTGCCCACGGCACCGGAAGCGTAAGGGGAAGAACACACGCAGCCATCACACGGACGTCCACTTAACCATCAACATCAATCACGCATTCAAAGGAACACACAAACATCATGACAACGAAACTCATACTCGCGGGCCAAATTCCCGGTTTCGCCCCTATCGGCTATCGCGAGGTAACGATACCGGGCGATGGAACCTTGCGCTTTGAAGACACCAACGGCCACCAGCGCACCGTCCAGTTGACTGGCGATGTCGGCATACTGCTTCGCGAAGTCTGGAGTGATTGTAACGGCTCCCGCATTACCGTCTTTGGCACTGACTAATTGCAGTAATCCCCCGAAAGGGTGCAATGGATAAGAGGGGCAGCGATAGCCCCAACGACACTATGAAGTAGTAACCCGTTGGCCAGCCTCCAGCATGTGTGAAGCTGCGGACCCTAACAGCACATGCCCTGCGGGGGTGCTCGGCGGAGAATCTGCGGTGGAACTGCTGTGGTGCTGGCCTATTTTCTTCTGGCCTAATTCCCGTCGCTGGATAGGCACGCGCACGGTGAGGCGATAAAACGGCGTTTGCGGCTTGCACTCTGGCTTATACTCGTACCAACATAGTGCTAGTTATAACCGGGTAGAACACCAGCGCCCATGCGGCCCAATGATGTCATGAAAAGCCCAAGGAGAATATATGTCCAATGATGATCTGCTGAAGCTCCCTAAAGATGGCTTGGGACTCGTGGTTGAAGTCATGAAGGCGGCAGGTGACAACCCACAGGTGAAGGAAGCCGCGAACAATCTAGGGCAAACAGCAGTAACACTAACGAAGACAATCAACAATGTGTTGGTTCCGCTGGCGGCGATTAACTTCGCATTCGACAAGGCCAGAATCTACTTCGCTGGCAAGTTTCAACTGGACATCGCAGAGAAGGCCAAGTCTATCCCACCGGAACACATCGTCGAGCCAAAGGCATCAATCGCTGGACCTACCTTACAGGGACTTGCGTTTACTCATGAAGAACCAAATCTGAAGGAGATGTACCTAAACTTGCTGGCAACTGCGATGGATGGCCGAGCCGCAGCCGTAGCGCACCCCGCATTCGTGGAGATCATTAAACAGTTGGACAGTGAAGATGCAAGACGATACCAATCGTTCAGATTCACCGCCGATTCCCGGACCGCACGGGCCATGTCGTTCTTGTGCGGCATATGATCGACCTGACAGAATCGACAACTGGAGCGCCTGTTGAAGATGCGCAACTTCCAGCGATGATCGACAACTGGATTCGTCTTGGTCTAGTTGATGTCTCGTATGACTCGAGTCTCACCAGTCCTGATATTTATCTGTGGGCGGAGAAACGTCCTGAATTTATACGATTGAGCCAGACGCCACGATCTGACGGGACAACAGTGCTATGCCGGCCGGGTATCCTGCAGCGAACAGAACTCGGCAAACGTTTTGCAACAGCCATAGGATTGTTGGCGGAACCCGCTCAACCCGCTGTGGCTATCCGATAAAGTGGACAACGCGGATACATTCCCGGATACTTCATTTATGGGGCCGTTTGTAAGTCCTTGATTGTATGGACTCTATAGTTTGTGTTTGGACAACAGCGGGATTGCCACCTTCACACGGTGGAAGCCACTGGTTCGATCCCAGTACCGCCCACCACACGCTTACCTTCGACTGAGTATGGTGCCGCGAAGTTGCGCCCTGCTTGCAGACGTGCAGCGGCCTAAGCCGAGCGGCGTGGCGGATCGCGATGCACATCAACAGGGTCGCTGAAGCGCTCCCGGATGACGAGAATTTCAGGCAGTATGGCCACAAACAATTTGACCAGACGCGGGTCAAAGTGGCTGCCGGCCTGTTCGTTCAGAAAGGCGACTGCGCTTTCAGCGGTCCACGCCACCTTGTACGGCCGCACCGAGGTCAGGGCATCGAACACGTCGCAGATGGCGACAATACGCGCGTCGATCGGTATCGACTCGCCAGCCAAGGCATTGGGGTAGCCCGTGCCGTCCCACTTTTCATGGTGATTTTGCGCGATGGAACACGCCACCTGCAACACGCGTGCGGGATGATTGCTCAGCAATTCAACGCCGTAGTCTACGTGCTTGCGCATGATGACCTGCTCTTCGTCGTTCAGACGGCCTTTCTTGAGCAGGATATGGTCGGGCACACCGATTTTGCCGATATCATGAAGCGGGCTGGCCATGTAAATCATTTCCATCGCCTGCTCGTCCATCCCCGCGGCTTTCCCCAGCGCGCGACAACTGTGGCTGACGCGCTGCACATGGTTGCCCGTGTCGTTATCGCGAAACTCGCCGGCCTTGGCCAGACGCCGCAGAATTTCGGTTTGGGTTTCCTTCAACTCCGCAGTGCGCTCGGACACCCGTTGTTCGAGAATTTCATTCTGCGTTTCACGTTCATTGTAAAGCATGCGCACTTCAAGGTGGTTACGGATACGATGTGCGAATTCAGTATCAACAAAAGGCTTGGAGATATAGTCCCGTGCGCCTTCCTTCAATGCCTGCAAGCGGATATCCGCACCTTCGTGCGCCGTCAGCACGATCACCGGCATGAACGCGCCTTTCAACTCCCCCTTCAACTGCCGCATGACATCCACACCATTCATCACCGGCATTTCCATGTCCAGCAATATCAGATCGTACGGTTGCGCCGCGTAAGAAGATGCTACACAGGTCGGATCCGAGGTCAGTTCAACGTTGGTATAACGGTGCTTGCGGAGCATGACCTCCATCAGGTCGAGTTGATCCGGATTATCGTCCACCACCAGCACGCGCGCCGCGTGAATTCTGGCATCCAGATCGTCCGTCACCAAAGTTTTGGATGGGTTGCTCAAGCCTGCACCGGCGCAGTCGAACCCGCAAGCCTGAAGGTAACTTCAACGCTGCATCGCAAACCTATCTTCACGCTATCGTCCGCCCTTGTTATTGTCATCGTGCCCGCGTCGAACAATCCGGTTGTTCCCTGGCACAGCCTAAGCCCGCGCCCCGGAGAGATGTCAATTATGCCTTCGTGACGGTGCATGCCTATGGAAACCAGTGCTTTATGCCCGCGTATTTACAATTATTTTACAACTATACTCCCAAATTCGTCAGTGGATTGAACAGCTGAATTTCGCACAAAATAGACGTTATAAGCTTGAACCTGCGTAGGAAAGAGCACTTTCGCACACCGCAAGCAAAAATGCGATGGCCATGCACTTTTGTGCTTGGCAGGCGTGTCTCATTGGGTTCAATGCGCAGCTGGCGTTCACTGCGCGGCACCCGCACAGTTCGCTAGCCTAACTTACCCCGCAGCAACAGCGACTATCCTGCGTTCGTTGATCGATTTTAAAACCGCGTTGGTCACTGCAACGGTGTAAGCGCTGTCGTCACCGTCGGGAAGGTTGCTGCGCCGGCCTTGCAACTCGCCCTCAAAGGCCTGCACTTGCCATTCGTAAGCCGGGCTCGCGGGAAAGCGCTCTTCGGTGATGCCCCTCTTGTCGCGTACGGTAATGACATGCTCGTTCACCCAACGCAACGGCGAAGTCGCCAACGTGGCTTCAGAGCCTTCGATCAGCAGATTGTTTTCGCCCTGCGGCACTTCGCGCGTAGCGCGCACCTGCGCGTGGCCGCCGCCCTGCAACCGCCCCAGCACCGTGAACGTATCGTCGGCGTAGCCATCGCGGCGATCCGGGTTGGTAAACGCACTCACCTCAATGAACTTTTGGCCACTGACCCATTGCACCAAGTCGAGTAAATGTACGCCCACGTCATACATCACGCCGCTTTGTGAATTGTCGAGCCGCCAGGTTTTACGCGGCGGCATGGCTGAAGTGCGCTCTAGCGACATTTCAATAAGCTTGCCCAGCCGGCCCGATTGCACGATTTCACGGGCACGTGTCACCGCAGCGTCCATGCGAATTTGGTGTGCAACGCGCAAAGTCACGCCCGCTTTTTTGCAGGCGTCGGCCATCTCACGCGCATGATCGGCCCGCATCGCGAACGGTTTTTCGCACAACATGTGTTTTTTTGCATGTGCGCCCGCGAGTACCACCTCATAGTGCAGCGCGTTAGGCAGCGCAATGTAAACGGCATCGACGTTGGCGTCATTCATCAACGCATTCAGATCAGGGTGTGCACGCGCGACGTTAAAACGATCGGCGAAGGCTTTGGTTTTTTCCGGAGAACTGCCCAGGCAAGCGACGATCTCTGAGCCGGGACTTTTCACCATCGCTGGCGCGACAAAATCGGCAGCCGCCCAGCCCAGCCCTACGATGCCCCAACGAACCGGTTTAGCGGTAGCGCTCATGCTGATGCTCCGTTACCGCACAGCTTGCGCCGCGCCTCCAGATATTCTTTCTCCAACCGCTCCACTAACTCAGCTACGCCAGGCACATCGTCGATATTACCCACACCCTGCCCCGCACCCCAGATTTCCTTCCATGTTTTCGGGCGCTCTTCACGGTTGCGGTATTGGCCCGGCGCGTCGTTGAGCGGCAGATTGTCGGGATCGAGTCCGGAGTTGCGGATGCTGCCCGCAAGGTAGCTGCCATGCACGCCCGAAAACAACGGCGTATAAACAATATCGCCGGAGTGGGATTCAACAATCATCTGCTTGTAGCTATCGACCGCCAGCGACTCCCTGGTCGCAATAAAACGCGTGCCCAGATACGCCAGGTCGCAACCCATCGCTTCCGCCGCAAGTATCGCCGAACCGTTGGTAATCGCGCCCGACAGCACCAGCGGACCCTTGTGAATGCGCCGCAATTCATTCACCAGCGCGAACGGATTGAGCGTGCCCGCATGCCCGCCGGCACCGCCGCACACCGCAATCAAACCATCGACGCCGGCTTCCAGTGCTTTTTCCGCGTGACGCACCTTAATCACGTCATGAAATACCAGGCCACCGTACGCATGCACGCGCGGCGCCAACGCGGTCGGCGCACTCAATGAGGTAATCACAATCGGCACCTTGTGCGCGAGCACGACTTCGGTATCCTGCTCGAGGCGCTTGTTCGCCTTGTTCACAATAAGGTTCACCGCAAAAGGCGCAACTTTCTTGCCGGGATTGTCGCGTGCATATTGCGCCAGCTCAGTCTCAATACGCGTCAGCCATTTGTCGAGTTCCTCTTGCGGACGCGCGTTGAGCGCGGGGAAAGAACCGATGACGCCGGCCTTGCATTGTTCAATTACCAGATCGGGACCAGATACTACAAACATCGGTGCGGCCAGCACCGGCAGACGTAATTGTTGACGCATACTCGTTGGCAGACTCATTTGTAACCTTTTGTTTTTAAACAACTATTTTTCATGAACTTGCGCTCAAATTTTACCGGCGCGCGCGCTCTCAAACTTTCCAGAAATGCCACCACATCGCTGATTTCCTGCTCGCTCAATTTCAGCGGCTGCAACACGCGGTCGGTCGGCACTGCTTGCGCAAATACGTCGCCGGCATAGACATGCGCCTGATGCAACAGCGTCACGTCAATCTCGGAATAATGCTTTACAACATCGCGCAGCGTGGCGAAGTGGCCATTATGCATGTAGGGCGCGCTCAACGCGACATTGCGCAGCCCCGGCGCCCTGAACTGCTCGAACGTTTGTGGCGCGAGATCGACGAAGCGCGTGGATTGCCCCGTGGCTTTGGCCTTGTCATCGTTGTACGTGCCGAGCAGATTGAAGCGGCTGGCGCGCAGCATCTTGATGCCCTGATAGCGTCCCCAGTCGATACCACCGGATTTCCTCACGATCGGAATGCCGATCTCGTGAAACTCGCCATTCGAAAAATTCGGTCCAAAATGGCACAAGCTGCAGTTGCCTTTGCCCATGAACAGCCGCGCGCCGCGCCTGGCGCTGTCCGGGTAACTCGCTGCGGTCTTCCAGTCGTTGCGCATCACCGCATCACGAAAATCGTCAAACGGCGTGCGGCCGCTGACCAGCGTTTCCTGAAATGCCGCCAGCGCCTTGCCGATGTCGATCATCAGCGTTTCGTCGTCTGCCGCCGACGTGCGTCCGAACACCTTGCGGTAGCCGCACGCCAACTCCGCATCGCCGCGCACCACCAGTGCAACGTGGCGTTCGCTCATGCCCATCTCCTTGGGATCGAGCAAGGGACGCACACTTTGCGACCACAGATTGTCGTGCGCGCCATCCCA
>Ga0193752_1003068_pt1 | contig 11785 bp, 9 predicted proteins | sample H1c1metaG_FD_144924 | JGI IMG/M metagenome (GOLD analysis project Ga0193752, IMG submission 144924) | Soil microbial communities from a riparian zone of the East river system, Colorado, United States - H1c1 | ecosystem: Environmental > Terrestrial > Soil > Riparian zone | place: USA: East River... | reverse complement strand
CCTGGCTATATCGACACTCCATTCGTGACTTGCGGTGGTGGGAACGCGGGCTCCAGCTGTTTTCCCGATCAGGATGAGGACGGCGAGCCAGGCATCAGCCTGGAAGTCAGATTGGGCGGTCCGCCGCCGTCGGCAGCAAGCATTCGCAGAGGCGGTTGGAGCTACACGCCCGTACCGACCGACCTGAGCCTGCTGTATCTCGGCACTGGAGCGACGACGTTGTTTGCCGGGTTGCGGACTCAGTTGGGTGGCGCGTATCCAGCCGGGTCCGACTGCAATGGGGCTACGGGTGAAGCGGAAGCCGGCGACGTCGCGCTGCGCGTGTTCGATTGCAGGATGGTGGACGGTACACGGTGTACCCCGAACGCGGCGACGGTGGCCGATCAGAATATGCCGCAGTTTCGGGGCCAAGGCGCGCAAAACACGGTGATTCGCCTCGGCGATCTCGGTGAAGACTTGGGATGTGCGGACGTCCGCGCGGTATTCGCCGAGGCACGCTGAGTGACGCGATGGCGATGCGTAGCGGCTCGAGGTGCGCCCCAGCCTCTAACAGGCTCAACGCTTGCGGGCTTCGACCAAGTAGCCGCGCGGAATCCCCGGGATGTGTGCCGGTGCAGCGGGGAAGGGCCAACGCTTCCACTCATTGCCGATCACGCTAGGGTCCGTGACGACCGCATCCCACCCGCGCGAGGCGACTAAACCGGCCGGCTCGTCGCTGCCGAAGATCCACGGTGCACCGAGCTCGCGCATGTAACGCAATGTGGCTTCGAGCGGCGGTGCTCGCAAGAGTGAGTCACCGACGACGTCGTAGAGCAACGTCGAGCCAGCTGCTGCGAGCGCGTCGATCTTAGCGAACAGTCGCTCGACGACGGATCCAGCGAGATACTGCAGCAAACCTTCGACGAGCCAGGTGGATGGAACCTCACGACTAAAGCCATTCAAGACGAGTAGGTTATCCCAGTCTTGTGCCAGGTTCACCGCGATCGGATGGCGCTCGCAACGCGGATCGATCCCCGCGAGCACTTCGGCTTTTGCCTCGATGATCTCCGGCTGATCCAACTCGAACACGCGCGTGCCGGCCGCCCAGGTCAGTCGATAGGCGCGTGCATCCATGCCAGCCGCGACGATTACGAACTGTCGCGCGCCGTTCGATTGCGCGCGTCGGAGCGCTTCGTCGAAGTAGCGCGTGCGAACTTCGATGATCGGAATCGAAGCCCCGACCGCCGCGCGGTAGCTCTGCAGCGCGGCGCGGCCAGCGTCGCCAGCCAGCGCCTCGGCAAATCGATCCTCGAACAGTCGATCGGCGCGCTTCGACTCGTCGGCACGAAGCGCAGCGACCAGCAATGCAGTGGTTGCAACGGGAGTTTTCATACCCCGAATGTGCGGCGCTCACGGCTGCGCGTATTGGATATTTTTTCCCCGAAGGGGCACGTGGTTCGGTCGCACGACTTCTTGCGCCAGATACGCCCGCGGGCTCAGCCCAGCGAAGTCCTGAAAATCGCGGATGAAATGAGCTTGATCGAAGTACCCGTGTTCAGCCGCGACCTCGGCGCCCCGCACGTCTCGCATCGCCTCGAGGTGACGCAATGCAGCCTGAAAGCGTCGCACGCGCCAATATGCTTTGGGTGTCAGACCGATCTGCTCCCGAAAGCACGCGATCAAGCGCCGCGGTGATAGGCCGGTGCGCGCATTCACTTCGGCGACGCTACGCAATCCCGGGTCCTCGAACTGGCGCAAGGCTTCTGCAACTCCGGGGTGTAAGTCGTACGGTCGGAGCTGCGCGCGAAGCGCAATTTCGAGCAGCCCAAAACGCTCGACGGCCGTGCTCGCTTCGATCAGCCGCGCGCGAAGTTTCGCTGCACTCGGACCCCACAACGCTTCGAGCGGCGCGTGTGTGCTCTCGAGATCCGCTGCCGGTACGCCGAGAAACGGAGTCGCCCCGGCCGGTTTGAAGTGCACGCCCATCACGGACACTCGCGGTGCAGTCCCGATCACGACGTAACCCGCCTGCGCGCCGGTGACCAGAATTCCAGGATAAGGCCCGAGCGGAGTTTCCTCGTCCCGCGCGAAGAGTCGAATCCGATCCTCCGCGAGGTTGATGATTAGATCGAGCGAACCTGACGGTAATGCGCGCTCTTTAGCCGCCGGTGCGGGATACCCGTCCCAATGCCAGAAACAGTCGACGAACCGATCGAGCGGCGGTCCTGGCCGATAGAGCGCAGCGCACATGACATTACTGTAGCGCAGTCAGTCACCCGTGCGAGTCGGCGACGTGTTCGGCTCGATCGGTGAGATGACATCGCTCTCCGGCGCATCCGACAAGACGTCTTGCCGAATCGCGAGCGGCTCGCCGAGCCACAGTGGGTTCACGAGGTGATCAGTCAAAGCCCGCCCGGTGTTCGGATGTACGAGCACGCTCAGTCCGCCGCGATTGATCATCAGCCAAGGCACGAGCTCCGCGAACACCTCGCGCGAGAACGCGATCTGATACATCGGGACACTGTGCGGTCCGATCGCAATGTCGTGTACGCGACCGAGTTGCACGTTGAAGCGTTCGCCGATCCAAGTCTGCACGACGAGTGCGTGCTGGCGCTCGGGAGCACTGCGGAAATAGATGTGCGCGTGATAGCTGCGGATGACACGCGTGCCGGCGGGCTCGACTTCGCTCATACCTGACAGCTTGACGGCACAGTGGTAGTGGGAACAAGTGTTGCGAACGGGTAATTTCTCATGACAAACACTCGCCAGCTCAGGCTCGGGGCGTTCATGCGCCCGATCAGTATTCATACCGGCGCTTGGCGCTATCCCGGTGCATATCCTGACGCCAATTTCAATTTCCAGCATCTGAAACGGTTTGCCCAGAAGCTCGAGCGTGCCCGTTTCGATGCGTTTTTCATGGCCGACCACCTCGCCGTGCTCAACATGCCGGTCGAAGCGTTGAAGCGAAGTCACACCGTGACGTCGTTCGAACCGTTCACCTTGTTGTCGGCGCTCGCGACTGCGACCGAACATATCGGGCTCGTCGCAACCGCATCGACCACGTTCGACCAGCCCTTTCACGTCGCGCGGCGCTTTGCGTCACTCGACCACATCAGCGGCGGCCGCGCGGGTTGGAACATCGTCACGACGTCGAATCCCGATGCAGCGCTGAACTTCGGTCTCGACGAGCACATGGAGCACGACGAGCGGTATCGGCGTGCGCGCGAGTTCTACGACGTCGTGACGGGCTTGTGGGACAGCTTCGCGGACGATGCATTCGTGCGCGATGCCGACAGTGGCTTGTACTTCGATCCAAACAAGCTCCACGTGCTCGGGCATGAAGGTAAGTACTACTCCGTGCGCGGTCCCCTCAACATCGCGCGACCGGTGCAGGGTTGGCCGGTGATCGTGCAAGCGGGCGCATCCGAAGCCGGTCGCCAACTCGCAGCGGAAACCGCTGAAGTCGTGTTTGCAGCAGCCTCACGACTAGCGGATGGCAAAAACTTCTATGCGGACGTCAAAGGCCGCATGGACAAGCTCGGTCGCAACCGCGATCACCTCAAGATCTTGCCGGGTGCGTTCGTAGTCGTCGGTGAAACTGTCGACGAAGCGCGCGAGAAACGCGCGAAGCTCGATAGCCTCGTGCACTTCGACAGCAGGCCAACTCGCGCAACGGCTTCGGTGGTTTCTCCGGACTCGCGTTCATCGGAACGCCGCGCACCATCGCAGACGAGATGGAAGCGTGGCTGGTCGAAGAAGGTTCCGACGGCTTCAATGTGATGTTTCCGTACTTGCCTGAAGGCCTCGATGACTTCGTCGATAAGGTAATCCCGGAGCTTCAGCGACGAGGGATCTTCAGGCGCGAATACGCTGGCCCGACGTTGCGCGAAAATCTTGGTTTGCCTCGCCCGCACAATCGATTCTTTTAGTCTGCGGGAACAACAGCTGAGCATCGGTGCTTAACCGGTTAGCGCAGTCGATCTGTGCGACTGCGCCCGGGGCTCCATGCTTCGATATCGTATTCGCTTGCGGCCAGTAGTGCGCGGTTTGCTCACTGTTGCAGCTTTCACGCTGCTCCGTTGTGGTGATGGCGATCCAGACAAACCAGGCGACGCCGTACTGTCGGACACTGAGCAGTCGGACGCAGTAGTGTCGGACGAACCGGTCATATTCGAACCGGTCGCACCCGCGAGCTACGTTGCGAAAGTGAAGAGTTTGCTCGTCGGTCTGCCGCCGACGGACGACGAGCTCATGCGCGTGGAGGCCAATCCTTCCGCACTCGCGGATTTGATCGCGGAGTGGATGCAACTGCCTCAATACACCGAAAAACTGCAACGCTTCTTCGAGCTCGCGTTTCAGCAAACGCAGATCTCCGTCGCCGACTTCGAAGACCAAGCGTATCCGCGCCCACTCGGGATCCACCTCACTACAATCCCGCGGCTGATTCAGAATGCATCGGAGAGCTTCGCTCGCACGATGGTCGCGCTGATCGAGCAGGGCCAGCCGCTGACGGCGGCGGTCACGACGCGCAAGTTCATGCTGACCACCGCGCTCGCCGAGCTGTATGCGTTCTTGGATGTCCAACAAGTCGATAATGCAGGCAAAGTTACGGATGCGTTTGCACGCGCGAACCCGGATCTGAGAATGCAGGTCACGTCCAAAGAACGCATTCCAATCTCGGAGACGCTCGATCCGGACAGTCCGAACTATTTTCGCTGGTACAACCCTGATGTTGCGACCGTGCGCCAGCTCGACGCGAAGTGCGTCTCGGATACCTACGAGTTCCCAGCGAAAGCGCAGCTGTTGAACTACATCTTGTACGGGTCGCTCGACGGGCATCACCTCGCGAACGGCATGCGCTGTAAGGGCGAGCGGGGCAGCGGGCGAACGCCGCAGCTGCAGGCCGAAGACTTCAATGATTGGCGCATGGTTGAAGTGCGCGCGCCGAACTCGGATGAAACTCCGGCTACGTTTTACGATTTGCCCGCGTTGCGCTCCGCGACGGCGCTCTTGCTCACGTTACCGCGGATCGGCTTTTTCAGTACGCCTGCGTTCTTCGCGAACTGGCCTACGAACATCAGTAATCAGATGCGCGTCACGATCAATCAAACGCTGATCGTTGCGCTGGGCCAAGACGTGGACGGCAAAGACCCGACGATGCCGCAAGGCGACCCGATCCCCGGCCTCGACAGTCAACACGCGGGTGCACCCGAGTGTGTGTTTTGCCATCGCACACTCGATCCGCTTCGCTCGATTTTTTCGTCGACGTACTCTTGGTACTACCACCGGCAGGCTGACGACGCGCTCGCTGCGCAAACCGGTGAGTTTGCGTTTTGGAACCGGAACGCGCAGGTGAACGACCTGGGCGACTTTGCAAATCAGCTCGCGAGCCATCCGAAGTTCGCAGAAGCGTGGCCACAGAAGCTTTGTTACTACGCTAACTCCGCCCCGTGTTCGGCCGACGATCCGGAGTTCCAGCGGATCGTCCAAGTGTTTCGCGACTCCAACTACGATTGGAACACACTCGTAAAGGCGGTGTTTGCGTCTCCGCTGATCACGAATGCGAGCCCGACACAAACGAGCGCCGCGCAGGGCGAGGTGATCACCGTCGCCCGGGTCGATCATTTGTGCAGTGCGCTCTCGACGCGGCTTGGGCTCGGCGACGTCTGCGGTCTCGCTGAGATCGCTGCGGCGAAGCTGAAGGCGCCCATTCCTCAGATTGCGCAGGGGTTACCGTCGGACGGGTACGGTCGCGGCGCGGTCGCCCCCGTGCTGCCGAATCAGCCCACGCTTTTGTACGCAGCGGCGACCGATAACATTTGCGCGGAGATCGCACCCCAAGTCATCGACCGAGCCACCGACAAGCCAGTTCCGGGCTCGCAAGTGTGGCGCGCCGCAAATCCGTACGCCGCGATCGCCGATTTCGTCTCCCTCGTCATGGCGTTGCCGCCGTCCGATGCACGCGCTGCTCCCGCAACTGAGTTGCTCAACGACCACTACCGCGATGCATTGGCTCAAACGAAGAGTCCGTCGACCGCGTTGCAATCGACGTTCGTCACGGCGTGTCTGGCGCCTTCTGCCATCTCGATCGGCTTGTAAAGGAGCTCGAAATGTTGACCAGGCGAGAAGCTCTGCAACGCATCGTGTTGAGTGGCGGCCTTCTCGGCTTGCGCGCGCTCGCAACCGGCTTGCCGATCAGTCTGCTCGCGAGACCGCGTCACGCGCTTGCCGCCGCCCCGCCTATTGCCTGCGCAAAGTCCAGCCGTGCGCAGTTCGTGATTTTCGCGACGTCGGGCGCGGGCGATCCGCTCAATGCAAGCGTGCCGGGCACGTACGCGGATCCGAAGATCGTGCACAGCCCAGATCCACGCCTCGCGCCAGCGGAGTTCATGCTCGGGGCCACGCGGCAGCGCGCGGCGGCGCCGTGGGCGAAGCTGCCAGCGTCAGTCCTTGCTCAGACGAGTTTCTGGCACATCAAAACCGGTACCCCGGTTCATCCGAGAGAACCGGATGTGTTGAAGCTGATGGGTTCGACGAACGCGTCGGAGATGCTTCCGTCGCTGCTCGCGCGTCAACTGGCGCCGTGTCTCGGCACGGTTCAGCCACAGCCGATCGTGATCGGCGCGAAGTCGCCGTCGGAGGGCCTGTCGTATCAGGGTGCCCAGTTACCGATCATGCCTGCGCAAGCGCTCAAGGCTACGCTCACGGACGCACCGGGCAAACTGTCAGACTTGCGTGCGCTGCGAAACGACACGTTGGATCGACTGTACGAGCTGTACAAGCAGGATGCGACGCCGGCACAGCGCGTGTACATCGATGCCCTCGTGCGCTCCCAGGAGCAAGTCCGCGGCATCGAGCAAGACCTGCTGAGCGCGATCGCGTCGATTCAGGACAACGGCATCGACGCGCAAATCCTCGCGGCGGTGACACTGATTCGAATGAACATGGCACCGGTGTTCTCGATCAACATCCCGTTCGGCGGCGACAATCATCGCGACGCGGCCCTGAGCCGCGAGACGGAAGAAACGTTGATCGGCGTCGCGGCGATTGAGTCGTTGTTTCAGCAGCTGTCGGCGGCAGGGCTCGCCGACCGCGTGAGCCTCGTCTCGCTCAACGTGTTCGGGCGAACGCTCGGTCCCGGAAACGACTCGGGGCGGCAGCACAACCTGAATCACCAGGTGTCACTTGCGATCGGAAAGCCGTTCAAGAGCGGTGTGGTCGGCGGCGTCGTGCCGGTTGGTGACGACTATGGCGCGATGCCGATCGACGCGTCGACTGGCGAGGGAGATGTGCGCGGCGACGTCTCAGCCGACGAAACACTGGCCTCGTTCGGCAAGACGTTATTGACCGCATTTGGAGGCGACAGTGCCGCCGTCGACGCGAGCATTACTTCCGGCAAAGTCGTGACAGGGGCGTTGGCTTGAGAGTCGTCGTTCAGCCGCGGCCGGTGCGGGTATCTAAACGAATCCGTGCGTTTGCACGGCGGCGCTGAGCCCGGCTCCAACCTCGTCGTGGAATTTTTGTCTGTAATTCGGAACGAATTCCCGAAAAGCGAATTGTGGCTCAGGCGTTGCTATGGCAGGAAGTCGTAACGCGCCTTCTTGCTGGAACCGGTCTCGTTCTGGGGCTTCGCCCATTTTCACTGACCGGCCGGCGCGGTATCGAGGCGTCGAGGTATCCGATGAAGTTCGCACGCAGTCGCAGTTCCTCAGGTTCGCTCAATCTTCACAGCTTAACTTTCAGCGTGTTCGCCAGTGCGCTCGCAACCGTCGCGCCCTCCCGCGCAGACGACGTACTCGCGACCGCTGTGCCGCTGGCAGCTGCAGCGACGGTCGCGCACGCCACCGAGTCGCCGTCGCCGCTGATCCAGCAGCCTCAGCCGCCGAAGGCTGACGTGCGCGCCATGCGCGAAGACACGCGCCATTTTCCCGCGTTTGGCTCGCTCTCGATCGCAGGCGCGACGTATTACACCTACCGTTTCGAGGGCCACGTCCACTCGAAGTACTCGCGCGATGCGAAACACGCCCCGGTCGACATCCTCAACACCGCGCAACGTCTCGGCCTCGATGCACTCGTGATCACCGATCACGGTGTCTCCTACGCGCTTGCGGACTTCGCGAGCTATCACGGCCCTCTGGTGCCGTTTGTCGGTCGCGAGATCGGTGGCCAGTTCGGACACGCCGTGATGTGGAACGTCGCAGAAGACGACGTGCATGCGCCGAAGCAGACGACCCTGCAGCAGCGCGCCGACTTCGCGCACCGCAACGGAGGGTTGTTGGTGTTCGCGCATCCGGGTTGGTGGATCGACGGTAACGATCGCGACCCGATGGAGTGGATGACGCCAGAGGCGATGCGTCGCGGCGGCGTCGCGGGCGCTGTCGATGCGATCGAACTGTGGAACGGTGTCTACCGGACGCCGCTGCAAAAGCTGACCAACGCCTGGGTGAAGTTACTCGAGGCAGGCGTATACGTTCCGATCGTTGGTAACAGCGACTTTCACAACAGTTCGGTGCACAAAATCGGCAATGCTCACAACCTCGCGATTTGCGACCGACCGGAAGTCGCGACGTGCTTGTGGTCGGCAGTCAAAGAAGGCCGAATCGTGGTTACGGACGGGCCCGCCGCCGTCTTCACCGTCAACGATCGCTTGCCCGGATCGATCATCGAGCCGGACGGCTCAGCGCTGCGCGTGAACGTCGACGCGCTCGCGCCCGAAGGTGGCACACTACAGTTGTATTCGGGTCGCGATGTCGTGCAGAAGCTCGAGCTCCAGCCCGGCGTGCGCGCGCAGGCCAAGTGGCAGGTCGAGAGCCCAGCGAACGATTCGTTCCTGCGCATCGACATTCTGCGGCCGCATGCGACGCAGAGTCAGACGCCGGTTTCGCTCCTGAGTAACCCCGTGTTGATCGACGTCGCTCCTTCGCGAAGCAGCTGGCGCTGACGCCACCTAGCCGCAGGCAGTCAGATTTCTGTGGTATGTCGCCGGTTTAACCGCCGGCGAAGCGTAAGTGCCCCACCGCCGCATTTGCACCAGGTGGTCGGCAGCCGAGCCGCGCGCTATGACAATCAGCCTTCATGGCCCCCTCGCTGTCGGACGACATCGCTGCGATTGCGCGTATCAGCGCAGTCCCCACGATTCTACGAGTAATCGCCGAGACGACTGGCATGGGCTACACGCTCGTAGCTCGCGTCACGCCCGGCGAGTGGATCGCATGCGCCGTGCACGATCAAATCGCATTCGGCCTGAAGGTCGGCGACGAGCTCGATGTCGCGACGACGTTCTGCAGTGAAGTCCGCGATTCCCTTCAGCCGTTCATCATCGAGCACGCGAGCCGTGAGCCGACCTATTGCGGTCATCCGACCCCGAAGATGTACGGTTTCGAAAGTTACATCGCGGTCCCTGTCTACCGTAAGACAGGCGAGTACTTCGGAAACGTGTGCGCGCTCGACCGCAAGCCGTGTCAGCTGCGGGAACCGAAAACTGTCGCGATGATGAAGTTGTTCGCGGAGCTGATCTCCCTGCAACTGGAAGCGGAGGAGACGCACGCGCAGGATGCCGCCGACCTCCTCGAGCAACGGACGACCGGTGAGCTTCGCGAGCAGTTCATCGCCGTGCTCGGCCACGATCTCCGCAATCCGCTCGGCTCGATCGTGATCGGTAGCGAAGTGCTGCTCGAGCAAGGCATCCCGGAAGCCGCGAGGTCCACCGTCGGTCGCATTCGCAAGAGCGCGCAGCGGATCGAGCTTCTCGTCGACGACCTGCTCGACCTGACGCGCGGTCGCCTAGGCGGCGGCATCAGCATCGAGCCGGCCGAGATTCCGGATCTCGAGCAGTCACTGCGGCACGTCGTCGACGAGGTCGCGAGCCAGCACCCCGGTCGTCCGATTCGTTTCCACGTCGAGGGCGCAGGCACCCTCATCGCGGATCGCCGGCGCATCGAGCAGGTGCTTTCGAACTTGCTCGGCAATGCGATGCATCACGGCACGTCGAACGAGCCGGTCGAAGTCAGCCTGCGTCACCTGCCGGACGGCGTCACTCTCTCCGTGAAGAACTCTGGCGCTCCGATCCCGGCCGCGGTTCAAAGTCGCTTGTTTCAGCCGTTTTATCGAGTCGCTGGCGGAACGCGGGAAGGTCTAGGGCTCGGGCTGTACATCGTCGCGGAGATCGCGAGAGCACACCGCGGTTCCGCGAGCGTGAGCTCCGTGGAAGGCGCGGGCACGACGTTCAGCGTGCGCTTGCCGAAGTCGCCGCGCTGAGCGGCGCGTCTCTCAGCACGGGTCAGTCCCAGACATGGCCTAATTGTGATGGCGTGATTGTCACACTTGGCCTAGCCACTATCTCGGCCCTGACCCTGGCACAACGCCTCAGCTGCGGCACAGTAGCCGAGAGCGAGGTGCCAATTGGGCCAAAGCATCGGCATTCGGATCGATCCAAAGCGCAAACAGCCGCTTCACCGGCAGATCTTCGACGAAGTCGTCGCGCGCATCGAAGCCAAAGCCTTTCCACCCGGGTATCGCCTGCCGCCGAGCCGCGTGCTCGCGCGTGAGCTCGGCGCGCACCGCAATACGGTCGCCCGCGCGTATTCCGAGTTGGAGTCGGCCGGCTTCGTATCGTCCAACGTCGGCCGCGGTACGTTCGTCCAGCAGCTGACGGCTGCAGGGCCGGCCCGCCTCGAGCCGAGCCCGCCGCCGGTCGCACGCATGCCGTGGAGCTCTCTCTGTTCGAGCGCGGTGCGCAGCGAAGCGATCGGTCGAGTCGAGCGGCAGCGCTTACAGCCAGCCGCGAACGACGCGATCAATCTCGCGCGGATGCAACCGGCGCCTGACCTCGTTCCGGAAGACCTGCTGCGTCGTTGTCTGACGCGCGCCACGTCCGAGCATGCAGGTCGCGTCTACGGCTATGCTCCGCCGGAAGGTACGCTACGGCTGCGCGAGTTGATCGCGCTCGATCTCGAAGCGCGCGGGGTGCCGGCAAAGGCAGCCGACGTGCTGATCACGTCGGGCAGCCAGCAAGGTTTGGATCTGATCGCACGCGCGCTGATCAATCCAGGCGACACGATTTTGGTCGAGCCGACGACGTACTCTGGTGCGATCGATCTGTTCACGCTCGCCGGTGCGCGCCTGTTGCCGGTCCCGCTCGATGCCTACGGGCCCGACCTCGGCGCGCTCGAGCGCATCAGCGGGCCGAGCGTGAAAGCGCTGTACTTGATGCCCAACGCGCACAACCCGAGCGGCCGTACGTTGCCGGCCGAGCGTCGTCGCGCGTTGATCGCGTGGTCGCAAGCATCCGGTATTCCGATCATCGAAGACGACTACGCGGCCGGATTGAACCTCGAAGACGAACCGTCGCCACCGCACCTGCGTGCGTTGAGCGGCGACGTGATTCACGTCTCGACCTACAGCAAGCGGCTCGCGCCCGCGCTGCGCGTGGGTTACGTCGTCGCGCCGGCCGAGCTGCGTTCGAGCTTGATCTCGATGAAGCGCGTCGTCGATCTCAGCAGCTCACAGCTGCTACAGCACGCTCTCGCGGAGTTCATGGAGCGCGGCTACCTGCGCGCCCATGGCGAGCGCATGCGTCACGAGTATCGCGCGCGGCGCGATGCGCTCGACGCTGCATTGCGGAAGTCCCTGCCGGCAGACTGCACGTGGCATTTGCCGACGCACGGCATCGTGATGTGGCTGCGGCTGCCTGCCGGGATGAGCGTGCCGGAGGTCTACGAAGAGGCGCTACGCCGCGGCGTGCTCGTGAGTCCGGGCGCGCTGTGGTCCGTCGGAGCCAACGCAGACCCCGGGCTGCGCCTGTCGT